>OLOO01002155.1_pt1 | contig 11457 bp, 1 predicted proteins | sample 1672621 | NCBI WGS metagenome assembly OLOO01 (sample SAMEA3136706, study PRJEB25190) | human gut metagenome | biome: human gut; feature: human-associated habitat; material: faeces | place: Austria | collected 2013 | reverse complement strand
AATATGATTACTAGAAAATTTATTTATATTTTGAATAATACCTCCAGTTTTAGGATCTCTAGCAATACCTGTTTCATCAATATAAACAATTTGAACTCTAGGTTTACCTTTAGAATCAACAACATCTTTAGTAGGTTTAATTGATTCAACTAAAGAATTACGATGATGCATAATAGGTAATCCATGTTTAGCTTCATGATCTTCATTGCGAGCTTCATCATTAATTAGTATTCTACCAGCACTAATATGACTTATTCTAAAAATATTAGAACCAGTCATACGAATATCATTACGTATAGCTTGATTATTTTTAAAGATCATTTCATGACGATTGATAGAATCATTAAAATGTTTCTTAATTCCATTAGCATTTATAATACTTTGCATATTTGAATTAGTAATTCTAAATGCAGGAAATAAATCAAGACATATTTGATATACTTGATTAAATGAAAGAGCAACATTATTAATATCTATTTCACCATCAGTAGAACCTTCATATTCTGAATCAACAATACTAGTGAGTGTTTCACTATCAAGAATACTTTTAATTTGCTTAGAAGTAAGATTAGAATATATAAGTTCTTTAAAAGCATTCATTAGAGGTTTAAATCTATCTTTTCTGAATAAATCAAAGATAATCTCCATATTACGTTCAGAGTCTTCTCTATCTTTGGCAGATATATTATTACGAGATTTAAAAGCTCTATCATAATGAAACATGAATCTAAAGATCTCTCTTTGATATTCAGCAAAGATATTAGCCATTTCATCTGTAAATGCAAATTTACGTGGATAATATTGACCATTTGCACCTTCAACAGTATAAGCTATACCTTCTATAATAGTTTCTAGTTTAGGAATAGAACCTAATTTATATTCTTTACCATTTCGATTAATAACTATATCATATGTAGCTTTATTCGGATTTTCTTCAAGATTAGTTCTTACTACAGAAACTTCATCACCTTTACTAATATCTGAAAGTATTTCATAAATACCTAGATTAGAAGTAATAGTATTATTTAAAATATCTTCTGGAGCACCATTAGGATCGAAAATAATATCAAGACCTTCATGATATGTTTTATTAATAATTTCAGGAGTACGATTAATAAAATCAATTACTTGGGATTCATTAAGAGGTAAACCTCCAGTAGCTTCAGTATCTATAAGTTCATAAAAGAAATTATAATTATTATAAAGTTCTTTATAAAGATTATCTTTAGTTTCTCTAAATTTAGCATTATAATAATCACGTCTATTACCAAATTCAGTTTTAAGGAAATTAGTAACATTTATAATAGACATAATCTCAGGAATAAGATTTTTATAATTATCACCTCGATATTCACGCATACCATTAACGAGATCATAATAATTAATCTTAGTAGTTCTAAATCCACTTCTATCACTAATGAAAGCAACAAGAGAACCAAAAAGATTAAAGTTATCAATAAAGATGCCTCCTAAATCTTGAGAAATTAAAGCATATTTATTACGAAGAGTTTCATCAAGTCTTATAGCAATAGCATCTGAATTTAAATTACTATCACTAGTAAGAATTTGAGCCATCTTAGATATAAAATCTGATTCAAAAGAAGCATTAAGAGCAGTATTAATTGAATTCATATCTAATTCCCAATCAGAATCTTTACTATAAAGACTTTTTAATTCATTTAAAGCATCAACTGCTATTTTAGCTGAACTACCATCATTTAATCTAATTGTATTATTATTACCATCGATATTTATATATACTGCATTAGATAATTTAATAGCAGCATCTATAATTAACTTTTCTGGTTTATTAAGTTTACCATCAGTAAAATATTTATTCATTAGATTTTTAATGAAAGCATCACTATCATATTTAGTACTACCTTTAGTATGTTTTAATAGCTTCGGAACCAATAGTAAAGTATTCAGCATATTCGAATCAAATAAGGCTAAATTTGCCTCATTTTGGCTCAATAGAGCCACTAAAAATTCATTAATGGATTCTAGATCTACTCCTTCAATTTTAAAGTCTATAATAGGCTGATTTGAGGCTTTAACAAATTCGATCGGTACATCATTTTGATTTTCAGTAATAATATCACTTTGAAATTCAGTAGTAATACCATTAACTTTAGAAGAATCTTCTATAACTTCAGTTTTAGGAATAATAGTTTCATCTATAGAACTCTGTTGAACTTCGAAGCCCCCAGTAGGGGACAAGGACTGGTCGCGAGAGGAATCTCCTGTATGCTTTGCAATAAGAATATAATCATCATTAGGATTACTCATGTTAGCCGGAGTAAGTACATAACGATTAATTTGACCTTCAAATCCTTCAAGCCTAATACCAGCATCCTTACGTGGATTTGGAGTATCAAGAACTCTATATTCAACTCCACCTATAGAAACATAGAGAACATATTTAGGATTCTTACGACCAAGATTATCTTCTATAGTATCATTGATTAAATCAAATTTAGTTTGAATTGCTTTAGCTTCTTGAATAATTTTATTAGTAAGTTTATTAATATCAGATTTAGTTGTTTCTTCAAGACCAAAATGCTCATCAGCTAAGAATGAAGGTAAAGGTTTACCACTAGCTTTAAGAACTTGAGCTGTATAACGACTTAAATGTTGAAGATAATCATTAAGTTCAGCACTAACATCACCTCCAGTTTTATTAGGTATATACTCAATTTCTTGTCCAGTAATAGCATCATTCCATTTGAATCTATGAGCCATAAATATATTATCAAATAGAGAATATTTAGCAGCAAGTCTAATAACAATCCATCTAAGATCTGTTATAGTCATAGTATCAAAAGAATTATCTAAAGCTCTTTCAGTATTAGCATTAAATTCTTTAATTTCATTAAGAATCATTGCGTCTTTAGAAGTAAGAGATTTGCTTTTACGTCTATTCTCAATAACGTTAGCAAGAGGTGAATCTGTAACTTGAGATTCAGACATAAGTGCATTATAGAGACTAGAAGCTTCATTGGATAAAGGTTTAATACCTTCAAATTCTCTATAAGATCTACCGAATGTACCACTACCTATCGGTGCAGCATTTGAATCTTCTTCTGTTGCAAGCGCATCACGTTCTTCTTGTTGTCTCGCTTGACGTTCTTGTTCTGCTTTAAGTGCAGCTTCTCTACGAGCGTTAGCAGCTTTAGTGTCAGATTCTTGTTTTTGCAGTCTAGCAAGACGGGCATTATATGCGGCTTTTCTTGTGTCTGAATCAGAGAACTTTGATTTATCCGCTTGTAAAGCTTCAGAAGTTTGATACGTATTAAGTTCATCAGTTAGATCTTTATCAGTAGAGGCTTTGATTTCATCTTCATATAATTTGATTTGATCTTTAATATCTTCAAATCCATTACCATTACGATAATAATCAAGTTCAGCATTAATAGCAGTTCTTCTATTTTCATAGAATCGTTTAGCTTCTTCTGGATTAGTAAGATTAGATAAAAGAGTTCTAGCTTGTTGAGCAGCCTCTTTATCATCTTTATTTAAATTAAGAGCTTCAATGTTTTTAGTTGCTGTATCTCGAATATTACTAATATCATTAAGAGTTTTATTATAAGATTCGAGTTTACTATTAGCACCTTTAAGAGCTATTTTAAGACCCAATAATTGTTCAGCAGTAGCATCTTTAGGAGCATTAGTGATTGCATTTTCAAGTTCACTTATTTGTTTCTTAAGACTAGTAATCATTTTATCGTAAACACTTAATGCAGCTTTAGCATCTTCAAGAGTTGCATTATTTTCAGCATAAGTATTTATATCAGCTTTCTTAGTTATACGAATATTATCGTCTGTATATTTAGAATCAACATAATTACTAAGATATTCTTTAGATTCAGCAGCACGCTTTTGATATTCAGCAGGATTAGCTGTAATAGCTTCGAGTTCTAGTTCATTAAGTCTTTTTTGAGCTTCAAGAGTAGCAATACGACGTTGATATTCATAGAGATTTTTGTCGGTAGTACCATTGACTGCATCGAAATGTTTATTGTAAATATCTTCAACAGCTTCAATCTTATTAAGAGTCTGTTCAAAGTAATTAGCATTTGCAAGTAAAGATTCACCTTTATCAAGTGCAATTTGTTCTTCGGCACTAATAGCTTCACCTCTATCTTTTCTATATTTAATAGATTGAATTTCTTTAAGAGAAGCACTCATATTTCTAAGCATCTCTTTATAGAACTCAAGTGAACCATCAATACTATTAGCTGCAACTTGATTAAGAATAGCTTCTTGTTCTTTTAGTTTAGCACCAACAATATCACCTTCTGCAAGAGATTCAACAATACCATCAAGACCTGAACGCATAGCTTCTGTAGCACGTTCAATACCTTTAAGATATTCATGTTCTCTTTCAATACCACGTTTATTGATCTTAGTTTCAATAAATGGCATTATTGCTTGCATACCAGCACCACCTAAAAGACCTCCAATACCTTCAGTCCAAATATCAGGATCTTTAAGATAACTACTAACTCTCATGCTAAAATCAGTAAGAGCGTCAGTATCAGAAAGTAAACCAAAATCTTTACGAGCTGCATGAGTACCTTCTTGCATCGCAATACTCATAGTCATTTCATCTGCCATTTCAGCAAGAGAACCTCCAGCGAAACCTCCAATAGCTCTAAGAATTTGGCCTTTATCAGCATTGGGTATAGCATTTAATGTACGGACTATAGCAAATTTATCACCCGTTGCCATAGCTTTACGAATGTTATCTCTAGTAGCTTTAGTAAGGGTTTTAGCAGTACCTAAGATATTCATCCACTCAACTACATCATAAGCTATATTAGACATAGATCTCCAATAACCTTTAGAAGCTGCATTATCTGCATATCTATCAGCAATACTTTCAATATTAGTATCATTTAGAGGAACTTCTTCTAATCCCGGAGCTTTAAGAATAGCATTGCCATTTTCATCACGTTCAACATAGTTCTTATAATTATTAAGAAACCATTCACGTTCTTGTTCATAAGTACTATAGGCTTCACGTGAAGAATCAAGTACTCTACTAATTACAGCAGAACCATAAATATCAGCGATTTTACTAGCACCACTTAGAGCTTTTGCTTTTTGTATTTCATTAGCAATACCAAATACATCTTTAACATATTTAGATTTACTTCCGAGATTTATAGCACCTCTAAAGGCTTTTCCAAGTAATAGAGAAGCACCACGAGCAGGTAGCATTATACTAGCAGCACTACCTAATATAGAGGGAACCATAGACGCCCAATAACCACCTCCACCCATACGATCTAACAAACTACCATGTTGAGCTTGTTCAGTCATATAAATAGGAAATGCTTCTCTAGTACCTTCATTAATAGAATTACCAATTCGTTCTAAGAAGTTACGAGTATAAGCTTCATCACTTCCAATAAGTTTAGCAGGAAGTGCGAGCAATGAACCCGCACTTTCTATTGTACCTCCAATTATTTCTCCAACAGTTTGAACAAGAGAGTTACCAATACGATTCCAAGTAGATTGATTTCTCGCACGACTCTCTACATAATTACGATAGTTACTAGGAGTAATACCTATACTACCGTTATGCTTTTTGGTAAGATTCAGATATTCGTCATTATCCATACGATTATCTGGTGATTGAGAACCTATTTGATCAAATATAGGTTTAACTTCACCATTATATTGAATCTTGCCATCCTCTCCAAATAGAGGTATTGCTTCATACGTTTTATCGTTAGGCATATTATCTTAACATAAGAGGATCATTAGACCAATAAGAAACATCATAAGCACTCTTTTGCTGAGGAGTAAGATATTGAGTAGGAATGAAGTTTTCTTTAAGTTCATTACCATGATTAAGTTTGTATATCAATGCAGGTAAATTATTACGTAAAGAAACATTATCAGCAAAAGAATAATTTAAAGAACCTTTAGCGTATTCAATATTAACGTAACGATTCAAAGCTGGATTATATTTTTGAACATTAACACTATAAGTACCACTAGGATGCTTAGTAATATTATATTTAAAATCACCAGAGGTTATAGGATAATAGTTACCACGAGGATCAATATTAGTATCATTAGTAATAACATCAAGAGCTTGAGATACATTACTTACCATTTGATCTCCAATAGTATTAAATCTATTTAGAGAACGTTCTTGAGGATTAGTAATACGAGAAAGATCTGCACCAAGCTGTTCAATATTTCCACTAAACGCCATAATCTCATTAGCAGTTTGCCTTTGATAAGCATCATAAGGATTAGTCATAGCTTGATTGTATAAGCATTGAGCACCTTTTCTCATAGCATCTCTAAGAGCCATATTAGCACCATCATCATCAGTATATAATATAGCTTCTCTAGGAACTTGATTATCACCTTGAGCTGGTATAGTAACTTTCAAATATAGACGACCTGTAGCATCAGAACCAATAGATAAATTTCTAGCTGACATCTGATATACAGCATTATTACCAGAACCACTCTTACGAGAACTAAATATATCTTTAAAATCTTCACTAGAAGTCAAAGGCATACCAATAACTTTTTCTAGGAACTTAGCATTCTCAGGATCATCACCAAGACTTGCAGTAGCAAAATTCCAAATACCAGCGTTATCTTCAAGAAGTCTAGCAACACCATCGAGAGCATCACTAAATGCAGCTTTGTTATTACTAATAGGAGTAAATAGAGTAATAGGTGTTGTTTGAGGTTTAATACCTACATTATTTGCAGCAGTTAAAAAGTATCTAGTAAGATTACTTTTATCAACTTTACCTTTATCTATAAATCCAGTATAAGATAAGCTAGCTCTAAAGTCTTTCAATTCAGCACCTTCACCGTATTGTAAGAAAGTATTAATTATATCTTCTGGACGTTTAAGACTTTTAATAGCAGCTGCAAGTTCATCTTTATTATCTCCTCGGTAATAACTTAAAAGTTCAGCTTTAGTATCTTCGATAACTTCACTATGATCAGGATTATTACCATCAAGTTGTCTAAACATTGAATCATAAATAGCATTATTTTGTTGAATAATGTTTTGAGCATCAATGTAAGACTTTTCAGCTTGCTGATAAAGATAACGAGATTGATCATCTTCTGCACCTTCATATTTAGCCATAGTAGCCCTAGCATTATCTAAAGCTTCCGTAGCTGTTTTAATATTTGCGTCTACTACGGCAATCATAGCATTACCAGGAAGATTTGCTCTAGTAAACCCAATAGCTTCTGTCATTTGTCCTTTAATCTTCTCTAATTGCTCTCTTTTAGCTTTAAGAGAATCAAGTAATAGATTGTCGAACCATTTAGTATCAGTCTTACTTTCAATAGCTGTATAAGCTCCTATTTTAGCCATATTCAACAATGCACTAATACTATTTTGAGTATAAGCATTATTATAAACTAATCCCATTCGTTCTTGATAATCCTCATCAGTTTCATCTTCTTTTTTCATTAACTCCGGCATAGAGTGCATTGTACCCTCTTCTAAATATCGTTGCATCACTAGAGGATCACTTATAGCAATTTGTTTTTGAGAAGAAGTTAAATTAGCAAAACTAGAGTTCATTAACATTACTTGTTGCATTCGAGGATCAGTAGCAATTTGCTGTTTAATCATATCAGAAACTAATTGAGCATTAGTACCACCTTGTCTATTATTAATCCATTTATTTATTTCAGCTTCTTTAGCCATAGCTGTTCTAAATTCAGGTTTACTAGCAAGAACAGCACTAAATACTTCACGAATTTCATCTTCGCTTACAGATTCAATTGTAGTATCACGAGTTAGAACACCCGATAAATTACCACCTCTACCAGCAATAATCTTTTGAGCAACAGCTTGAACTTTAAGATCTGTATTAGAACCATTCATCAATTCAGTTACATCATTAATAAATTGAGCATTGAATACAGAACGTTTATCTGCTTTCCATGCTTTCATCATTTCAAGAAGTTCTTTTTGATAAACAGAACGATCATGACCTTTACCTAGAGCTGTACCAAAAGCACTAATAGATTGTTTACCATTACCTCCTAGACTACCTCCTGCTTCATTAAATCTTTCAAGAATCATAGCTCTATTTGCCGCTTTATATTCCTCAGGTGCATCAGATTGTTCATTAGCTTGCATCATAGCATCAAATTGAGCTTTATTGCCAAGAATAGTTTTAACTCCTTCATCAGTTAAAAATCTACGAGCACCATCTGAAACAGCAGTATCTGCAAAGAACCAACCTCCATCTTCATCAACTTTCTCTTTAATAACACTTTGAGTTTCATCTATTTTACCTGCAAGAGCTTCTTCATCTTTACCTTGAATCGCATTATATTCAGACATCTTAATAGCCATTTCATTATATGCGTTTTCATTGCGAATAGCACGTTCTTGCAAAGAAGACATAACAGCAAGATTTTGATCCATCATTCTAGAACGAGGAGTAAACATATCTTGCATTTCATTACGTTTAAAGTCTTTACCCGACTTAACAACTATATTTTCAATACTATTTATGATTGCCATAAGAATTAAATTTATATATACAACAAAACTCCGGACGTTAATCCGGAGTTATAACAGCAGTTAATTAAGCACATCTTTTACCACCATATCTTTTCTTAATTTTACCACCACATCTTTTACCTTTAAGAGCAACAGCGTCTTTACTAAAGAGTCTTGATATTTGTTTATCAGATAGATTCTTTAAGAAACCTATAGACTTATCATTAGATAATAGATGTAATATGTTAGAATTACGCTTATCATTGAGAAGAGTATGATCATTAAGCATTTTCTGAACATCTCCTGTTAAACCTACAAGAGCATCTCTTATACCTGTATTGCCTTCAGCTAACAAAGAAGCTGCAAGATTAGCTTTCTCAAAAGCATCAACTTCATTCTCATATTTAATCTGTTTGTTCTTAGCAGCAATTTCAGCATTCATTTGACGAGCTTGATTTCTAATATTAAGTTCTTGCATTAACTCATCTTGTTTTAGTTTACCTAAAGCACTAGCTCCTTTACTTCTAGCTCTGAGCATAGCTTGTCTTGCTACAGGAGCACTAGATGAATTAGATTTAACAAAATCTTCAATAGCAGAAATTTGATCAATAACTTCTCTTCTAGCAGCATCAGTATTTATATCCCATTCAAGATTTACATTATCAAGATATTCTCTTTTAGGAATTGGCATATCAGAAATGCTCTTAGCAAGTTTACGTTTACTACGACCTTGCATAATACTGCCTATAAGATTACCAGCAGCACCTATTAGATTACCACTTTCATCTGAAATAAATCCACCTAAATCATAACGTTTAGTTTTACCTCCACATCTTCTAAGTATCATAGGAGGTATAAGATAAGGATTAGGATTAATCATCTGTTTAGTTGGATTATCAACTTGAATATTTAAATCACTAAAAGAAGATACTTGAACAGAACCACCATCAGCTTTCTTAACTCTTCCACCACATCTCATACCGACTTCACTAAGCACAGCATCTTTAATATGAGGAGGTAATCCGGATACAACAGCTTGACGTTTATTCATAGCATCTTGAGCCATAAAATTAGCAATTATATTAGCTCCCATTGTAGCACCACTCATAGCTCCTGTGTTTACAGTAGATGTAATAGGAGATACAGTTTGAATATCCATTTCAGCAAACTGAGGAGTAGGTGCTACATATTGTAAAGGTGGAATAGCTAGACCTCCGTTAGGATATTTACGTCTACCTCCACAAGCAAATATAGAACCTCCAAGAGCAAATTCTTGTTTAGGCTCTGCAACATCACCAGATTCAGCTTTCATAGCTTCTTGTTGATTATAAAGATTATTCAATTCAGCTTGAACTCCATTAATTTCAGCAATAAGTCTATTGTGTTTAGCAGATTGCTTTTTAGTATTACGAGCATTAGTGTTACGATCTATAGCATAAGTACTACGATCTGTAAGTCGTAAAAGACCACCTAGCATTACAGAACTTTTAGCTAACTTATCTTCAAGATAACCTTTATGTAGCATAAGAGGTTTAGCAATATCTGCAAAAGTTCTATCTCCTAACTTAAGAGTATCACTAAATATATAATCAGCATTACTTCCATTGAGTATTGCTTCACCACCTTCCACTTCTGCATTTGCTCCATAAGGAACACCACCTTGTTCATGACTAGGTCCTTCAACTATTGCAGCATTAGATGCAACTTGATTTATAGAACCTCCATCAGCATATCTTTTACGTCTACCTCCACATCTAAAAGCAAATTTATAATTTTCTTTTGTAGGGGTACCAATCATATTATATTGATTACTAACAGTTTGAGTATTACCTGTAGGTATAGGATTATCTCCATAAATATCTATAGGATTTGTATTAATTGTAATATCATTTAAAGCTTGTTGATCAATACGAATATCATCTTGACCAAGCTCATAATTCTTAGTAATATCTGCTCTAATGGCAGCTTCTCTAGCTTTACGTTTTTTTCTTCGTCCACCAAAGATACCACTAATCAAACCTGAAACACCACCGATAATACCTCCAATTACTCCACCGATTGCAGTTCCAACTCCAGGAACTATACTTCCTGCTGCGGCACCTACAGTAGAACCTATTCCTAAGCCTTTAGCTAAACCGCTTTTAGTTTCAGCTCCTTGAATACCTTTACCTGCACCCCAGCTACTTCCAGTAACACTATTAACATTATCTCTAGCTCCACCTAGATCATAACGTCTACGTCTACCCTTAAGATATTTAATAGTACCACCATAACGTTTATTTTTTTCTATCCACATATCTAATTCAGGATTATGTTTTCTAAGACCAATAATGCTTTTCATAGCATCAGACATTTTATTAATATCTGAACCAGCATCTCCGGCTTTATATACAGAACTATTATATTTAACAGGATTCTTTTGAAAATACTTTAAAGCTTGAACAGTAGGATCATAAGATTCAACATAGTTCTCAGCATTAGTCATACCATTTATTAAAGCATTAGGAAGTTTACCTTCACTTAACCAATTATTAAGACGTTTACCAAAGTATTCTTCACCTTTACGAGTTAAATTGATATTTCTACCACCAAAGCCATCATCTTCATATTCGAATAACTCTTTAGCATTAGTGTCTTTACCAACTAATTTAGATAAATACGTATTAACTTTAGTAACATTATCAGGATCTATATGATCTAATCCTAATAATTGAGCAGGATTATATGTATCACTTTCATTATATGCTTTAAGATTTTCATTCATCGTTCTAGTTACATCTTCTTTAGAAGTTTCACCTTTACGACCTAGAAAACCTCGTAAATGAGGATTAACACCAAATGTAGATTCAGTATATGCTAGAGCAAGAGCTTTATCAATACTAGAACCTTTAACTTTCTTTGCAGCTCTAATTATATCATGCAAAGGAGTCGTTTTAATACGCATT
>OLOO01002153.1_pt1 | contig 11466 bp, 10 predicted proteins | sample 1672621 | NCBI WGS metagenome assembly OLOO01 (sample SAMEA3136706, study PRJEB25190) | human gut metagenome | biome: human gut; feature: human-associated habitat; material: faeces | place: Austria | collected 2013 | reverse complement strand
TCCGCAGATCCGGAGCAGACGCTTCCAGAAGCGGCGGTTATGGAATCTGCAAAGTTGTATCGGGAGAAGAAAGCAAAACCACTGGTAAAGAAAATTGTACAAGTTATGCGCTCTGTTTATTCGGCGTATCTGGATATTTCAAATAAGTTCACAAAGCTGCAAGCGGCGTATAACAGGGAACGGAGCGGAAACGAGCGGTTGACAAACAGGCTGGAAGATGTCTTAGAGGAAAACCGGGAATTGAGGATAGTGGCGGCAGATTTTGGGCGCATAAAAACTGTGGTCGGATCTGAACAGGTTAATGCTTTGATTAACCGGGCAAAGCAACAGGAACAGATAGAAGCCGAGCAGAAACGGGCTGCAAGGAGAAAGCACAATCTGGAAGCTCGTTGACAAGCGGAGGGCTGCTTAAAGCCCTCTTAGCTGCCATGAAGCGAATCATCCGCCAGTTAGTCAAGAGCGGCGTAGCCGTGAAGTTTACTCCTGACTGGCTGGTAGAAAATTAAAAAAGAATATATGTTCGATAAATTTTACTTGATTTTGAGTTGGTTTGATAGTATAATAAGGGAAAAATCAGGTATAAAATATTTCCCAGGAGTGATGTGAATGAAACAGGTACATTTAAGGGTTGATGATGAGTTATATAATGAATTGAACGCATATTCTGTGATGATGGAACAGACAATGCAGGACTGTGTGAGAGAGGCAGTTGCGTATTATGTTACTGATATGAGAAGAAAGCAGCAAGCAGTGAAAGACCGTCAGTTTACATTTATTGATTTGTTTGCCGGAATAGGTGGAATGCGAATTGCTTTTGAGAGGGCCGGCGGGCATTGTGTTTATTCCAATGAGTGGAATAAATACAGTCAGCAGACATATTTTGCTAATTTTGGAGAACAGCCGGAGGGAGATATTACGCAGGTGCCAGCTTCGTCTATACCAGATCACGATATTCTGGTAGCCGGATTTCCCTGTCAGCCATTTTCCATTGCGGGTGTTTCAAAAAAGAACAGTCTTGGCAGAGCGACAGGATTTGAGGATAAAACACAGGGAACGCTTTTCTTTGATGTTTGCAGGATATTAAAAGAAAAAAGACCAAAAGCCTTTATGCTGGAGAATGTAAAAAATCTGTGTAGCCATGATAAGGGCAGAACATTTAAAGTGATATTGGAATCATTGGAAGAATTGGACTATAATGTGTTCTATTCTGTACTGGACGGACAGAATTATGTGCCGCAGCACAGGGAACGTATTCTTATTGTGGGATTTGACCGTCAGAAGTATGGGAAAAATGTAAAGTTTGATTTTAAGCTGACACCTAAATTTCCAAAACCTGTTATGCGGGATATTCTGGATGAAAATGTTGATGCGAAATATACATTGTCAGATAAACTCTGGACATATCTTCAAAATTATGCAGCAAAGCACAGAGCTGCAGGAAATGGATTTGGATATGGTATTGCTCCATTGGATGGTGTATCAAGAACAATCAGCGCGAGATATTACAAAGACGGTTCGGAAATACTGATTGCACAGGAGAGCAAAAATCCCCGGCGGCTGACACCGCGTGAATGTGCGAGATTACAGGGCTTTCCGGATGATTTCAAAATCCCTGTATCTGATACACAGGCATATAAGCAGTTCGGAAATTCTGTCGTAGTGCCGCTGATGGAAAACGTAGCAAAGCTGATAGTAAAGAAAATGGAAGAAATGGACTTGGCAGAGGGAAAAGAATTACAGAGGATGGTGATTTAGATGATTACAGGATACGCAGGACAGGCGATAAAATCTGTCCTTAACAGTGAAAAAGGATTTTGTAAATTTCTTTCTGCAAATGATACGGGCGCAACAGGCGGCCATCAGTCTGGTATTTTGATTTCAAAATCAGCTGTGGAAATGATGTTCAGCAAACAGGAACTTGAACAGACGGGAATCCCCAAAAGAACAGTGAAGGTCAGATGGCAGGATGATTTTGAAACAGAAAGCTGTTTTACATACTATGAAAGTAAAAATGAGCTGAGAATCACACGATTTGGAAGAGGATTTCCATTTTTGAAGCCTGAGCAGACAGGAGCGTTATTTGTATTTACACAACAGACGGATTTTGATTATTGCGGATATTTTCTGGAAACGGATGAGGAAATAGAAGAATTTCTTGACACATTTGGAATCAGTCCTACAGAAACGAACAGTCTTATTGATACCGGGAAAATATCGTCAGAAACACAGGAAAAACTGGCAATACAGGAGTTTATCAGCGGACTTGATGTGGATTTCCCGGCATCGGATGTAATGTCAGCGGCGGCAAGAACGATTGAAGAAAAGGCATATGATCATGTGGAATATATTCTCACCAACCCTGATGAAAAAATTATCAGTTGGACAAATATGGAATATACTCTTTTCAGGGCACTGGAATATGCAAGATATGGCGATATAATTACAAAAGGATTTCAGTCGGTGGACGAATTTGTAAGAGTTGCTAATGTAGTGCTGAATCGCAGAAAAAGTCGGGCGGGTAAAAGCCTTGAACATCATTTATCGGCAATATTTGACGGGAATGGTATAGAGTATTCATCGCAGGCCGTTACGGAGGGAAATAAGAAGCCGGATTTTTTGTTTCCCTCACAGGAGGCATATCATGACTATGATTTTTCAACAGATTACATTATTTCTCTGGCAGCAAAAACAACCTGTAAAGACAGGTGGAGGCAGGTGCTGAACGAAGCAGATCGCTTGCGGGACAAGCCGAAATATCTGTGTACGCTTCAACAGGGAATATCCGGGGCACAGATGGATGAAATGCAGGCGGAGAATGTTATACTGGTTGTACCGAAACCTTATATAGCGACATATCCAAAGGATCGCAGAGACAGAATATGGACATTGGCCCGGTTTGTTCAGTATGTAAAAACAATAGAGGGCAAATAAGATGGATATAAGAAGCCCGGAGGAACGAAGTAAGAACATGGCGGCTATCCACTCAAAGAATACAAAACCGGAAGTGTATTTCAGAAAACTGCTTTTTGCGAAGGGATACAGATACAGTCTTAATTCCGGTAAAGTACCCGGACACCCGGATATTTATTTGCGTAAATATAATACTGCTATTTTTGTTCACGGATGCTTCTGGCACAGACATTCTGGCTGTCAATATGCGTATATGCCAAAATCAAGAGTTGAATTCTGGCAGAAGAAATTTGAAGCGAATGTAAAAAGAGATTATGTCGTCGGAATGGAATTGCAGGATAAAGGGATTAAGTGTCTGATTGTGTGGGAATGTACGGTTAAGAGAATGAAAAAAAATTTAGCCGATTGTGAAAAATATTTAAAAGAGATAGAAGAGTTTTTGGAGGGAAACCAAATGTTTCTGGAAATCTAATATACTGTGTTGAGTGAAAGATTATTTTATGATTTTTGAAAGTTGCAAGTGAGGAGGGCGTTTAATGTACCAGATTAAAATAGAAAATTGCAATAATATTGCAGAGGGAGAATTAACTATTGAGGATGGAAAACTTAACATCCTTTATGGAATAAATGGTACTGGAAAAACAACGATTGCAAAAGCAATAGAATTTTCAAAGGAACCACAAAAAATAGAAGAATTACAGTCTTTTTTTACAGAGAATCCAGCATCTGTTTCAATTAGTCCGGAAGTTGGAAAGATACTGGTGTTTAATGAAGATTTTGTCAGGGATATTGTTTTTAAAGAAGATGAAGTAATACAGAATTCATTTGAAGTGTTTTTGAAAACACCTAATTATTCTCAAAAAAAGGCACAGCTTGATCGACATCTTCAAGCCTTACATAATATTATGAAGCAAGATGAAGAGATACAAGAGTTGCAGAGATTATTAGAGCAAATTGCAGGCAAATTTAAACGTAATGCTAATGGAAAACTTAGTAAAACAGGTGTATATAAAAGCGTGTTGTCTAAAAGTAATCTGTATAATATACCAGAAGAGCTGGATAGTTACAGACCGTTTATTACAAATACAGAGATCAATATTCCATGGATAGATTGGAAATCTAAAGGAGATGCCTTTGATGTCGGAGATGGCTGTCCATATTGTTCAGAAACCTTAAACAGGTCTGTACATAATCAGAGAAAAGAGGTATTTAAGAAGACTTATAAAAAAGCTGATTCACAAAATCTTAAAGACTTATTAGATTTGCTTGAAAGTTTGAGAATATATATTAAACCGGAGAAGTACGATGAACTGGTATCTTATGTAAAAACAGATGTTCCAGAAGATATTATATCGGCCATTCTTGAAAAATTATTATTGGAATTGGACGTAATGTTAAAACGGTTTGCGGCTATTGTCGAGTTTGGAAACAGGAAGATTGTTCTTGCAGATATCTCTAAACTTGATCAACAGATTAATGAAATGGAAATTCCGAAAAATTTTTTTGAGATTTTTGGTGGAGAAAAGATTGAAAAGGTTATTAAGCGAATAAATGATCAGGTGCTTGAATTACGTTCAGAAGCAGCAGTATTAAAAAGAGAAATGGGTGCATTGAAAGGCGTAATGCAAGCAACTATACAAGCATCGCAAACGGATATTAACGAGTTCTTGAAAACGGCGGGCATAAACTATGAATTAGTGATACTTGCGGAGGATGAAAATAATAGTCGTACAATATTAAAACAATGTTTTAGCGAAGAAAGAACAGATGTGACAAAAATACGAGATCATTTAAGTTGGGGAGAGAAAAATGCTTTTGCATTAATTCTGTTCATGTATTATGCTGTTATGCAAAATCCAGATTTAATCATACTGGATGATCCAATTTCATCATTTGATACTAATAAAAAGTATGCTATTCTTCATAGGATGTTTAAGAATATTGGAAAACGGGATGTTTCTCTAGAGGGAAAAACAGTTTTGTTTTTAACACATGACTTTGAGCCTATTACAGATTTTATCGTAGTAGGAAAATTAGGGGAAGAAAAGGCACAGGCTTCTTTTGTTTGTAATGAACATGGAAGTGTTAAAGCGCATAAGATAGACCCGAATTCTGATGTGAAACTTATTACAATAGAGTGTAGTGAAATTGCAAAAAATACAGATATAAACATAGTTAGCCGTGTGGCTTTTTTAAGAAAGTTAAGTGAACTAAATGGGCGGAATGGAGATTGGGATTTTGTGTATGAAATTTTATCTTGCCTCATTCATGCAAATGAAATAAAGAGAAAGCTGGGGAATAACACATATATTGACATTGATCCGGGAGACATTGCTCTTGGAATATCTAAGATTAAGGAGTATATTCCAGATTTTGATTATGATGAACTCAAAAATAATATCTATACCAAAGAGGGTGTTAAAAATTTATATAACGCTGAAACTAATGCGTATTTAAAAGTGCAGTTATTTAGAGAAATGAATGAAATATTAACTCACAATGAAGTTAGAATTACGCAAATGGATGGTGCTTGGTATAAATTCATAGACGAAACGTATCATATTGAAAATGATTATCTGCACTTTTTGGATATAATTAAATTTAATATTGTACCAAGTTATATAATTGATAATGTGGATGAAATTGTTTCTGGAATATAATTAAGATAGGAGCGAATGGACTATGAATTATTGGGCATGGGGCGGAAAATATATAGGCAGACGGTCAGGCGATTATCTTTATTCAAAGACTGGTAATCCTTTAGGAGTATTCTATGATGATGAATTATATGATTTTTCTGGAAAGTATATTGGAGAGATCAGAAAGGAAAATAGAATTATTGTAAATAAAAGTCATAAAAACAAGCGAAAATCAGGAAGGTGTGAGCCTTGTGGAAAATGCGGATCTTCGTATTGTGATTATGTGGGATACGTTATGTTATGTGGTTATGAAGATTTTAACTTAGAATAAAATCTTTGGTATTAGCGGCAATATTTTGGCAACAGAAAATCAGCAAGATAGAATAATTGATGTAATTGAAGTAAAAAGTGGTGGGTATTTGTATAAAACTTAAATAAATGTAGTTAAGAACAACAAAGGACACGCCGAGTTTGAATAATTAAAATTCTATATGGGTTATTTTAGATGACAGGCAGTCTATGAGATTGCCTGTTGTTTTTCTATTAGGCTGTATTTTAAGGAAATAGACATTGAAATTCGTTATCAACGTAAAATTTTAACTGTGGATTTATTTATGAGATGGTGTGTGATATACTTGTAGCACATGTGTAGAGCATATTTGAAAAATAGAATGGGCGGGGTGAAGAGAAAATATGAAGAATATGAAAATAGATGCCAATGGAACAGAAATCAGAGTGATGGGCGATGTTGTTAATGAGGATGCTTACATTTCACTCACTGATATTGCAAAATATAAAAACCCAGACAATGCGTTTATCGTGGTAGCAAACTGGATGCGCAATCATTCTACGATTTCATTTTTGGGCTTGTGGGAACAAATTCACAATCCCAATTTTAAACCTATCGAATTCGATAGGTTTAAAGCAGAATCTGGAGATAATGCTTTTACATTGACACCACAGCAGTGGATAAAAGCAACGGATGCAATCGGTATCGTATCAAAATCGGGACGATATGGCGGTACTTATGCTCATACGGATATAGCGTTTGAGTTTGCTTCATGGATTTCTCCGGAATTTAAGCTTTATATCATCAAAGATTATCAGAGACTAAAGAAAGACGAAGCAGATCGGTTAGCAATTGGCTGGGATGTAAAGAGAGAACTTTCAAAAATAAACTATCGTATCCACACAGATGCAGTAAAAGAATTTTTAATAACGCCCACATTATCTCCGCAGGAAATGGCATATACATATGCTTCAGAAGCAGATATTTTAAATATGGCTTTGTTTGGAAAAACGGCAGTACAATGGAGAAGTGAAAAAGGAATAAAGGGGAAAACTCCTAATATCAGAGATTTTGCTTCAGCAGAAGAATTGGTTGTGCTTATCAATCTGGAAGATACAAATGCAGATTTGATAAGACAGGAAGTGCCTAAAATTGAAAGACTGAAAATATTAAGAGAAAAAGCGTACAGGCAATTAGAGCTTTTGAGAAAGAACCAGGATACGATTGCGGCATTAAAGAAAAATCTTATTGAAGATACAGAAACAAATGGTTGATTTCCTAAGCAAAACCGTTTATAATCTGAATCGGAATATATTGCTATTATCCACAGTTACGGAGTGAGTGTTATCAATACCGATAACAAACTGATAACATTAGCTCGTATAGGCAGGATAATATGGATAAATCAAGTAATTGAAAGAAAAACGAACACGACAACAAATAATCTCTAAACAAAATTGATTAGTGATTGTCGAGGATGAATAACGGATTAAAATGCCGAAAGCCTGTATTTATGCGGGTTTCCGGCATTTGTTTTATCAAATGGCTCTAGTTTGGCTCTATTTGTGGGCGGGATAAGGGTTGCGAAAGCACTGATGGAGAAATAAAGGCATAATGGTAAGGAAAAAGTGATATATGCATCTTGGAAGCACAGCAATACTGAAAATTATAAGTTCAGCTGGAACAAAAAGTATGTTATGTACTGGAGAATTCCGGGGATCTGTGGGGAGTAATTGCGGGAAAAAAGGGAAAAGCGTATAATGCAAGAAAATAATGTTTTCACAGTGTAAAATAGAGGAGAGAACTATCATGCAGAAAATACTGATTGTAGAAGATGATACAAATATCAATAATCTGCTTCAGGAAGCATTATCCAAAGCAGGCTATTCCTGTGAGCAGGCGTTTTCCGGAACTGAGGCAAAGCTGCTTTTGAATATGCAGGAGCATAGCTATGCACTGGTGTTGCTGGATTTGATGTTGCCGGGAATTACAGGAGAAGCAGTTCTGGAGGAAATACGGAAAAAGGGAAATCTTCCGGTTATTGTTTTGACTGCGAAAGATAGCTTGGATGAAAAGGTAAAGGTTTTAACTAGTGGGGCTGATGATTATATAACGAAACCTTTTGAAATCAGAGAGGTACTGGCAAGAATTCAGGTACAGCTTCGTCATACAGAAGAAAAGGAAATAAAAGAATCTAACCTTTCGTTCAGAGAGATGGTATTGAACAAAGCTACTTTTCAGGTCAGCATTGGTGGAAAAATACTTCCTAAGATAACAAGACAGGAGTTTGCGATTTTAGAATTACTGCTCAGAAATCCGAAGCAGGTTTTCAGTAAAGAGGACATTTTTGAATATGCGTGGGACGAACCATATATGGGTGAAACAAAAACTCTGGATGTACATATAAGCAATATTCGTAAAAAGATAAAAACAGTTACATCTGAGGAATATATTGAAACAGTCTGGGGAATCGGTTATCGTCTTCATCTATAATCTTTACTCTTTTTTTACTATTTATTTGCGTTTGATTAGGATTATTCCTTTATGATAAATGCAGATAAGAAAAAGGAGATGAAAAACTTGAGCGAAATGTTATTGGAAACAAGAAATTTGACTAAGCAATATGGACACCATAAAGCTGTGGACAGTGTCAATATGCATATTAAAAAAGGTGCTATTTATGGTTTTATCGGTCGGAATGGAGCTGGGAAGACAACTTGTCTGAAGATGATCAGTGGACTTTCCAAGCCAACTTGTGGAGAAATCGAGATGTTCGGATACAAGGGAAAGGATTTGCAAAAAGTTCGATCACGGATAGGATGTCTGATTGAGGCACCGGGACTTTATGGAGATATGACTGCATATGAAAATCTGAATATCAAATGCAAGCTGTTTGGAATAAAGAAAAAAAGTTATATTGAAGAAATATTGAGAATTATCGGTCTGGAGAATGTGGGAAAGAAAAAAACAAAACATTTTTCACTTGGAATGAAACAGCGTTTGGGAATTGGTCTTGCTTTGGTTGGAGAACCAGATTTATTAGTTCTTGATGAGCCAATCAATGGATTGGATCCACAGGGTATTGCAGAGATCCGGGATACGATTCAGAGACTTCAGAAAGAGAAGAATATGACAATATGCATTTCCAGTCATATTCTTGAGGAATTATCGAAGATTGCTACTGATTATGGAATTATTCATAATGGAAGTCTCCTACAAGAAATTACAAGAGAAGAATTAATAAGAAGATGCAGTGAACGGATAGAGTTGACATTGGATCATCCGAAACAGGCGATTCCTGTGCTGGATTCTATGGGATTTACCAACTATCAGGTAACAGATAAAGAGCATATTCATATTTTTGAACGATTGAATGAAAGTGCAGCGTTGAATATGGAACTTGCAAAGTCAGGAATTCCGGTAAAAGGGATTTCCATAACCAGTGAAGAACTGGAAACTTATTTTCTGAATCTGACGGGAGGTGCGGATCATGCTTAATATAATAAAAATGGATTTATACCGGATGTTTAAAACCAAAAGTATGTATGTAATCTGGATCGTACTGGCAGCAATATTATTGATTACAACATCTTTATGCAAGACAGATTATGAGCTTTTAACTGAAAAGGATGCCATGAAACAGGAGCAGGTTACTGAACCTACTGTGGATAATATTAATGTGGGAATGATGGTAACGCTGCCTACGGAGCCGGGAGAAAAGGTGACGGTATATGATATCTTTTTTGCCAATTCCCAAGGAAAATTGTATGCACTGCTTTTGGTGATTTTTACTGTTCTGTTTTCAACAGCGGATATCAGTAGCGGATATATTAAGAATATAGGAGGTCAGGTTAGAAATAGAGGAACTCTGATTTTTTCCAGAGCAATTGCCTTGGCTGTCTTTACGGTACTGACAATGGCAGGTGCATTCTTATTTCAGGCAGCGGCGAATGGTATTGTTTTCGGGGAATTGGAATGGGGAAATACAAAGGCAATTTTATCTTATTTTATGACTGAACTGGCTCTTCATTATGCACTTGTGCTGATTTGTATGGCCATTGCAATTATTTTGAAAAATAATGTAATCAGCATGGTCATTGCTGTCTGTCTTAGCATGAATGTAATGACCATTGTGTATGGGGTGATCAATAGTGCTATTCAAAAAATAGGAATTCAGAATTTCCAGATTTATAAGTATACGATAACAGGAAAATTATCACTGCTTCCTATGAATCCGAGTGGAAATGAGTGTTTGGCGGCATTTGGTGTGGCAATAGTGTTCATCGTTATGATGATATCAGTAAGCAGCGTTGTTTTTCAAAAGAGGGATATTTAACGGATGAATATCGTAATTGGGATATTAGCAGGAATTATTATCTTACAATTTATTATTATGTGGAAATACCAGCGGCAGGTGAAAGACATCTGCCGCCAATTGGCGTTTATGATGAAACATGACAGTAACATGTTGATTAACCATGAATTTGATGTGGGTGGAATAGGAATGCTTTCTGACAAGTTGAATGAGTTTCTGGAACTGCGAAGAAAAGAGAAGCAGCATTATCAGGAGAAAGAAGCTCTGATTGCGGACACTTATACAAATCTTTCTCATGATATCCGCACACCACTGACATCTTTGGACGGATATTTCCAGCTAATGGAAGAATGTGAAAATATAGAGGATCAGAAACGTTATTTAAGCATTATCCACGAAAGAATTCATAGTCTGAATGAAATGTTGGAAGAACTTTTTATGTTTACAAAGTTAAAAAACGAATCTTACAGTTTGGAATTGACATTGTGCTGTATGAACCGGATTTTGAAAGAAACAGTTTTTTCATACTATGATGAATGGGTAAGAATGGAAATTCAGCCGGATATTCAGATTACGGAAGAACAGTTGTATATACATGGAAACAGGCAGGGACTCCGCCGTGTTATCCAGAATGTGATAAAAAATGGGCTGGATCATGGAGAAAAGAAGATTAGCATTGTGTTGGAACGTGATCAAAATCAGGCGGTGCTTAGAATCAGCAATCAGGTTACATATCCGGAACAGATTAATATAGATCATGTGTTTGAGAGATTTTACAAAGCAGATGCTGCCAGAAGTAAAACATCTACTGGATTGGGACTATCTATTGCAAAGGAGTTGGTTAGTCGGATGGATGGAGAGATTGAAGCAAAAATAGAAAAAAAAGAGTTTATTGTTGAAATGAACTTTCCGATTGTAACCGATGCTAAATAGTATTTTGCGACGTAGAGGGATAATCAATAATTTTTATTTATCCTTGCAGAAGCATTAGCTCTTATGTTAGGATACTATCTAAGGAAAGTACCCATGGGATGTTTGCTCATAGGGACTTGTTTTTATCGGTTGTTTGCAGGGGAAATGTATCCATATGCGAGAAATAGCTATTGGAAAAGGCGGTTGATGCGATTGCACGCTGATTGCACAACAGTTTGATTTTTGATGGTTTAATTGTTTCCTATATTGCTTTAAATTGCCCTAAAATAGGGGATTTTACGGCATATGATAGAGTCTCGAAATGGAGTTTGAAAAATATTTTTTCCTCTTGTTTATATTCCAGATTCACCTGCAAATTTCGTGAAATCAGTTATTCTCAT
>OLOO01002143.1_pt1 | contig 11496 bp, 9 predicted proteins | sample 1672621 | NCBI WGS metagenome assembly OLOO01 (sample SAMEA3136706, study PRJEB25190) | human gut metagenome | biome: human gut; feature: human-associated habitat; material: faeces | place: Austria | collected 2013 | reverse complement strand
TTTGAAGATGAGACTGTAGTAGAGCATAAGACGTATAATGCATTTAAAAAAGGTACGATTGCCAATCCAAACATTAAAGCTTTTGCAGAAGCCCGCCTTGGTGAAACCCGAATGATGAATTGTGGTATGGAAGCTGCTATTATTCGATATGGTAGATATGATGATATAGATATTCGTTTTGAAGACGGGCTGTGGTGGAACATAAGGCATATGGTACATTTAAAAATGGTGAGATCTCACACTCATCAATAAGTCGAAGAAGCGGTTCCAAAGACTTTCACGGTTTTATCTGTAAACGAGGTTTTATAGATGAAGATAGAACTCTTTACGAATGCATCTGTAAGCATTGCGGCTTGGAAGATGTTCTAACCCCTCAAGAAATGATGGAACACGAAAAGCTACAGCATGGAGAGGACAAATAAGACACTGGCTAGGGCTGGTGTCTTTTTTGCTACGAAATACCGATTCTAACATATTATCAGTATGAAATAGAAAATTGGAGTATGAAAGGAGGAAACGCATGAATTATTATATTTCTGACATCCACTTCGGAAACGAGACTCTCCTTGTTCCGCAAGATGGAAACGAAAGAAGAAAGGGAACTCGTCCTTTTTCTTCGGTTGAAGAAATGAACGAAAAAATAATTGAAAATATCAATGATTGCTGTGCAGATGAAGACACACTGTACATCATAGGAGATATTGCTCAGTTTTATAACGCAGAAGAGTCTATAAGTCTTTTAAAACGTTTAGTCCCAAAATTAGTTCTTATTATGGGAAACCACGATAAGGGCGTAATTGCAGCATTAAGGGCAAAAGATTTAGAAGTCGCTTTCAAAAGCTTATTTGAAAGAGTGATCTCTGGAGATAGCTTACTTATTCGCGATGGAGAATATGACTTGTTTTTAAGCCATTATCCAGTGATTGAATGGGATGGCTATTATAAGGGCAGATATCTGTTTTATGGGCACGTTCATTCCGGAGAGCAGGGGCCTGTGCAATTAATGCAGTACATTCCAACAGCAATAAACGTTGGCGTCGATGTCAATGACTTCAGGCCAAAAACAGCTGAAGAACTGATCAAAGATAGAAAAAAGAATTATCGAGTTCCTGAATGGAACCGAGAATATCTTATATCAAAAGTTGTTAATCCAGATGTAGATTCGTTAAGAGCTGATAAGCATTTGGATTTATCTGATTTTGATATAAATTAAAATTCGAAGAAGTAACAAAGACAATGTATCCTAAAGTAAGGAAATAAGGAGGAAAACAATATGAACAGAAATTATAATAACGAAGCATGCTTTAATGGAGGTATTCAGAGCTACGTTGGCAGTAACGGAATAGAGTTCGTGGGGGTCATGAAAGTGGCCTATGTAAACGGAATGCCTAAATTCCAGTTTACAACATTGGAATCTGTCGAAATCGGCAAGCCAGCATACCTTATGTTGAAAGACGGAAGAATTGCTAAGACTTCTCCTGTTCTGGAGTGGTCTACATATGGTTCGATAAGATTGGAAACGAAGAATCATCATTATTATGCGCTTCGACTTTCAAACAGCTTGTAAGAAATTAAAGATTAGCACTCATAAAGGACTTTGGTCTTTTGTGGGTGCTTTTCTTATAGCCTGATATAATATATTTTGTCCCGTTTTCGCCCTAAATGTGTTCAAAAATAGAACAAAATCTGACATATAAATATAGTAAAAGCACAAAGAAAGAGGGGAGATACATGCTATCAAAAACACATGCCTCCGTTGGCGTTGCAGCAGCTCTTTTGATGAGACCGCCAACTACAATTCCCATGCTTGGAGCAGCAATAGCTGTTTCTGCAATAAGTGGAGCTATAAGCGATATCGATGAGAGACACTCAAAAGTAAAGAAAAGCTTTGATAAGCTCATTGGATTGCTCTTTATTTTAACTTTGGCTATAACGATAATGGACTACTGTCTTAATATCAAAATAATAGATTTTCTGTTTTTAAACGACAATGTAGCACAGAGCCTGTGTGCTGTACTTATGTTTGCATTAATCTGTTTTTACGGGGGCGGACAATCGCACAGAGGATTTATGCATAGCTTTGCATGCTGTTTCATGCTAACTGCCATAATCGCGCTGTTATTCCCATCTGTTTGCATCTATTTTTGCACAGCATTTATATCCCACATCGCTCTTGACATACTAAACAAAAAAGGAGAGCAGCTTTTTTGGCCGTTAAAATGGAGAGCCTGTCTTGGAGTCTGCAGTTCAGATGGAACGATGAATTCGATTTTACTTGCATCTGGACTCATAGCTGCCTTATATGCGATTTGCGCATGCCCAGCAATTCAAAACGTTTTGCCTAACGAATTGTTGGCAATATTCTGACATATTTGTATTAGAAAATATAGAATGCACAACCTTGGTTTTCCAGGGTTGTTTTGCTGTATGTAAAAAAGCTACGAATATAGTTTTCTGACATATATAAAGTGTTATTGGAAGAAGGAGAAAATAAGATATGATTCATTATGCACAAATTCCAGATATCAGCGATGAAGCGAGGGAAATCCTAGATAAGCACCTAAATAAGATGTTCGCATCTGTAAACTCATTTATGATAGCCATGACAAAAGGACTTGTTCCGGAAGAGCAGCTCCCGCCCATGCTTAGATGCAGTATCCTGGTTCAAGACCCATCTTGGGCTGTTCCTGTAGCAATCAGAAAATCGGGAGAAATGGACCAGGCAATCCATGATTTAGTTATAAAGGTATTTGATGAAGACGAGTTTCATGAAACATCATTAGACGAAAAGTATATACTTGCTAAAGTAATAAACGTCGGGATCCAGCAGGAAGAAAGAGCCATGCTTCGCCTGTCAAAAGGGGGAGACAAGAAAACTTTTGCTGAATGGGTGCGCAGATACAGAATTGAAAACGAGAACGACAGACAAATCGTCTTAAGAGAACTGCAGAAAATAGACGAAGAAACGGATACTGCGAATGATTACCTGGCGAATAAAGGTATAGCATTTAGAAATAAGGTCGTAAAAGCAATAGGAAATATAGAACTGCTTCGTTATGAATATCCATTTGCATTGACCAGCTTGTTTTCAGATATGGAATGGGAACAGATTATCACAATGCAGGACTTCGAAGAAATAATTAAAAACAAGTAAAAAGATACGTATAATCGCTTGACAATATAGGACTAGTAATATATAATAAAGACAGTTAAAAGATACGTATAACAAATCGCGCGGATCGGCTCTATCACAGGAACGATGAATGGCTGTATGTAAATTTTTAACTGTGTAAAATTTCTGACATATATGTTGTATAACAAGCGGCAATGAACCGCGACGGAAAATTTAATCAATAAATAGAAAAGGAGATTACAAATATGGCATTAAACAAAGTAAGTATTATGGGACGTATTACAGCAGATCCTGAACTTAGATACGTCGGAGCGAACAGTATCCCAACCGTATCGTTCGGTATTGCCTGTCAAAGAGATTTTAAAAACAAGGGAACTGGAGAAAACGAAACAGACTTTTTCAACTGTACTGCTTGGCGCGGAACAGCAGAATTCATTACAAAATATTTTGAAAAAGGTCGTATGATCGTTATCGATGGCAGATTACAGAGACATGATTACGAGAAAGACGGTGTGAAGCATCAGAATGTTTTCATTAACGTAGAAAACGCATATTTTGGAGATTCTAAAAATGCAGCAGGTACTCATGCTGCTCAGAGTTCAGCAACAGCGACTCCTGCTTATGCTCAGACTCAGACTCAGACTCAGGCTCCTGCTTTTGCTTCTGCTTCTGCCCCAGCTCCAGTCCCAACAACAGACGCAGATGGATTTATGAACATGCTTCCTGATGACGATGATCTTCCATTCATGTAAGCTGTAAATAGGTCTAAAAGTCAACAACCCACCACTTAGGCTGACGCCTTGAAGTGTGGGCTTGCAAAAGCCCTGTTGACTAGCCTTAGTGCAACGGAATGCCGGATATTACCGAGCATAAACCAATAGCACTCCGTTTGTTCTGTCAACACCCAGTATGGTAGCGCCCAAGCTGTACAGAGGGTTCAGGCAACGTATCGCTCCCATGGGAAAGGAAGCTGCGACCTGGTGCACGAAGCAGAGCAGACATTGGCGATGGGCGAATCACGTCGGGAGACGGACAGGACTCTATCGTACCTGTCATAATCCAAATTAAAGGCGATCCATCCCGCCACCTATAGAAGTGGGGGATTTCTCGCCAGGAAAAGTTAAAGCTGAGATTCTTATTTCAAGAGTTTCGGCTTATTTTTCTTCTTATAGTCTACGTAAAAGTAGCGTTGTGGATCTTAAGGTCCTATCCAGCAGAGGCGATGTGGACACGCCTGTAAGAATAAGGGTTGCCTGAGTATTCAGGTGGAAACTCAAATACCAGACTTCTTAAATGGGAGTCTACGGCTCCCTAGAAGCCCCACTTCAAGGCGTTAGCCTAAGTGGCGGGTGGTTCACGGTTACAGAACCTTAAAACAAGAAAGCCCACTTCTTTAGGGGCGGGAGGATGTCAATGTGACACGGCGACGTAGTGCTATATTTAAAGGAAGATGCCCCAAAAGGCTTGTTAAAACAGATTCCAGCAAAATGGGGATTGACCCGGGTGTTTCAACGATGGCCGGAGTATCTAGACTCGGGAGAATATCAGGAGTTAAAAAGGTACTGTTATGAAAAAGCATTTTGTTTTTGTTAGTCTAATAGCTGTTTGTATTGTGACGTTCATCATTACGACTTGGTGTCCAATCTACGTAGTAGAGGGTGAATCTATGAATCCGGCATTAGTAAATAATGATGTTGTATGTATTAAGAAAACAAAGTCTATCAAGCATGGAGACTTAATTGTGTTTCAGTATAATAATAAGCTGCTGGTTAGAAGGGTTATAGGTCTGAGTGGGGATAAAATCAACATTGATCCAAGCGGCTACGTATTTGTAAATGAGAAAAGGTTAGATGAAAACTATATACAAAGCAGAAAAGACAATCCACTACGTGATGAGATATTTCCCTATACAGTCCCAGAAGGGCAGATATTTGTATTAGGGGATAATAGACATCATGCAATAGATTCAAGAATGCGTGATTTAGGATGTATTGATAACAACAAGGTTATTGGTCGAGTCGTTATGAAGATTTATCCTATCACCCGCTTTTCTGTTTATTAAGGGAAAGGAGACATTTAGATGACAGAGTATAATATTTTAAATAGATCAGGCAGAAAGAAAATAATGATGTTTTTTGGCTTGGTTTTTTTAACAGCTATTGCATTCTTTTATCTTAATAATGCTAGAATGGATGATTTTACATCATTGATTACTGATGCAGCTGTACAGTATCAAAATAATGGTGTAATGAAGGATTATACAGCTGATGTCCATCTTGAAGACAATACGCCTCTTTCTTTCTTTATTAAGGCAACTGTTCCTCAGGGAACACTTGCTTCAATAGAAAATGTAGAAAGTGAAGAAGAAACAACTCAGGAAACAGCTGTAAAGAATCAAACACTAACTTATAACCTGCCAGAACAATTAAAGGTAGAAGATACACAAACAAATAAGCTATATCTAGAGGATGATTTAGTACATTCTATTGGTACTTATAAGATTAGAAATAATTTATTGACTCTATATTTTGATGAAGATCATGTGAACATGAATGCAGAAAGCGAATTAAAACTGATATTGGTATTAGAAACAGATTCTTCTCATGTGCTATATGATGTCAATGGTTCTTCTCTTGTTTCATTTAATACTAAGAATATTGAATTAAATAAGTATGTAGAGCAGCCTGTTGAAACAACAGTCACTAATCAGATGGATGAACAGATAGTGGAGAAGGTTAAGAATAATGCGCCTGCCGCTGCAGAAGTTAATTCTGCTGCGATGGTACCTGAAACGCATGTGACGGTATCAGATAATGGTACAGCTACTCAGCCAAAAACTGAGGAAAGTAGTGATTTTGGTCAGTATATTACATCAGCAGATGTCAGCAAGATTCAAAATGGCAGCTGGGTTTCATCCAAAACATTTGAAGATGGTGATCAGGTTAAAGTACATATTAACTATAAATTACCTGCAGATATTGTCACAACCGACAGAAGTAAAATTTCTTATCAGCTTCCTAATGGCATAAAGCCATTAGAAGAAGAAACTGGTTTAGTATATGCATCTAATGGTAAAGCAGTTGGTACATATCGAATTACTACTGGTGGGAAAATCACTATTGATTTTAATGATGAATTTACGAATGGGGAACCATTCTCAGGATATATTGAATTCCAAGGAACTGTTTCTGCAGATGGTGCTAATGATGATTCAATTAAATTTGGCGGTGATGGTGGAGAAATCACAGTTAAGCCAAGTAAGGAACGATATGATTTGAATATGTCTAAGCAGGCTTCATTGAATAAGGATGGAACAGTCAGCTATACAGTGAAAGCAACTACTAAAAATGGTACTGAAGGCAATATAAAGATTGAAGATAAGTTCGTAGATTGGGATTCTGCAAAGGCAGAATATGATAAAAAAAGCTTTACAGTAATAAAGAAAGACAAATACGGTAATAGCACAACGATTCAAGTCAATCCTTCAATCAATGGCGAATCTTTTACAATGAATAATCTTCCAAAACTTGAAGCAGGAGAAAGCTATGAAATTAGTTATAAAGTAAAAGCAGAACCTGGTAATAAAGATGGTTCAGGATCACTTACAAATAGTGTAAAAGGAACAAGTGGCAGCTCATCAAGAGAAGCCTCAACAACAATTGCTGTATCTAATTCAATGATTTCTAAATATGGTGGATACGACCAGGATACAGGAAAGATGAACTGGCGTATTACAATTAATCCAGATAAGAAGGATATTGGTGGTTATGTATTCAATGATACGATTGATAATAACTTAAAGATTCCTACTCCTATCACTGCAAAGGGAAATGATGGCACTACATTAACAATTGATTGCTTACCTTATACATTCCCAGAAGGTTCTAATGAAACCTATACAATTCAATATCAGACAGATGCACCCGAACAAAATACCACTGTTACAAACAAAGGTACTATTGGTAAAGATGGAAAAAATTATAAAAGTAGTTATGGTGTTGGTGTACAGCATAGAGACTGGACCCTTACAAAATCTTCAACAGGCAATACTGTTTCAGAAGATGGTCAAACTATAACTAATACATGGCAGGCTTATATGAAGCTTCCTGATAAAGAAATCACTTCTATCACTTATTCAGATGTGATTAAGAATGGTACATCTACTGGAGATAAAGAATTTAATGGTGAACACTATGCAGTCTTATCTCAGTTAAGAAATGAAATTAATAACAATATTGAGCTTAAGGATGCGAATGGAACCCCTATTTCTAAAGAAAATTTAAAAATTAGTATTAAGTTCTATACAGATGAAGATAAAAAGAACGTAGTTATTAATAACAATGCCCATGTTAAAGCATTTGAAGTAACTGTAAAGAAGAAAGATGGCAGTAAATTTATAGGGCAGTCTTTAAATATTTCTTCTTATCATACAGCTGCAGAATTAAAAGATATTAAAGAAGGTATTGATTATCATTTTGCGAATAAAGGTGCTGTTCAAAATAAAGAATCTGAAAGCAAAGTCACTTATAACAAGCCTAAGAAATTTGTGAAACAGGCATATGGTAAAATAGATGGTGGTACAACTGATAAATACTCTTCTAGTAAAGTAAGTACAGATTATATAAGTCGTAATGGAAAATTATATTATAGAATTATATTTAATCCAGATTCGAATGAAAAAATCAGTTTTACTGACATATTACCTGAAGGTACAAAATTAGTTGAAAAAGGAGAACGTGCAGATTATAAAACTGCTGGATTTAAAGACAATCCAGACAATCGCGGTTCACCAGAAGCAATTTATCACTTTAATGAGTATTATGAATCTTATTGCGATGGCCATTCTGAATTAACAAATATTAGTAAGTATTTCAAGTATTCATATGATGAAAGTGCTAATAAGGTAACATTCACATTTACTCCAGGCTATAACAAGACGGACGGTGATTATAATTCGGGGAAGAGAAATAATCCTAATGGGTCAATTGCAATATATTATTCTGTAGATATCACTTCTGATGAATTCTGGAAAGATTTAAAAAATGAGAATAAAGAATATACAAATACATTAGAATATGGAGGAAATAAACAGGAACAGCATACTGAAGTAGAACGTGAAACTCAGAATGTAACAAAAACAGCAAAACAGATTGGGAACTCTACAAAAGTAGAATATTCAGTATCTATTAATCCTGCTGGTAAAGATTTAAATCCTAAGTCAGATAAACTAGTTTTAGTTGATAATCTAGATTTAAAATGGACTTCTTATACCTCATATCTAGATGCGTCTAGTCTGAAAATTTGTGAGTATGATGGAACAAAAGAAGATCATAGAGGCAAAGTAATAGATAGTAGCAGATATAAAGTCCAGTATGATGAAGCAAATCATAAATTGACAGTCTTATTGCCGGATGAATTGGCATGTATTCTTGTTTATGCATATGATTTTGATGTGGGTACTGCGGATAATCCAACTATTAGAAATAGTGTCTCATTAGAAGAGGAGTATGCTTCTTCAGTAGACACAAAAATTAACACCAATCAATCTTCAGCAGGGGTTGTTAAAGGTAAAATAACTATTTATAAAGTAGATAGTAAAGATTATTCAAAGACGCTTCCAAATGCTAGATTTAAATTATCTAAATATAATCCAACTACAAAAGAATGGAAAGGAATACAGAAAGAAAATTCTGATGAGTATGTCACAAATAATCAAGGAGAAATTGTTTTCTCTTATTCAAGCCAGGACAAGCTCTTAGTAGAAAATACATTATATAAACTAGAAGAAATAGAAGCACCATCCGGATACGACAAGGATAATAATCCGCATTACTTTGCGATTTATCAAGCAAGTCAAAATAAGACAAAGCAGGATGCGAAAGATGCTTTAAGTCAACAGGGTATACCTAATGTGAATCTTGCTAATGATGTATCATATATTCCTGACAATAAAGAGGTTCCTTTATATGTTCCAAATAACTCTAACAGCGTTTCTGTAAAAAAGGTCTGGGTTGATCAAGAGAATAAGGGAGCTCAGCCAGGCGCAGCAGATGTAAAGCTTCAGTTATATAAAGTAACAAAGAAGAAGAAAACATATAATGTTACGCTTCGTGTTAATAACCCATGGAATAATAGCTTTACTAAAAAAGTTCAAGCCGCCCAGAATAAACCATTATACATCGAGGACTCTAATTGGAATTATAATGAAAATTTTGTACCAAGTAATTTTGAAGTTGCAAAAGACAAAAATAATTTTGGAACAGTAAAATGTTCAATGAGTACTTTGGGCCAAAGAGTTATAAATATTGAAACTAGCCCAATTACAGAAGATTGTGTAATTGAGATTACAGTTACAAACAATGATGCATTCTTCTTTAGTGAAAACGATATTTCTGTTACTTCTGACGAACCTGAAGTAGAAACAACAAAAACGGCTGTAGATAGTCCAGTGACATTAGATGATTCCAATGGCTGGTCTTATACCTGGAAAAAATTAACTCATAAATCAGACAGTGGGGAAGATTATTACTACACTGTAGAAGAAATCGATGCACCTTCAGGATATCAGATATCTTATACAAACAATGATGGTATTCAAGAAGGAGATATTACAGTTACTAACAAGAAGTTAGATAACTATGATCTTCCAGATACTGGAGGATTCGGTATTTTCGGTTATTACGCAATTGGGGCCCTATTTATTACAGCGACTCTATTTGCCTGTATAGCAAATATAAAAAAGAAGGGGGCTTATAACTAGTAATAACAAAGATTAAAATATGTATTTCAATAAGGGAAGAGTTTTATTAAAAAAATGGATATCATATGGACAAGGAGGAAAAACGATATGAAACTATTTAAAAAGCTCGCAAGTTTCATGCTTGCATTCACGATGGTTATGGCAATTGCTATGCCATCAGTAGTAATGGCGGCTGATACAACTTATAAGCTTACTTTACAGAATACTGTTGAAGGTCATACTTATGAAGTTTATCAGGTGTTCAGTGGTACACTTTCAACAAAAAACAATAAGAAAGTACTTTCTGATTTAAAATGGGGTAGTGGAGTAAAGGCAGATGCTTATACTGAAACAGCTAAAGCAAAAGCAGAAACACTTACAGATGAAACTACTGCAAGAGCTTTTGCTAAAGAACTAGTAGATCAGAAAAAATTATCTGCTGCTACTAAAACAGTTCAAAGTACAACAGGCACAACTGAGATTGCTGGACTTGCTGCAGGTTATTATTTAGTAAAAGACACTGACAGCAGTTTAGCAAATAAGCATGATTCTTATACAGTATATATTTTACAGGTTGTAGGTGATGCTACAACATCAGTAAAATCAGATGTTCCTTCATCAGAAAAGAAAGTTAAAGATATTAATGATTCTACTGATACAGAAACAACTGGATGGCAGGATGCTGCTGACTGGGATATTGGTGATGAAGTACCATTTAAGATTGAAGGTACACTTCCATCAAACTATGAAAAATATACAAAATATACTTTAAAATTCCATGATAAGCAACAAGCAGGTTTAACATTTAAACGTGATAGTGTTAAGGTATTTATTGATGATACCGAAATTACTGAAGGATTTACAGTTGTTGAAAATCCTGGTGATGGAGATACATTTGATGTTGTTTTTGAAAACTTGAAGACTACTTCAGCTAAAAACGGATCAAAAGTAAGAGTTGAATATAAATCTGAATTAAATCAAAATGCTAATTTAGGTAAACTAGGTAACAAGAATACAATGTATATGGAATTCTCTAATAACCCTAATAATGAACAGGGTGGTGAAACTGATGAAACTGGTAAAACACCAGAAGATACAGTTATTGTATTCACATATAAAGTATCTGTTAATAAAGTAAATGAAAACGGCGATAAACTTGATGGTGCTGAATTTACATTAGAAAAGAAACATAAGGTAAGTTCTGATAAATATGAATGGAAACCAATTACTAAAGTAGATGGCACTGCTGGCGATGTATTTGAATTCAAGGGAATTGATGATGGTGAATATAGATTAACAGAAACAAGAGCACCTGCTAATTATGATAAGTTATCTGATCCAATTTATTTTACAGTAACAGCTGGTCACGTTGATGGTGCTAATCCATATTTAGATACATTCTCTGGAAATATTACTAGTGGTAATGTTGGTGAAATGGCGTTTACTGCAAATAAAGATACTGGTATTTTATCAACAACTATTCAGAATAAACCAGGTAGCTCATTACCTGAAACAGGTGGTACGGGTACTACAGTATTATATGCTGCAGGTACACTTATGATTCTTGCGGCTGCTGCATTCTTAGTAATGAAGAAAAAAGCAGAAAGTAAGTAATATAAAAATA
>OLOO01002137.1_pt1 | contig 11533 bp, 11 predicted proteins | sample 1672621 | NCBI WGS metagenome assembly OLOO01 (sample SAMEA3136706, study PRJEB25190) | human gut metagenome | biome: human gut; feature: human-associated habitat; material: faeces | place: Austria | collected 2013 | reverse complement strand
AGGATGCGGATGCGCTGGGCCATTCCCGAGCGCGCGGCAAGGGTCTCCAGGCCGCGGCCGTACTCCATGAAGCGCGGGGCGCGGGAGGCGTCCACGCCCTCGGTGGCGCCGCGGAGGTGGAACCCGCCCACGTCGGCGATGTAGGCCAGGACGCCGTCAGCCTCCATGGTCTCGCAGATCTCCTCCAGCGCACGGCCAAAGAGGCTGCCCACGTCCTCGTAGTCCAGCGTGTCCAGCACAATGTTCATGGCGCCCGCCAGGCGCTTGTTGGCACGCCGGAGCTCCGCCACGGTCCGCTCGGTCTCATGCTCGGCTGCCTCGGCGTCACCGGCAAGCCTCGCCACCAGAAGGTAGGTCTCGCCCGGGGCATGGACGGCGTCGCAGCGGACGCGCACGGCCGAGAGGTGCCCCCCGACGGTGCGGCAGAGCACCAGGGCCCCAGAGCCGTCCACGGGAAACGGCAGGTCCTGGGCGCAGAACGGCACGTCGGCAACGCCTGCCTCAAGCTGGAAGAGCCCGCGGACGTCAGAGCCCACAAGGCCCTCCGGAGCCGAGTAGAACAGGGACGCCGCCTCGTCGTTTGCCAAAAGCACCCTGCCAGCGCCGTCGAACGCCACGACGGCGTCCCCGGTGAGCTGCAGCAGGCGCGCGAGGGTTCCCGAGAGGCTCCCCTCGCCGATGCCCTCCACGTGACGCTTTCCCAGAGCCTTAGGCACGTGTCACCTCGTCTGGGTCGTAGAGGTCGGCGGCCGTCAGCAGCGACAGGCCGCTCTCGCGCAGCTTGATCTCAAGGGGCTCGCCAGTGACCTTGATGATGTCCACCGTGCGGGAGTCGACGCAGCAGGTGTAGGCGTACTCCACGTTGAGGTCGCAGGAGGAGAGGCGGTCAAGTAGGGTACCGAGGGCGCCAGGGACGTTTTGCACCTCGACTGCCACCACGCGTGTGCACATGGCGTTATAGCCGGCACCGCAGAGAAGCTCTGCCGTGTGGCGGGGCCTGTCGCAGATGACGCGGATGATGCCAAAGTCGACGGTCTCGGCAACCATGAGGGCGTGGATCTGAACGCCGTTGTGGCCCAGAAGGCCGCACATGGCAGCAAGCTTGCCAGGGCCATCAGGAAGGCAGACGGTGAGCTGCTCGATCATGGGACGCTCCCCTCTCTTGGGAAACCTGCTCCTGAGCGAATCTTACGGCCGGACACGGCGCGCGGCCCCTTCCGTAACAATGATGACGCCACAGAACCACATTGTTAACGAAAAAGCGGGCCACCCGAAGGTGACCCGCTTGATTTCGTGGTGTCGGAGGCGGGACTTGAACCCGCACGACCTTTTAGTCAGTCACTAGCACCTCAAGCTAGCGCGTCTGCCAATTCCGCCACTCCGACTTGCTTGCTCGGTTGCTGCGTTTCCGCTGCTCCCTTGCGCGAGGAGTAATATAGCACGCTCCTTTTTAGGGGCGCAACCCCCAATTTCAAAAAAGTTTGGATTGCCGAGAAGCACCTGGTCAAAGCCCCACCAGAACAAAAGCGGGCCGAGAAGAGCAGGTCTTCTCGGCCCGTGGCGCTAGAGCTCGATGGAGCTCTCCTTGATGGGATTGGGCGCCGCAAAGTGGCAGGCGCAGAAGTGGCCAGGCTCCACCTCGCGGAACTCCGGGCGCTCCTGGGAGCACTTCTCGCACGCCATGGGGCAGCGCGTGTGGAAGCAGCAGCCGGAGGGCGCGTCGATGGGCGACGGCGGGTCTCCCGCAAGGACGATGCGCTTGCGCGTGGCCTGGATGTCCGGATCGGGCACCGGCACGGCGGAGAGCAGCGACTGCGTGTAGGGGTGGTGCGGACGGTCGTAGAGGTCCTTCCAGTCCGCGTACTCCATCATGTTGCCCAGGTACATGACGCCGATGTTGTCGGAGATGTGCTGGACCACGGAGAGATCGTGCGCGATGAACAGGTAGGCCGTGCCGTACTCCTTCTGCAGGTCGTTCAGGAGGTTGAGCACCTGGGCCTGGATGGAGACGTCAAGGGCGGAGACGGGCTCGTCGCAGATGATGAGCTTGGGCTTGAGCGCGAAGGCGCGGGCAATGCCCACGCGCTGGCGCTGGCCGCCGGAGAACTCGTGCGGGTAGCGGTTGATGTGCTCCGGGTTGAGCCCCACCACGTCCAGGAGGCCGCGAACGTACTCCTCGCGCTCCTTGGCGTCAGGCATGACGTTGTGGATGATGAGCGGCTCAGAAACGATCTCTCCGATGGTCATGCGGGGGTTCAGGGACGCATAGGGGTCCTGGAAGATGAACTGCATGTTGCGGCGCATCTCCTTGAGCTCCTTCTTGCTCATCTTAGAGACGTCCTTGCCCTCGAAGAGCACCGTGCCGCTGGTGGGACGGGTGAGGTGCATGATGCAGCGGCCCGTGGTGGACTTGCCGCAGCCGGACTCTCCCACCAGGCCGAAGGTCTCGCCAGCGTAGATGTCAAACGAGACGTCGTTGACGGCGTGGACGGCCCTCTTGGAGAAGCGCTTGCCAAAGACGCCGGACTCGACGGGGAACTCCTTGCAGAGGTGCTGCACGGAGAGAAGCGGGGTCCTCTGGTCTGCCATTAGGCCTCCCCTCCCTTCTTGGTGCGCGAGCTCTCGGGCGTGTTGGCGGCGACGAAGGCCTCGTCGGCCGCGTAGTGGCAGCGGGCAAAGTGGCCGGGGGACACCTCGACGCGCTCGGGCTTGCTGGCGCGGCACTTGTCGGTGGCGTAGGGGCACCTGGGCGCGAAGGAGCAGCCGGTCGGCAGACTCATGAGCGAGGGCGGGTTGCCCTCGATGGGCGTGAGCGGGTGCTTCTCGTCTCCCTCGGGCTTGGGGATGGAGCGCATGAGGCCCCAGGTGTAGGGGTGGTGCGGCTGGTAGAAGATCTCGTCGGCGGTGCCCATCTCCACGGGGGAGCCGGCGTACATGACCATGATCTTGTCGGCGACGTCTGCCACCACGCCAAGGTCGTGAGTGATCATGATGATGGCGTTGCCGTTCTTCTGCTGCATCTCCTTCATGAGCTCGACGATCTGCGCCTGGATGGTGACGTCCAGGGCGGTGGTGGGCTCGTCGGCGATGAGGATGTCGGGGTCGCAGGCCAGGGCCATGGCGATCATGACGCGCTGGCGCATGCCGCCGGAGAACTGGTGCGGGTAGTCCTTGACGCGCTGCTCCGGATTGGGGATGCCCACCAGGTCGAGAAGCTCGATGGCGCGGGCCGTGGCCTGCTCCTTGGTGTAGCCGCGGTGCAGGCGAAGCCCCTCGCCCAGCTGTCGGCCGATGGTGTAGACGGGGTTCAGCGACGTCATGGGGTCCTGGAAGATCATAGCGATGTCGTTGCCGCGGATCTGCTGCATCTGGGCCTCTGACATCTTGAGCAGGGACTGGCCGCGGTAGCGGACGTCGCCGCCCTCGATACGTCCCGGAGGCATGTCGATGAGGCCCATGATGGTGAGCGAGGTCACGGACTTGCCAGAGCCGGACTCGCCAACAACGCCGAGGGTCTCGCCGCGATCCAGGGTGTAGCTCACGCCGTCGACGGCCTTGACCACGCCGTCCTGCGTGTGGAAGTACATCTTGAGGTCGTCAACCTCGAGCAGGTGGGAGCCCTCGGGAACCGGCTGGTTCTTGAGGTCTTGGCTCGGGTCGACCTTGGTCTTCTTCTTTCCAAACATGGCTATGCGTCCTTCATCTTGACATCGAGGGCATCGCGCAGGCCGTCGCCCAGAAGCGTGAAGGCGAGGACCGTCGTGAGGATGGCCAGACCGGGCATGAGCATGAGCCAGGGCTGGGTGGCCAGGTAGGTCTGGCCGTCGGAGATGAGGTTGCCCCACGAGGGATCGGGCGGAACGACGCCCATGCCCAAGTAGGACAGGGCACTCTCGGTCAGGATAGCGCCGCCGATGTTCATCGTGGCGTAGACCACGATGGAGGCCACGGAGTTGGGGAAGATGTGGCGCGCGATGATGCGAAGGTCAGAGGCGCCCATGGCACGCGCGGCGTCAACGTAGTCGTTCTCCTTGACCGTGAGGATGGCGCTCCTGAAGACGCGCGCGATGGAGGGCCAACCCAGGATGCCGATGGCGATGAAGACGTTCTGGATGCCGTTGCCCATGACCGCGATCATGGCGATGACGAAGAGCGTGTACGGGAAGGCCATGAAGACATCGGCCAGACGCATGATGATGGTGTCCCAGATGCCGCCGTAGTAGGCCGCGAGGGCGCCCATGACCAAGCCGATGGCCGTGGAGATGGCCGTTGCCAGCACGCCGACGGCAAGGGAGACGCGGGCGCCGTAGACCACGCGGCAGAGCACGTCGCGGCCCAGGGTGTCGGTGCCGAAGGGGTGCTCCAGGGATGGGATCAGGCGGGAGTTGGCCGTCATGGTGGCGGAGTCGGCGGCCGTCGGGTCGCCCAGGACGGACGGGGCCCAAAGCGGCGCGGAGACGGCCACGATGACCATGAAGATAATCCAGATGGCGCCCAGCATGGCAAGCTTGTTGCGCTTGAGGCGCTTCCAGGCGTCGCTCCAGAGGGTGCGGGTGGGGGCGGTTGCCTTGGAGCCGGCGGGCTCGGTGAGCTCCTCCTGCTTGAGGGCGTCCTCGGCCTGCTGGGCCTCGGGCGTGTTGTTCTTGTCAGTCATTGAGCGCACCTCCCTACTGCTCGCTCTTCGGGGCGCCAAAGCGGATCCTGGGGTCCAGGAACGCGTAGGAGACGTCCACGATGAGGTTGATGATCATGACGAGTACGACGATGACCGTGACGGAGCCCAGAACGATGGGCCAGTCACGCTGGGAGATGGCACGGTAGGTTTCATAGCCCACGCCCGGCCAGTTGAAGACGGTCTCCGTCAGGATGGCGCCGGCCATCATCGCGCCGAAGTCGTTGCCGATGTAGGTGACGACGGGGATGAGCGCGTTCTTGAGGGCGTGGTGCCAGATGACGTCGCGACGGGAGAGGCCCTTGGCGCGCGCGGTGCGGATGTAGTCCTGGTTCATGACCTCAAGGAGCTGCGAGCGCATGATGCGGGCGGAGTAGGCCGTGGAGACGGCCGCCAGCGTGATGGCCGGCAGGATGTAGTACACCCAGCTCTGGAACTCGGAGTAGGGCGAGAAGTCCGCGGAGATCGGCAGGTAGAAGGCACTGCCGGTGACGTCTTTCAGGACGACGCCAAAGAAGAGCTGCAACAGCATGCCCAGCCAGAACGCGGGCATTGCCACCAGGACGGAGGTCACGAGGGTGACCAGGACGTCCCAGAACGAGTAGCGCTTGATGGCAGACACCATTCCTGCGCCGATGCCAACCACCGTCTCAAGGATGATTGCCACCACGGCCAGCTTGATGGTGTAGGGGTACTTGGCGGCCAGGATGTCGGTCACCGCCTGGCCCTTGCGCTGGTAGGACGTGCCGAGATCACCGTGGAGAAGCCCGTTCACGTAGAGAACGTAGCGCTTCCACAGGGGCGTCTCGATGGTGTTGCCGCCCTCGTCGTACAGGATGTTGCCATTGTCATCGGTCTCGATGAGGTGATAGGTGGCACGCAGGTTGGTCTCGGTGACCGGATCAAGCTTCTTCTCTCCTGCCATGAGCTTGATGGGGTCTCCCGGGACGATGTTCTCCATCGCAAAGAGGATGAGCGTCACGCCGAGAAACACCGGTATGAACTGGAGAACACGCTTGAGGATGTACTTTCCCATGTTTTCCCCTCTAGTATCGGATAGATGCGTCGGTCTTCTGCGCCATCATCCCCTCTTCGAGAGGGTCTGGGGTCACGTCCGCCGAAGCGGAGAGAATGACACAGCGGGCCCAGGCTGAACCGCATGTGCGGGGCATCGGCACGCAGGCGCGATGCCCCGCACGCAGTTGCGGCTCTAGGCCGACCTGCTCAGGAACTTAGGCCCTGAGGGAGGCGTGACCGAGGTCAGCGATGCCCTGGGCGTTGTAGAAGAGCTCGTTGACGCGGTCGGAGGCCACGTGGTTGTGACAGTAGAACATGATGGGGATGATGGGCATGTCGTCGGCGACCATCTTGTTGATGGCGCGGTAGGCATCCTTGCGCTCGTCCTCGTCGGCGATGGCGCGGGCGGCGTCGATGGCGGCGTCAACCTCTGCGCTGGCGTAGCGGGAGTAGTTGTTGTCAGCCGTGGAATAGAAGTTGGGGTAGATGAAGTTGTCCAGCGTCGGGTAGTCGGCAATCCAACCGAGGCGACCCATCTGGAAGGTGCCGTCGGTCAGGCCCTGGAGGTAGGCAGCCCACTCCTTGGTGTCCTGCTCGACGGTAAGGCCCACGGCCTGCAGGTCGGCCTGGATGCAGGACATGATGTCCTCGTGGCCGCCGCCGGAGTTGTAGCTCAAGGTGACGGAGGTGCCGGCAAGGCCCTTCTCGTCGATGATCTGCTTGGCCTTCTCGGGGTCGTACTCGGCGAACTCCCAGCTACCGCCCTTCTTGTCGATGATCGGCGGGAAGACGTTGTCAGCGGGCTCGCGACCGCCCTCGAAGAGGGTGTCGACGATGTTCTGGCGGTTGATGGCAAGGGAGATGGCGTGACGCAGGTCCTTGTTGGCCATGGTCTCGTCCTCGAGGTTGACCGCCAGGTAGTAGACGGAGGCCTCGGCGCCCAGCAGGGCCTGGCGGCTCGGGGAGATGGTGTAGCCGTCGACGGCCTTGCCGAACTTCTCGGTCAGCTCCTGGATTCGGCCGGTCGGCATCTGGCAGAAGTCCATGTTGCCGGCCTCAAGCTCGCTGTAGGCGGTCTTGGGGTCCTTCTGGATGGAGAAGTTGATGGCGTCCAGCGCAGGCTTGTCGCCGTAGTAGTCCTCGAAGCGCTTGACGTTGATGTACTGGCCGGACTCCCACTTGCCATCCATCATGAAGGGGCCGTTGCCGATGGGGGCCACCAGGAAGCTGTCGGGGTCTTCGATAGCGGCCTGCGGCACGGGCCAGGCCCGGGTGGCAGCAGACGGCCAGGAAGTCAGCCATGGGGGCAGAAAGGGTCACGACGAAGGTCTTGTCGTCCGGGCAGGTGAGGCCGGAAATCTCCTTGGCGGAGCCGCTGGCCATCTCGTCATAGCCCATGACGGGAGACAGGTGGTAGCCGATCTCGCCGGGGGTGGTCATGGACGGGTCGACGAGGCGCTGCCAGCCGCGCTTGAAGGACTCGGCAGTCACGGGGTCGCCGTTGTGGAACTTGGCGTCCTTGAGGTGGAAGGTGAAGACGGTGTTGTCGTCGCTGATCTCCCAGGACGCGGCAGCCTTGGCCTTGACGTCGGACTTGTCCCAGTCCCACTCCACCAGGGAGTCAAACAGAACGTGGCCGACCTGGGTGCCCTCGGACTCCTGCAGGTTGTAGGGGTCGATGGCCACGGGGTCGGAGATGTAGTACTTGAAGGTGCCGCCGTCAGAAGCCTTGACGGTGGAATCGCCCTGGTTGGACGCGGCGTTCCCGTTCTTGCCGCAGGCCGCGAGGGCTGCGAGGGCGCTGGCGGCCAGGCCACCCTTGACGAAGGTGCGGCGAGTGACGCCACCACCATTCCTGTCGAGAGCCATAGATGATCCTCCTCCTGCTGTCTTCGGGGTGGACAACCTGTTTGCCCCATCCCCCGATCTTGCCTAGCCAGAGGACAGACCCCTGACGAATACAAGTTTTCTTACTTTAGTCGAAAAAGCGCCGTGTCATGCGTTACGACACCATTACGTAACGTTATCTATTCATTTTCACAACACGAGTTGTGGATTTACGGGGCGCATTGGCGCAGAAAAAGCCAAGCCCGGCGAAAAAAGGGGGGCGCCCGAAGTCGGACGCCCCCACCAGGTTCAGTGCTGTCAGGCCTAGCCGATGGCTCCCAGCGGGAAGGTGAGGGCCATGACGATGACGCAGACGATGAAGACCGTGGCGGTGATGACCGTCAGGCGGTCCAGGTTCTTCTCGAGGATGCCAGAGCCGGTGCCGGCGTTGTAGAGAGAGGAGGCAATCATGTCGGAGACGCCCGTGCCCTTGCCGGAGTGCATGAGAACAAGGATGACGGTGAGGACACCGGAGAGGAACAGCAGGATGGTGAGGATGATGTTCAGAGGATTCACGTAGAGCTCCTTATAGGGGTTTCACAGTCAGTGGTTCAGAATATCACATCACGCAGGGGCTGTCCCCTACCCCATAAAAAGAAGACGCCGGGCCACCAGGACCCGGCGTCCGCCTGCCTTTATCTGGCGAGAAGCGCGTGCTTCTTGAGGCTACATGGCAGCCTTCACCATGGCGGAGAAGGAGTCGGCCTTGAGGGAGGCGCCGCCGACGAGGGCACCGTCGACGTCCTCCTTCTCGAGGAAGCCGGCGACGTTCTCGGGCTTGGCAGAGCCGCCGTAGAGGACGCGGATGCCATCGGCGGTCTGCTGGCCAAAGACCTCGGCCAGAGTCTTGCGGATGGCGCCGCAGACCTCCTGGGCGTCATCGGCCGTGGCAGTCTTGCCGGTGCCGATGGCCCAGATGGGCTCGTAGGCGACGACATACTTGGAGGGGTCGGAAATCTCCAGGCCCTCGGTGTCGGCCTTGATCTGGTTCACGACAAAGTCAACGTGCGTGCCGGCCTCGCGGACCTCGAGGGGCTCGCCGCAGCAGGAGATGGGGACGATGCCGTGGGCCATGAGGACCTTGGCCTTCTTGTTGATGTCCTCGTCGGTCTCGCCGAAGTAGCCGCGACGCTCGGAGTGGCCGATGATGCAGTAGGTGGCACCCACGGCCTCGAGCATGTTGGGAGCGGTCTCGCCGGTGAAGGCGCCGGACTCCTCGAAGTAGACGTTCTGAGCGCCAAGGGCGAAGGGGGCCTCGGACTGCTCGATGACCTCGGAGACGCCCTTGAGGTCAACGGTGGGCGGGCAGACGACGACGTCGACGTCGCCGGTGCCATCGGCAAGCTGGTCGGCCAGACCCTGCGCGAGCTCGACGCCCTCGACGTAGGTCTTGTTCATCTTCCAGTTGCCAGCAATCATACGGTTACGCATCGAGAAGCGCCTCCACTCCGGGAAGGGCCTTGCCCTCGACGAGCTCCATGGAAGCGCCACCACCGGTGGAGATCCAGCTCATCTTGTCGGCCAGGCCGAACTTGTTGACAGCAGCGACGGAGTCTCCACCACCGATGATGGACGTGCAGTCAGACTCGGCCACGGCGCGGCAGACGGCCTCGGTGCCGTGAGCGAAGTTGTCGAACTCGAAGACGCCCATGGGGCCGTTCCAGAAGACGGTCTTGGCGCCCTTGATAGCCTCGGCGTAGAGGGCCTCGGTCTTGGGGCCGATGTCCATGCCCTCACGGTCATCGGGGATGGCGTTGGAGGGAACGACCTCGGCGACGGCGTCCTCGCCAAAGTGGTCGGCGACGCGGTTGTCGATGGGGAGCAGGATCTTGACGCCCTTGGCCTCGGCCTTCTTGAGCATCTCGCCCGCGCGCTCGACCCAGTCCTCCTCCTTGAGGGACTGGCCGACGGTCATGCCCTGGGCCAGGAAGAAGGTGTAGGCCATGCCGCCACCAATAATCAGGGTGTCAGCGGAGTCGATGAGGTGATCGAGGACACCGATCTTGGAGGACACCTTGGAGCCGCCGACGATGGCCACGAACGGACGCTCGGGCTCGGCGAAGATGCTGGTCAGGGCGTCGACCTCCTTCTCAAGCAGGAAGCCGGCGTAGGCGGGCAGGTAGGCGGCGGGGCCCACGACGGAGCCCTGGGCGCGGTGTGCGGTGCCGAAGGCATCGAGGACGAAGATGTCACCGTAGGAGGCAAGCTTCTTGGCAATCTCCGGGTCGTTCTTCTTCTCGCGCTTGTCGAAGCGGACGTTCTCGAGGACGAGGATGTCGCCGTCGTTCAGGGCGGCCACGGCCTCGGCGGCCTTGTCGCCGTAGGTGTCCTCGACGAACTTCACGTCATAGCCGGTGAGCTCGGCGAGCTTCTCGGCGGCAGGGCGCAGGGAGAGCTCGGGCTGGAAGCCAGTGCCATCCGGACGGCCGAGGTGGCTCATCAGGATGATCTTGGCGTTGTGCTCCTTGAGGTACTGGATGGTGGGGATGGCGGCACGCACGCGGGTGTCGTCAGTGACCACGCCGTCCTTCAGGGGCACGTTGAAGTCAACGCGCATGAGGACGCGCTTGCCCTCGACGTCGGCGTCGCGGACGGTCTTCTTGGTAAAGGCCATGCTTACTCCTTAGCTGGTGGAAGGTGCAAACACAAAAGGGGCGCGACCGCGGCCCGAGAGCTGCGACCGCACCCCCTAGATGCAAAGCCGAGGTATCGACTAGGCGACGAACTTCTCGAAGTACTTGATAGTGCGGACCATCTGGGAGGTGTAGGAGTTCTCGTTGTCGTACCAAGAGGTGACCTGGACGAGGGACTGGCCGTTGCCGAGGTCCTGGACCATGGTCTGGGTGGCGTCGAAGATAGAGCCGTGGGTCTCGCCGACGATGTCACGAGAGACAATCTCGTCCTCGTTGTAGCCGAAGGTCTCGGGGATGGTCTCGGCGTAGGCCTTCATGGCAGCGTTGACCTCCTCGACGGTGACGGTCTTGTCAACGACGGCGTAGAGGTTGGTGAGGGAGCCGGTGGGCGTGGGAACGCGCTGGGCGGCGCCGATCAGCTTGCCGTTGAGCTCGGGGAGAACCAGGCCGATGGCCTTGGCGGCACCCGTGGAGTTGGGAACGATGTTCTCAGAGCAGGCGCGGGAGCGACGCTTGTTGCCCTTGCGCTGCGGGCCGTCGAGCGGCATCTGGTCGCCGGTGAAGGCGTGGATGGTGGTCATGATGCCAGAGACGATGGGGGCAAAGTCGTTCAGGCCCTTGGCCATCGGGGCGAGGCAGTTGGTGGTGCAAGAAGCAGCGGAGATGATGTTGTCATCAGCGGTGAGCTGCTCGTGGTTGACGTTGTAGACGATGGTGGGCAGGTCGTTGCCGGCGGGAGCGGAGATGACGACCTTCTTGGCGCCACCCTCGAGGTGAGCCTTGGCCTTCTCGCCATCGGTGAAGAAGCCGGTCGACTCAACGACAACCTCAACGCCGAGCTCGCCCCAGGGCAGGTTCTCGGGATCGCGCTCGCAGAGCACCTTGGTGGCATGGCCGTCGGCCACAAAGCCGTCTTCGGTAACCTCGACCGTGTCAAATGCGCGGCCGTGAACGGAATCGTATTTCAGCAAATGGGCCATCGTGGGAATGTCGCCCAGGTCGTTAACCGCAACGACGTCGAGCTCGGGATCGTTCGCCATCGCGCGATAGACGAGACGACCGATACGGCCAAAGCCGTTGATGCCAACCTTGATTGCCATGTGCAAACCCCTTTCTTAGGTGCATTACTGCCTCGAATTATAGGTGAGAGCGATGAAAGGACAACAAAAAGCGGCCCAAAAGCACGGCGAGCGGCCCAAAAGCACCGCTCGCGGACATGGGAATGACAAGCTCGCCCCAAAGTCAGCGAAAACGGCCCTGGCGAGTGCAGTTCGAGTGAAGCCAAGGCGACACGTACTTCGGTACGCGAGCCGAAGGCTGAACC
>OLOO01002130.1_pt1 | contig 11550 bp, 9 predicted proteins | sample 1672621 | NCBI WGS metagenome assembly OLOO01 (sample SAMEA3136706, study PRJEB25190) | human gut metagenome | biome: human gut; feature: human-associated habitat; material: faeces | place: Austria | collected 2013 | reverse complement strand
TCAATCAGCGGAAAACCGCTCAAAAGACCGTCGCCCAGCTTCAGGACGAATCCACTGCCGAACTGGAAGCATCCATCCGGGATATTGAGGAGACCAACCGCAAAGTCCGCGCCAACCTCGAAAAATTCCGCGCCGAGGACGAGGCCGCCCAGTATGACAGTGAATATAAGCGCCTGACTGAAGCTATCACGCAGAAGCGTGCCGACCGTATGGCCCTGCTGAACGGTGCCGACCTGCCCCTGCCGGGCCTTGGCGTAGAGGACGGTGCCCTTACTTATAAAGGCAAGCACTGGCGGGATATGTCCGGCAGCGACCAGCTGCGGGTGGCCGCTGCCATCGTCCGCCGCCTGAACCCGGACTGCGGTTTTGTACTGCTGGACAAGCTGGAACAGATGGACATGACCACCCTGCAGGAGTTTTCCGCATGGCTGGAAGCGGAACACCTGCAGGCCATTGCCACCCGGGTCTCCACCGGCAGCGAGTGCCAGATCATCATTGAGGACGGCATGGTGAAGGATGCCGAAACCACCCTGCCGCCCGTCACCGAAAAGCCCCAGCAGAAGAGCTGGACGAAAGGAGCGTTCTAAATGAGCAAATATGCAGTTACCACCGGCATCCAGAATGCGCCGGTCAAGACCGTGCTGTACGGCCCGGAGGGCATCGGCAAAAGCACCTTTGCCTCTTACTTTCCGGACCCCGTATTCATCGACACCGAGGGCGGCACCAAGCGGCTGAACGTCAAGCGCCTGCCCCAGCCCACCAGCTGGGCCATGCTGCTGGATGAGGTGGCCGAGGTACGCAAGGGCAGTGTCCCCTGCGGCACGCTGGTCATTGATACCGCCGACTGGGCTGAACGCCTGTGCATTCAGGCCGTGTGTGCCAAAGCCAAGGTGAACGGCATCGAAGATTTCGGCTACGGCAAGGGCTACACCTATGTTAAGGAAGAGTTCGGCAAGCTGCTGGACGCGCTGGAAGATGTGCTGCAGGCCGGGCACAACGTGGTGGTGCTGGCCCATGCCGCTATTACCAAATTTGAGCAGCCGGATGCCGTGGGCAACTACGACCGCTGGAGCATGAAAACTTCCAAACAGGTGGCCCCGCTGCTGCGCGAGTGGTGCGATATGCTGCTGTTTGCCAACTACAAGACCGTTGTGGAAAAGGTGGGCGACGGCAAGAACGCCAAGAGCAAGGCCAGCGGCGGCAGGCGTGTACTGTACACCGCGCATCACCCCTGCTGGGATGCAAAAAACCGCTTTGACCTGCCGGAGGAAGTACCCTTTGACTATGCCAGCATTGCCGCCTGCATCCCCGGCGCAATGTCTGCACAGGCACCAAAACCGGAACCGCAGCCGCGTTCCCAGCCGGAAGCCGACATCCTGCCCAGCCCGCAGCAGGAAGCAAAGCCGGTGGCTCAGCCGCAGCCCGCACCGCTGCAGGAAAGCTCTGAGAAAAATGTTCTGCTCAGTCTGGGCGTGCCGGAAAAGCTGGCCGCTCTGATGAGCGCCAACAAGGTCAGCTGTGAAGAGCTGCAGGGCGTTGTGGGCAAACGAGGCTATTTCCCGGAGGATATGCCCATCAAGGACTACCCCGCTGACTTTGTGGAGGGCTGTCTGATCGCCGCATGGCCGCAGGTGTTCCAGATGGTGCTGGATAACCGTGATATCCCGTTTTAACAGGCTCCCTCACGGAGGGAGCTGGCACGTGTAAGCGTGACTGAAGGAGTTTTATAATAAAGGAGTAATTACTTATGAACGAAATGAACACCACCGACCGCGCCCTGGGCTGGGACGACGAATTTACCAACGAGCAGCAGGAGTTCGTGCTCCTGCCCGAGGGCGAGTATGCCTTTGAGGTCACCGGCATGGAGCGTGCCCGCTTTGAGGGCAGCGCAAAGCTCCCGCCCTGCTCCATGGCAAAGCTGACCCTGAAGATCTTCGGCGGGGCCAAGGGTGATACCACCGTGACCCACCGCCTGTACCTGCACACTAAAACGCAGGGCCTGCTGGGGGCTTTCTTTGAGAGCATCGGTCAGTGCAAGCGGGGCGAGACCTTCCGCCCCCGCTGGAACGAGGTCGTGGGTGCCAAAGGCATCTGCAAGCTGGGTATCCACGAGTACACCAAGCAGAGCGGTCCTCATGCAGGCGAGACCGGCCAGAGCAACGAAGTGCAACGCTTCCTGCCGCCGCCCGAACCCAAAGCTGCACCCACTCAGGGCTGGACACAGGGGGCGTTCTAAATGGCCGAGACACAAACCCTGCGCCCCTACCAGCAGCAGGCCCGTGAACGCATCCACGCCGAGTGGGAGAACGGCCACACCCGCACCCTGTTGGTGCTGCCTACCGGCACCGGCAAGACCATTGTGTTTGCATCGGTAGCTGCCGATCAGGTGCGCGCCGGTGACCGGGTGCTCATTCTGGCGCATCGCGGTGAGCTGCTGGAGCAGGCAGCGGACAAGCTGCAGCGCTCCACCGGCCTTGTCAGCGCGGTGGAAAAGGCAGATGCCACCTGTCTGAATACATGGTTCCGTGTGGTGGTGGGCAGCGTGCAGACCCTGCAGCGCACCGCCCGGCTGGAACGCTTTTCTCATGATTACTTTGGCACTATCATCATTGACGAGGCCCACCACGCCATCACCGACGGATACCGCCGCATCCTCGACTACTTCGGCAGCGCCAAGGTGCTGGGCGTGACCGCCACGCCGGATCGCGGCGACATGCGCAATCTGGGCGAGGTGTTCGACAGCCTTGCCTTTGAGTATAAGCTGACCGATGCCATCAAAGAGGGCTATCTGTGCCGCATCATGGCCCAGACCATTCCGCTGAAGCTGGACATTTCTTCTGTCACCATAAGCGGCGGGGACTACGCCGTGGGAGACCTCGGCACTGCGCTTGACCCCTATCTGGAACAGATTGCCGCCGAGATGGCCCAGCGCTGCAAAGGCCGTAAAACGGTGGTGTTCCTGCCCCTCATCAAGACCAGCCAGAAGTTCCGCGACCTGCTGAACTCCCATGGATTCCGTGCCGCCGAGGTCAACGGCCAGAGCACCGACCGCAAGGAAGTGCTGGCGGATTTCGATGCAGGCAAATACAACGTGCTGTGCAACTCCATGCTGCTCACCGAGGGCTGGGACTGCCCGTCTGTTGACTGCGTGGTGGTGCTGCGGCCCACCAAGGTACGCAGCCTGTACAGCCAGATGGTAGGGCGCGGCACCCGGCTCTCCCCGGGCAAGAGCGATCTGCTTTTGCTGGATTTTTTGTGGATGACCGACAAGCACGAGCTGTGCCGCCCGGCTGATCTGGTTTGTGAGGACCGCGCCGTGGCCCGGCAGATGACCGAAAATCTGGCCCAGACCGGATGCCCGGAGGACATCGAGAAAGCAGCCGTGCAGGCCAGCGAGGACGTGGTGGCCCAGCGGGAAGAAGCACTTGCAAAACAGCTGGAAGAACAGCGCCGCAAAAAAGCCCGTCTCGTGGACCCGCTGCAGTACGAGATGAGTATTCAGGCCGAGGACCTTGCCGGATATGTGCCGGCCTTTGGCTGGGAAGCAGGCCCGCCCAGCGCTGAACAGACTGCTGCTCTTGAGAAAATGGGCATCCTGCCGGACGCTGTAGAATCTGCTGGTAAGGCTTCCCTGCTGCTGGACCGGTTGAACAAACGCCGCGCTGAAGGCTTGACCACACCCAAGCAGATCCGCGTGCTGGAACGTTACGGTTTCCAGAGCGTGGGCACGTGGAGCTTCGATGCAGCCAAACACATGATCGACCGCATTGCGGTGCAGGGCTGGCGCGGTGTGCCCAAGGGCGTGAATCCCAGAACCTATATCCCGCCTGCGGAACCGCCCGCTGCGCCGGACAGTCCTTTTAACTTTGGATGGTAACGCGAATGGAACATGAAAATGAACTCAAGGAAGCATTGGACTTCGTATCCCCGTCCGCCCTGACCTATGACGAATGGCTCATGGTGGGCATGGCACTGAAGGATTCCGGCCTGCCCGTTACCCTCTGGGAACAGTGGAGCACCCGCGATGCGGGCCGCTATCACAAGGGCGAGTGCGCCAAAAAGTGGGAAAGCTTTCACGGCGGCGGGGCCAGCCCCGTCACCGCAAGCAGCATCTTCCAGCTGGCCTACAGCCACGGATGGAGCGGCCCGGCGGGCCATGCGCTGGACTGGGGCGACGAGCTCTCTGCCGGGCCCGGTGCCCAGACCGAGGGCCGCGTGGTAGATCCCCGGTGGGTGGAAGCCCATGAGCTGGCCCTGCCCGAAGAGTGGCACCCCGCCGACCAGCTCAAGCGCTACCTGCAAGCCCTGTTTGAGCCGGATGAATATGTGGCCTATGTGACCGAAAGCTTTATGGCCGCCGACCGCCGCCGCCCTGCAAAAGGCAGCTGGACCCGCACCGCAGGGCAGCTCATCACCGAGCTGGATGCCTGCGGCGGTGACCTCGGCAAGGTGGTGGGCGACTGTGATCCTGAAGTAGGTGCATGGATCTGCTTCAACCCTGTGGACGGCACCGGACGCAAGGATGCCAATATTACTGCCTATCGCTATGCCCTCGTAGAGTGCGACAACATGGAGCTGGGCAAGCAGCAGGCTATCATCAAGCAGCTGGAACTGCCCTGTGCGGCGCTGGTCTACTCTGGCGGCAAGAGCGTCCACGCCATCGTGAAGGTGGATGCCCCGGACTACGCCGAGTACCGCAAGCGTGTGGATTATCTCTATTCCGCCTGCCAGAAAAACGGCCTGACCATCGACCAGCAGAATCGCAACCCTTCCCGCCTTTCCCGGATGCCCGGCATCCCGCGCGGTGACAAACGGCAGGTGCTGCTGGAAACGAACATCGGAAAATCCTGCTGTGATGAGTGGCGGGACTGGCTGGAAGCGGAAACCGACGAGCTGCCCGAGACCGAGAGTCTGGCCGACGACTGGGAGAGCCTGCCCCCGCTGGCCGATGCCCTCATCACCGGGGTGCTGCGCAAGGGCCACAAGATGCTGCTGGCAGGCCCCAGCAAGGCGGGCAAGAGCTTTGCCCTCATCGAACTGTGCATCGCTATCGCCGAAGGCACGCCCTGGCTGGGCCGGTTCTCCTGCGCACAGGGCAAGGTACTGTACATCAATCTGGAGCTGGACCGGGCCTCCTGCCTGCACCGCTTCAAGGACGTGTACACCGCCCTCGGCCTGCCCCCGCAGAACCTGCGAAGCATCGACATCTGGAACCTGCGCGGCGCGTCCGTGCCCATGGACAAGCTGGCCCCAAAGCTCATCCGCCGGGCCCAGAAAAAAGGCTACACCGCCGTGATCCTCGACCCCATTTATAAGGTCATCACCGGTGACGAGAACTCTGCCGACCAGATGGCAAAGTTCTGCAACCAGTTCGACCTTGTGTGCCGCGCGCTGGACTGTGCCGTGATCTACTGCCACCACCACTCAAAAGGTGCCCAGGGCGGCAAGCGCAGCATGGACCGTGCATCCGGCTCCGGCGTGTTCGCCCGCGACCCGGATGCCATGCTAGACATGACCGAGCTGGTGCCCACCGATGCCATCCGGGAACAGCTGCATAACAAAGCCGCCTGCCGCGTGATCAAGGCCATGCTGGACAAACGCGGACATGCGGATGCCTACGGCTTGGATGATACCCTCAGCCGCCACCGGATGCTGACCATCGCAAAGGAAAGACTGGGCCTTGCAGATCTGCGGGCCATCGATGCTGAGGTCGCGGCTGCTGAGAAAAAGGCCGACGGCATGACCGCATGGCGCATCGAGGGCACCCTGCGCGAGTTTGCCCGCTTCGACCCGGTGAACCTCTGGTTCGACTACCCCGTGCACAAGCAGGACAGCGGCCTTCTGGAAGACCTGCAGCCGGACAACGATTTCAAAACGCTGGGCAGCCGCGGTGCATCCAAGCGCTGGGGCGATAAAGGCAAGGTGACCAAGGACAAAAAGGCCGAACTGGACACCGCCTTTGAAGCCTGCATGATGGACGGCGAAGTTACCGTCTATGCGCTGGCTGAATACATGGACCTGAAGCCCCGCACCATCAAGACGCGGCTGAAAGATGACGGACGTTTCTGGATCGATGGCGAGAAAGTGGGCCGCAAGGAGCCCGGCAGCGCAGGTTAAACAAGCCGTAATAAGTCCGATTACAATTTGTTGTAAAAATGCAGAAATAGCCGCTATTTTGCACGACACGAAAAACTGCAATTTTGCAGTTATAGCCGCTATGACTGCAGATTTTGCAGTGCAAAATAGCCTATATATAATAGCTAAAACTGCAACTGCAATTGTGATGGGGTCTCCCGAAGGATGGGGCGACCACAGCCCCCATCCATTCGGGGAACCCTCCCCATCACGTTGGCGCTAAAACCTGAAAAAAGAAAAACGAGGTGAACCCCATGTACATGCAATTCTTTCTCCCCATGCAGCCGCCCACTACCACCCACAACGCAAAGCAGCTGCACGCCTACATGAAGGGCGGGCAGCCGCACGCGGTGCTCCACGACAGCCCGGAACTGAAACAGACCCGTGCCAAGCTCCACGCCCATCTGGCACCCCACGCGCCGGAAAAGCCCATCCCCGCAGGCCGTCCGGTGCGTCTGCTGGTCAAGTGGTGCTTTCCTGCCGAGGGCCGCAAAAACGGCAGCTGGCGCACCGCAAAGCCGGACACCGACAATCTGGAAAAGGCCCTCAAGGACGAAATGACCCGCCTGCACTTCTGGGCCGATGACGCGCAGGTGTGCAGCGAGATCATAGAAAAATTCTGGTCGGACCCCTGCGGCGTGTTCGTCCGGGTGGAGGAACTGTAAATGACCTACGAAGAAAAAAAGGCATGGCTCTGGCGGTTCCGGACGGCCAAGCGGTTTGAGCTGCTCAAACTTGACGAGCTGGCCACGCTGCAGACCGATGCCACCCACACCACCCAGCGCTTTTCCCCTGTGCCGGGCGGCAGCGGCGACGGACAGGCTCTGCCCCGCAGTGTGGAACGCATCGACGAGGCCCGCCGGGCCGCTGAGGCGCAGTCTGCCGTGTGCGACGCCATCCGGGCCGAGATCATGGAGGTGTTCCGCCAGCTGGACGACGAGGTGGATTTCATGATCCTGTTCCGGCGGTACATCCTGCTGGAGGACTGGCCGGACATCGCAGTCATCGTCCGCATTTCTCGCAGCCAGATGTTCCAGCGCCACAGCGCGGCCATCAAAAGACTGGATATCAAAAGTCAGGACTGAACCGGAGCGAACCGGACTTGATAATACTGTCAACCCCTGCTAAAATTTAAAATGCCAGAGCCCGCAGGAAAGACTTACTCCCTTCATCCCTGCGGGCTTTGTTCTGCCCGGCTGACACAGAGGATCACCTTTCCCGACCAACAGCCTGAATGTACCAGCCGGGCGTTTTTTTGAATATTCCGCCGTTCGGATCTTCCGGGCGGCTTTTTGATTTTACGGCAAGAGAGGTGGTGACGTGGCCAACGAAGAAAATCTCATCCCGTTCAATGAACGAACGGAGAGCGAACAGAGACAGATCGCCCAGAAGGGCGGCATTGCTTCCGGTGCGGCCCGCCGCCGCAAGCGCAGCATGAAAGAAGCCGCCGACTACTATCTCAGCCTGCCGGAGACCGACCGCCGCCGGGTGAATGCCCTGCTGCGGGATGAGGTGGACAATGAGGACATCGACAATCAGATGTCGGTGGTCATGGGCATTACTGAAGCCGCCAAGCGCGGTGATGCCCGTGCCGCCGGGGTGCTGCTGAAGATGCTGGGCGAGGAGACCGTGCAGGAGGACCCGGCGGCGGATGCACTGGAAGCGGCTCGCAAGCTGCTGGGAGGTGTGGACAGTGCCATTGACTGAGTTTCAGCAGGAGTTCCTTCGCAATTGCTCCCACCGCTGGAACGTCAAGACTGGGGCCACCCGCTCCGGCAAGACCTATCTGGACTGCGCTGTTACCATCCCCAAGCGCATCTGCGCGGCCCGGGACGAGGGCCTTTGCGTCATGCTGGGCAACACCCTCGGCACGCTGGAACGCAACGTGCTGGAGCCCATGCGGGCCCTCTGGGGTCCGGAGCTTGTGGGCGTGGTGCGCACCTCGGCGTCCGGCAACATCGTGCAGCTGTTCGGCCGCAAGGTGTACGTGCTGGGTGCCGACAACAAAAAGCACATTGCCCGCATTCAGGGTGCTGCCTTCGAGTACGCCTATGGGGACGAGATCACCACATGGGACGAGGGCGTATTTCAGATGCTGAAAAGCCGTCTGTCCTGTCCGCACAGCCATTTTGACGGCACCTGCAACCCGGATAACCCACAGCACTGGTTCAAGCAGTTTCTGGACAGCGACGCGGACATCTACTGTCAGGCCTACACCATCGACGACAACCCCACTCTGCCGCCGGAGTTCGTGGCTCAGCTGAAAAAGGAGTACGCGGGCACGGTCTACTATAACCGCTTTATCCTCGGCCAGTGGGCTGCAGCGGGCGGTATCATCTACCGGCCCTTTGCGGACAGCATTGCCGCCGGGGATGGGCGTTTCCTCTGGCCTGCGGACAAGCCCTGCCGCCCATGGCGCATCCACATCGGGGTGGACTTCGGCGGCAACGGCTCCCGGCACGCATTCGTGGCCACCGGCATCCTGCCCTACTACGCGGGGGTCGTGGGTCTGGCATCCGCCCGCATCGACCCGAAGGATCAGGATGCAGACTTCCTCGCCTCGCAGCTCATTGAGTTCTGCACCGCCGTGTTCGCACGGTATGGCGAGATCCACTATATTTTCTGCGACAGCGCCGAACAGACGCTGATCAACCACATCAGAACCCGGTTGCGGGCCTGCCCGCTTTCCTGGCTGGCCGACCGGGTCAACAACTCCGCCAAGATCCAGATCATCGACCGAATCCGCCTGACGTCCATCCTGATGGGCGGCGGGCGCTTTTGGTATATGCCGGAAGCCGCCACCTTGCGGGACGCGCTGGCCACCGCCCTGTGGAGCCAGAAGCACCCCGGCGTGGATGAACGTCTGGACGACGGCACCACCGACATTGATACATTGGATGCGTTCGAGTATACCATCGAGCGCGATTACAGGAGACTGACTGCAAGATGAACGTTGCCGCTTTTATTGAATACCTGAACAAAACAAAGCATCTTCACCTCGATGCGGACTACTACGGAAACATCGAAGTCTGGCGGCAGTGGTGGAAGGGCGACGTGCCCGACATCCACGACCAGAAAGAGGACGCACCGGACGGCAGCGTCATTTCGCGGCGTCTGGCTTCCCTGCGGATGCCGAAGCACGTCTGCGAGGACTGGGCAAACCTGCTGCTCAACGACAAGACCACTCTCCAGATCGGCGATGCATCCACCTCTGCCTATTTGCTGGGCAGCGATGAACAGCAGACCGGCGGCCTGCTGCGGCAGCTTCATTTCTGGGAGAACGCAAACCGGCTTGTTGAGCAGGCCTACTGGTCGGGCACCGGCGCTTTTGTGATGAGCGTGGAGAACCTGACGGTGGATGCCTCCGGCAACGCTCTGCCTTCGCCGCAGGGGAGCATCCGGCTGGACTACGACCCCGCCTGCTGCATCCTGCCCATCAGCGTGGAGCGCGGCGTTGTGACCGAAGCGGCCTTTGTGTCCGAGTGCATGATGGGCGGCAAGCCTGCCGTCTACATGCAGACCCACACGGTCAGGAACGGCAGCCGCACGATCACCAACGAATGGTTTGAGGTGACGGACGACATCTCCGGCACGCCGAAATTCGCGAAGATCACCGAGGACAAGACCCCGCCGGGCACGGTAAAGAGCATCACGGTCAGCGGCTCACCGGCATGGTTCAGCCTGTTCAGTCCGGCGGCTACCAAGAACATCGACGGCGGCATGGGGCTGGGCATGAGCATCTTCTCCGAGGCGATGGACGCGGCACAGATGGTGGACTACGCCTTCGACAACTACAGGCAGGACATCCGCCTCGGCGGCAAGAAGATCTTCTATGACCGCTCCCTGTGCCGCAAGTGGGTGGACAAGGAAGGCACCGAGCACGCCGTGCCGCCGGATGCCGTTCACCGGCAGATCTTCTACGAGCTGCCCACGCCGGAAGGCGGCATCGACCAACCCGCTGCATGGCGGGAGTATAACCCCGACCTGCGCACCGCTTCCAACCATCAGGCGGTGCAGGACGCGCTGGACATGATGAGCTTCAAGTGCAAACTGGGCTGCCACCGCTATAAGTTCGATCAGGGCACCGTGACCACCGCCACCGAGTACACAGGCAGCCGTCAGGATCTGGTGCAGAACGCCAACAAGAACCAGATCCCCATCGAGACGGCACTGATCGGCATCCTGCGTGCCATGCTGTGGGCGGCGAAGAACCTGCTGGGCGCGCCGGTAGACCCGGAGACCAGCATCTCGGTCAACTGGGACGACAGCTACATCGTCAGTGAGGCCGAGCGCACCAGCCAGCTGCGGGAGGACGCTCTGGCAGGCCTCGTGCCCCGCTGCCGGTACCTCTCCGCCCGGTACAGCCTGAGCGAGGAGGAAGCCCACCAGTGGACAGCAGAAGCCAAGGCAGACAGCCACACTGACGAAGCCCTCACCTTCGGGGGTGCCTGATGCTGCCGCCGTCTTACCTCGACCAGATGCCGGATGCCTTTGTGCAGCTCTGGCAGCAGGTCGAGGACGAGATCTTACAGGACGTTGCCCGGCGCATCGGCAAGATGGACGCCGTGACCCCCACCGCTAACTGGCAGCTGTGGCGCTACCAGCAGACCGAAGCGGTGCGCAACGACGTGGTGAAGCTGCTGGCGAAGTACACCGGCAAGAGCGAAACGGCCATCCGCAAGCTGCTTTTGCAGGCCGCCACCGAAGCCATGGAGCGGGAGGATGCGATCTATTACCACTACGACATGGAGCCGCCCCCTTTTGAAGAGAACGCCGCCCTGAACAACCTGCTGGATGCCGGCGCGCGGCAGACCTGCGGCACATGGCAGAACCTGACCGCCACCACGGCAAACACCGTCACAGGGGCCTTTGAACGCACACTGGACGCTGCATGGCTCAAAGTGGGCACCGGTGCCTTCGACTACAAAACCGCCGTCAAACAGGCCGTGGACAGCCTTGCAGACGACATGCCCATGGTCACCTATCCCAGCGGCCACACCGACAGCATCGAGGTGGCCGCACGGCGTGCCATCCTGACTGGCGTGAACCAGACGACTGGCAAGCTGCAGGTGGCCCGCATGGACGAAATGGGCTGCGAATTTGTGGAGACGACCGCCCACGGCGGTGCCCGTCCTTCTCATGCAGAATGGCAGGGACGGCGCTTCCATCGCGGTGGTGCGGTGGACTACAAGGGCAGGCACTACCCGGATTTTGAAGCCGCAACCGGCTACGGCACCGGCGCAGGCCTTTGCGGCTGGAACTGCCGACACCAGTTCTTTGCCTGCTTCCCGGAGCTGGGCGACCCGCCCCAATGGACGCAGGAACAGCTGCAGGAGCTGAACGCCCGGAATATCGAGTACAACGGCAAAAAGTACACCGCCTACGAGATATCCCAGATGCAGCGTGCCCGGGAGC
>OLOO01002122.1_pt1 | contig 11587 bp, 10 predicted proteins | sample 1672621 | NCBI WGS metagenome assembly OLOO01 (sample SAMEA3136706, study PRJEB25190) | human gut metagenome | biome: human gut; feature: human-associated habitat; material: faeces | place: Austria | collected 2013 | reverse complement strand
TCGCGATTGCCTTCGACCCGTCCTATACCGGCGAGAGCGGCGGTACGCCGCGATACGTCGCTTCACCCGACATCAATACCGAGGACTTCTGCGCAGCGGTGGACTTCCTCTCCGTACAGGAAAACGTCGACCCGGAGCGCATCGGCATCATCGGCATCTGCGGTTGGGGCGGCATGGCGATCAACGCCGCTGCCATCGACACCCGCATCAAGGCCACTGCGGCCATGACCATGTACGACATGACCCGCGTGACCGCCAACGGCTATTTTGACGCCGAGGATTCCGAGCGGGCGCGCTTTGAAAAGCGGAAAGCGCTGAACGCGCAGCGCACCGAGGACTATAAAAATGACAGCTACGTGCTGGCGGGCGGCGTGGTCGATCCGCTGCCGGAGGACGCGCCGCAGTTTGTAGCGGACTATTACGCCTACTACAAGACTCTGCGAGGCTACCATCCCCGCAGCCTGAACTCCAACGGCGGCTGGAATGCGACGTCTTCGCTGTCCTTTTTGAATATGCCGATCTTGCAGTACGCCGGCGAGATCCGCTCTGCTGTGTTGCTGGTGCATGGAGAGAAAGCGCACTCACGCTATTTCAGCGAAACGGCATACAGCAAGCTGACCGGGGACAACAAGGAATTGCTCATTATCCCCGGTGCCAGCCACACCGACCTCTACGATCAGTTGGATATCATTCCGTTTGAAAAGCTGAAAGCGTTCTTTGAGGAATATCTGAAATAAGGCGCGCCTTCATTCAATGCCAAGCCTCCAGTAACGATTCTTCCAGTCATGGCCACAGCATACGACTTCTGACCTGCGAAAACGCGCAGGGATAAAGCCGCTAGCTATGATTCCTTCCTCGAAATAGGTGAAGAGGGGCCGAAATGGCGAATTTACGCCCTCAACCAGGATGTCTGCAACCTGTAATCCTGCCTGTTTTTGTCCTTGGAACAAAAACGAAACTGCGGGCCTTCGATGACCGAAAAGTTTTCTGCGTTGTCCCACGTTTTGTCCCAAGCGCCTACACGAAGACACGCGGCAGGATTCGGCGGTAAGACGGCTATAATCGACGACCTAACTGGAATAGGCTGGAATGACGCTGCGGCAATCGAGCGTGAAAGAGTGGGAATAGGGTTTTAGCCCATTTCATCTAGTCTCATCCTGCACGTCTAGTCGCGGTGGTTAGCAACTAATAGCCTGTATTGGATAAAGCCACCGGGACTTTTGGGGAGTGACAATCGAGAATTTGCCCCGTGATCTTCGGATTTCGGGGATTATTTTATGGGTGTTAACCTGCGGAAATACTCTTCACTCCAACGTGCTGGGGTGACGCGTTGCGACTCGTTGCTACGAGAAGCGACTAGATGCCAAAACATGCCAAAGCGAGAAGAGTATTTTCATCGCGTTTTTTAGCCGCATGCCCGTTTTGAGCTGAGTCATGTAGTCACCCCGCTTTTTCAGCCCTCCATTTTGCAAAACCGCAGGTAGGAGTGAAGAGTGACAAATCGTGAAAATCCGCGATTTCCGGCGATTTCGGGCCGTTTTCGGGTCCATTGGAGAGCCGTTCGTCACTCTCGACACTGTGTGCAATAGGCGATTTCGGGGCCTATTTTCGGCCCCGAAAACCGGCAATAGTAATGCGAGAATGACGATTCCTCTGCAATCGTTGCAACGTTCAATTGCGGTTGTACATCCATGTTTAATTTCTGCGGATGTCAAGCATGGCGTTCAGGGGGAATGTGTCTCGCCATTTGAAGTCCTAGGGCTGTTGTTTAATGCAATTCGCGAAGACATTCAGGAAGCAATTCGCGAATAGCTTCCTGAATGAGTGAATGCTTCCTGAATCATGGTAAAATTTCAACAGAATAAGAACCCTAAATTGAAGTGAGTAATTCGCATGGAAGCCGAACTGTTATTAGAGACAATCGCCCAGGGCGAATCTGCGTCAGTTGAATTTAAGAGGTGCGGAGCACAACCCGAGCAGGATACCTTTGAGACCATCTGTGCGTTTGCCAACCACATGGGCGGCAACGTCTACCTTGGTGTGGAAGACAACGGGAACGTTAACGGCGTTGCAGAAGGCGCGGCAACAGACATACAGCGCAATATTGCAAACGTCGCGCGCAACCCCAAGCTGTTCGGCCCCGCCGTGATGCTCGAAACCGAGACGGTCTTCGTAAACGGCAAGACCGTTGTCCGCATCTGGGTTCCCATGAGCCCTGACGTTCACCGCTATAAAGGCGTCGTGTACGACCGCATCGCCGATGCCGATGTGAAGGTTAGCGCCAGCAGCCAGATTTCGGCCATGTACATTCGCAAGAGCAATCTCGAGACTGAGCGGCGAATCTTTCCATATTTGACGCTAAACGATCTGCATGCAGAGCTTATCGACCGTGCAAGGCAGATGGCCACGGCACGGCGGCCGGGACATCCCTGGGCAGGGTTGGAAGACGCGCAGCTCTTGCGGAGTGCCCAGCTTCTGGTCAAGGACTACTCAACAGGACAGGAAGGCCTTACCCTAGCCGCTGGTCTACTTTTCGGTAGCGATGAGACGATCGGCTCGCTCTGCCCCACCTACAAGACCGACGCCGTGGTCAGGCTGCGCGACGAGGATCGCTACGACGACCGCCTAACGGTGAAGACCAACCTCATCGATGCGTACGACGCCCTCATGGGGTTCTGCGAGCGCAACCTTCCTGATCCCTTTGTCCTCGAGGGTGACATCAGGGTAAGTGTGCGAGGCATCGTGTGCCGTGAGCTCATCTCGAACATGCTCATTCACCGGGAGTTCACGAGTCCCTATCCTGCAAAGATGGAGATTGACCGTGCAGGGCTGCATACCCAGAATGCTAGCAGGACGTTCTTCGAGGGAAATATTACGCTCAACGACTTTAGTCCGATGCCGAAGAACCCCTCGATCGCCAATGTCTTTACCCAGATTGGGCTTGCAGAGGAGCTGGGCAGCGGCACGCGGAATCTATTCAAGTATGCACGAAGCTTCATGGGTGGGGACCCGACCCTCGTGGACGGAAACGTCTTCCGCGCGACAGTTCCAGACGTAAATGGAGTTTTGTTCACCGAAGCGACAACTGTCGAGCGACTGGGAGACATTGACCAAGCCATACTGGAGCTCGCGGCATCGCGGTGCAGCTTCACACTTGCGGAGGCAGCTGAGGCCGCCGGAGTCTCGAAACGCAGCGCCAGCGCTCACGTATCCGCACTCATAGAATCGGGCAAATTAATCGGAGAAGGCTCGACGAGGAAGCGTCAGTTCAGGAAGGTATGACCTCGCATTTGGAAGGCGCGGACTCATTCCTAGATTGCCGAAATGGCCCATTTTGTCCGCGTCCTTTGACTTTGTGTGGAATCTGGTTGACGCCTGACTCCCCGACGAGTATTAATATGCGCGCATGGAAAGCCTTCGGGTTTTGTAAGGGCGGGACCCACTGGGCCTCGCTCTATTTTTTATGCAAAGGGCACGGCCATAGGATTCCCGATCAGATGTCGTTGCCCATGGCGCGGAGCGTCTCGCCTGGCTCGCCTTTCCTGACAGGCAGAAGCCTCCCGGTCCTTATGGCGGATATCTTCTGCCGCTCGATGGGCTTGCAGGCCGACGCCTTCGATACGCGCAGGTAATCCGCGACCTGCGGCACGTCCACGAGGCATGGCGCGCCACTTGGACATGAACGACTAGGTGCCGACCAGCAGGTCGAGGTTGGCGATGGTCACGCCAAGCACACCCTGCGCCACCGTGCGCGCGAGCCTCCACCACCACTCGTTTCTGCAAGGGGGCTCGTTCATTATCTCCAGCCTTTCTCCCCAGCCACAGTTGCTTCGGCCATGAGCGCGACGAGTGCAGTATACGTTCCGTTGCCGACGGTGCCGACTCCGCTAGAACAACCGATGCCGCCCCACTGAGCCGAGAAATCCCCGGCGCCGTGGGGCGGGCGGCGGAGTGAGCCAACAGCAAAGCCACGCCGCTAGTAGTAGCCTGTCACCAGCAATCTGCAAGTCGCTCGCACCCCACAGCCGTGCCGCCCGCATCCCTTGGTCGCCATATCAGCTGCACGGTATAATCTATCCATCGATATATTGGTTGAACCATGGTGTCTCTGCTGTGACCATAAACCTTCGCAAGACGCCAGGACCTTGTTCTAAGGAGATCTGGTGGAGAAAGGTCAAGAGAACCCACCACAAGACCAGGCGCTTGCCCATAGAGTCAGGTGGGCTGACCTCGACAGCGTATTCGAGCACATGGGCGACAATACTAGCGTCGGAGAGGCAAGTAATGGCATCCACCTCATAAATGACCGGGAGCACGTCGCCGTGCGCCAGGACCACGAGGTTCGCATTCCCGATGAATACCTGCAGGAATCATACGTCGGACAGCGCGACAGCGACCTGAGAAAAGCAAGGGAGATGCTCCTTCAGGCCAAGCAGGAGCGCCCTTCCTACAAACCTGACATCCTTTTAGGTCTCGCGACAACGTTCCTGGGCTGGTTTCTCGGGGGTTTGTCGTCATCTGTCAATCTCGCATCTTGGCCCGGTATCTTGATGCTCTGCGTAGCACCGTGTGGCGCAGTAGGACTCTTTGTCGCTTTTATCTTTATCCGAAAAGAAGAGAACCAGGGCAAATCTGATCTGGCTGAGCGCGTTCTAGAACACCTGGCGGATCCCGATGACAAGGAGACCAAGACCGATGAACATTAATGATACGAGCACACAGCTGCTCTTTACCACGGTTCCCATCGTGGGCATAACTGCCGAAGGCACGGGCGTCTCGGGTACAGGATTCTTCTTTTCCTATGACCTTGAGGACGGGCGCAACGTGCCCCTGCTCATTACCAATCACCATGTCCTCAAGGATGTGATTCAGGGTCGCTTCGTCATCAATCTAGCCGAAGGTGACGCCCCGTCACGCGAGACCATCAGCGTGAACTTCGACAAGTCATTCATCGAGGGGAAGAAGCTCGGAGAGCTCGACTTGGTTGCGATGCCGGTGGCCCCTGTTCTCAGCATGCTCGAACAAAACGGGAAGAGGCCCTTCTACCGCTCCATCGACTCTGGACTCATCCCGAAGAAGAGTGTGCTGGACAATTTGGCGGCGCTCGAGCAAATCACCTTCATCGGATACCCCAGCGGGCTCTATGACGACTACAACAAGACCCCCCTCATCAGGCAAGGCTGGACTTCCACGCCCGCTTGGAACGACTACAAGGGCAAGCGCGAGTTCCTCGTTGACGCATCTGTATTCGAGGGCTCCAGCGGCAGTCCCACCTTCATCCTCAACCAGGGCAGCTATCCCACGACCGACGGAATTGCCCTCGGCTCCAGGCTGCTGTTCATGGGCGTAATCACTCAGACGATTACGAAGGAGAAGAGTGAGCACCTCGATTTAGGTACAGTCATCAGAAGCGACGCGATGCTCGACAAGCTCAAACCCTTCGTGGAAGGTCTGCTGTAGCTAAGAGCGCCGTCAAAAGCGGTGGCGCCCCTTTGCTCCTTTCCCTAGGACGAGGTGACTGAGCTCGGCGTGCTGGTTGACGCCTGACTCCCCGACGGGTATTAATATGCGCACATGGAAAACCTTCGGGTTTTGTAAGGGCGGGACCCACTGGGCCTCGCTCTAGTTTTATGCGATGAAGATATGTCGGAAGTCATGGGATCACCGATCAGACGTCGTTGCCCATGGCGCGCAGCGTCTCGTCTAGCTCGTCTTTCCTTACACGCAGAAGTCTCCCGATCCTTATGGCGGGGATCTTCTGCCGTTCGATGAGCTTGTAGGCCGACGTCTTCGATACGCGCAGGTATTCCGCGACCTGAGGCACGTCCATGAGGCCGTCGGGCAGGTCGTACGTTTCGGATGTCGAGGAGGCAGCAGATCCCCATATCTCCGCCCCGGCATTCTCGCAGCTTTCGGCATCATTATCCGATATTCCGGTGTGTGCCGGAAACGCGTCTCGTGGCATCTGGAGGATGTCGTCTTTCATAGGGTGGCCTACCGTCCTCTCATCTCGCATCTGGTGCCCTCGGGTCGCAACGAGGCCCAAGGAGTCGCGTCTATTCGACGGGACAAGCAGAGAGATACCTGATGGGAGGCGTAAGCGCAAAGCCACACGGGGCGTTAGGTCACGCTAAGCCTCGCTAGGTTGCGGTTTGATTTACTTCAATCCGTCGCAATCGTCCGCCGGCAAGGCGCTTGAGCTTATTGGATATCGACATGTGGAATACTGAAAATTAACTCCAAATATGAAGGGTCTTTCGCGTGACCCCTCCTGTACCAAAGGTGTTTTCATGGACGAACTAGCAAAGCGGAATGATTCAAGCCCCGCAGTAATCAACGACGATTTCGCCGTCGAAACCTTTCGAGCAGCAATCGAGAGGCGCCAGGAGAAGGTGTATGACGTCATAGAGAAAGTCGCAAAAATCGCAATCGATACGGCGAACCTCGCCGCAAATGCTGAGCCCTACTTGGAAAAGCCAGGCGTCCGGTACGTCGTAGACACGTCCAAGGCCATAGGCGAGGCCCTGCAGAACGGCTACATCAAGTTCGATACCAACGAGGCCGGCGAGATGTTCGCGCAAATCCGCCGCTCAAACGGTGAGTTTGGAAAGCGCATCCCCATCAAGGAGGAGCTGATCGAGCGCGGAATCAACCCGACGGATGCGGTGAACGCAATACAGCTGCAGGCAATCAGGCAACAGCTCGCAGAAGTGACAGAAGCTCTCAGTTCCATAAGCGAGGACATCGCCGAGGTGAAGCAGGGCCAATACAACGACAGGCTCGGCCTGTACGAATCCGGCCTCACCCTCTATCTGGAGGCACAGACAATTCAGAACGAGCAGCTCAAGCAGTTTGTCTCCGCCCAGGCACTCAAGTCTCTAAGCGATGCCAGCGAGCAAATGAAGCTCGCCATGCAATCGGACAGCAGTTATCTGCTTGAAGGCAACTACAAGAGCAAGAAGAAGGTGCGCGCTGAGGAGATAAAGTCGCGCATCGCGAGCATCAACAAGTGTTTCGAGGCGATACACGCATCGTACGTCCTCAAAGCGGCGGTGTACTTCGACTTGGGCGAAACAGACGCGATGCTCGCAACCTTCGGCGAGTACGGTAAGTTCCTCGAATCGAGCGTGATTCCGAACGCGCCCAGACTCAGGGAGTTCGATTCCTCGGACAAACTCTTGAAAGATGGAGTGTGGGAGAGCCGAGCGAAATCAATAGCCGGAATCAAGGAAATGCGCAGCCAGTTAGCCGGGACAACGACCTACTACCTTGAGCCCAACGAGATAGCGGAAGAGGAAGACGAAGACGATGAAGGACAAGAGGATTAAGGCCTGCCCGAACCCGGATTGCAGCAAGAACAAGAAACACGCTAAGTTCAAGGCGGAGGACACCTATTGCACTGAATGCGCATCCAGGCTCGTTTTCGTCTGCGCAAAGTGCGGGCGAGCGCTTGAGGACAGGGGACCCGAGCACCGCATTTGCCCCGTATGCGAAGCCAAGAAAGCTGACCAGCGGGACAGGATAATAGATGCTGGACAGAAAGTGGGTGGAGGACTCCTAGCTGTAGGGGGTCTAGTTATTGGGACTTTGCAAAAGAACAAGAAGTAGCCAGAACCACGAATCAGCCTCTTGATGTCACCTATTTCATGTAGCCACTTCGTTCGTTATGAAGTGCGTTTCGCAGCTCGATTATGTCGCTCTTTTACTAGATGAAAATTCTCTCCCCAAGTGACTACAGAGCATGTAGTCAACGCTGGCTACGGGGTGACCATACGGTTTTCACGATAGGAAAGTAGAAGAAGTCTCAGCGCACCTGTCTTGCTGACTGCATAGAAACGACCCATGAAATGAATGGCGGCCTTAAGCTGGCATACCAGCTTCTATCCAATCGTTCATTTCGCTCATAACGACGTCCGAGTGTGTTGCCCCACTGGGTAAATACGGGCTCGTATGAAACCATGATGCAGGGTTTTTGCTAGGATTCTCCTTTTCGAGGAGTTCAATCATATTTGAATAGAAGAGACTTGAACAGACAATTCTGTTAATACCGTTCTTATCGCCATACGCAGATAGCTTTGAAGCCATCGCAACTGCTTCACCGACCCAGACCGTTGCATTAATGCCGACATTTTTCCGACCGGCTTTTATAACGTGGTCATGTCCAGTTGCAAGTCCTATTCCAGCTCGAATCGTATCAAAACCATGTTTCGATAAGAGCGAGTTCAACATCTTCAGGTAAGTATTAACCCAACATGCTTTCGTAAAGAGGTCATTGATATCGTTTTGTTTCGGTGTCGTGTATACGGCATATACGCAGTCTCCGCGTATACCCATCTCACGTTCCAGGTCATCCCCTCGAAGTATTTCGATGATCTCAGATGTAAATGCTCGTACTGCACGAACCGTCTCTTCACGATCTCTCGAATCGCTAAACATTTCCGTCGAATTGCGGATATCGATGAAGATTGCTGATATCCATGAATGGTATGCGTTCTCATAAGTAAGGTTCTCAATCGAGGGCAGTTTGTCCGACTCGTTAATCGCCATCGGGCTGCTAAGGATTTCTTCGATGCGGGACTTACCTGTTTGATAGTCGTAAACCATCTCTTCCTCCTATGCAAAAGTCGCAATCGCGAATGCCGCAGCGAATAGAATGGAAACAGGCGATGCTATGGCGCAAACGTTAAATAACCTGTATTTCAGAGAAGAAATTTTTACATTTACGAGTATTTGTTCTGCAAGATCGCTAGGGGCAACGCCGTTAGCAAGACCTTTGCGGATATCATCAACATTACAGTTCGCCAAGCTGCCGAAATAAATCATCGAAGCCTTTGGCGCCCTCAGGCGTGCTACCACGATTCCAATAAATGCTCCTAGTGATACAAGAGCTGCTATGAGAGCAAAAACGAAGAAGGTGCCAGCAGCGGCATTGCCTTTGTCTACCCCTTGAGTCAAGTAAGCTGAAAGAACATCACTTGACATGAAGATTCCAAAAAAGATGGCAAAGACGCCGAATAGAATTGAAGCCTTTTGCTCAGCGTTTCTAGCGAATTCAACCGTTCTGTCGAGAATCCATCTTTGTTGCTCGAATATATCTTTATCCATCGGGATTTCTGGCACTTGTTCCATGTGATCTTCGTTCATCTAAGCCTACTTTCAAATCCTAACCGAGGAATACTACTGAACTGTGTCGTTTGAAACCCTCCGCGTGCTCGATGTTGCACGATCCCACTGGCCCACTGCGTCTGCACTTATTGTCGTCTGTCGCAATAAAGAACCGATTACACATAAGCTGTATTCAATATTTTAACGATTAGTCCAGGCAAATATGAACGAAGTGGTACGGCGTTGATAACAAGCTGCGAATCCGAGTGCCACCCGATTTTGCTGGGTGTTGGCTCTTGCGTCGTGAGCATACAACTGTGTAGTCACCCGCTGAGCTAAGATCAGCGTTACCCCAGTTTAGCGCTGTCACTCTTCACTCGGAATTTGTCACTCTTGGGTCGGGGAGCGCCCCACCCCGTCGGCGCCGCTTCAACCCATGTAGTCAGTTGTGCGCAATCGAACTGCGTTTCCGCAGGTCAGACATGTCGCTCTTCGGTCTGAGGAAAATACTTTTCCAAAGTGACTACATCGCATATAGTCAGTGCTGACTACAGGGAGATTACACGGTTTCCGCGATAGGAGAGTAGAGGAACTCCCAGCTCACCTGCTCCGCTGACTACACGGCAACGGGCTAAGCAACGATCGAGTGGGAATAGTTAAAATACGTGCAACATACGTGCACGACAGCCTAGATGGCACCCATGGCGCACTGCACCATGGGTGCCATCTTTGTGTATGGGAGGGGGTCAAGGCGTATTCCAGTCGCCACATGACGGATTTCCGTCATGTCATGACGAATCCCCAGAAAATCCCGCCTCCCGCACGTACAATTCCATGCAACGAACTCATAAGGCAAGGAGATCCGCATGGAGGCGGTCAACGTCACCGTACGCATGGAGAGGCAGACGGGGGGACGACGCTGCGAAGCTCTTCTCGGAGCTCGGCGTCAGTACCACCCAGGGGGTCAAGATGTTTCTCAAGCAGGCAGTAAGGGAGCAGAGGATCCCCTTCGAGGTCACCGCCAGGTCGGTCGTGGGCCATCGAGCCAAGAGCCTGGAAGAGCAGAACCGGCTTACCGCATCGACCGCCGCGTCCTCGGAACCCTTTCACCTCTAAGCGGTTAAGGCTTTGCAAGCAGGATTCATGGACTATAATTCAAAATTAGTTAGCCCCGGTACGACCGCTGATTCAAGTCGCCGGGGCTCAATTGTTTTCTGAGGAAAGGTCTCCCATGCCGAACGCTCCGAAGATAGACCGGGCGCACGTCATATCGTGGCTTTCCGAACCGCGATATAGCAAATACCTAGAAGTAACGCGAGGGCGATGACGCCGTCGCCCTCGACCTCTACCTCTGGAACATCGGCCATGCGCAGGCCGTCTTGAAAGACGTCTCGTTCTTCGAGGTCGCCCTCAGGAACGCGTACGACAGGGCGATATCCTCCGCTTGGAGCGAATCCGACCACTGGCTGCTCGACGACGCCTCTCCCGTAAGGCGCCCGATCCTCAGGACGAATAAGCGCGGACAGGTCAACGACGCCAACCGACTGAACAGGAACTCGATTGACCACCTGAGAAACGGCCTTCGCGAGAACGCGGCCGCGGACGACATCGTCTCGAACCTAACGCTGGGCTTCTGGGCCCACATGACGGATCGCAGCCATGAACGCGACTTGTGGATCCCGATCATCCATAAGGCATGGCCAAAGGGAGCAGACCGAAACGACGTCAATGAACGGATAGCGGGAATCAACAAGATCCGCAATCGCGCCGCTCACCACGAGCACCTCTTCGCACATGCGGGATGCGAATGCGGGACTTTGCGATTGTGCCGAGACGCCGCTTTGCTGTTCGCCCAGCTTGAGCCAATTGCGCACAGTTATGTTTACAAAGGGAACATCAATAGATGCTCGGTCGACACCTACCTGGAGGAGCACCCAGCCCCTTGCGACGTTGCGGTCTGAGGAAACCCACGCGCGCAAGACCTCGTCAGAATCACCCCTTTTCAAGCCACTCACCACGAATCCCGGTGGAAACCTGAGAGTGATTGAAGGAGCGACCTGAGGTTACGCGAATCAATTGAGTCATTCCCGAAATCGCGAATCAAGGGCCTGATTCGCCCAAACTGCGCACGAATCAGCTCTTAGGCGGTACGACGCGACGCGGATTGGCGGAACCCGTACTGGATTAGTCACTGAGCGGGAATAGCGGGAACTGGCTTCTGAACTCCGCCAGGGCGCGTCGCATGAAGCGCGCTAAGACCATGCTCGTCGGGTGTTGCTCCGTTGCGCAGGTACGACACGCCTAGGCTGGACGCGCTGCTCAACGCTTTCTCAAGTAATCAAACAGTCTACCGGGCGTTTCTCCCATTGAATGGCGCAATTCAAATTCGTAATAGCGAAGGTTGCAAGGCCGTGCAATCTTGCAGGCCCGCGCCATGCCTCGCGGTATCGCCATCTTAGCGATCTGATTGCACCGTAGTCCG
>OLOO01002118.1_pt1 | contig 11605 bp, 7 predicted proteins | sample 1672621 | NCBI WGS metagenome assembly OLOO01 (sample SAMEA3136706, study PRJEB25190) | human gut metagenome | biome: human gut; feature: human-associated habitat; material: faeces | place: Austria | collected 2013 | reverse complement strand
GCCATGCCGCGCACAGGAAGGTGAAGACGCCCGCCTGTACACTGCCGTAAAAGCCCTTTCCGATTTCTGCTGCTCATTGCAAATCAATGTACCGACCGGAAAAGATTCTTTGTCTATGACTCAGAAATATCCTAACGGTGAAAAGATCATCAGTCCGGGAACTGTCATCGTTTCTGCCGGCGGTGAAGTTTCGGATGTGAAGAAAGTGGTTTCTCCTGTATTGGTAAATGATGAAAAGAGCACTATCTACCATATTGATTTCAGTTTTGACAAGTTACGTCTGGGAGGTTCTGCTTTTGCACAATCACTGAACAAAGTAGGTGACGATGTACCGACTGTACAAAATCCTGAATATTTCCGCGACGCATTCCTGGCTGTACAAGAATTAGTAAATAAAGGTCTGATTATGGCCGGTCACGATATTTCTGCCGGTGGTCTTATTACTACACTGCTTGAAATGTGCTTCTCGAATATGGAAGGTGGTATGGAAATCAGCCTGAACAAGATTAAGGAAGATGACATTATCAAGATATTGTTCGCCGAAAATCCGGGTATTGTTATCCAGGTAAAAGATAAGCACAAAGAAGAAGTGAAAAAGATCTTGGAAGACGCAGGCATAGGCTACGTAAAATTAGGTAAACCGACTGAAGAACGGCATATCCTGGTAGAAAAGGGAGATGCGACTTACCAGTTCGGCATAGACTATCTGCGCGATGTATGGTATTCTACCTCTTACTTGCTAGACCGCAAGCAGAGCATGAACGGCTGCGCCAAAAAACGTTTCGAGAACTACAAGAAACAACCTTTGGAATTTGTATTCGACAAATCATTCACCGGCAAACTTTCACAATTCGACCTTAACCCCGACCGTCGTACTCCGACAGGTATCAAAGCGGCTATTATCCGTGAAAAAGGAACCAATGGCGAACGCGAAATGGCCTACATGCTCTATTTGGCAGGATTTGATGTGAAGGATGTAACAATGACCGATCTGGTCAGCGGACGTGAGACATTAGAGGACATCAATTTCATCGTATTCTGCGGTGGGTTCTCTAATTCGGACGTTTTAGGTTCTGCCAAAGGATGGGCCGGAGCTTTCTTGTTCAATCCCAAAGCCAAAGCTGCATTGGATAACTTCTATGCACGCAAAGATACATTGTCATTGGGCGTATGTAACGGCTGCCAGCTGATGATAGAATTAAACCTGATTAACCCAGACTTCACCAAGAAAGCGAAAATGCTGCACAATGATTCACATAAATTCGAATCCAAGTTTGTAGGTGTTACTGTTCCTATGAATAGAAGCGTCATGTTCGGTTCGTTAAGCGGAAGCAAGCTTGGCATCTGGGTAGCCCATGGAGAAGGTAAATTCTCATTGCCATATCATGAAGATAAATACAATGTTGTATTGAAATACTCATACGATGAGTATCCCGGCAATCCGAACGGTTCAGATTACAGCGTAGCCGGTCTGGCCAGTCCTGACGGTCGCCATTTGGCCATGATGCCTCATCTGGAACGCTCTTGTTTCCCATGGCAAAATGCTTATTATCCGGCTGATAGAATAAAGAACGATCAGATTACTCCATGGATGGAAGCATTTGTCAATGCTAGAAAATGGATTGAGATGAACAAAAAATAAAAACGATTTGTTATATTTACTAAAAAAGCGGTGAGTCATACTGATTACCGCTTTTTTTGTATATAACAGATTTTGATATGTTAAGGGAAATTACGAACTTTGTAAGGATTTTGCCTCCTAATAATATGAGAAGAATTCTTTTACTTATATGCCTTTTTGTTATTTTGGTAACACCTGCCGTTGCTCAACTATACCAGTATCTGGATACTCAGAATGGTTTGAGCAGCCGTAGAGTTTTATCTATACGAAAAGATAAAAAGGGCTATATGTGGTTTCTCACTCACGAAGGAATAGACAGGTACAACGGAAAACAATACACACACTATAGCTTAACAGCCAACGGAAAACTATTGAACTTTTTTCCTAACTTGAACACTTTGCAAACAGATACGGCAGGAGTGGTTTGGGAGATAGGAAAAACCGGTCATCTATTCAGGTACAATTCCTTACAAGATAAATTTGAACTAGTTTGCGATTTTGCCAGTAAGGACAAAAGCAACAGCGGACTGCCGCTCACCGCTTCATTTCTTGACTCCAAAGACAACAATATATTGCTTTGCACTAAAAACAAACAATATCTTTTCGACATAGATACCCATGAACTTATTCAACTGGAAAGTCCTATCAAGGAAGAAATCACATATATTGCAAAATCTACGAACAACCAATATTTTCTGGCATCCAGCCACAAGATTTACTGTGCAAAACTGAATCATGGCCGATTAGAAACAATCAAGCATCCGGAACTGGATAATTTTCATATAGTGAACTACATCTATTTTCATCCGGAAACCCAAATGCTAGTAATAGGTACCTTGCTGGATGGTATTTATCTATACAATATCCATAGCCGCCAACTGATTGATGTACACAACGGACTACAAGACATTAATGTCAACTCTATCATAGCAAGTAAAGAAAATGAAAACGAGGTGCTAATAGCAACTAATGGCGCAGGCGTATATAAATTAAACTTGGGCACTTACGAATTGACAAATTTTCTAAATGCCGACCACAACCATTCCAATAAAATGAACGGTAATATCATTAATGATATCTATATTGATGATGATCAAAAATTAGCATATTTTGTTTTTAGAAAAGATTATGAATCAAGAAAATCTAATCCTAATGAATTATTAGATGATTCAAAAAGATATGTTGTAGGAGCTGGAATCAATACCAGAGATTATGCAACACGTGTTCCTGCTTTAGTGGAAGCTGGTGCTGATGTTTTATGTATCGATTCATCTGAAGGATTCTCAGAATGGCAAAAATTAACAATCGATTGGATTAGAGAAAATTATGGTGATACTGTTAAAGTAGGTGCCGGTAACGTTGTTGATGCAGAAGGATTTAGATTCTTAGCTGAATGTGGTGCTGATTTCGTTAAAATTGGTATCGGTGGAGGATCAATTTGTATCACTCGTGAACAAAAAGGTATTGGTCGTGGACAAGCTACAGCAACAATCGAAGTAGCTAAAGCAAGAGATGAATACTTTAAAGAAACAGGAATTTATGTACCAATTTGTTCAGATGGTGGTATCGTTCATGATTATCATATGACATTAGCCTTAGCGATGGGTTCTGATTTTATTATGCTAGGTAGATATTTCTCAAGATTTGATGAATCTCCTACAAATAAAGTTCAAATTAATGGACAATATATGAAAGAATATTGGGGTGAAGGTTCTGCTCGTGCTCGTAACTGGCAACGTTATGATATGGGTGGAGATGCTAAACTTTCTTTTGAAGAAGGTGTAGATTCTTATGTACCATATGCTGGAAGTTTAAAAGATAACGTTGGTTTATCATTATCAAAAATTAAACATACAATGTGTAACTGTGGTGCTTTAACAATCCCTGAATTACAACAAAAAGCTAAAATCACTTTAGTATCAGCTACTTCAATTGTTGAAGGTGGCGCACATGATGTTGTGTTAAAAGACGCTAAAGAACAAAAATAAGACTTCGTTGAAGTCTTTTTTTTATTTTTAGACATATTGTTATATGGGGTGACAAAATGGCTGGTAAAGTGTACGAAATCATGACCAAGGCAACTTTATCAAAAGGAACGAAAAAAACGATTTCTAAATATGATTATGTTGTTAATGAGATTGATAAAATACTAGGATGTTGGATTTGTAATCATCAATATCAAGGAATCATTAGGGAGCATCAAGCATTTATAGAAGGAAGTTTTGATTTGCATATTTGGTATAGTCATTTAAATGAAAGTTATTTATTAAAACAACAAGTGCATTACCAAGATGCTATTGATTTAAATATGAAAGATCATCAACTCAGTCAAAATGATCAAATTATTGTTGAAAGTCAATACTTACCTCGATGTATCCATGCAACCTTAGAAAATAAAACAATGCACATCGAAATAGAAAAACAAATGTCTTTAAAAATCATTGGTAATACAACAATTCTTGTAGAAAGTAAAACAAATGATGAAGAACTTGAAATGAAAATTAATCCCGATTTCATAACATAGAAAGATGTTTCTTTCTATGTTATAATAATCAACGAATTAGAATGAGGTGTAAAAATGAAACAAAAATACAGTCCAATGATGATGCAATATTTAGGTATCAAGGAACAAAATAAAGATGCTATTGTGATGTTTAGATTAGGGGATTTCTATGAAATGTTCTTTGATGATGCGATGATTGTTTCTAAAGAACTAGAACTTGCTTTAACAGGGAAAAATGCCGGCGCTAAAGAAAGAGTTCCAATGTGTGGGGTTCCTTTTCATAGTGCGAGTGGATATATTCAAAAATTAGTAGATAATGGACATAAAGTCGCGATTGTTGAACAATTAACAGATCCTGGAAAAAAAGGTATTGTTGAACGTGGTGTTGTTCAAATTGTCACACCAGGTACTATTTTTGATGAATCGATGACAAAGAATAAAAATAATTATATCGCGTGTATGATGATTTTTGATTTTGTTTGTACGCTTGCTTTTTGTGATATTACAACAGGTGAATTTCAAGTCATCAATATTGATAAAAAGGATCATCTTTTAAATAATCAATTAGCTTCGATGGAAGTTAAAGAAATTGTTGTTAAAAGTGATTGTACATATAACTTTAATGATTCAATTATGGTATCTCATTATGATAATGAAACATTTAATGAAAAATATCGAGATATTTTTCATAATATAAAAGATTTAAAAGAAATCAAAGTATCTACTTTATTATTAAATTATTTAATTGAAACACAAAAAAGAGACTTGGAACATCTTCAAATGATTGAAGAAATCAATAATCAAGATTTTATGACAATGGATCTTTATACTAAAAAATCATTAGAATTAACTGAAAATTCTAAAGATCATGAAAAATATGGTTCCTTATTTTGGTTATTAGATATGACAAAATCAGCAATGGGAGCAAGACTTTTAAAAAATTATATTGATCGACCACTTTTAAAAAAAGAAGCCATTGAAGAAAGATTAGATATTGTTGAAATCTTTACTCAACAATTTATTCAAAGAGAAAGTATTAAAGAAATATTAAAAGAAATCTATGACTTAGAAAGACTATCAAGTCGTATTGCTTTTGGAAACATTAATGCAAGAGATTTAAAATGGATTGCTTCTTCTTTAAAAGTCTTACCAGAATTAAAACAACAACTTTATTCATTCAATGAACCTTTAACAGATCAATTAGCCAATCAAATCATTGATCTATCACATATTACAAAACTCATTGATGATGCTATTATTGATAATCCTCCTCTTACGATTAAAGAAGGAAATATTATCAAAGATCATTTTAATGAAGAATTAGATGAATTACGTTATTTAAGAGATCATGGAAAACAATGGTTAGTTGATTTTGAACAAAAAGAAAGAGAAAAAACAGGTATTAAAAACTTAAAAGTTGGGTATAATCGTGTCTTTGGTTATTATATTGAAGTTACAAAAGGAAGCTTAGATCTTGTTAAAGATGAATTCGAATATACAAGAAAACAAAGTTTATCGAATGCAGAAAGATTTATTACGCCTGAATTAAAAGATATGGAAAGTAAGATTTTATCGGCACAAGATAAAATTCAAAAATTAGAATATGTTTTATTTACTCATGTTAGAAATGAAATCAAAAAAGAAGTCCATTTGATTCAAGATGTTTCGAAAATTATTGCGCGTGTAGATGTTTATCAATCTCTTGCAATGTTAGCAAGTGAAAATAGTTATGTAAGACCTGTCTTTAATGATCAAAAAATCATGGATATTAAAGAAGGTAGACATGGTGTCATTGAAAAAGTCATGGGGCATGGTAAATATGTACCTAACGATGTTTCAATTGATGAAAATTCACCAGTTGTCTTAATTACAGGGCCAAATATGGGTGGTAAATCGACTTATATGAGACAAGTAGCTTTAATTGTTATTATGGCGCAAATTGGTTCGTTTGTTCCTGCTAAATATGCGAATCTTACAATCTTTGATCAAATCTTTACGCGTATTGGAGCAAGTGATGATTTAATTAGTGGTCAATCAACTTTTATGGTAGAAATGTTAGAAGCGAATAATGCTTTACGTTTTGCTAGTGAAAAATCGTTGATTTTATTTGATGAAATTGGTCGAGGAACAGCAACTTTTGATGGAATGGCTATTGCCCAGGCAATGATTGAATATATTGCCAGTGAAATTCATTGTATGACATTATTTTCAACCCACTACCATGAACTTACATTTTTAGAAGATAAAGGTCTTGGCATCCAAAATGTTCATGCTAGTGCTAGAGTAGATAATGATCATTTAGTATTTGAATATTTAATTAAAAAAGGACGTTCTAATAAATCTTATGGGGTCAATGTGGCTAAACTTGCTAAATTACCAGATGAAGTAATCAATCGTGCTAATTTAGTATTAGAAACACTTGAAGAAAATAACGTAGAAGATTGTTTAATTGAAGAAAAACAAGTTCAAGTTATTGAAAAAGAAAGTGAAGTTGAAAAATATTTAAAGACAATTGATCCAATGGCTTTATCACCATTAGATGCTTTGTCAACTTTAATCGAATTAAAGAAATTAGTAAAGTAGAGGTGGCCTATGAAAATAAAACAACTTGATGATATTTTAGCAAATAAAATAGCAGCTGGTGAAGTCATTGAAAGACCAGCAAATGTTGTCAAAGAATTAGTTGAAAATAGTATTGATGCCTCTTCTTCTAAAATAGATATTATTATAGAAGAAGGAGGAATGAATTTGATTCAAATTATTGATGATGGATCAGGAATGGATAGAGAAGATGCATGTCTTTGTTTTTCAAGACATGCAACAAGTAAAATCTATAATGATCAAGATTTATTTTGTATTCAAACATTAGGCTTTAGAGGCGAAGCTATTCCTTCCATTGCTTCTATTTCTCGTTTTGTTTTAAAAACCAGTGATGGAAGTCAAGGATCAACAGTAATTTATGAATTTGGTAAATTTATTGAACAAAAACAAAGTGATCTTAATAGAGGAACAAATATTTCTGTTTCAAAGCTTTTTCAAAATGTACCAGCAAGATTAAAATATGTAAAATCTGTCAATGCTGAATTTGCACATATACAAAATTATGTAGAAAGACTTTCTTTATCTCATCCAGATATTGCTTTTACTTTAATACATAATGATAAGATGACTTATAAAACAAATGGAAATGGAAATTTATTAGAAGTTATTCATCAGATTTATGGGTTATCTGTGGTTAAAAATATGTTGAATTTAAAAGCTGGAAATGATGAATTTCAAATAGAAGGTTTTATTGGTAAAATTGAAGTGAATAGGGCAAGTAAGAATCATATTGTTACGATGGTCAATCATCGTATTGTTAAAAATCAAGTAGCAATCGATGCTATTAATCAAGCATATCGTAAATATTTAGCAGATAATCGTTATCCTATTGCAGTCATCAATATTGAAATTGATCCTTATTTAGTGGATGTCAATGTTCATCCAAGCAAGTTAGAAGTTAAGTTTTCTAAAGAATACGAATTAAAACAATTAATTTTTGATGCGGTATCTAAAACTTTAGAAAATGTAAATTTAACCTATCAAATTAAAGAAGAAAGACCAATCTTTAAACCACAACTAGATCAAATGGATCTAGATATTGATTTTAGACAAGAAATTCCTACAAAGGTTCAAGAAAAACCACAAGCTTCATTTATTCAAGAAAAAAAACAACCACTATTTGTACATGAAGAAAAAAATGAATATATAACAGAACCTGTAGAAAAGCTTGTTGAAGAACCTACCCAACTTGAAAAAGTTGAAGTGTCTTTAAAAGAAATGAAAAAGAAAATATTTGTAAAAGCACAAATTCATGGAACTTATATTGTAGGTGAAGATGATAGTGGAATGTATTTGATAGATCAACATGCTGCACAAGAAAGAATCAATTATGAATATTTTCTGGAAAAATATAGTCATCCAGATATGACAATGAGAGATTTATTAGTACCTATTACAGTTGAATATCCTTTAAGTGAATGTATGATGATTGAAGAAAGAAAAGACTTATTAAAAGAAGTTGGCATTGATTTAGAGCCTTTTGGTAATGGTTTTATTATTAAACAACTGCCAATGTGGATGAATCAAATTAATGAACATTTATTTATTGAAGATATGATTCAACAGATATTAAAAGATAATAAAATTGATTTACTTTCTTTACAAGAACATGCTATAGCAACATTAAGTTGCAAAGCATCTTTAAAAGGGAATAGTCATCTATCAATTGAGTCAATGCAAACAATTGTTGATAATTTAATGCGTTGTGATAATCCTTATGTTTGTCCACATGGAAGACCAACGATTATTCATTATTCAGCATATGAATTAGAAAAATTGTTTAAGAGGGTCGTATAATGGAAAAAGTAATTGTTGTAATTGGACCAACAAGTGTTGGTAAAACAAAAATGGGAGTAGCTCTTGCTAAAAAGTTCAATGGAGAAGTTATTAGTGGAGACTCTATGCAAATTTATAAACAGATGGATATAGGGACTGCTAAAGTCACAGAAGAAGAAAAAGAAGGTATTATTCATCATTGTGTAGACATTTTAAATCCTGATGAAACATACAGTGTTCACGATTTTCAACAAACAGTAAGAAAAAAGATAACAGAAATTACCCAAAGAGGACATGTTCCAATAATTGTTGGAGGAACAGGCTTATATATAAAAGCAGCATTATATGATTATCAATTTGATGAAATGGAAAATGATCATCATGCAATAAATGAAAAATATAAAGATTATACAAATGAACAATTACATGATCATTTAAAATCAATCGATGAAGAAAGTGCAAAAATATTGCATTTCAATAACCGTCGACGTGTTTTAAGAGCTATTGAAATCTATGAAACAACAGGTAAAAGAAAAAGTGAAATGTTAGAAGAACAAGAGCATATTTGTTTATATGATGCTTATTTTGTGGGATTAACGCTTCCTAGAGATGTTTTATATGAAAGAATTAACAAACGTGTTGATGTGATGATGGAAAATGGTTTAAAAGAAGAAATGGAGCGTCTTTATAGTCAAGGACTTACAAGAAATCATCAAAGTATGAAAGCGATTGGTTATAAAGAATGGTTTGATTATTATGATCATCAAATTGATTTAAATGATGTTTTAGAGTTAATAAAAAAACATTCAAGACAATACGCTAAAAGACAGTATACTTGGTTTAAAAACCAATTTGATGTTCATTGGTATGATGTGAATTTAGAAAACTTTGAACAAACCATTGAACAAGTAACAGATGATATAGAAAAAATCCTAAAAGTTTAGGATTTTTTTGTATGATTTAATTTTTTAATATTACTTGTACGCCCATGTTTTAAAATACGTCGATAATTTTCAGCTAAAGCTTTTTCATATTGACTTGTCATCCAAGGTACATAGAATTGATTATTTGCGATTTGATCAGGTAAATATTGAATATATTCCCATAACTCAGGACGATCATAATTATATTTTTCATCCTCTTCTAGACCAACAGGTGTTAATCTTAAATATTCAGGTGCAGGCAAAGATTGTTGTCTTAAAGAAGCTAAGGCAGCATCAATAGCTGCTTCTGATGATTTAGATTTAGGTGAAAGACATAAATCAATAATAGCACTTGCAATAGGAATTCTTGCCTCAGGAAATCCTACTGTTCTGGCAGCTTGAAAAGCAGCAACAGTACGCATACAAGCATTTGGATTAGCAAGTCCAACATCTTCATATGCACAAACAAGGACACGTCTTTCTAAAGATTCAATATCGTTATATTCTATCAACTTTGCAAAATAATACATAGCTCCATTAGGATCACTTCCACGAATAGATTTTTGTAAACCACTTAAAGTATCATAATATTGATCTTCATCTTTATCAAATTGACCATTAGCTTGTGTTAAAGCATTTTTAGCATCTTTAATAGTAATATGATTATCATGAGAAATAATTGTACATACTTCTAAACAATTATATGCAAAACGAATATCTCCTGATGAAAGACGAGCAATATGTTGCAAGACTTCTTCATCACATTGATATTGATGATGATAGCCCTTTTCGCTATCTAAAGCGTGATGTAAACCTTGAATAATATCTTCTTGAGTTAAAGGCTTAACTTCAATGATTTGACATCTTGAACGAATGGCAGGATTGATTGAATGATAAGGATTAGCTGTTGTACATCCAACAATAATCAATAGACCACTTTCTACATAAGGAAGTAAATTATCTTGTTTCATTTTATTCATACGATGAATTTCATCGATAATGACAAAAAGACCATTAGATAATTTAGCTTCTTCAATAATCAAATCCATTTCTTTTTTATTTCCTGTAGATGCATTAAAAGTACGACAAGGCATATTTAAATCATGAGCCAAAGCCATTGCAAGAGTTGTTTTACCACAACCTGGTGGGCCATATAAAATAACAGACATTGGGTGATTCTTTTCTACAAATTTAGTAAATAAACCATTTTCACCTATAATATGTTTTTGTCCTAATATATCTAAAAGAGATTGAGGTCTCATATTATAAGCTAAAGTTCCACTCATAAAAAAATCTTCCTCCTTAATACAAAATGAATTATAATGATTATAACACTTTTATAAAAAGAAAGGTAGAAATGAATATGAGATTAGTTGTACAAAGAGTAAGTGAAGCAAGCGTGGAAATTGAAGGAAAAATAAATGGACAAATCAAACAAGGATTTATGGTATTAGTAGGTATTACGAATGATGATAATGAAGAAATTGTTGATAAGATGGTTAATAAGCTTATCAATTTAAGAATTTTTGAAGATGAAAATGAAAAATTGAATTTATCATTGATGGATATCAAAGGAGAAATTCTTTCTATTTCACAATTTACTTTATATGCAAATTGTAAAAAAGGAAGAAGACCTAGTTTTTTAGATGCTGCTAAACCAGAAATATCAAAACCATTATATGAATATTTTAATAAAGAATTAGAAAATGCAGGGGTCCATATAGAAACAGGAATCTTTGGAGCGATGATGAAAGTCTCACTGATCAATGATGGACCAACAACGATCATCCTGGACAGTAAAGAAATCATATAGTCATAAGGCAAAGAAACGTTCTGTAAAGATCGTTTCTTTTAATCATGACAAAAAAATACAGATAAAAAAACAACGATATAAAGGCAGAAAAAGAGTGAAAAAGAGAAAAAAATAAAAAAAGGACAAGAAAAAGCTTTACAAAAGGGAGAGAGGATGGTAATATAAATGGGCACTCGACGAGAGAGACGAGTGAGAGGACATTGAAAACTGAACAGGAAAGAATAAAACACAACGTCAATGAGAGTTTAGAAATAAACAGAAAACAAAAAAAGAGCTAAACAGACCAAAGTTGTCTGAAGAGATAGAAGGACAATGGAGAGTTTGATCCTGGCTCAGGATGAACGCTGGCGGCGTGCCTAATACATGCA
>OLOO01002116.1_pt1 | contig 11623 bp, 7 predicted proteins | sample 1672621 | NCBI WGS metagenome assembly OLOO01 (sample SAMEA3136706, study PRJEB25190) | human gut metagenome | biome: human gut; feature: human-associated habitat; material: faeces | place: Austria | collected 2013 | reverse complement strand
CTGGAAACGGCTTGTGAAAATAGGTAGTCGCCGACTTGAACAGAAAGCTCTGAGAGAAATCTCAGGGCTTTTTTGTTGTGTCTGTAGAATAACGGAGAAATTCTTTGTGGAAAGTGCTGCGGGCGGGATGCTTGACAGAACGATCGCATCGGCATACATTGAGAGTGTGATAGACGGGAAAGGCAGGATGGGTGGCGTATGAATAAATCGGAAAGGAAACGGATGCTTTGTGTCTCGCTTGCGGCGGGCGCGATACTTCTATGTGGCGTGCTGCTCGTTCTGCTGATGCGTTATCAGCACACTTCTACAGTCCGCCCACAAGACCAATATCTGGGGCAGATTTCGGATTTTTACAGCACGGTGGATGCAGACGGCGATGGTGTGGATGACCAGACAGATGTGCTCGACAATGCGCTGGCCTATGTGGATACCCGTCCAAAATACAAGAGCCGTTATTATCAGACCGGATATCCAGACGATGGCTATGGCGTGTGTACCGATGTGGTGGCTTTTGCGCTGAAAAATGCCGGATATGATCTGCAGGCGCTGGTGGACGCCGATATCCGGGAGCATCCGCAGTGGTACGATATCCGGCAGCCGGATGCCAACATTGATTTTCGCCGGGTGAGAAATCTGAAGGTGTTTTTTGCGCATCATGCGGCTGCACTGACCACGGATGTGTCCAGGACCGAGGAATGGCAGGGCGGGGATCTTGTGATTTTTGAGAAGCATATCGGGATCGTTTCGGACCGGAGGAACCGGGACGGCGTGCCCTATGTGATCCATCACAACAGTCCCTGGCAGAGCGCCTATGAGCAGGACATTCTGGAGAAACGCACCGACATCGTGGGCCATTACCGGATCTCGGAATAATACGCCAAAAGCGGCCCCGCCGCGTTGTGGATGCAACGTGACGGGGCCGCTTTGCGATATAATAATGGAGAAGAAACCGAAGAAAATTCCGATTATTCCAGACCGGCCATCTGCTTGATGGCCTTCATGGCGAAGGTCAGGGTGCGGCCCATGGCAACACCGGCCATCAGGCAGGGATAGTTGTTGGCGAAGAAGCTGCCGGACATATCACCGGTGATGTAGAGGCCTGCCATGGGCTGGTTGTTGGTGTCCAGAGCCTGGCCCTTTTCGTTGATGGCAATGCCCTGCTCGGTGGTCAGCAGAGAGGCACCCAGCCAATAGCCGTAGAAGGGAGCGGTGCGGATGGCGCTCAGGCGGTAAGCAGGCTTGCCGAAGTCCTCGTCGTTCTGCTTGTCGTACAGCTCGTTATAGCGCTCCACGGTAGCCAGGAAGGTGTCCTTGGCGTCGCCGGTAAAACCCATCTTGTCGGCCAGCTCCTCAATGGTATCAGCACGGAAGAAGCAGCCCTTTTCCTCAGCACTTGCAAAGGTCTTTTCCAGACCCTCCATAGTGTTTTTGCGGGTACCGGCAGAGCAGCCGATGGTGTGGAAACGCTTTGCGTCCTCCAGCATATTGGCGTCACTGATCTGAGCGTAGACACGGCCCGGCTGGTGTGCAGCAGCGTAAACGATGTCGTTGTAGGGGCAGCTCTCGTTGGCAAAACGCTCGCCGTTGCGGTTCACCTTCAGGAAGGGCTGGGTGCCGGGGTTGAACTGGCGGATCTCGCCGGGGAAGGCCTTGCCGCCAAAGGCACTCTCGCTGTCCACATAGCCGGCATCCACACCGGGAGCCACGATGCCGCGGTCAAACAGCATGGGAGCAGCTTCCTTGTCCAGGTTAGCACCAGCCCACACAGCGGCACGGATGCCGTAGCCCTTGTCGGCAGGGGAGTAGGAGCAGGCGGTGGTGACGCTGGTGCCCAGAGGATCCAGCTGCTGCATCATGTACGGGTTGCCGGCGTAGCCGCCGCAGGCCAGCAGAACGCCCTTGGCTGCGTTGTAACGGATGAAGTGGTCGTCATCCATGTTCTGGGCGATGATGCCGGTGATGCGGCCCTCGGCGTTCTTTTCCAGCTTAGCCAGGCTGGTCTTAAAGTCTACGCCGTAGCCCAGCTCCTGGATGTACTGCAGCAGCAGCTCGTTGCGGGCCAGACCGGATTCCCGCTCGCTGGCCATGTAGTTGTGCTCCTCTACGGGGAAGAGGTAGTCGGTGTTGTGCTCTGCATTCTCAGCAGGCCATGCAGCCTCGGTACCGGAGGTAAAGTCGCAGACCCAGCCGTACTTGTCTTCCAGGATGCTGCGCATAAAGTCGTGCATGGCGGCAGACTCGTTGATCCAGGTCTTGACCACGCGCTGGTCGCACTTGCCGGAAGCGTAGCGGGAGATCTCGCTCAGCAGCTTGGCGCGGTCGAAGGGCTCCTCACCGGCAGCCTTGGCTGCGGCGGAGTCGATGGCACCGTACCAGTGGCGGGTGTCCTGCACGTTGCCGTTCTGCTCGATGATGCGGAAGTTCAGGCCGTTGGCGGCTGCATAGGCAGCGGCAAACATGCCGCCGTTGCCGGCGCCCACGATGAGGATGTCGGTGTCCACCGTCTCGGTGATGGCAGCCTCGTCGATGTCGGGTTCGGTGCCCAGCCAGTCGTTCTCATCGCCGGTGGGCAGCTGAACGGAGGACACAACGGCCTCGCCCTTGGCCTGTGCATAGCAGCTCTTGGCAGCCTTCATGACGGCCTCGGAGGTGATGGTGGAGCCGGACACGCCGTCGATCTCGGCAGAACCGGCAGCCAGCAGCTGATCGCGCAGCTCGTCGGCAGCAGCAGCACCGATGGAAGCGGTCTCGCCGGAGGTGTCCACGACCACGTCGGTCACGGCGCTGTCGGAGAAGGTCATGGTGACCTTGACGGTGGAGGAAATGCCCTCGGCAGTGCCCTCATAGGTGCCGGGGATGTAGGTGCCGGTTGCACCGGAAGCGGCAGCGCTGCCGGAAGCAGCGGTGGAGGTGGAGCCGGAGGCTGCATTGCAGGCAGCCAGAGCACCGGCGGTGACACCGCTCATGGCGGCGGCAGCGGCGATCTTCAGAAAGCCTTTGCGGGAGATCTTGTTCATAGTGGTTTCCTTCTCTTTCTCTTCTTGTGTCTCTTCGTGATTTTTGGCCCTGCTCTGTGGAAAAATCTGCACAGAACCAACAAAAACAGTTTAGCATACCTGTGAAAAGTATGTCAATCAATTTGGGGGCACGGAACGCCTTAAACTTTGTTAAACATTTGGCGCAGGTACGGCCCGGTCAATGGAGAAAAATGCAGGCTCTGCGGGGATTTTTGCCAAAAACAATGCACGGAAACGTTGCGCAGGTGTTGCGGGTATGTTACAATTGAGTTGCACACAGAAGCCGGCCAGCCACGACCGGCAGAACGGCAGCAAATGCTGTCACGGAAAGGGAGATTTTGGGATGAAGGTGGCAATGATCGGGCACAAGGACTTCCCGTCCCGTTCGGGTGGTGTGGAAGTCATGGTCGGCGGGCTGGCAGCCAGCCTGGTCCGGCGCGGTTATGAGGTCACGGTGTACAACCGCGGCCTGCAGAAGGGGCACAATGTTTACACGACCGAGGGCGTGCAGGCCCGCCGCATCTTTACCTTTCAGAAGGCGTCGCTGAATGCCATGGTCTATTCGTTCCTGGCCACCTTTGACGCCCTGACGCGGGACTACGATGTGATCCACTACCACGCCATCGGCCCATCGGTGCCGCTGGTGATCGCCAAGCTGTTCGGCAAGCACACGGTGTGCACCGTGCACGGGCTGAACTGGAAGGTGGACAAGTGGGGCGGCTTTGCCAGCGCCTACCTGAAGCTGGGTGAGCGGGTGGCCGCAAAGTATGCGGATGATCTGGTAGTGCTGTCGGAGAGCGAGTGGAACTATTTTCAGGAGAAGTACAATCGTACCGCCATTCTCATCCCCAATGCGGTGCAGATGCGCCAGCCGCTGCCCTGCAACCTGATTCGCGAAAAATACGGGCTGGAAGCCGGGAGCTACATTCTGTATGTGGGCCGCATCTCGCCGGAAAAGGGCCCGCTGGACCTGGTGGAGGGCTATCTGAAAGCCCACACGGACAAAAAACTGGTGCTGGCCGGCCCCTTTGCGGAGACCGAGTATTGCACCACGGTGCAGGAGAAGATCGCGGGCAACCCCAACATCATCACGACGGGCTATGTGGTAGGCGACGCGCTGCTGGAGCTGTACAGCAACTGCGCCCTGTTCGTGCTGCCCAGCCACACCGAGGGCCTCTCGCTGGCACTGCTGGAGGCGCTTTCGCTGGGGGCAAAGTGCCTGGTGAGCGACATCCCGGAAAACACCACGGTGACCGCCGACTACGGCACCGAATTCCGCACCGAGGACACCGACAGTCTGGCCCGGGCACTGGAGCGAGACACCGCCCAGCCGCTGACCCCGGAGCAGAGCAAAGCGCAGCTGGACTATGTGCGGGCCAATTTTGATTATGACATCATGCTGGACCGGTATGAAGAAGTGTACCACCATGTGATCGGTGACCCGCTCAAGGAGATACCTTCGCAGGCCAAGGCACACCGCAAGGCCGCGGCCGCCCAGGGAGGCGCAGCATGATAAAGGAAGAACAGAACCCGACCGGTCCGGTCCTGACCGCGGCCGAAAGCCGCCGCCGGGTGCTGCACAACATGTGCTCGTCGCTGTTGTACAACCTGTCGGTGATCCTGTTCGGCCTGCTGCTGCCGCGGCTGTACCTCACCAGCTTCGGTTCGGAGCTCAACGGTCTGGACAGCACCATCAAGCAGATCTTTTCCTGTCTGACTCTGCTGGAAGCGGGCGTGGGCCTGGCCTCGCAGCAGGCCTATTACCTTCCGGTGGCCGTGGGCGACCGGAAAGCGATCAACGGCATTTTTTCGGCCACGCATCACTATTACCGCCGCACCGGTATCGTGTATCTGCTGGTCACGGTGGTGTTTGCGCTGCTGTACCCCCTGTGCATCAACACAGTGCTGTCCTACGGCACCGTGAGCCTGATCGTGGTGTTCTACGGCATCCCGGGCATTGTGAGCTATCTGGTGCAGGGCAAATACCGCTCCTTTATGGAAGTGGAAGGCAAAAACTATGTGATCACCTACATCACCACGGCCACCATGGCGGCGGGCAACCTGCTGCGCATGTTGGCGCTGCTGTTTACCCGCAGCATCCTGTTGGTGCAGGTGACCTACTGCGTGCCTTCGGTGTTCCAGGTGCTGGTGCTTACGGCCTATATGCGCAAAAACTATCCGTGGCTCAACGCGCACGACACCCCCAATCTGGAGGCGCTGGCCCAGCGCGGCTCGGTGCTGGTGCATCAGCTCACGGGCATCGTGTTCAACAACACCGACACGATCCTGATCTCCAGCCTGTGCGGTCTGGCGTCGGCCAGTGTGTACACCATTTATATGCTGTTTTTCTCCAACATCGAAAAGCTGTTCTACTCGATCGTCAACAGCATCAGTTTTCGGCTGGGGCAGCTGTTCTATGTGGAGCCGGAAAAGTTCAAGCGGCTGTACCGGCTGTACGATGCCCTTTACCTTTCCGCGGCCTTTGCACTGTTCACGACCGTGGCTGTGTTCCTGATGCCCATCATCGCGCTGTATACGTCCGGTGTGACCGATGCCAAGTACCTCGACACCCGCCTGCTGGTACTGTTCACGGCGGTGGAGCTGCTGTTCAGCGCCAAGCAGCCGTCGGGGATGCTGCTGAACATCAGCGGCCGCTTTGAAGAGACCCGGCAGCAGGCCCTGATCGAGATGGGCATCAACCTGCTGGTGTCGGTGATGTCGGCGCTGCGGTTCGGCATCGCGGGCTGCCTGTTCGGCACACTGGCGGCGCACCTGTACCGCTATACGGCGTTGATCCTTTTTACCCGGACCAAAGTGCTGGGAGAGTCGCCGGTGGGCGATTTTGTGCGGCTGGGCGTCAACGGGCTGCTCTGCTTTGTGCTGCTGTACCTGCTGGGATTTGACCGCTGCTATGGCGGCGGCTACCTGATGGTGTGCCTGAAGGGTGCGTTGTTCGGGCTGTGGGTGCTGCCGCTGTTCCTTGTGGTGAACGCGGTGCTGGACTGGCGCAATGTGGACACCCTGCGTGAGCTGCTGCACACGCTTACGATCAAAAAAGGAGCGACGGAGGAAAAACACGATGCGGAATGAAGAAGCGATGTGCGAGGGCCTGCTCTCGGTCGTGATCCCGGTGTACAACATCCGGGACTATGTGGAGCGCTGTGTCCGCTCGGTGCTGGCGCAGCCGGATGTGCCGCTGGAAGTGCTCATCGTGGATGACGGCAGCACCGACGACAGCGGCGCGGTGTGCGACGCACTGGCGGCGGAGGACAGCCGGGTCACAGTGATCCATAAGCCCAACGGCGGCCTGTCGGACGCCCGCAATTGCGGGCTGTGCCATGCACAGGGCGAGTATATCCTGTTCATGGACGGTGACGACTGGCTGGCAGAGAACATCTGCCGGGACCTGATGCCTCTGGCGCTGCAGGACCGGGCCGATGTGGTCATCGGCAAGGTGCATTTTCTGCGCGAGGAACCGGTGATGACCCGCTGGGAAGAAGCGGTGGAAAAAAACTTCACCTTTCACACAGTTTACACCGGTAAGGAGTATCTTTTGAAATGCCTGCAGACCGGTGGCCTGCGGGTGGAAGTGGGGCGGCACCTGTACCGCACCGGCTTTTTGCGGGCGAACGGCCTGCAGTTCCGCAAGGGCATCCTGCACGAGGACGAAGAGTTCACGCCCCGGGTGCTGCTGCAGGCGCAGCGGGTGGTGCTGACCGGGCAGGAGATCTACTATTACGATAACTGCCGCGCCGGTTCCATCACGCACGCGGAAGGGTTGAGCACCCGCCGTGTTCAGGACCGGCTGCGCATCTACGACAGTCTGGCGGAGATCTACCGTACGGTGACCCCGCGGGCGCTGCGCCGCCGCCTGCAGGATGACCTGTGCTGGAAGTATCTGGACTGCGCGGCACGGTTCGATTGCAGGACCCTGCCGGGCTACCGCCCGCAGCGGCTGCGGATGCTGCAGTTTGCCTGCACGCCCCGCCGCCGGGCCAAGGCAGCGCTGTTTGCCCTCTCGCCGGAGCTGTTCCGGCGGGTGATGAATCATTGACCCATTGACGAGGAAAGGCAGAAGAGCATGGCGCAACATGCAAGAATAAAACGAACGCCCCCGCCGGACGGCGCACGCCGCCGATGGTGGCAGAACCGGCTGCTGCAGCTGCTGGCGGCTTTTGTGCTGCTGTGCGGCGTGGCAGCTGCCGGACTGAAACTGTACATGGATTATACGAATAGTCATTTTCAGGTGACCTTTTACCGGGTGACCTCCAGCCATGTGTCGGAAAAGCTGCGGGTCCTGTTTTTGTCGGACCTGCACCTGCGGGAATACGGCGAGCACAACGAGGAGCTGATCCAGACCGTGCAGGAGCTGGACCCGGACCTGATCCTGCTGGGCGGTGACCTTGTCACCTTCCCGAACCCGGAGTATGAGAATATGCTTTCGCTGTGCCGCAGCCTTGCCGATGTGGCCCCGCTGTACGGGGTGCTGGGCAACCACGAAAGCGAGATGATCTACGGCGGGGTGGATGACCAGCTGGCGGAAAAATTTTCGGAGGCCGGGGTGCAGTTGCTGCGCAATGAGACCCGTACCATCCAGATCGGGGAAAACAACGTGGAGCTCATCGGGCTGGAAGGTGCCCTGAAGGACTTTTACAAATACGGTGCCAGCGACTGTGTGGAGAGCCTGAGCCGCCAGTACGACACCTTCCGCATCTGCATCAACCATGTGCCCATGGCCTTTGTGGACTACATGCAGGATGCGCCCTTTGACCTGGCACTGGCCGGGCACACCCACGGCGGCCTGATCCGCCTGCCGGTGCTGGGGCGGCTGTACACCGCAGAGGAGGGGCTGTTCCCGGAGTATGCGGGCGGCATGTACCGGCTGGACAGCGGGGCACCCCTCATCGTGGGCTGCGGCCTGGGCGACTCCAACCAGATCCCCCGCGTATACAATCCGCCGGAGCTGGTTCTGGTGGATGTGAACTGGTACTGAGATGAACGAACTTGAAAGGAGGCCCGGAGACGTGGTGACAAAGATCAAGCAGATCTTCAAACAGGCTGTGCTGCGCTTCTGGAGCCTGCGGGTGCCGTTGATCGTGGTGTGCATCCTGCTCGCGGCACTGCTGTGCACCGCACAATATCAGGACAGCAGCCGGGTGGCCTCGGCCCAGATGACCCTGAACTACTCCGAGGCATCGCAGGGGCTCAACCCCAACCGCACCCGGTTTACGACTACCGACCTGACCTCCGACGAGGTGCTGCAGAGCACCCTGTACAACGCCGGACTGGAAGGTCAGATGACGGTGGAACAGCTGCGCAAGGCCATTACGGTGGAACCCACCGATGTGACCAACGTGAGCAGCTCGGAAAACTACATCACCACCAGCTGCAGCATCAGCCTGCAGCTGGAAGAACCCTGCCAGCACCTGACCGCAGCCACGCTGCTCCGGATCTTCTGCGGCAGCTACAAGGATTATTTCATGGAGCACTACGGCGAGAACCAGAGCGTGTTCTCCTGCACCATGCCGGATTACTTTGACACCGAGCCGTATCTGCGCCTCAAGAGCCTGACGCTGCGGGCCGACCAGCTGGACCGCTACCTCACGGCCCGTGTCAGCGAGAACAAGAGCTATCAGGACGCCACCACCGGCAACACCTTCCTGAGCCTGTCCAAGCAGATCCAGAACGTGATCCACTACGAGATCCCGCGCATCCAGGCCTATATCCTGCGGGGCGGCCTGTCGGCGGACGTTTCTTCCCTGACGGCCATGCTGCAATACAAGCTGCAGATCGAGCAGCTGGACTATCAGCAGCAGATGGCCTACTACAACTCCGACAATCTGGGCATTGGCCTGTACGATGAGAGCATGAGCGCCATCGTCATGATCCCCACGCTGGACGAGAACCGCGAGTTCTATATGTCCCGCACCAAAACGGCGCTGGACACCATGGCCAGCGACGCCGACGGTGCCCTGGCGGAGGCGACCTCCCATCAGGATGTGATCACCACCACCCAGTATGTGGTGCAGCAAATGCAGACCATGAGCGACCCGGCGGGCCTGACCACGGTGAACGCCATGCTGCAGGAACTGGAAACCACCATGGATCGGATCCAGCAGGCACTGCGGGTGACGGATGCCTCCTATATCATCTATAAGACCCAGAACTACCTGGTGTTCAACGATGCGGCCGGCTCCTTTGTGCAGCAGATCGGCCTCAAGCGGGTGATCGTGGAAATGGCAGTCTTTGTGGTGCTGTGCTTCGGCCTGTGCATGGTGCGCACCGCCCGGCAGATCCGGAAGGAGGAACAGCGTTGAAAAAGTTTGATATCCTGCGCTACCTCCGGCGGTTCTTTGCACTGGTGCTGGCCGTGACCATGGCGGGCACAGTGGTGGTGTACTGGTACTGCAAGAACAACCAGACCTACACCGCCAGTGTGAACATCAAGTACCTGCACGACGGCATCAAGGACGGCTTTGCCCCGGACGGCACCGCCATGAACGTGGACGAGATTTATTCTTCCAAGGTCATCTCGCAGGCCATGGAGAGCCTTGGGCTGCAAAGCGGCATCAACCTTGTGCGCTCCCACTGCACGGTGGAAGAGCTGATCCCGGACGACCAGAAGGCCCTGCAGGAAGCTCTCATCGACAAGGGGGAAGAGTCTACCTACTTCCCGGACGAATACAAGGTGACGCTGGTGGTGGACGGCAGCCTGGGTGCGAGCTACGCCCGCCGGGTGCTGGATGCCATCGTCAGCAGCTATTCCACCATCTACACGGAGGAATATGTGGAGCTGCCCCTGACCATGAACCCCTCCAGCGGCCTGCTGAACAGCGGCTACGACTATTACGAGTGCGTGGACGTGCTGTCGTCCGACACCACCGAAGTGCTGAACTATCTGGAGGATAAAAAGACAAACTATCCCAACTTCCGCTCTTCGGTCACGGGTTATTCCTACGAGGACCTGTACGACATCTATAAGATGCTGTACGACTACGAGATCCCTTCGCTGTACGCGAATGTGATGACCGGGCCGCAGGTGCGCAATGCCGACAAGCTGTGCCGCAACCTGACCCAGAGCATCGAGAGCAGCGTGCAGAACGAGCAGGTGTATCAGGAGCGGGAAGCCTACCTCAGCGGCCTGATCCAGAACTACTCGGAGAAGAACCGCGACCTGATCAACTACCATTACCACAACGACGCCAACGACAGCGGCACCGACTACATCCTGAAGAACGTAGAGGCCTACGATGACAACCAGAGCAAGCAGATCACCTACGATTCGCTGATTTTGGAGTATGTGGAGATCGACAAGACCCTGCGCAGCAGCGCCATCCGCCGGGCCTACACCCAGCAGCTGCTGGACACCTTCCAGGCAGCCGGCGGGGTGGGCGGCGATGAGGCCTCCCATGCCGCGATCGAGTCGGAGATCAACAAGTACGAGCAGACGCTGGTGGACTACTACCAGATCGTGAACCAGACCAGCATGGAGCACAACCGCTCCCTGAGCGCGGACTATCTGCAGACCACCAGCTCCACCAGAGTGTGGCCCAGCATCAACACCAAGCTGTATCTGGCCATCGGCTTTGTATTCTTCTTCCTCGTGGGCTGCGCACTGGCCGTTGTGGTGGGCCGTTCCCGCGACTTTGTGGAATACTTTATGTATGTGGACAAAAAGACCGGTCTGCCCAACCGCGACCGTGTGGATGCCATGATGGCACGGCTGGAAAAGCAGGGCCTGCTGCCCAGCCACTTTACCTGCATGTGCTTCCAGTTTACCAGCCTGAACCATCTCTCGCGGGAGTATGGTTACTCGGTGGGCAACCATGTCCTGCGGGACTTTGCCGGGCTGGTGGCGGCCCTTGGCACCGAGGAGAGTTTCATCGGTTCCAACGGTGCGGGCCAGATCATGGGCTTCTTCCGGGAATGCAACGCCGTCAAGGCGGAGGCCATTCTGGAAGTGCTGGACGAGCAGATCCAGGAGTACAACAGCCTGAACCCGGATTACGCCATCGAGTACAAGGCAGCCAGTGCCACCTCGGATGACGAAAAGGAATTCAACATCCGGGATCTGCTGCGCTGCGCATTCAAGAAGCTGCGGGATGCCAATAAGCCGCAGCCGGAGACCGCACACGAGACGGTGTAAAAAAAGATAAGGAGGCGGCAGTCATGCTGCAGAATCAACGGGCCTGCCAGCTCGTTCGTTCCCAAACCGGCTGTGAGCCGCTGGCACTTGCCGTGGCGTGGGGTGCCCGCACGGCGGGCCGTTGTGCCGCCGGGGTGCTGGGAGCCGTGAAGCATCAGCGCTTTTCCGACCAGCAGCTGGAGACCTTTGCCGCCCGCGCGCCGGGCATCTGCCCGAAGCCGGTGTGCGATGCCGGGGAGCCCTGCCCGCTGCCGCCGCAGGACGATGCGGTGGATGTGTCGGTGATCGTGCCGGTGCACAACGGGGAGCGCTTTTTGCGCGCCTGTCTGGACAGCATCCTGCACCAGAACACCACTCGCCGCCTGCAGGTGCTGGCGGTGGAGGACGGCTCCACCGACGGCAGCGGGGCCATTCTGGCCGAGTACGCCCGGCAGGGAGGGGTCACCGTGCTGCACCCGGA
>OLOO01002111.1_pt1 | contig 11634 bp, 8 predicted proteins | sample 1672621 | NCBI WGS metagenome assembly OLOO01 (sample SAMEA3136706, study PRJEB25190) | human gut metagenome | biome: human gut; feature: human-associated habitat; material: faeces | place: Austria | collected 2013 | reverse complement strand
CTATGATTTATGTTTAGATTGTAAATTAGGGAATGAAACAATCAAAGATATTATTTGTAACTATGTTAAATCTTTAAATAAATAAAGAAGTCTTTCAAAAAATGAAAAGACTTCTTTTCTTTTAAAGATATTCTATATAATGTCTTTTACATAGGGAGGGCTTATATGAGTAAATTAAGAGATCATTATTTATTTCATGCAGGTATTTCATGTTTTTTTTATTTAGGGTATGGTGCCTTTACAGTTGTTTTATCAATGTATTGTCAAGATATAGGAATGTCAGCCTCACAAATTGCTTACATTGTATCCTTTGCACCACTTTTATCTATTGCAACTCAACCATTTTTTGGATACTTGGCAGATAAGTGGCAATCACCAAGAAAAGTATCTATTTTATTATCATTTGCAAATATTGTTTGCATGTTTATTTTTGCAATTAGTCGTAATTTTTGGATTTTACTTTTATCATCAGGTCTAGCAGTATCTTTTATGAATGCTGTTACTCCTTTAACAGATCGTATTGGTGTTTCTTCACCTTATCAATTTGGTAAGATTCGTTTATGGGGTTCTGTAGGTTATGCCATTATGGCACAAGTCAGTGGACTTTTATATCAATATATTTCACCATTTGCGAACTTCATAGCTGGTATTTTAGGAACATTAATTACCATTATTTGTATTTATATGGTTTCTGATCCAAAGCTTTCAGAAGTTCCCGAAAAAGAAAAAAATAAATTATCGACAGTTGTTGTTATGAAAGAGCTTGTTCATAATATACCATTTATGCTCTTTCTAGTGATTTCCTTTTTCTTTTGGGGAGCATGCTCCACAAACTTTAACTATTTATCATTATTTATTAAATCTCAAGGTGGAACAGCTTCACAAGTAGGAACCTACCAACTTTTTGCGACATTATTTGAAATTCCGATGATTCTAGCAACAGACTATATCATTAAAAAGATACCTTATCGTTATATCATGATGTTTGCGATTATCATGTCAATGATTAATTTTGCATGGTATGCAACTTTACCTTCTGTTAATATGATTATTTATGTTTTTGTATTTAAAGGTTTTTCTACTGTACTCTTTACGATGATTACTGTAAGATTAGTAATGGTTTTAGTAAAAGAAGAATATGTCTCTACAGCCTATGGAATTCAAGCTATGCTTGGTAAAGGCGTAGGTGCAATGCTTTTCCAATTAATTGGAGGTAGAATTATTGATTCCATAGGAATGAATGGTTTCTATTTATTCTTATTTGCAGGAATTACGATTGCTTTTGTAGTGACACTTTTCTTTAGAATGCCTAAGAAAGTGAGAGTGTAGTATGTTAGAATTAAATGCTGTTATTTTTGATATGGATGGTTTGATGATTGATACAGAACCTGTAGGAAAGATGTTAGTGAAAACATCTCATGAAAGGTTTGGTTATGAAATTACTGAAGATATGTTTTATCATTTGATTGGTACAAATGAAAAGACATCAAAAGCTTATTATCATAGTGTTTTTGGTGAAGATTATCCTTATCAAAAGATTAAAGATTATCGAGATCAATTAAGAAAAGAATATTTTAATAGTCATCCTTTAGAAGTAAAAAAAGGTTTATATGATTTATTAGAAGATTTAAAAAAGAAAAATATTAAAATGGCAGTGGCTTCTTCAACACGTTATGAACGTGTTTTATCTAATTTAAAGAGTATTAAAGTTGATCATTATTTTGATGCCATTATTGGTGGTGACCAAATCCAACATGGGAAGCCAGCCCCAGATATTTTTTTAAAAGCAGTTGAGTTATTAGGGGTAAGTAAAGAAGATGCCCTTGTTTTAGAAGATAGTAAAAATGGAATTTTAGCAGCACATGCAGGAAATATTCCTGTTATTTGTATTCCTGATTTGATTCATCATTCTAAAGATATTCTTGATTTAACTGTAGGATGTTATGATTCTCTTGATCAATTAATAGATGTTATTGTTAAAAAAGATGACAAAGCATAATATAGAACCCGTTTATAATCAAGATTCTAGGATTCTTATTCTAGGATCTTTTCCATCTGTTAAATCAAGAGAAGCTAAGTTTTTTTATCATCATCCTCAAAATCGTTTTTGGAAAGTTTTAGCTGCTTTATTTCAAGAAGAAGTTCCACAAACAATTGAAGAGAAAAAAACTTTTTTACTTAGAAATCATCTTGCTTTATGGGATGTTATTGAAAGTTGTGAAATTAAAGGATCAAGTGATGCGAGTATTACGAATGTTAAAGTCAATGATTTAGATTTAATTGTTAAAAATTGTCCTGTTGAAAAAATCATTACTAATGGCAAAGCTGCCAATCGTTATTATCATCAATATTTTGATTATAATTTACCCGTTATTCAATTACCTTCTACTTCACCAGCGAATGCCATGTATTCACTTGAAAAATTAATTGAGAAATGGAAGGTGATTTTATGGAAAGAGATTTAACTCAAGGAAAGATAGGAAAATCTATTTTATTATTTTCTATTTCGATGATTTTAGGAAATTTATTACAACAATTTTATAATATAGTTGATACTTATATTGTAGGAAAATATATTGGTAGTAATGCATAAGCTGCTGTTGGATCAAGTTATACATTAATGACGTTTCTAACTTCTATTATTATTGGTTTATGTATGGGAAGTGGTATTTTCAATGTATTTTGGAGCTAAAAAATATGAAAAGATGAAAATGTCATTGATTCTAACAATTGTTTCACTTGGAACAAGAGTTCTTCTAGCCTACTTATTAGCGCCTTCATTTGGTGTAGAAATGATTTGGTGGGCAATTGTTATTGGATGGATTTTAGCGGATACAATTGGTATTGTATATGGTATAAAAATAGAAAAATGGTTCAAGTAAAAAATACTGCTTTTGCAGTATTTTTTATTAGCTATTTTGACTAGACAAGTGTATAATAATCTTTACCGTATGTGTCTGCTTAGCATTATTTGGTATGATACGTAAGCGTTTACTAAAGGAGTTCGCTATGAAATATTTACAAAGATTAGGTAAATCACTCATGTTACCTGTTTCAATCATGCCCATAGCAGCACTACTTAAAGGAATTGGGTATTGGATTGATCCTACTGGATGGGGTATACATAACCCAATTGCTGCTTTACTCATTGCTGCTGGTGGAGCAATTATAGATAACCTTCCCATTTTATTTGCGATAGCTGTTGCCATGGAAATGTCTAAAAAAAGAGATACAGCAATAGTGTTAAGTGCTCTTGCTTGTTATATGATGATGACAACAATTCTATCATCTAAATGCATCGCATTAATTTTGCAAATTCCAGAATATGCTGTGGATTTAGCTTTTCATAATACGCAAAGTGCTTTTATTGGTATTTTGGTAGGTTTGATTGTGGCTATTTCTTTTCAAAAGTTTGATCAAAAAAGATTACCTCAGTTTTTAGCTTTTTTTGATGGAAAGAGATTTGCTTCCATTATTTCTATAGGAATTACACTTTTGATATCTTTAATATTTATTGATATTTGGCCAATGTGTTATCACTTTTTTATTTGGTTTGGAAAAGAAATCGCTAATTTTGGACCTATAAGTGCAGGAATCTATGGTGTTTTAAATCGTTTATTGATTCCAACAGGCTTACATCATGCCCTCAATTCTGTATTTTGGTTTGATGTTACTGGTATTAATGATATTGGAAAATTCTGGGGAACAATTTCCGGTGGTGTTAAAGGTGTAACAGGAATGTATCAAGCGGGATTTTTCCCAGTAATGATGTTTGGTCTTCCTGGAGCTGCTCTAGCTATGTATCGTTGTGCTAGAAAAGAGAATAAGAAAAAAGTAGGTGCTATCTTATTTTCAGCTGCTTTGGCTTCATTTTTTACAGGTGTGACTGAACCTCTTGAGTTTGCTTTTATGTTTGTAGCACCAACACTTTATTTTATCCATGCTTTACTTACAGGATTGATGCTTTTTATTGCAGCAACTTTTAAATGGATGGCAGGGTTTGGTTTTTCTGCAGGACTTATAGATTATGTTTTAAGTTTTAAATCACCATTTGCTAATAATATTTTATTTTTAATTCCTTTAGGAATTCTATGCGGATTGATTTATTACATTGTTTTTAGAGTATTGATTACACGTTATAATATTATGACACCTGGAAGAGAAGAAAATGAGGTAAAGAAAGTAGAGAAAGTCGAAAATAATTTTGATGAAATTGCTATTCAATTATTTGAAGCATTAGGTGGTAAAAAGAATATTATAAGTGTTGATCATTGTATTACGCGTTTACGTGTAGAAGTTAAAGATATCTCACTAATAGATAAACAGACTCTATCAAAGATGAATTTTTCTCATATTGTTGAATCAAGTGAGCATGAAATACAAATCATTATAGGAACTGAAGTTCAATTTATTGCTGAAATATTAAATGAAATACTAATGTAGGAGAAATGAAATTGAAGATTATAAAAATATTTAATAATAATAGTATTGCTGCTTTATCTGATGAATTAGGGGATATTATTTTAACAGGATCAGGAATCGGCTTTCAAAAAAAGATAGGTGATTTAGTTGATGAATCACGGATTGAAAAAACATATATCTTTAAAGAAAAAGTTGAAAAACGTATACGTAGAGGAATCAATGATATTGAACCTATTTATTATGAGATTACTAGTTTATTAGTAAGCAAAGCAACAGAACAATTGAATACCCAATTTTATGGGGAAATCTTTCTAGCAATTAGTGATCATATTGCTTTTGCTATTAAACGAAAAAAAGAAAAAATTGATTTACCTAATGTTGTTTTATCGGAAACGAAAGCAATTTATAAAAATGAATATCAATTAGGTTTATGGACAATAAAACTTATTAAAGAAAAAATAGGCATACAGTTAGAAGAAGCTGAAGCGGGATATATAGCTTTACATTTAGTGAATTTTTCTACTAAGAATAGTTCACAAAATACTTCTAAAATTGTTAACTTTGTAAGAGATGTCATTGAAGTGATTGAACAGACAATGAATGTTCAATTAGAATTAGATTCAATTAATTATGCAAGATTATCAACACATCTTAAATTTTTAGCTGAAAGAGTTTTTCGTAATGATGTTGAAAATAATATTGATACGACAGAAAATATTAGAGATATGCTAAAAGAAAATATACGCTTATCCTTATGCATTAATCGAATAAAAAAACGAATAGAAAATAAATATCATTATCTATTAACTCCAGATGAACAGACATATCTATGTATACATATTAAAAAGAATTGTCATATTTAAAATGTAAGCGTTTGACAATAGAGGTATTTTTTTGCTATTGTATAGACAAGGGTTGTTACTTTAAGTAGGCAAGACCAGATATATTAACGGCATTTTTGAATGTTGTTTTTATGTTTGGTCTTTTCTTTTTAAAGAGAAAGGGAAGAAAAATATGAAATTGAAAAAGAAAAGTGTTGCAGCTGTATTAACATTATCGATGTCGATGGGTTCAGTATTATCGATGGTTCCTGTTTTTGCAGAGTCAGCGCAACAAAACTTAGCGTTAAACAAAACGTCTTATGTTTCAGCTGAATATGGAACATTGCCGAGAAAAAACCTAACAGATGGTGATGATGATACACGCTGGTCAACTGAAAGTGCACCAACTCAATGGGCCTATGTAGACTTAGGTCAAGAATTTGAAATGAATAAATTCCAAATGATTTGGGAAAATGAAGGTAATTATGCTTCAAATTATAATATTTATGTTTCAAATGACCCTAATAATTGGGGAGAACCAGTACTTTCAAGAACAGATAATAAAAATGTTATCAGTGAAGAATTATTAGGAAGTAAAGTCAGTGGAAGATATGTTAAATTAGAAGTAACAGCAGTTAAAGGTTATCCAAATGTATCTTGTCGAGAATTTAAAATCTTTAATACGGATGAAAAAGTACAAGATCCAAGTGAAAATATCGCTTTAAAGAAAACTGCAGTTGCAAGTTCTGAAGAAGCAGCGAGTGTTAAAGCAGCAAATGCAGTAGATGGTAATACATCATCACGTAGTTCTCGTTGGGGAAGTGATGTTGGAAATGGACCAGATTGGATCTATGTTGATTTAGGTGAAAGAATGAATGTCAATACGGTTAAGGTATTCTGGGAAACACGTAAAGCAACAGCTTATAAGATTCAAATTGCTGATACTGAATCTACGCCTCAAGAAAGTGATTGGCAAACAGTTAAAGAATTTAAAGATCGTCCAAAATCTTTAACAGAAAAAATTGTTTTAGATCAAATCTATAAAGCAAGATATGTGCGTTTATATGTTGATTCACATACTTCAGAAGATCCAGATGGTGGTATTGCTTGGAATACGATTTCTATTTATGAATTAGAAGTTTATGGTGGAAATCCTGATGAAAAAATGTCAATGAGTGATGTTTTAAATGAAATTCAAGTAGAAACACCAAAAACTGGAGATAAAAAGTTAAAAGTCACTTTACCAGAAGTTGAAGGTTATACTGTTGAATATAATGGTACTGATTTTGAACAAATCATTGATGAAGATTTAACAATTTATCAACCTATTAGTGATAAAGATGTTAAAGTATCATTCAAGATTACAGATAATGATACAAATGATTATAAATTCAAAGAAATTGCTGTTACAGTTCCAGGTAGTCAAAAAAATGATGAAACAGCGAATAAAGCACCAAATGTTTTACCAGAATTAGCTGAATGGAATGGTGGACATGGAAACTATACAGTTTCTAAAGGAGCAAGAATTGTTTATAAAGATAGCTCACTTCAAAAAACTGCAGAAGCACTTGCTAATGATTATGAAGATATTACTGGAAAAAGTATTGCTGTTGTAAAAGGCGAAAGCAAAACAGGAGATATTACTTTAGCTCTTACAAAAGATAAATCGTTAGGGTTACAAGATGAAGGATATTTAATGGATATTGATGATTCAATCAATATTAAAGCTGAAACAACAACAGGGGCTTATTGGGCAACCAGAACGATTTTACAAAGTATTAAACAATCAGGAAATGTTCCTTGTGGGACAACAAGAGATTATCCACTTTATAAAGTAAGAAGTTTTATTTTAGATGTTGGACGTAAAACATTTACAATGGATTATTTAAAACAAATTGTTAAACAAATGTCATGGTATAAAATGAACGATTTCCAAGTTCACTTAAATGATAACTTAATTCCAATTGAAAGTTTAGCTGATCCAATGACAGGTTATTCAGCATTTAGATTAGAATCAGATGTTAAAAAAGGTGGAAACAATGGCTTAAATCAACAAGATTTAACAAGTACAGATTTATTCTATACAAAAAAAGAATTTAAAGATTTTATTAAGGATTCAAGAGATTATGGGGTAGATATTGTACCAGAAATCGATACACCAGCCCATTCATTAGCTCTTACAAAAGTAAGACCTGATTTAAGACATGGGACAAACGGACGTGAAAACGATCATTTGGCTTTAAGAGATAAATATGATGAATCATTAGAATTTGTACAAAGTATTTTTGATGAATATATGACAACAAGTGATCCTATTTTCGATGAACAAACAACAGTTCATGTGGGTGCAGATGAATATAATGCAGACAAAGAAGCTTATCGTCGATTCTCAGATGATATGTTAAAATATGTACAAAATTCAGGAAGAACAGCACGTATTTGGGGAAGTTTAACTCAATGTTCAGGAAAAACTCCGGTTAGAAGTAAAGATGTTCAAATGAATTTATGGAACTTTGGTTATGCGAATATGGATCAAATGTATGAACAAGGTTATGATTTAATTAACTGTAATGATGCACAATATTATATTGTTCCTAATGCTGGATATTACTATGATTATTTAAATAGCAACATTTTATATAATCAAGCAATCAACTCGATTAGTGGTGTCACAATTCCTGCTGGTGATGAACAAATGTTAGGGGGCGCTATTGCTGTATGGAACGATATGACAGACTATTTAGAAAATGGTATTAGTGAATATGATGTTTATGATCGTTTACAAAATGCAATTCCATTATTTGGTGCTAAATTATGGGGTAAAGGAGATAAAACATTAGATCAGGCTAATAGTTTAAGAACAACATTAGGGGATGCTCCAGGTACAAATTTTGGTTATGAAGCAGCTAAAGATGAAAATGGTATGATTGCTCATTATGATTTAGATAATCTTGATCAATTAAAAGGCCATGAAAATATCGAACTTGCATCATTAGATAGTCATGATGCATTGCATTTATTAGGAGATACAAGTTATGCAACAACTTCATTAGATACAGTTGGTTTAAATAATGATTTACGTGTAAAAGTAAAACGTGAATCATCAAGTGAAGAAGAACAAATTTTATTTGAAAGTAGCTATGGTTCAATTAAAGCTGTTCAAAAAGGAACAGGTAAAGTTGGATTAAGTAGAGAAAATCATGACTATTCATTTAATTATGAATTACCTGTTAATCAATGGGTTGAATTAGAATTTAAAAATAGAAAAGAAGTTATTGATCTTTATGTAAATGGTCAACTTGTAGATACACTTGGAGATGATGAACAAGTAAATGGTAGACCATTAAAAGCAACAATGATGATTCCAATGGAAAGAATTGGAAGTAAAGAACATGCCTTTAAAGGATATGTAGATGATATTCGTTTAGGTTCAGAAAAATCATTTGCTTCAACAATGGAATTAGATTATTTAGTGACAAGTGCAAGTCATATTGCAGAAGAATCACAAAATAAACAATTACAAGAAAAACTAAAAGAAGCAAAAGTTGCTTTAAAAGAATATGATCCAAATGAACAAACAATTTCAACTCTTACAGATGAAATTAAAGAATTAGTAAATGGAATTGATTACAAAAAAGCAAATTATACAAGAGTAGATCACTATTTAAATTCAATTCCAAAAGATTTATCTATTTATACAGAAGATTCTGTTAAAAACTTGCAATTTGTTATTGATATGATTCAAAGAGAATTACCTAAATCAATGCAAGATACAGTCGATCAATATGAAGTAGAACTTACAAAAGCACTTACTAAACTACAATTAAAATCACAAGTTAATGTCAATTACATTGATAAAAGCAAACTTACAGCAACTGCTTCATCTTATCAACATGATGGATCAGATCCTAAAAATGTATTAGATGATAATCCATCAACAATGTGGCATACAGATTGGAATTTATCAACACCTCATTGGATTGCTTTTGAAAATAAAGAAGAAATGAGTGTCAATGGTTTAACATATGTTCCTCGTCAAACTGGTAAAAATGGAAATGTTACAAAATATCGTATTGAAATAAGTGATGATGGTGTTAATTGGAAAACAGTTAAAGAAGGTAATTTATCAAGTGATTCATCTACAAAAGTCATTGAATTTGATACAGTAAAAACAAAACATCTTCGTTTATACTACGTAGAAGCTGTTAATAATAACGGAAGTGCTGCAGAAATTAAATTACATCGTGCAGATGTACCAGCAGATGTTGATGGTTTAAAAGATGTTATCAATAAAGCTAAAGCTATGGAAGATATTGGATATTTATCTACTTCATGGAATCATTTACAGGATACAATTAAAGCTGCTGAAGGTTTAGTCAATGCAGAAAATCCTAACGCTAATGAAATTGAAATTATGAAACGTCAATTAACAGATGCAATGGTAAAACTTGTATTATCTGTTGATAATGAAAAATTAAAATCATTCGTTGATGATTTATCAAATCTTGAACAAAAAGATTATACAAAGGATTCATGGAAACAATTCCAAACTGTTCTTAAAGAAGCACAGGATGTTTTAAGTAATCTTGATGCTACAAAAGATGAAATCAATGATATGTATCAAAAATTATTAGATGCTTATAATGGACTTGTTATACTTAATGATAAATCTGGATTAACTGATTTGATTAGTAAAGCTGATCAACTTCAAGAAAAAGATTATACAAAAGATTCATGGAAACAACTGGTAGAAGCATTAACTCAAGCAAAAGAAGTATCTGCTAAAGAAGATGCTACAAAAGAAGAAATAAACGAAGCTATTTCTAATCTAGAAAAAACTATGAATGCTCTTAAAAAAGTAGATTCATCTACTAAAGATGATAATACTTCAAAAGGAAATACTTCATCTAAAGATAATCAAGTAATTACTTCTACTACTAAAAATGATAAAAAACGATCTTCAACTGCTAAAACAGGTGATGAAACAAATATTATTTTATTTGTATTAATGGCTTTCATGTCATGGTTAGGTATTAAAAAAGTAAAAAAAGAAGAATTATAAAAATAGATGCCACTATTAAGTAGTGGTATTTATTTTGTCTAGACAAATTTATTGTAAGCCCTTGCATAGACAAAGAGTGTATGTTACAATACAGGATGTAAATACGGATTGTTACTTTAAGTAGGCAAGACCAAATAACTTACACTTTTTTAGTGTATCTTGTTTGGTCTTTATTTTTTGGTTTGTATTTGCAAATTAAGATTACATTATTCATTTAAGGGAGCAGTAATGTAAATAAGAAAGGAAGAAGAATATGAAAGAAAAGGTAAAGAGAATTGTTTCTCTAGCACTTGCATTTTTAATGTCAATTGGATGTATTCACTCTTATCCAATCGTCAGTGCTTTGGAAAATGATTATGAAGTCTATCCAAATCCTCATATGATGGATTATCAAGATGGTTCATTTGATATGACATCTACTGTCAATGTTGTTTATGAAGATGGTATTGATAAATATACAAAGGATAGAATGAAGTATTAGCTATTAAAAATATAAAAGCAAGTACTTCTGAAGAAGTAAAAGAAGACCAAACAAACATTTTAGTAGGTATTAAAGATTCAAATCAATATGTTGATCAATATGTTGGTGAACATTATTCAGTAAAAACAACCCAATTATTTGATCAATTAGATTCATACTTATTAAAAGTTGATAATGGAACAATTACAGTATTAGGTAAAGATACAGATGCGGCTTTTTATGGTCTTACAAGTTTGTATCATATCTTTAAACAATTAGACGGAACAAATATCCGTAATTTTACAATGGAAGATTATGCTAATGTTGCTAGTCGTGGATTTATTGAAGGTTATTATGGAAATCCATGGTCTACTACGGATCGTATGAAATTAATGGAATGGGGAGGATACTACAAGTTGAATTCTTATTTCTATGCTCCTAAAGATGATCCTAAACATAACTCCAAATGGCGTGAACTTTATACAGATGAAGAAATTGAAACAAAAATCAAACCTCTTGCTGAAGCAGGAAATAAATCAAAATGTCGTTTTGTATTTGCATTACATCCATATATGTATAATGCCATCAGGTATAATAGTGAAGAAAACTATCAAGCAGACTTAAAAGTATTACAAGCTAAATTTGAACAAGTTATTAAAGCAGGTGTTCGTCAAATTGCTATTTTAGCAGATGATGCTGGAAATGTTGGTGGTGCTAACTATACAAAAACATTAACTGATATGACAGCATGGTTAAAAGAAATGCAAAAAACATATCCAGATTTAAAATTAACATTACCATTCTGTACACAAGAATATATGTATAATGGTGAAAGTTATTATCAAAATTTCCCAGCAAATATTCAAATC
>OLOO01002102.1_pt1 | contig 11668 bp, 9 predicted proteins | sample 1672621 | NCBI WGS metagenome assembly OLOO01 (sample SAMEA3136706, study PRJEB25190) | human gut metagenome | biome: human gut; feature: human-associated habitat; material: faeces | place: Austria | collected 2013 | reverse complement strand
AGCACAATATTATTTGTTTCAATCACATATTCACCGCTGTCACTTTCAACAACCGCACCGCATATTTCACCGTTGTCGGTTTTTACATTGACAAGTTTATTGGAAAATCTGACTTCACCGCCGAGTTTACGGATTTCACTTCTGATTGACGCAACCATTTTAGAAAGATTATCGGTTCCGACGTGCGGTTTTGAATAATATAATATTTCTTTCGGTGCACCGTGCTTATGAAATTCTTCAAGCACCTTTCTTATACGAAAATCTTTTATACCCGTTGTAAGTTTTCCGTCAGAAAAAGTTCCCGCACCGCCTTCGCCGAACTGTACATTTGATTCGGGATTTAAAAAGCCTGCCTCCCAAAATGCCTCAACGTCTTTCATTCTTTCTTCTACGCACTTTCCGCGTTCAAGAAGTATTACCTTATATCCGTTTTGTGCCAAAGTAAGTCCGCACATAAGTCCCGCAGGTCCTGTGCCGACTATCACGACAGGCTTGTCAAATTTACCGCACTTCGGAAATTCATAAGTTTTCTTCTTTACAATTTGTGAGTTTTTTATTTTCTTCGCATAATATTCTTCGTTATCGGTTTCAACATCGACCGAATATACATAATGTATATCAGGCTTTTTTCGTGCGTCTATTGACTTTTTTGATATTTCAAAAGACTTTACATTCTTCACACCCAAAAGTTTTAAAACTTTCTTTCTTAAATCTGATTCTGTATCATCTGTTCCTAATTTTATATCTGATATTCTTAGCATTTATTTCACCTTATGACAATATTTCTTTAATTTTATCCGCAAACGCATTTGCAAGTTTCTTATGTTCCTCCGGAACCATATGTATTCCGTCAATGTCGGACGCTTTCGCGTAATCCGCCGCATTCATAAAATATGTATCTTCTTCATCTGCAAGTTTTGATATATATTCCGAAAAGTGCGTTGATTTTTCGATTGATTTTTCACTGTACAAATCCTTGAATATAGGATGTGTCAAACAATTATCATTTATCAAAATCGGCGATACAAGCAATATTTTCGGTTTGTCCTTACCGAATTTCGTTCTGCATTCTTCTACATATATTTTAAGTACATCGGCGGTCTTTTGGTTTGAAAAATCTATATTGTTCAGCACATCGTTCGTACCGAGCATTATTATAATCAAATCAAAATCATTTTCACCGCTTAAATATCTTTCTCTGAAATCTTTTAAACCGTTTGTTTTATCTTCATTTTCCAAATAATGAGTGGTTGCTCTGCCACATACTCCGTCAGATACCATTTCATATTCAGGTACAATATCCTTTAACCAAACTGTCCACGGTTTCTCAAGTTTAGAGCAGTCTACGGGGTTATGTCCCCATGTATTTGAATCACCGAAACATAATATTTTTTTCACTTTATTTTCCCTCTTTTCTTTCTTTATTTAATTGTATCAATTCACTTTGTAAAAGTCAATAAAAAAAGCCGAATGTAACTCTACATTCGACTTTTTGTAAATTATTTCAAATCTTTTGTTTCAATGAAGTCCATATCGTCAAATTCTTGATTTTCACCGCACATTGCCCAAATGAATGAGTAATTCTTTGTACCGACACCTGTATGTATCGACCAACTCGGCGAAATAACTGCCTCTTCATTGTGCATAATGATGTGACGTGTTTCATCAGGCTCACCCATCATATGAAATACTGCGTCATTTTCGTCCATATCAAGATACAAATAAACTTCCATACGTCTGTCATGTGTATGACACGGCATTGTGTTCCAGTTTGAACCGACATCAAGCATTGTAAGTCCCATTGCAAGCTGACAGCTTTGCATAACTTCAGGGTGAATATATTGGTTTATCACTCGCTTATTGCAATCCTCTTTACTTCCGCAAGGAACTTTCTTAGCCTTTGTAATATCAATTTTCACAACAGGATACGATGTATGTGCCGGACACGACGAAACATAAAACTTAGGCGGATTTTCAATATCAACGCACTTAAACGAAATATCCTTATTTCCCATACCGATATAAATACCGTCACGCGGATTCATTTCATACTCCGTTCCGTCAACGGTAATTATACCTTTTCCGCCGATATTAATACAACCCATTTCACGTCTTTGAAGGAAATAATCCGCCGCAAGCTCCTTGCCTGCCTCAAGTTTCAATTCACTGTAAACAGGCATAATTCCCGCGGTGATAATTCTGTCTATATGGCTATATACCATTCTGATATTGTCTTTTGTGAAAAGTTTTGCAATATGAAATTCTTCTCTTAAACGTTCGGTTGTGTAATTTTTTACATCTTTCGGATTTGAGGCACTTCTTATTTCAATTTTGCTCAAATCTTCCTTTATGTATCTGCCGTACACCTCAATTTGCGACAATGCCGCCCATGAAAGCGGGAATACCGCTTGTATGAAATTTGCAAGGTGAATTGTTCTTGTAATTTTTTTCTCTTTTAATACAACTTCCTGACCGTCTGCAACACCCTCGAAGTTTGCGGTAACGATTTCACCGTCCGAAAATTCTATATCAATATTCTTCCAATATGTATCGTGCGGAAAATCAGCTCTTAAATAAAATACTAATTTTTCAACTTCAACTTCTGTACCGAAATCAACATAATACTCCAAATCATCTCTTGCACCGCCTGCCCAAGAATGATATGGGAAATTTCCGTGTCCCTTGTTTTCAAGTACGCCGTCAATCGCATTTCTTTCAAAAAAGCAAGGCTCACCGCGTGTTACATAATTCGCATATGCGTGCGGATAACATCTTTTTTGACCTTGCAGGTCATATGGATTAAGCGAAATATTTCTCTCGCCGTACGCTTCTTCGTCAGTAGCCTCCGATACACGTATTCTGTGCTCTGTTCCCGCAAAAGCACCTTCTTCATATATACGTTCCAACACTTCTATCGGAATTCGATATTCAAAACTACCCGACGGAGCATATACGACCGTTTCTTTTAATGCACTGTCAAGCTGTACTTTGAAGAAATAACAGTTATTTGCCGAAATATAAATTTTATCTCCTGCAGAATACTCACCCTCATATGTACAGTCAATTTTCAAGCCTTGTTTTACAAACAATTCATTATTGTTTTTGTCTAAAATTCTTAATTTCATATTCATCTTCCTTTATTTGTTTTTTTCACATATATTAGTTTTTCATAAATATCCCTTGTGTATAACTTATCACATTTATTTCTTGTTGTCAATCGGTTTTATTTTTGATTTATACCGTATTGACATCACCGAATTTCTGTTATATTATGTACTCGTTATAACAGATAAGGAGCGGTCACATATGGCAAACGGATATAATCCCTTAAACGATTGGTTTTACCTCAATCGTCAAACACGAAAAAAGGGTGACAGGCAATCTAATTTGCACTATCACCATTCATATGAAATATTTATCATTTTGAGAGGTTCTACAACATTGCTTGCCGATGACAAACTTATTTCAGTATCAAAAAACGAAATTGTTCTGTTAAAGCCGGATGATCTCCACAAAAACAACGGCGGTACGGAACACGAAAGATATGCTCTTCATTTTACCGAACATTATCTTTCACAATATATGTTGCCTGATGCATACCAAAACTTGCTCAATATGTTTAACAATCAGAAAATACATTTGGATTCCGCACAATTCAGTTCTGTAATAGAAATAATACAACGTATGGAACAAAATCCGAATTACTCATATATTCACATTTGCGAACTGCTCACCATTCTTTCAAGCTATAAAAATACGGAAAAGAAAAAAGTTTCAGAAAAACACAGAACTATAGATTTAATTCTCGAATACATAAACAAGAATTATCAAACAGTTCAAAACCTTGACGATATTTCAGACGCCGTTCATATTTCAAAACCGCATTTGTGTAAGCTGTTTAAACAAGAAATGAACATAACCGTTTCGGATTATCTGAATACAGTGCGTATAAACAATGCCTGCGAACTTCTAAGAAACAGTAAACATAGCATAACGGATATAGCTACCGCCTGCGGTTATAATTCATCAACATATTTTTGTAAAACATTTCGACATATCGTACATATGAGTCCTAATGAATACAGAAAACATATAGATACAAACTAAAAAATGAGTTCACATGGAACTCATTTTTTTACATTCCCGTACTTCCGAAACCGCCGTTTCTTTCGTCGGTAACATCATCGTCAAAAGTAATTCCGTATTCTACGAATATTCCCTGACAAAAGCCTGTACCTTTGTTTACCGAAACGGTTTTATCTTCGTTTGTGTCGTTTGTGATTTTGCAGAATATATGTCCCTCATTATCGCTGTTATAATAATCACTGTCGATAATTCCGACGGTATTGTTCATCTGCACTCTGAACTTAAATCCCAAACCGCTTCTCGGATAAAGTTTCAGTACCCAGCCGTCATTGATTTTAACTCTGATACCTGTCGGTATTTTTATAGTTTCTCCAGGCTTTAATTCAAAAGCCATCGGCGCATAAAAATCATAACCTGCCGAGCCTGCCGTTGCTCTTTTCGGAAGCTTTATATCTTCGTATATCTTTTCTATACCATCTGTCACATAAAATGTGTCTGCCCAGTCTTTTTTGAATTGTTCAAAGCTGACTTTTTCAAATTTAGCTACTCTCTGCATAAATTAACTCCTTTACTTAACCGCAAGAACAACCTTATCTATTTCAAGGCTTTTCTGTACGTCTATAACTTTTTGGTTTGTACTTCCCCGCCACAAAAGCTTATTATCTTTCAGACCGTCCACAAATTCGCCGTCCACCATTACGTCAACATATTTCATACACGGCAAATCTTTTACATCCTGCCAATCATAACCGCTGTAAATCCAAATGGTTTTATTCGGGAATTTTTCTTTAATTTCTTCAATAAGTGCTCCAACGTCTTTTCGATTTTGTGTATGAAGAGGATCTCCGCCGCTGAATGTTATACCGGAAACATAATTTTTTTCAAGTTCATCAAAAATCTCTTTCTTTGCAGCCTCATCAAATTCCAAACCGCCGTTTATATCCCACGTTACGGGATTTTGACAATTCGGACAATGATGTTCGCAACCGGCAACCCACAGTACAACACGCAGTCCGTCACCGTTAAGCATATCATCTTTTGTTATATTATGATAACGCATTACATACTTTTCCTTTCTGCGATTTCTGCCATTTTTGCATTGTTAAGTCTTGTATCGCCCTTAACTCTCGAATATGACAAGTAACCGTTCATTCTTTCGATTTTAGTAAGATTTTTACTTCCGCACTTCGGGCACACGTCCATTTCAAGTTCTTCATATCCGCAGTCGTCACAATACGCAAGCGACAAGTTTACACCCTCATAAAATCCCATATCCATTGCACGTCTTACAAGAGTTTTTATAGCCTCTCTGTTGTAGCTTATAGGGTATTTTACATACTGAATTTTACCGCCGTTTGAAAGCTCCCAGAAACGTTTTTCAAGGTCTTGTTTTTGAATCGGAGTAATATCCTCCGTAACGTGACAATGGAAACTGTTTGAGACATATTCTCTGTCGGATACGTTTTCGATTACGCCGTACTTCTTTCTGAATTGTGTAACCTGAAGTCCGCAAAGTGACTCGGCAGGTGTACCGTATATGGCATAAAGTTTTCCGTCCTCAGCCTTGAATTGATTTACTTTTTCATTAATATGCTCAAGTGTTCTGATTGCAAATTCACCGTCTTCGACAAGTGAACGCTTATTATAAAGCTGTTGCAATTCATTAAGCGCCGTAATACCGAATGACGCTGTTGCAGTCTTTAAAATAGGCTTTATTTTATCATGTATTCCAAGATGACCGCCGTAGAAACCGCCCTCACAATATGCAAGCGGATTTGTAGACGCACGCATTTCACCAAGATAATCATATGTACGCAAGTGAAGTTGTCTGATTAGGTTTAAGTAATAATCAAGCACGTCAAAGAACGGTTTATTTTCCTGTTGAGCCTTTGCCAAAATCATAGGTAAATGAAGCGACACAGCACCGATATTAAATCTTCCGACAAATACAGGCACATCATTTTCATCAGCCGGTTTCATACCACCCTTTTCGTACCAAGGTGACAAGAATGCACGACAGCCCATAGGTGAAACGATTTTACCGTATTTTTTATACATTGACGCAATATATCCCTCACCCGAAAGGCTTAGCCAATCAGGGTACATTGTCTTTGAAGAACAGTCAATTCCCGCCTCAAAAACATCTTCCAAAGGACCGCCCTCACCGTGAAGTTTTTCGTCATACAAGAACACTACTTTAGGGAACAAAACAGGCTTTTTGTGTCCTTTTTTGCCTTGTCCGTTCTTTCTGACTTCAAGCATAGTCTTTGACGCCATCTTTGCAAAACGTCCCGTACCCGTACCGATAGTAACGGTTATGAACGGATAATCTCCACGGCTCGACGATACCGAATTAAATTTATATTCCCAACCTTGGAAACCCTGTTCAAAATCTCTTTGAATATCTTGTATTGCGATTTCTTTTGATTTTTCTTCGTCAAGTCCGATATTCTTATATTTTTCTATATAATATTTATATGACTTTTCCGCATACGGCTCTAAAATAAGGTCTGCCGACGGAACTGTAAAGCCTCCGTACTGCTGGCTTGCCGCAGACAAAACAATATCGCCTATAACATCAAATGCAACGTCAAGAGTTTTCGGTTCGTTATACCAAAGATTCCCCATTTCAAAGCCGCCCTGCAAAACGCTTTGCACATCAAAAAGACAGCAGTTCATTGTATCACGTCTTGCCGACATATCGTGTATGTAAATATATCCGTCACGACACGCCTGAAGTTCTTCTGTTGTAAGGAAAAACTTCTTGTAAAGCTCTTTGTTAAGCTGATTAAATATAAGACTTCTCTTTGTCGAAACAAGCGCACTGTCAGTATTTGAATTTTCCTTGTCACCGATGTACATAATCGACTGACTTTTTTTATAAACCTCATCAAGCATTTGTACGAAGTCCTGCTTGTAGTTTCTGTAATCACGATAACTTTTCGCAACTTTCGGATTAACTCTTTCAAGTGCTCCCTCTACAATGTTGTGCATTTCGGAGATTTCAATTTCTTCCTTACCCATTTTTCTCGCCTCGTCCTGAACGAAACGGCATATAAAGTCAATCTCCTCATCCGTAAATTTTACCAATGCACGAAAGGCTGATTTATTTACCGCAATAACGACCTTTTGCACGTTAAAAGGCTCTTTTGTATTGTCCTTTTTTACTACTTTCATAACTAAATTACTCCCTCAAATATCGTATCCCACTTATCTCAAACCACAATATATTGTGTTTGACTAACTGTTTTCTAATTATAGCACCCTATATCTATTTTTTCAATTACACGTCCATTACCGCTTTATTACAGTAATATTACAAGCATTTACCTTTCGATAGGTAAGCCAATTTCTGTACTTCAACGCAAATATTACATGGTTAACTTATTTAATTTTGAAAATACTATAACTATTAACTTCGGGAGGTATTATATGAAAATACTGTTTAATTCAATACATCTTTTCCTTTTTTCCCTGTATGTTGATTTTTATAAATACCATTTTGATTGCGCCGTCAAAAAACGTCTGAAAAACGGAAAAGATATTTCCACAAAGAAACTTACGCAAATGTCCGATAAATGCTATTATCTGTTTAACAGTTTTATCGAAAAAGAAAAAAGACTTCGTTTGAAAATGACCAAAGCATAAAAAATGCTTTGGTTTTTTATTTTAAAATCTATATACTCCCCTGTTTTTAGAAAAATATTCATATTTAACACAAAATATTGTGTTCCGCCCTTGATTTTGAGTTTCAAAAGTGATATTATATATATACGTATATATAACTAATACACATTAAAGGGAGTTTTCTCTCTTTAATAAGAGAAAAAAGAGGAGGAATTAATTCCGATGGCTAGAAAAATGAAAACCATGGATGGTAACAACGCAGCAGCTTACGCATCATATGCGTTTACAGATGTTGCCGCTATCTATCCTATCACACCATCATCTACAATGGCAGAAGTAACCGACAAATGGTCAGCTGCCGGACAGAAAAACATTTTCGGACGTACTGTAAGAGTGGTTGAAATGCAGTCTGAGGCCGGTGCCGCAGGTGCAGTTCACGGTTCACTTACAGCAGGTGCTCTTACAACAACTTATACAGCATCACAAGGTCTTTTACTTATGATTCCTAATATGTACAAGATTGCAGGTGAACAACTTCCTTGCGTATTTAACGTATCGGCAAGAGCTTTGGCATCACATGCACTTTCAATATTCGGCGATCATCAGGACGTTATGGCTTGTCGTCAGACAGGTTTTGCTATGCTTGCGTCAACTAATCCGCAAGAAGCAATGGACCTTGGTGCAGTTGCTCACCTATCAACAATAAAGGGTAAAATTCCGTTCATTCATTTCTTTGACGGTTTCAGAACTTCTCACGAATATCAAAAGGTGGCTTGTTGGGATTATGCAGATCTTGCAGATATGCTTGATTGGGATGCACTAAACAACTTCAGACGTAAGTCACTAAATCCTGAACATCCTGCTCAGAGAGGTACAGCTCAAAACCCTGACGTATTCTTCCAGGCTAAAGAGGCTTCTAACAAGGCTTACGATGCAATTCCTGAAGTTGTTGAAGAATACATGAATAAAGTAAACGAAAAAATCGGCAGCGATTATAAGCTATTCAACTACTACGGTGCAGAAGACGCTGATGAAGTTATTATCGCTATGGGCAGTGTCTGTGATACAATCTCGGAAACTGTTGATTACCTAAACGCAAACGGCCGCAAGGTTGGTCTTGTTAAGGTTAGACTTTACAGACCTTTCAGTGTTAAGCACTTGGTTGCAGCCATTCCTTCAACAGTTAAGAAGATTTCTGTTCTTGACAGAACAAAAGAACCTGGTTCAATCGGTGAACCTCTATATCTTGATGTTGTTGCGGCACTTCGTGACACAGAATTTGCTAATGTTCCTGTATACACAGGTCGTTACGGTCTTGGTTCAAAGGATACAACTCCTGCTCAAATCATTGCCGTATTCAAAAACACAGAAAAGAAGAGATTTACAATCGGTATCAACGATGATGTTACTAACCTATCACTTGCTCTTGATGAAAACCCTGACACAACTCCGGCAGGTATCACAAGCTGTAAGTTCTGGGGTCTTGGTGCAGACGGTACAGTCGGCGCTAACAAAAACTCTGTTAAGATTATCGGTGACCACACAGATATGAACGTACAAGCTTACTTTGACTATGACTCTAAGAAGTCAGGCGGTCTTACAGTATCTCACTTACGTTTCGGTAATGCTAAGATTACTTCAACATATCTAATCAACAAGGCTGACTTTGTTGCTTGTCACAAGGCATCATATATCAGACAATACAATATGGTTGAGGACGTTAAGCCGGGCGGTGTATTCCTACTTAACTGTTCATGGAATGCTGAAGAACTTGAAGAACATCTTCCTGGTCAGGTTAAGAAGTATATCGCTGACAACAATATTCAATTCTATACAATCGACGGTGTTAAGATTGGTAAAGAAATCGGTCTTGGCAACAGAATTAATACTGTTCTTCAATCAGCATTCTTTAAACTTTCAAAGATTCTTCCTGAAGAAGACGCTATTAAGTATATGAAGGACGCCGCAACTGCATCATATTCAAAGAAGGGTGACGCAATCGTTAAGATGAATCACGACGCTATTGACGCCGGTGCTCAGCAAATCGTTAAGGTTGAAGTTCCTGAAAGCTGGAAGAACGCTCAAAGCGAAGATCTTTCAGTTAAGCATGACGGTGAAGGCAAGCTAATCGACTATGTAAACGATGTACTTGTTCCTATCAACCAATTCAGAGGTATGCAATTACCTGTTTCTACATTCGAGGCTTATCAGACAGGTGAAGTTCCTCTTGGTTCATCAGCATTTGAAAAGAGAGGTATTGCTATCGATGTTCCTGTTTGGAATAACGAAACTTGTATCGAATGCGGTAACTGTTCATATGTATGTCCTCACGCTTGTATCCGTCCTGTAATTCTTACAAAAGAAGAACTTGACAATGCTCCTGAGGGTATCAGATACCAAAATGCAATGCAGCTTGACGGCTATTACTATGCTATGGCTATTTCAGTTTATGACTGTACAGGTTGCGGAAGCTGTGCTAATGTTTGCCCTGTAAACAACGCCGGCAAAAAAGCTCCTGCCCTTGTTATGACATCATTCGATGATGAAACAGCTAAGGAACAGGAAAAGTATGATTACCTTGTTCAGCTTGCAGAAAAGCAGGAAGTTCTTGACAAGTTCAAGATTTCAACAGTTAAAGGCAGCCAATTCAGAAAGCCTTACCTTGAATTCTCAGGTGCTTGTGCAGGTTGTGGTGAAACACCATACGCAAAACTTGTTACACAGCTATTCGGTGACAGAATGTACATTGCAAATGCTACAGGTTGTTCATCAATTTGGGGTGGTTCTTCACCATCTACACCATACACAATAGACGTAAACGGCCACGGTCCTGCTTGGGCTAACTCATTATTTGAGGATAACGCCGAATACGGTCTTGGTATGTTCATCGCTCAAGATACATTGAGAAATACAAACATCGCTAAGCTTGAAAAGATAGCTGAAGAAAATGCAGATGTTAAGCCTGTTGTTGACAAGTTCATTGAAACAAAGAATGACGCTGCCGCAAACAAGGTTGCTACTGACGAACTTCTAAAGGCTATTGCTAATATTAATTCTAAAGAGGCTAAGGACGTACTTGCCGATAAAGAATATCTATCAAAGAAATCTTGCTGGATATTCGGTGGTGACGGTTGGGCTTATGACATCGGTTTCGGCGGTGTTGACCACGTACTTGCATCAGGTGAAGATGTAAACATTCTTGTATTCGATACAGAAGTTTATTCAAATACAGGCGGTCAGTCATCAAAGGCTACACCGACAGGTGCTATTGCTCAATTTGCTGCCGCAGGTAAGGAAGTTAAGAAGAAAGACCTTGCAGCTATTGCTATGAGTTACGGTTATGTATACGTTGCACAAGTTGCTCAAGGTGCTAACCAAGCTCAACTTCTTAAAGCTCTGCTTGAGGCTGAAAGCTATCACGGTCCTTCTCTAATCATCGCTTATGCTCCATGTATCAATCATGGTATCAAGGGCGGTATGAGTATTGCTCAAACAGAAGAAAAGAAAGCCGTTGACGCAGGTTACTGGCACTTATTCAGATTTGACCCAAGACTTGCTTTGGACGGCAAAAATCCGTTCCAGCTTGACTCAAAAGCTCCTACAATGGATTATGAAGACTTCATCATGGGTGAAGTTCGTTATAATTCACTTGCTCGTTCAAATCCTGAAAGAGCTAAGGAACTATTTGCAAAGGCTAAGAAGAATGCAGAAGAAAAGTATGCACATCTTGTTAAGCTTGCTCAAGGCGAATAATTTTAAATATTATAAATGGTTGGTTCATTTTGAACCAACCATTTTTTATTGCTATAACATTACCGAACAGGAACAAAAAAATAACGCTGATAAACAGCGTTATTTTTTTCAGACTGTTGACAAATTGTCCGGAACGTGCAATATATTATTTTTATATTTTAGAGTTTAATTTATATCTATAAAAAGCAACAGGCAAGCCTAT
>OLOO01002093.1_pt1 | contig 11700 bp, 5 predicted proteins | sample 1672621 | NCBI WGS metagenome assembly OLOO01 (sample SAMEA3136706, study PRJEB25190) | human gut metagenome | biome: human gut; feature: human-associated habitat; material: faeces | place: Austria | collected 2013 | reverse complement strand
ATTGCATCATCGCAGGAGCCGCCGGCGCGCACCAGTGAGCTTTGTCACGAGTGCGGGGCTTGGCCGTGCGGCCTGCCGACGCCCCCCCGCTTTGTCACGCGGGAGGAATGTCACGGTTGCGAAGGCGGTCCCTCCACCACGCGCGGCTTCGCGTACAATACCCGTATGAACAGGCTTTTCGACAAATCGATTGTGCTGGCGTGCTGCATTGCGGCCGCCACGGGCCTTGCTGTGGACGCTCGCCTGGTCGCGGCGTTTTGCCTTGGCGTTATCGCCACCTCGCTGGCCGAGGTCGCACAGGGGGAACGCACACGCCGTGTAAGCAAGGCCGCGAGTTACGCTTACATCATCGCGGCCGTCTTTGCGCCGCCGTTTGTGCCGTTTGCGCCTCTCGCCCTCTATGACATCGCGCGACGCGTGCGCCGCGAGCACGCCTGGGTCGCGCTGGGCATTGGCGTCGCCTTTGTCTTCGCACTCGTCGCGGACCTACGCGCCGACGCGCTCACCGCCCGAACGCTTCTACTGACCGCCATCCTTTCAGTTGCCGCCACCTTGTTATCGCTACGTACCGCCCAGTTGGAGCGCGAGCAGCAGCGCATGCGCCGCATCCGCGACGAGCTGCAGGAACGAGCTCTCGCGCTCGAAGCGCGCAACCGCGACCTTGCCGATCGTCAGGACTACGAAGTCGAGCTCGCGACACTCGCCGAACGCGCCCGTATCGCGCGCGAGATCCACGATAACGTCGGCCACCAGCTCACGCGCGCCTCGCTGCAGACCGAGGCCCTGCGCGTCGTGCACGCCGACGAGCCCAGGGTTGCCGCCGATTTCGCCGACGTCAAACGCACGGTTGACGAGGCACTCCAGCTTGTGCGCACCAGCGTCCACGCGCTCAACGACAACGCCGTCGACCTTTCCGTGCAGCTCGAACGCATTGTCGAAGGCGCGCGCTCGGACGGCGGTCCGCAGATTGAGCTTGAAGTTATGGCCGAACATGCGCCCGCAAACGTCGCCAACTGCTTTGCGGCAGTCCTGCGCGAGGCGCTCTCCAACACCATGCGCCACGCTTGCGCCCAGACCGTCACTGTACGATGCATGGAGCATCCGTCGTTTTACCAGCTCATCGTTACCGACGATGGCACGGGCGGGGTCCAAGCAAGCAGCCGCGGCGCCGCGGAGGGCATGGGGCTTGCCTCCATGCGCGAGCGCATCGAGGCGCTTGGCGGCACCTTCACCGCCGGCCCGCGTGCCGGCGCCGGCGGCTGGCGCGTGTTTGCCACCGTTCCCAAGCAGCAAGGAGATGAGGACTGATGAGGCTCATCGTTGTCGACGACGACCGCTTGGTGGTCGATTCGCTCAAGATTATCCTGGGCGCCCAGCCGCAGATCGAGGTGGTGGGCACCGGCGCCAACGGCAACGATGCGGTGGCGCTCTACGCCGAGCACGCACCCGATATCGCACTGCTCGACATCCAGATGCCGGGACGCGACGGCCTATCGGCGGCACGCGAGATCCTCGGGCGCGACCCTGCGGCGCGCGTGGTGTTTCTGACGACATTCTCGGATGACGAGTACATTGTGTCGGCGCTCAAGCTGGGTGCCCGCGGCTATCTGATCAAAACCGATGTCGCCGCCATTCCGCCAGCGTTGGCGCAGGTCATGAGCGGCAAACGCGTGCTCGAGGGCAAGGCGATCGAGGATATCAACTTTGATGGGGCGGGCGTCGAGGCCGGCACGGCCCGCCAGCCCGCGGCCTTTGTCAGCCTGACCGACCGCGAGTTCGAAGTCGCCGAGCTCATCGCCCGCGGCCTCGACAACAAGGAAATTGCCGCCACCGCCTACATGGGCGAAGGCACCGTACGCAACCACATCAGCTCGATCCTTGCCAAAATGGGCCTGCGCAACCGCACGCAGATCGCCATTGCGTACCTGCGAAGGTAATTACCCAAAGGCCGACCGCTCCGGCATAGCAAAATGGCTGCTGCCGATTTAATGCCATTTCAAAACTATGCCGGTTTACGGGGCCAGACTCAGGACCCCCATCCATACCCGCGTTTTCTGCAAAATGACGGCTCGTCTACCTGCGGTTTTATTTTCACGCTTTTCGGTATGGTTGAGGATTCGGAATCCGGCCCCGTAAACCGGCATAGTTTTGTTCGAGCAACCCTGCACGAGTGCCTCCGCAAGCCTTGCGGGACCAAAATGATCCGTTTTCCTCCATCCCCAAGGGATCAGCCGGAACCGCTTGCCACGAAATCGGCCCATCTACTACGTTTGACTCGATACCCCTGACCATGCCTTCGTTTTGAACAAAACCGCAGGCGTTTTACCTGCGGTTTTGTTTTCGCGTTTTTTGGCATGGTTGGGGGTAAGGGGCTAAACGTAGTAGATGGGCCGATTTCGTGGCAAGCCCTTCTCGCCTACGCACAAAAGTGCCGCCACGGAGGAGGGAGATACCTCCGTGGCGGCTGGGGGTGGGGGTGGGGGCTATGTTCTGGCTCCCCGCCGGCCGCCCGGGGCCTTTTGGCCCCGGGCACTACCAGCGTGCCTAGCGCTTACGGATACCCCAGACCAGGGCTCCGACGCCGGCCATGGCAATGACGAACGCCATGAGCAGTGCAGCGGCCTGCTGGTCACCCGTGGTGGGCAGGAAACCCTTGACCGTCTTGACGATGTTCGTCACGGTCTTGGGCGTGCCGGGATCGGGCGTCGGCGCGGGCGTCTCGGGCTTCTTGTACGTGTTGTTGAACACGATACCCTCGACGCTCTTGTCGCCCTTGGTAAAGGCGACGTTCGCCTTGAGGTTGCCCTCGCCGTCGTCGACCACGTTGACGGTCGCGGTAAAGACGGACTTGTCGTAGGTCATACCGGCCTCGTCGCCCTTGACCTCGCTGATGGTGTAAACGTACGTACCGGGCTCGTCGTACTCGAACTTGTCGAAGTTGATCTTGCCGTCGGCATCGTTGGTGACGGTGGACTCGATGTCCTCGCCAACGAGCTTAAAGCTAAACTCGTCCTTCTTGAGCTCGCGTCCCTCGAGCACCTTGACGGCACCGATGGAAGCCTGCGCGGGCATGGCGTGATACTTGTTGGTAAAGCCAGCCGACTCGGTGGTTCCCTCGAGCTTGTGCGTCGCGGTCAGCGTGCCGTCGCCGTTGTCGGAGACGGTGGTCACGACGGTGTAGGTCGCGCCGTCATAGGTGACGCCCTTGTACAGGCCGAGCGCGTTGGGGCAAGCCTCGCGCAGCGTGTACGTGTGCGTGCCGGGCGCCTCGTAGCGGATCGGGCTCAGCGTAACGGTGCCGTTGGCGTCGTTGGTGCCGCTAGCGACAGTCACGCCGTCCTCGAGCAGCTCAAACGTGAACTCGCCAGCTGCAAGGTCGCGTCCGGTCAGACGCTTGACGGTCTTGACCTGATTGGTCACGACAGAATCGGTAGGTGCCACGCCGTACGTGTTGGTGAACGTAAAGGCCGCACCATCGCCGCCGTCGCGCTTGACGATCAGATGTCCAGCACCGTCATCGGTCACGGTGTAGGAAACCTTGCGCGTGGCGTTGGTGTCGTTGGTCACGCCAGGGGCGCTACCGGACTCGGTCACCGTATAGGTAAAGGTGTGCGAGCGCGGAGCAGCGGGGGCCTCGGGCTTGGACTCGTCCTTGGTCTCGTCACCGCTGGCGTCAGCGTCAACCTCGGCCTCGTCGGCGTTGGCTTCAGCGTCGCTCGATGCATCGCCAGAAGCATCAGTCGTCACGCCCAGGGCGCGGTTGAGGTCGTCGAGCGTAAAGTGGATCTTGCCAAAGTCCACGTTGCCGGCCGCGTCGTTGGTCACGGTTGTGTGCTCGGGCATCGGGGCACCAGCCTCGTCGGCAGTCACGGTGAAGGTGAACTTGCCCGTGATATCGCCCGGGGTCAGGCCCTCGTCAGCCTGGAGCTTCTTGGTGCCAGCGAGCGCGGCATCAGCGGCATCGGTGCCGTAGACGTTCTCGAACACGGGCTCGACGCCACCGTAGTCAGGCTTTGCCGTCAGGGTACCGTCGCCGTTGTCGACGACGATGACCTTAAAGCTAAAGCTCGACTTCGCGGCAGTAATACCCTTTGCTGCGAGCGGGGACGTGTACTCAAACGCCGTGTAGTTGATGGTCCACGCAAGCTTGGCATCCGTGTCGGTGCGGATGGCGCGTCCGGCGCTCACCAGATCGGCGAGCATCTTGGTCGTGTAATGCAGCTCGCCAAAGCTCACCTGGCCGTTAACGTTGGTAACGCACGTACCCTCGATGGCTTCCTTCTCGCCCGCATAGGCGATGCCAAAGTAGAACTCGCCGTCGGCCAGCGGACGACCGGTCAGGGTCTTGGTGGCAACGACCTGAGCAACGGCACCACCATGTGCATCGGTCGTGGCGCTATAGCTGTTGGCGAACGGGACCACGGCGCTCTCGACCTTATTCTCGCCGCTCTTGTAGACCGTCACAGGCGTGCCCTTGGGTCCGCCAGAAACGGTCGTCGTAGCGGTGAGCGTACCAGCGCCATCGTCGGCGATAGCGATCGTCACGGTGCGCACGGCCTCGTCGTAGGTGTAACCGGGCTGGCCGCCATTCTTCTCGGCCACGGTGTACGTAAAGGTCTTGCCGGCATCAGCCTGCTTAAACTTGACTTCATGACCTGCCAGAATGTCAATCAGACCGACCGTTGCCTCTGCCGTCGCAGGGGACTTGAAAGTGTTGGCCCCGTGCAGCAGGCCAAGCGCGTTAGCCGAGGCCTCGTCGGCGGGCGTCACGGTAAAGGTAAACTGGCCCTCGGTCATGGGACGTCCGGAGAGGGTCTTGCTGAGCTTAAGGCCGCCGGCCGCGACGTAATCGAGCTCAGTGCGGTACGTGTTGGTAAAGCGGCCGCTATCCTTCTTGGTGACGTTGGCGATCAGGACGCCCTTGCCGTTATCAGTCACGGTTACTTCGGCGGTTGCGACATGCGCGTCATACGTCATGCCGGCCGCGCTGCCCGCGTTCTCGCGGATCTCGTACTTGTAGGTTCCGGCAGCCGTGTAGTGGATCTTGCCGAACTTGATGGCGGCGATGCCATCCTCCGCGTCCTTCTTGCTCACGGTTACGGTTGCGGGATCGGGCAGCGGGGTGCCCTCGGGGGCGGTGACGGTAAAGCTGAACTTGTCCGCATCCGTCCAGTCGCGGCCGTCAATGGCCTTGCTCAGGTCAAAGTCGAGCTCTGCGTCGATCGGGGTCACACTGTAGGAGTTCTCGAAAGTTGCAGCCTTGACGTCGTCCTTCAGGACATGCTCGGCCTTGAGGGTGCCGTCGCCGTTGTCCGTGATGGTGGTCTCGATGGTGAACTTGGCATCGCTGTAGGTGATACCGCCGGCGTTGCCCTTGACCTCGCACAGCGTATAGGTGTGCGTTCCGGCCTTGGTGTACTCGATGGGGCTCATCGTGATCTTGCCATCGGCGGCGTTCTTGCCGGTGGCAACGACCTTGGCGTCCTTGCCCTCGCCCTCGACGAGCTCGAAGGAGAACTCGCCGGCAGCAAGCTCGCGTCCGGTCAGGACCTTATTCGCGGTGATCTGGTCGGTGACGCTCGTCTCGACAGGCGTCACGCTATAGGTATTGGTGAACGTAAAGGCTACGTTGCCATCCGGCTTGCGGGACACCCTCAGATTACCCTCGCCATCATCGGTCACGGTGAAAGAAACCGTACGCGAAGGCTTGGCGTCGTTGGTCACGCCAGCGACCTCGCCGGACTCTGTCACGGTGTAGGTAAAGGTGTGCTCGCGCTTCTCGGGCTTCTTGCCCAGAGCCTTGTTGAGGTCGTCGAGCGTAAAGGTGATCTTGCCAAAGTCGACCTTGCCCTTGGCATCATTGGTCACGCTCGCGTTCGCGGGCATGGGTGCGCCCTCTTCACCGGTCACGGTAAAGGTGAACTTACCGGTAATGTCAGCCGGGGTCAGGTCATCAGGAACCTGCAGATTCTTCTTGCCCACAAGCGATGCCTCGACAGGCGCGGCAGTGTAGGTGTTCACAAACTTGTTGCCGGCGTCGCCGTAGACAGCCGTCGCCGTCAGGGTACCATCGCCGTTGTCGACAACGGTCACATACGCGTCAATTGCCGACACGGTAGCGCTCACGCCCGCGGGCAGCTCACCGGTCTGCTCGGCAGCGACGTAATGAATGGTCCACGTGGGCTTGCCTGAGCTGGCATCAAGCGATGCCTTGTCTTCCTCGACCAGCTTGGCGAGCGACTTGGTCGTGTACGTCAGCGGACCGAACTCAACCTTGCCACCCTTGTTGGTGGTCTCTAGCAGAGCCTCGTCGTGCCCCGCGTAGCTCAGCGCAAACTTGAATTCGTCATCGGCCATCGGGCGCCCTGTGAGCGTCTTGGTAGCCTCAAGAGTCAGCGGAGTTTCCGTCTTGGCGCTATAGGTGTTCGTGAACACCTTGTCCTCGGCCTTTGTAACCTTGGCCGTCAGCTTTCCGGCAGTATCGACGGTTACCTTCACGGTAATCTTCGCGACGTTATCGCTGTAGGTGATGCCACCCAGCTTGCCCTTGACCTCGCGGACCTCATAGGTGTACTCACCCGGCTTGTTGTAGGTGATCTCGCCGAAGTCGATAGCCGTGTTGTCCCTGGTCACAGTCGCGTCCGTGGACGCAGGCATCGGAGCGTCATTCTTGGGCGTCGCGGAGAGCTCAAACTTAAACTCATCGGTAGCCGTCCAATCGCGGCCCTCGAGCACCTTGGTCAGGCCAAAGTCGGCCTTGGTATCCACCGTTGCCGGCGTTATATCAAAGCTGATCTTGCCGTTGTTGCCCAGGTGAACGTCAACCTCCGTGGCGTTGTTGTTCCACTTGGGGTTGAGCACGTCATCCGCGGTACTGGTGCGGTTGCCGCCCACACTCTTCTTGGTGGTGTGGAGTTCGTCAATAAAGGCAAGGCGTGCGGTTCCCTTCTTGAACGACAGGTTTCCGCTCGTGTCGCGCACGAAGGCGTCCTCAGAGCTCGCGGCGTCTTCGCCGGTAAACTCGATAACGGCAGTACTGGATTCAACCTTGCCGCCTTCGCCCGCTACCTCAAACTCATCCTTGTAGTAATAGGTGCCCTTGGCAGCCAGCGGGATCGAGTCCTTCGCTGGCGTCTTGCAGTCCCTATCCGTGTAAATGGGGGTCTGCTTCTGGAAATAGTAGTAGCGGTTGGAATCGGCAGGCTCGAAGTTCGCGATCGTATCGCCCAGCTCGCCACGGCTCCACTTGTTCGCGTAGAAGCTAACGGTCTTTGAGTCGTTCTCCGTGGTGGTCGTATTGCTCTTGATGTAGTCCTCGAGCCTCGGTACGCTCTCGGGCGTAAACAGGTTATTGAGCGCGTCTTTCTTAACGCTCGAGGTGTAGTTCACCTGGATGGGCTTAGTATCGTCGACCGTAAGTACACCATCGGTGATCTTAAAGTGGCGCAGCGGAATCAGCGACGCGGGAATCTTGACCGTTACGATATCGCCGGTCCGGGGCTCGTCCTTTTTGGCATGCTGAACGGTGATGACCAGGTGCGCGGCATCGTCAGCAAATGTGTAGGTGTCGACGTTGTCCTCGATCTTTGTCGGCTTGTCAAGCGTCGTGCCGTTGTATATAAAGCCGTCGACCTGCATAAAGTCGCCCAGCTGGTCGGTAAACGTGATGTAGCCGGACTCATGCTCGCCATAACCGTCATGGACTTCGGTCGGATAACCAGTCTGGATAATGCTTCCCGAGATCTCTTCGAAGATCTTCTCGAGCTCAGCGGCGCTAGTTGCCGACTTGTAGTAACCGGAGTTTTCCGCACGTGCACCATAGTCGATGACCCACTTTTTACGGAAGCCCTCATTAGTAATGCTTGACGAGGCGCTCGGATAGTTGCTCGACACGGCATGCATGAACTTGTTCTCGTTGCTTGTGTCCTCAGCCGTGGGTTCGGCACTGGGGTCTGCGCCGTCAAAGATGCCGATTGTGTAAATGTCGGCGCCATTGGCCTTGAGGCTCTTTGCACTGTTGATGGCGCTATTGGCAACACTTGCCTCGAATCCATTAGAACTCGTAGGTGAGCCATCCGTGAAGAAGACAACGACCTTCTTGGCATCGGCGCGACCAGACGGAGACGAAAATTGCCCATCAGCCAGCTCCAAGCCATAGTCGGCGCGCGTGGAACCGGCAGGACTGATGAGGTTGACCGTACTCTTTAGGCTCTCCGCACCTTTACCTTTGCCCTTGCTGCAGAGCGTCAGATCCTTCATGGTCTGCGAGTAGTTGTAGGTGTAGCCACCTTCGCGATAAGTGCCGTTGCCGACCTGATTAGTCATCTCGCCCGAAAACTTTACGATGGCGACCTTGTGCTGCTTGGACGGATCTTTAATGCTTTCGTTTTGCGTTGCGATAGTGTCAATAAAGCTATTGGCGGCCGCCTTCAACGCATCGATACGCTTGGTACGGTCGCTTCTGCTCATCTCATCATCCATCGAGCCCGAGGCATCCAGCACCATCACGATGTCGAGCGGCTTGCCGGAAATCGTTGTATCGGATGTCGAGGAGATAGCAGACAGCGTGGTCAGGAAATCTGACTTTCCGTCCTTGACCGCCTTGACCGTCTTGTCGGTCCAGATTCGGCCGATGTTTTGAGTTGTAGTTTCCTTGCCGTCAATGCCGCCGGCCCAGTACTTCCAGTGGTCGCTGGTGTCGTAGTCGACGATCTTTTCACTCGCCGTCGGTCCATCCATTCCTGTGCTGGACCTGGCGTTGGCCTCGGGCAGCATGGCGAATGCTGCGGCTGGCAATACCAGCACTACGGCCAGTATCACCGCCAAGAGACCCCTCGTGTACCTGCTCATCGTGTCTCCCTTCTCGCAGGATCAGACCTTGCATCAGCCTAAAGTTACGAAATGAGACACAATTAGGGCAGGTGACACACGTTCCAGATTCAGTTTTGGGCGTGAGACAAATGTCTCACCAAAGTTGAGACACGGCGTTTTCGCAGGAAAACAGGTGCGACTCGGAGCCATCAGGCAAAAATGACCCACTTTCCTCCGTCCTTGGGGGATCAGGGGCTGTTACGGATATGGTGCCATTTCAAAACTGTGCTGGATTACGGGGCTAATGTCGGGGCCCTTATCCATACCTCCATTTTCTGAAAAACGGCAGACTATCTACCTGCGGTTTTGTTTTTGCAATTTTCTGTATGGTCGAAGGTTCGCTATCCAGCCCCGTAATCCGGCATAGTTTTGTTCGCGACGGCACAGCCGCGCGTTTAAGCGCGGGGCCGGTGGGGCAATTTTGCCCCACCGGCCCCATTCCAGAGCTACTCCGGTTTGGTTTCTACCGTGGGAGTCTTGTCCGCTGCGACTGGAGTACGGGCGGTGTCCATAGTCAGGCAGTGCTTGGGGCAGCTCTCGATGCACTCACCGCACACCACGCAGGCGTACGGGTCGATCGACCACGTTCCGCCCTTGCGATCGACCGCGAGCGCGCCCGCCGGGCAGCGACGCGCGCACATGCCACAGCAAATGCACACGTTCATGTCGTTGACGATGTGCCCGCGCAGGCGCTCGGGCGCCGTCAGCTTCTCCTGCGGATAGCACACCGTTACCGGCTGTTTGACCATGGAACCCAAGGCCGTCTTGGCAAATGTCAGCAAACTCATGCCGTGCCTACCTTTCCGTGCAGCTAATGCAGGGGTCGATGGTCAGGATAATCATGGGCACGTTGGCAAGGAGCACGCCCTGCAGCGCATGTGTCAGACCCGCCAGGTTCTGCGACGTCGGCGTGCGCACGCGGAAACGGTCCAAGTTCTTGGTGCCGTTGCCGCGCACATAGTAATACGCCTCACCGCGCGGCTGCTCAATCACAACCTCGCCGCGCGCGCCGTCGGCTGGCGTAAGCTTGGTGCGCGCGCCGATACCGTCGTGCGGAATCTTATCCACAAGCTCCTTGATGATATCCATGGCCTGCGTGACCTCGGCACAACGCACCTGGCAGCGGGCATAACAATCGCCGTCGGTGGCAACGATGGGCTCAAACGCGGCCAAATCCGCATAGGCGCCGTCACCGAACATGCGCACGTCGTAGTCCACGCCCGAGGCGCGGCCGAACGGGCCGACCATCGACAGATCCAACGCGTCCTTCTTGCTGATCACACCCACGCCATGCAGGCGCTCGCCGCAGCTGTCGTCGTCCAAAAACGTATGCGCCAGGGCCTCGTAGTCAGGACGCATGGCATCGAGCGTCTGGACAATGCCCGCCAGCTCGGAATCCTCGATATCGTGCTTAAGGCCGCCGATCTCGTTAATCGAAAGGATCACGCGCCCGCCGCACGTGCTCTCGAAGATCTTGAGAATCTGTTCGCGCAGGGTCCACGACCGATAGAACAGCGCCTCAAAACCAAAGGCATCGGCGAGCAGGCCCAGCCACAGCAGATGCGAGTGGATGCGCGAAAGCTCATGCAAGATGGTGCGGATATACTGCACGCGACCGGGCACCTCGATGTCGAGCATGTGCTCGCAGGCGCTGGCATAGCCGCAGCTGTGGCCCACGGCGCAAATGCCGCAGATGCGCTCGGCGATGTAGCCAAACTGATGCATGTCGCGCTTTTCGGTGAGCTTCTCGAGTCCGCGGTGCACAAAGCCGATCTGCGGAATTGCCTCAAGAACGCGGTCGTCCTCGATTACCAGGTCCAGATGAAGCGGCTCGGGCAGCACCGGGTGCTGCGGGCCAAACGGAATAACGGAGCGATGTGCCATGGACCTTACGCCTCCTTTTTCTGCTTGTCGCGGGCGGCCTTTGCGGCAAGCGCTGCACGGACCTTGGCCGCTTTCTCGGGATCCATGGCGGCGAGCTTTGCCTCCATCTCGGCAGCCTTGAGCGCGGCCTTCGCAGCAGCCCCATCGTGCTGACCATCGGAGCCGGCAGCCGCAGAGGGCTGAGCGACGGCAGCGCCCGCAGCATCACCAGCGCCCTCTCCCGCAGCGGCCGCGGCCTTGCGCGCCTTGGCCTCGGCAGCGGCACGGACCTTCATGGCTTTTTCGCGCGCGGCCTTCACCTCGGGCGTGATGACGCTCATGGGCTCGGCAGTCGAAACCTGGTAGAAAAAGCCCTTAAAGTCGAGCTGCATGTCGGTAATGGCAAGCCCAAACAGGTCGTGTGCTTCGTTCTCAAACGGAAATACCGCCGGATAGTACGAGCTGATGGACGGAATCTCCTGGTACCGGTCGATGCCCTCGATTACCAGGTTCTCGATCGCATAGCTGCCATCCTGCGCAATATGCTCCTGAGCAGCACGAACTTTGATAAACGTATAGACCAGGCGATACGAGCCGTCGTCGACGTTGCGCTCGGCGTGCATTTGCACAAAGCGCGCGCCGACGCCCTTGAGCGCCTGGACATGCGACAGGAGCTCGTCGATCCCGACGGTGGTATAGATAGCCTTTTGCATTACTCGGCCTCCTTTGCAGCGGTGGGCGTCCCAGCAGGCGCGTCACCGGCACCGTCAGCCCCGGCCCCCGCAGCCACAAACCCGTCCTCGCCCAGCTCAACACCACCGTCCCAGGTAGCGGCACCGCCAACGGTGAGCGGATCGCCGCCGGCGCGCATCACGGCCTCCTTCTGGTCCAGGATGCCGCACGCCTCCACAATGGCATCGATCACCGTCTCGGGGCGAATGGCGCACCCGGGCGCGTACACGTCCA
>OLOO01002089.1_pt1 | contig 11715 bp, 10 predicted proteins | sample 1672621 | NCBI WGS metagenome assembly OLOO01 (sample SAMEA3136706, study PRJEB25190) | human gut metagenome | biome: human gut; feature: human-associated habitat; material: faeces | place: Austria | collected 2013 | reverse complement strand
CTTATGTGCCTAACAATTGAATGGGGATATTTATGTGTTTAAAAATTGAATGGGTATGCTTATGTGCCTAACAATTGAATGGGGATATTTATGTGTTTAAAAATTGAATGGGTATGCTTATGTGCCTAATAATTGAGTATGGACATTTAGATATTCAATATTTAAAAACGGGTAGTTTAGTTTTAATAATTAAACTTGAGTATTTTGAGTATTTAGGTATCTAACAATCAGAAATTCATAAAATATATGAGCGTGGCACATAATCATATAATAAGAATAATTTTTATAAAATGCAGTCATAAGCAACGTGTAATCTGCATAACATAAATAGAATGGGGACTTTGGATTTAATAGGGACATAAAAATAATTGAGGTACCTTATTAATGAAAAAAGCAGTATATAATTCGAAAAAGGAGCGAACAAAAAGAAGGAGAAAACTGGAGGAGAAAACCAGGAAGGAAATTTTAGGGAGAAAATTTCAGGAAGAAAATTTCAGGAAGAGAATTGCAAAGGGGATAGGAAACGTATGGATATGGATTTTTTTGATGTAAGTTTTGAAGAATCACTGGATGAGCAATTGGTGAATGCTATTTTGGATGTGGGGAGAGATATTCGAAGGCTTTTTGAGGGAAAGGAGAGCCAGAGTCGAATTTTAATGATTTTGAGGCTTCAGAGAGTTGTGACTCAGAAGATGTTAATACAGATCTTACATATTCAGCCGGGGTCGGCCAGCGAGATTCTGAAGAAGATGGAAAAGGCTGGCTTAATTATCAGGGTACCGAATGAAATGAATCGACGAGCATCAGATATTGTGCTGACACGACAGGGCAGAAGTGTATCAGAGAAACTGATTGAGCAACGCCGTGGACGGTATCGGGAGATGATGGCGTGTTTGTCGGAAGATGAAAAGGTGAGCCTATTTTCGATGCTTGATCGGATGAAAGAGGATTGGCAGCAGCGTTTCAGAGCTGTGCCGGAAAGCACTATAGCATCAGGGGATTCATCGCTGCAAAAAGAAAGAAATAAAATCTCGGAAACATCGTCAGATGGAAAATGAGGAATAAAAAACACAGTGCTGTAGATTCTCAGCTGCCGGATGAAGCATGGCTTTGAGAAAAGTACCGCACTGTGTTTTTGTTGTTGAGGGATATTGATGTTTTAATTATAAAGTTAACGGGTTACAGGTTCTTTTACGTTGTGGCTGACTTCGGAGCCTGCCTTTTTGTGGAAGAGCTCTTTGCCACAGCTGATGACGATGATGACGCCGAGAACCATCAGCAGGAAGGCGATGATCAGCTGGAGACCTTCTACAAGGAAGACGGCTGTACCGGCGCCGTAAGCGTGGAACAGTGCGATAACACGTTCTACAAGAGCAGTTGATGTTACAGCAAGCATGATGAGAAGCGGTGCAATCAGTGTTCTGAATTCACGGCCTGTGACTTTTAAAAAGACGCATAATGTGATCAGAACAAGTGCACTTAACAGCTGGTTGGCGCTTCCGAACAGCGGCCAGATGTTAGCATAGCCGATCTGAGTCAGAACATAACCAAGGAACAGTGTTAGGATTGTGGAGAAATATTTGTTGCATAAAAGTTTTCTCCAGCCTTCAGCGTGTTCCATATCATCAACGCTGAACAGTTCCTGGAATGACATACGTCCGATACGTGCAACTGAGTCAAGGGTTGTAAATGCAAGGGCTGATACACACATTGTCATGAAGCACTGGGCAACGTAAACAGGGATACCGAACATTTCAAGGAAACCGGCAACGCCTGATGAGAAGATGGCGAATGGCGTGCCTGTGGCAGCTGTACCATCAGCAGAAGCAGCGGCACCTGCAACACACAGAGCCAGAACGGCCAGAAGACTTTCAAGTACCATAGCGCCGTAGCCGACTTTCTGCATATCCTTTTCGTTGGAGATTGTCTTAGAGGATGTACCGGAAGATACCAGGCTGTGGAAACCGGATACAGCACCGCAGGCAACAGTTACAAAAAGGATTGGGAACATGTCACCGGATTTTTCATTGTGGAAACCGGTAAACATTGGCAGGTTCATTGTAGGATGTGCAGCAAACAGACCAACAACAGCAGCGATGATCATGCCTGCAAACATAAAGGTTGTCATGTAATCTCTAGGCTGCATCAGAAGCCAGATTGGCAGAACAGCGGCCAGGAAGATGTAAGCAAAAACGATGTAAGACCAGGTTGTTTTGGATGCGATCAGCGGGAAGTTCATGCCGATAACAAATGCTGCAAACATACATACAAGACCAAGAACAACTTCCTTCCAGCCTTTAAAGTTTGCTTTCTTCTGGATGAGACCGAACACAGCGGAAAATGCGATAAACAGAAGAGAAATGCTTCCGGCAGCACCATTGACATTGGCGGCGTCGGATAACTGTGTCACACCTGCTTCAGTGACAGTATAGGCGTTAAATGTACCATCTACCATATCCGCAAAGGCTGCGATAACAATCAGTGTAAAGAGCCAGCAGAACAGAAGAAATAACTTCTTACCTGTTTTGCCGATGTATTTTTCAATCAGAAGTCCCATGGACTTACCGTCATTTTTGACACTGGCATATAATGCACCAAAGTCTGTAACGGCACCGAAGAAGATACCACCGATCAGGATCCAGAGAAGAACAGGAACCCAACCGAAGACAGCGGCCTGAATAGCACCGGTGACAGGGCCTGCACCGGCGATGGATGAGAACTGATGGGCAAAGACTGTCAGACCATCTGCCGGAACATAATCCTGTCCGTCGTTTTTTCGGACAGCAGGTGTCTTTGCATTCGGGTCGATGCCCCATTTGTTGGCCAGCCAGCGGCCATATAAACAATAACCAGCAACCAGACAAACGGCTGCTATCAGAACAATAACTAAAGTATTCATAATAATGTGCCTCCTCTTAAGTAAAATGTAGTGACGATTCAAAACCGGGTGTCTGACACGTCGGTGATGAATCGTCGTGAATACCAGTTGGCAGGTGATTCGGCTTTGAAGTTCAAAAGATCAAATTGCCTGCATGCCTGACAAAATCTTTTGAATCTGAACGAATAAATCATAAAAAAAGCTCCGTCTTCTGTGCCCTTTCGGGTTTTTCAGAAGACGAAGCCTATGACTCCGCGTTACCACTTCTATTATCGGTTTTTCAATCGATCACTCTGCCACGTCCACGATTCTATCTATCATCGTTGAACATGCTCTCCTGTAACGGTGAGAATCCGTTTCGGACTAATGAATCTGTTTCGTCCGAAAAGCTCACAGGGGATAATTCTCTTAAGTATCTGCTGACTCACACCAACTGTCAGCTCTCTGAAAGAATACCGGACTAAGAAAATCGTGTCCTGATCGTTGCTTTTGTTGTTTGTTCTTGAAACAATTACAGATTATAGACCTTTTTGAAAAATTGTCAAGAAGATTCTTTGTACTAAATTGTATACAGAATACCCGCAATAAACGACATATCAAATAAACAAATTGCGATAATTGTTGGGTGCATATGATGGAAAAACGAGTTATAATAGACATGATGTAGTATAAGAAAGGAAATCATGGCAGGAGATTTTTTACAGAAAGAAAAAAGTTAGTCACAACTTACCAAAGAACTTGACAGAAACGGCAAAAAAAGAGTATAATAAATAGTGGTCGTTTCTAACTAATGTGGGAACAGAATGCAATGCGTGACAACAAAGTGATTAGAAAAGGAGACTGAATAAAATTGAAGAAATGCACATGGAAGAAGTATACAGCAAGTGTTTTAGTTGCTGCTATGCTTGCAGCCCAGCCGATGGCAGTATATGCGGACGAAGCGTCCACGGCATCGCAGGCAGCATATAGTGATACAGAAGCGAAAGACATAAATGGTGTTTATGAACGTGTATCAGACAAGGTAGCAAGTATGCTGGCGAATGGTGAATTGACTTACAGTGAGACATCCGGTTATTTATATAATGCCAGCGGCAGCAAGGTAGACCCGGAGACAGGTGCTGAGATCCCTGATACGACAGAGACTGAGACAAAGGCACCGGAGACCGAGACAAAGGCACCGGAGACAACAGAGACTGAGACAAAGGCTTCAGAGACATCAGCTTCTGAGACTGAGACAGAGTCCCAGACAGGAACAGGGGAATCAGAGACAGAATCCCAGACAGAGGCAACAGATACTGAAACCGGTACAACAGAGACAGAAACAACAGAGACAGGATCCGAAACAGAATCAGAATCTCAGTCGGAGACTGCGTCATCGGAGACAACGACACCTGGGTCTTCATCAGATAATGCTTCGGCATCGACAGATTCAAAAGCAACGGAGTCTCAGACAACTGCAGAGACAGGCAGCAGTACTCAGCAGGATGTTTCCTACAAGGCATCCGGTGTTTTCAAGAAGATCGGTGATAGAGTACAGTATAATGTAGATGTTCCGATTAAGGGTCTGCCGTCATTTATTACTCAGGAGATGATTGTCGGAGCATTAAAGAGTCAGGATGAATACGGTTATCCGGCTTCTGTTACAATTGCCCAGATCATACAGGAATCCGGTTATGGTACATACGGACCGGGCGGCAATAAAGGACAGGGACTTTCAGGACTGGCCTACGGTTACTGTAACTTATTCGGCATTAAAGGTTCAGGTACTGCAGGGAGTGTTTCAATGCGTACATCTGAGATGACGAAGGATGGAAAGATTTATTCTACAACATCTGCATTCCGTGCGTACAATACATACAGTGAAGCCATTGAGGACAGATGCAAGGTTCTTCAGAATGGTTACGGTGATCTGATCAGCGGTGTCAATGATGCCAATACCTTTGCGATGCGTATTGGACAGCGCTGGGCAACAGATCTGAATTATGGCAAGAGCTTGATCAAGCTGATGGAACTGTATGATCTGTATCGTCTGGATGATATGACACTGAAGGATTTTTCAGCGATGATCGGCAGATTTGCAGATCCTTGTCCGGGTGCGGTTGTGACAAGCAACTTCGGATTCAGAGAGTTTGACAATAAATTCCATAAGGGGCTTGATCTTGGTACAGGCAGCGAGAATATCCCGACGTATGCAGCAGAAAGCGGAACCGTTATCTTTGCAGGTTATTCGGGGTCTGCAGGTAATCTGATCACCATCGACCATGGTAATGGCCTGGTGACGAAATACATGCATCATTCTGAGATTTATGTCAAAGTCGGCGATCATGTTGAGAAGGGACAGCAGATTGGTCTGAGCGGTACAACAGGCCGTTCCACAGGTAATCATCTGCATTTCCAGGTCGAGGAGAATGGTGTGGCTGTCAATCCATTGTTATATCTTGAGGGCAACGGAACAAGCAGTGAACTGCAGCGTATGGACCCGATGAAGGATATTGTCAGCGGTACAAAGGTTGTTCTGGAGAAGAAGGATATAGAGACTTCAGGGGAGGATGCACAGAACGCAGCTGTTGAAGAAACAGAAGCGGCAGAATCCATTGCGGAAACAGACAGTCAGAAGCAGCAGAAAGAGACAGCGGTTGAGACAGCAGAGATTGCGGATTCGGCCAAGCAGGTTGTTGACAAGGCTGTCAAAACGGAGAAGAAGACAATCAAATAATACAGCGCAAAGCGCGGTGATTTAGCAAATAACTAAAAATAACAAAACCGGTATTCAGACATCAGCTGAATACCGGTTTTGTTATTTAAAAGCTTTGTTAGTTACAATTCTAAAAACTGAAATATAAAGATGTAGCCTGAACAGCAGGTCATTAATTGAGGAAGTTCTCAATGATCACCGCTTCAGCTTCTTCTTCTGTCATACCGAATGTACGGAGTTTGATCAGCTGTTCGTCGTTAATACGGCCAATAGCGGCTTCATGGATGATCTGCGCATCAATATGGTTGGCATTGATCTCAGGAATAGAGCTGATGGATGCCTTGTCCATAATGATGGAGTCACATTGGACATGTGCATGACAGGCATTGTTGCCGATGGCCTTCGGATGGAAGATCTGGTTGGATGTGCCTTTGGCAACAGAACGGGAAATAATACGGGCAGAGCTGCCTTCACCGTTCAACTTCACCTCCATGTTGGAAATAGCATGCTGAGCGTCATGGGTCATCAGTTTCTCTGTGACATAAAGTTTGGCATTTGGTCCGAGTTCAACGAAGGTTTCACGCTTGGTAGAGTCCACACCTTTGATCTGGGTGGTCTCCAGGGTGAAAACAGAATTCTCACCCACATAAATCTTTGTTACCGGGTTGAGAATCTTGCCGCCGGTGCCGTTTCCTTCAGCGTAGTGGTTCTCGACATACTTCACATTGGCATTTTTGCCGACATGGAAAGTATGAATACCATCGTGACGGGTTTCGCTGCATCCTTCACCGTGGATACCGCAGCCGGCAACAATGGTGACATCCGCGCCGTCTTCTACATAGAAATCGTTGTAAACAACATCAAGACCGGGCTCGGACATAACAACAGGAATATGCACCTGTTCATTCTGTGCTTCACTGCTGATTCGGATATCGATGCCCGGAAGGTCGGTTTTCTTCACAATAGCAATATGGCGGCTGTCACCATGACAGACAGCCATACCGTTTAATCGGAGATTGTAGGCGCCTTCCTGTTTAAAGCCATAGGAATCAATCACCTTTAATACATCTTCTGTTACCTGATTAAGCTTCACAGTAATCGCCTCCTTTCTGCTGACCATAACAGCAGGCCTCCTGGGAGGATGTGTCTAAGAGTGTCGGAAGAATCTCTTCGGCAGGCCCGATTCGGTCAATCTTGCCGTCGGAGATGACCATGATTCTGTCCGCCATACGGATAATACGTTCCTGATGGGAGATAAGGATCAGACTCTCTTTCTTCTCCTTGTGAATCTGTTCAAACTTCTTGATCAGCATAGAAAAGCTCCAGAGGTCAATGCCGGCTTCCGGTTCATCAAAAATGCAAAGCGCATGCTGTTTGGCAAGAACCGTTGCAATTTCGATACGTTTCATTTCACCGCCGGAAAGAGTAGCGTCGGCTTCTCTGTCAATATATTCCTGGGCACAGAGACCGACACTGCTGAGAAAACCGCAGCATTCGTTCTCGCTGAGGGTTCTTCCTGCTGCAAGATTCAGAAGGCGGCGGACGGTCATGCCTTTAAAACGCGGCGGCTGCTGGAAAGCGAATCCGATGCCAGCCTGGGCACGTTCATTGATGGAGAGGTCTGTAATGTCTTCTCCGTTTAAAATAATTCTGCCTGAAGTGGCTTCATTGATACCCATGAGCAGCTTGGCAAGTGTGGACTTGCCGCCGCCGTTTGGGCCTGTGATGACAAGCATTTCGCCATCGGCAACATTAAAACTGATGTCGGAGAGGATCTCTGCCTGACGGCCATCATCCCGGACATCAAAGGATAAATGTTCTATTTGTAACATTTTGTCACTTCCTTATATAGTATTGATAACAACATCAAATATAAATATAACATTTATGTTATTTTTTCACAAGTCTTTTAGCACAAAAACGATAAACTATCAAAATGAATAGTCATAAAAAATTATGGGAAAATCTGGTGGATTTTTGTCCGAAAAGGCTGTATAATGATTGGAGTTTATGGGGGAGGTAGAAAATGGCACGAGATAATCAGGATCTGACAAAAGGACCTTTAGCCAGGAAGATTTTATTTTTCAGTGCACCACTTATTGTATCGAATCTTTTGCAGGTGCTTTTTAATGTGGCGGATATTGCCGTTGTCGGGCGTTTTGCGGGGGCATCAGCCCTGGGATCAGTTGGATCGACAACGATTCTTGTGACGATGTTTACGAGTTTTCTGATCGGGGTTTCGGGAGGCATTAATGTTTTGACTGCATTGTATCTTGGCTCCGGAGACAGGAAAGGAGTTCGGGAAACTGTACATTCGGCTTTCCTGTTCAGTATTCTGACAGGATTGACCCTGCTGCTTATTGGAGCAATATTTTCAAAAGGTATTCTGGAACTTTTGAACACGAAGCCGGAATTGATCGATGGGGCGGTGCTGTATATACGGATTTATTTTTTGGGGATGCCGGCGCTGGCTGTATATAATTTTGGTAATGCCGTTTTCAGTGCGGCGGGGGATACGAAACGACCGCTGAAGTATCTTTCCATGGCGGGCGTTGTGAATATTATTTTGAATCTCTTTTTTGTGATCGTCTGTAAGATGGATGTGGCCGGTGTGGCTGTGTCCAGTATTATTTCACAGTATTTGTCGGCTGCGATGATCAGCGTTGCACTTTTCAGAAGCGGGGATATTTATGGACTGCACCGATCGGAGCTGCGTCTGAACAGAAACAAGACTGTGAATATTATCAGAATCGGTATTCCGGCAGGACTTCAGAATGCGATCTTCCAGATCGCGAATCTGTTTGTACAGGCGGGCGTGAATTCCTTTGATGCCACCATGGTGGCCGGCAATGCGGCTGCGGCCAATGCCGATGCGTTGGTGTATGATGTGATGACGGCCTTCTATACGGCCTGCGGTAGTTTTATGGGACAGAATTTCGGTGCCGGTAACAGGAAGCGTGTCAGGAACAGCTATCTCATCAGCCTGGCATATTCCTTTGGTATCGGTATGATCATGGGATTGGGACTTGTTTTATTTGGCCATCAATTCCTCTCATTGTTCTCGACAGATGCAGATGTCATTGAGGCGGGGATGATCCGATTGTCCATTATGGGTGTCTGCTATGGATTTTCTGCTTTTATGGACTGTACCATCATGGCTTCCAGAGCTTTGGGAAAGAGTATGATACCGATGGTGATCGTTATCATAGGTTCCTGCGTATTCAGAGTTGTCTGGATTTATACAGTTTTTGCGTATTTTCATACCATATTATCCCTGTATTCCCTTTATATATTTTCATGGGGGATCACAGCCATTGCAGAAATCATTTATTTTGTTTACATTTACAAAAAAAGAGTGTGCTGAGGCTCACTCTTTTTTACTGTGTTTGATTGTACACGATGAGACATATATCAGCTGTGAATTCAAAATTGCTCCAAATCGGTGCCTGGTTTTTGAATGTTAACCGGCAGAGACAGGACGTTTAATCTGGCTGAGGCTGTAGGCCAGCACGGAACCGATGACAAGAACGCCGCCTGCAATGGACATAGGTCCGATGGTTTCGCCGCAGATAATGGCCGCCAATACCGGGTTGAGAATCGGTTCAATGCCTGAGGTCAATGCAGCTGTTACCGGAGAAACGGCATCCAGTCCCCGGGACAGACAGATGGTGGCCAGACCGGTCTGTACAGTGCCAAGAAGTACGATCACCAGCCATATGGATGGTGTATGGATGGTTTCGTGCACAGCAGTCGGAAGGCCGATGATGAAGGCCAGAATATAGCTGATGACAAGGGAAGATTCGAAATCGCCGCCCTTCATTTTCTTCATCTGAAACATAATGGCATAGGACAGGCCGGAGATAATGGCAAGAAGATTGCCGAGCATGCCACCGGAGGTGATCTTATCAAAGAAAAAGCATACAATACCGATTAATGCAATGATGCATGTAAGGATAGCCCTTTTATCCGGCCGTTTATGATAGAAGATCCAGAGGATAAGAATCAGAAAAACCGGATGTGTGAATTGCAGGATGATGGCATTGGCGGCGGATGTCATTTTGGTGGCACAGACAAATGTGATGCTCATGGAAGCTGAGCAGATGCCGCCGAAAATAACGGATGGGTTCAGCCGAAAAGGATGATGGATCAGCTTCATGTAGAGCAGCAGTGTGATCAGGGCGAAGATGCTTCGTACGCCGCTGACAGACAGAGACTGCCATGGAACGATTTTGATCATAAAGCCGCCAAGGCTGAAAAAAATGGCAGAAAGCAACACATAAAATGTGCCAACTGCCGGATTGTTGACGCGTGGATTAAGTTGAATCATAAAGTTACACCTTTGTAGTAAAAATAATGGGTAGATAGAGGATGCCATAGATATCCCGGAATTGCTATGCAGGATATCTATGGCATCTATGGGTTTTATTTGCAGAGTTCTTCAGCCAGTGCCGCAATCTGTGCTTCATTCTCAGTGTTGACAGCGGATTTGATGGTGACTGTTGTGTCTGTAAATGTCAGATTCTTGCTGCCTTCAAACATTTTCAGCATGGTTTTGGCTGCGGTAGGTGCCCATGAGCCGTTCTCAATGAGACCGATCGTTCTGTTTCTGTAGCCGCGTTCTGTCAGGTGTTCGATGAATGTCTTCATGAATGGGAAGATATCACCATTGTAAGTGGTTGTAGCCAGAACGAGCTTGCCGTAGCGGAAAGCATCTTCGACAGCTTCGGCCATGTCATCACGGGCAAGGTCAGTAACTGTGACTTTCGGGCATCCAAGGGCAGTCAGTTTATCTGCAAGGAGCTCAACGGCTTTCTTAGTATTGCCGTAAACAGATGTGTAAGCGATGACAACGCCTTCGCTCTCAACACCGTAGCTGGACCATGTATTGTAGAGATCAAGATAATAGCCAAGATTCTCTTTGAGGATCGGGCCATGGAGTGCACAGATGGTCTGGATATCAAGACCGGCTGCCTTCTTCAGGAGCGCCTGAGCCTGAACACCGTATTTGCCGACGATACCGAAATAGTAACGGCGGGCTTCGCATGTCCAGTCTTCTTCGACATCAAGGGCACCGAACTTGCCGAAGGCATCTGCTGAGAAAAGAACCTTATCCTTGCTGTCGTAGGTCACCATAACTTCTGGCCAGTGAACCATTGGTGCAAGAACAAATGTCAGTGTGTGTGTACCAAGAGAAAGCGTATCGCCTTCCTTGACAACAATCTGTCTCTCCGGGTAGTCTGTGCCAAAGAATTGCTTCATCATCACAAAAGCCTTGGCTGTAGCGACAACTTTGGCATCCTTGTAAAGATCCAGAAAGTTGGCAATGTTGGCAGAGTGGTCAGGTTCCATATGCTGAACAATCAGATAAGATGGCTTTCTGTCACCGATGACGTCTGAAATATTCTTCAGCCATTCATCTGTGAAATTGCCGTCTACAGTATCCATGACCGCAATCTGCTCGTCCATGATCACATATGAATTGTAGGCCATGCCGTTTTCTACAACATACTGTCCTTCAAATAAATCAATGTTGTGGTCGTTAACACCAACATAACGGATATCATCTGTAATAAACATAGTCTCACTCCTTAAAAAATGTATTTATTATTGTTCTTAATGTAGCTGTAATCGATGCTATTATAGCATTTGAAAGTAGGAATGTCTACTGTTTTTGAAACACTCGATGTTTTTAACAAAAGTTAGCAAGAATTCTCCTTCCTCTACAGGTGGGAGATGAATTGCAGAAAAAAAGAAAATAGAACGCTTGTTCTGCAGCACGAAGTGTGGTATACTATAATCAGTCGAAAGGATAGAAAGGACTGATTATATGGACAAAGTGGATCATGATGTTGATCATGTGCATGTTATGTTTCGGGCACAGCCAAAATCAGAACTCAGTAAATTTATCAATGCGTATAAAAGTGCAAGCAGTCGTTTGTTAAAAAAGGAATATCCACAGATCAGGGAAAGACTTTGGAAGGAAGCATTCTGGAGTCAAAGTTTATGCCTGTTGACAGCGGGTGGTGCACCGATTGATGTTATCCGTAGTTATATCAGCTGGGAGTCAATCTCCCAGCTGATATAGCTTCCGGCAGGATTGCAGAGGTGCGCAGTAGAAGTATGTCATGCAATTGCATGACGC
>OLOO01002063.1_pt1 | contig 11814 bp, 10 predicted proteins | sample 1672621 | NCBI WGS metagenome assembly OLOO01 (sample SAMEA3136706, study PRJEB25190) | human gut metagenome | biome: human gut; feature: human-associated habitat; material: faeces | place: Austria | collected 2013 | reverse complement strand
ACGCTTTGACAATCGGAAGTGATACGCTCCTCTATCGGCTGGTGTTTAATCTGGTCGAAAACGCCATCCGTTACAGTCGCCCCGGCTCGACTGTCAACGTCTCTATCTGCGATACCGATAGCCACGTGTTCCTGCGAGTCAAGGACCAGGGTCCTGGAATACCCAAGCAGTACCGAGAGAGCATCTTCCAGCCGTTTTTTCGTCTCGACAAATCCCGCAGCAGAGCATACGGCGGCGCAGGACTCGGGCTAGCACTTGTCTGGGAGATTGCAGCGCTTCACGGTGGCGCTGTAGAGGTCGAAGCAAGTTCCGAGAACGGGACCGTGATGCTCGTGACCCTCTCAAAGGGGGCCACCACGTGATCCGACTGCCCAGGGAGTCCCGCACAACATTGCGTGGGGCCCTTTGTCAATGCAATTCGCCCAAAAGAGTAGAAGCTTACTCCCACTCGACCGTGCCAACGGGCTTGGGCGTGAGGTCATAACACACGCGGCAGATGCCGGGGACCTCGGCGGTGACGTGGGCGGTAATTCGCTTGAGCAGTGGCCTTGTGCGGTGGAATCAAGTGGCAGCGCTAGACAACAGTCCCGGCCATCGTCCCTCAAGCGACGGACCGGGCACGGCCCCACACGCAGCCTCGAAATGAGTGGCGGTCTTTCGAGCATTTTCTAACGAGTGGCGGTTTTTGAATCTTTTAGAAAGCAGAATCAATCGAATGATGCACGTTTATCCGCCACTCATTCATACATGAGCGATTTTCCGCCACTCGTTTGGACACGAATCGACGTAACGACCCTAGCGCCTCGTCTTTCTCAAACAAAGGGCACACGAAGGAGACTCGACCCCACTCGCACGCCCCATTCACACGCATCGCTAGGCAAGCTTGCAGGCAAGGGCACGGACCTCGTCGAGCTTGGGCGAGGTTGCCATGCTGTCGCGCTCGGTCATGCCGCTGATGGTAACGATGCCCTGGTCTTCCCACTCGCAATACGCGCACGTAGCCTTGTACTGCGCGATCGCTGCATCGTAAACGCCATCGCTATGGCTATCGAGCAAAAGCGCCACCTTGCGGAAGGGAAAACCGATTCCGCCAAAGGCATACAAGCGATCGATGGCGGCCTTCTCCTGCGCAGTGATATCGAACCAATAGATGGGCGAAGCAAAGACCACCATGTCGGCGCTCTTGAGGGTCTCGATCACATCGCCCATTTCGTCCTTCTGCGCGCAAACCCCTTCGTGGCTAAAGCAGTACTTGCAGCCCAGGCAACCGGCGATTCTCTTACGCGCCACGGGAACGACCTCGACAGCGTGACCCTGCTCGCGCGCGGCCTGGGCAAACGCCTCGACCATGATGTCGGTATTGGCTCCCTTGCGCGGGCTGCCGCTTAAAACGACGATATTCATTCTGTTTTCTCCTCTCTGAGCGCCGCAGGCGTACGGCACATGGGCTTGTTTGTTCTACCCAAAAAAGAGAAATGCGAGCGAGATGGAATACAAGCACAAGTTGCAGCGCGCCCGGGAAAAGCTACGGCTCGGCCGGGAGGAGCCGCAGTGTTCGCCCTGAATGGCGCCAAACGAGTGGCGGTTTTTCGCGCATTCCTCAACGACCGGCGGGTTTTAACGCGTTTCGAAGGCGAAATCGACTAGATAATGCACGTTTCTCCGCCATTCATTTCAAAATGAGTGGTTTACCGCCACTCGTCGCCTGCATCCAAACCGACGCCCGCCCACGATAGACCCAGGCCGTCCTTCCCGTACAATGAGCAAAAGCCAGGAGAAGAAGGGCACACCATGGATCGATACCTGCGGGAAACACCGATGCTCGATTACGGCAGTGCCTCCATTCAGGCGCTGATTCACGAGCGAAACTGGAGCGAGCCGCCTGAAACAGAGCGAATACGAGCTATCTACAACTACGTACGCAACGAGGTACTGTTTGGCTACAACATCGACGACAGCATCCCCGCATCACGTGTCCTCGCTGACGGCTTTGGCCAATGCAATACCAAGGGGACGCTTTTCATGGCACTGCTGCGCCCCTGCGGCATCCCCTGTCGGCTCCACGGCTTTCTGATCGACAAAAAGCTGCAAAAGGGCGCCATGACCGGCATCGTCTATCGCAACGCGCCGCAAGAAATCCTTCACAGCTGGGTCGAAGTCTTTCTCGACGGACGTTGGTACGAGCTGGAGGGCTTTATCCTCGATAAGAGCTATCTGGGAAGCCTACAAGCAGCCCACCCGGAATGTGCCGGCGCGTTTTGCGGCTACGGCGTCGCCGTCAAGGACTTCAAGCACCCGCCGATTGACTTCGACTGTAACGACACCTATATCCAAAGCGAAGGCATCACCCGTGACCTTGGAATCTACGACTGCCCTGACGGCCTGCTACAAGAGCATGGCCAAGCCATGTCTGCAATAAAGGCGTTCGCCTACCGATATCTTGGCAGGCATCTCATGAATCGAAACGTGAAGAAGATTCGCAACAGAATGTAGACGGAACCCCATGGGCTGCCACAACTTTCCGAGCGATTTCAAGCTGGCCACAGGCAGCTCGTAATTAACGGGCACGGACCCATCATCTCGCAGAGGAGCCGCACATGTATCACCCGGTAATCAATCTTGCCAGCGCAAAATCGGCCTGGCGCGGCCTTGGCATCTACCGCGCAGGCAAGGTTCTCACTTGCGAAAAAGCCGAGGGGAACTGGTTTGAAGGGACTGTGCAGGGCTCGGCTGAGCAGCCGTACCACGTCAGACTGTCCTTGGACCATCCGCGCAGCTCCACGTGCGACTGCCCGCACGCGAAGAACCGAGCAGTCATCTGCAAGCACAAAGTCGCACTTTTCTTCAAAGCCGTTCCCAATGCCGAGAGGGACTTTCTTCGAGAGGTCGAACTGGAAGAGTTTCTCTACAACGCAGCCTTAAAACGCGAGGCAGAAGAGCGACATCGCGAGATCGTCTCGTACGTTTCGAAGCTAACGAAAGCACAACTCCAGCAGGAACTCATCAACGCGCTCGAGGAATTAGATGCGCGCGACCAGTACAGCCGTTGGTAATGCCCTCGTAACCTCGTGTTAATTCTGTTAGCACGCAACACAGGCGTGCTAGAGTGGCTATTGCGTGTAGCGCGAAGCTGCCGCGGCAGATGTCCAACGGCATCACTCCCCCGCGGCAAATACAGTGTAGTAAGCAAAGCGTGCGGTTGCCCCTCCGGGCGCCCGCACGCTTTTGTTTGTTAGGGGTATGCCGCGCGAACCCCCACAAGAAAGGAGAAATTCATGCCAAAGAACAAGGTGCAAGGCGTGATCTTTGGAATCCTCATGTCCATCACGATGGCCTATGGAATGGAAGTCTATAACGTAGCCTGGAAACTGGGCATCCCCACCATGGCAGGCGGCTTTTCCAACATGACCAACGATGTCTTCGCTGATGCCTTTATAGAAGCATCGTACATGTGGATCTTTGTCTTCCTGTTCTCAAATCTATGGGGCACGCGCGGGGGCGCATCCCTGGCCAAACGCCTTATCGACCCCGAGCGCGACAGCACCTTTGTCCAGGGAACCATTCGTTCTTGCTGCACCGTCCTCATCATGTGCCCCACGATGAGCCTTGTTGCAAGCATCCTGTTCAACATCGTTCTCGCGGGTATGCCTGTGAGCCAACTCCCAGGCATCTGGGTGGGCACGCTTATCAAGAACTTCCCCATGGCGCTGCTATGGAACCTCTTCGCGGCGTCTCCCGTCACGCGTCTTGTCTTTGGAGCGCTTTTCTCACACGTGGGAGAAGCAAGAATCGCAAAAGGAGCCGAAGCATAAAAGACGCATGCCAAACCGGCTCTGTCTTCGATATACTTCAACACGTCAATGAGCTGCTCCGTGCGTAAGTCCAATTGATGGCCTCGCCGTTCAGCTGTGACATTTTTCGCATCACGCGCATTCAATCCCTGCTGGACGGTCCTATCACACCCGTCTAGGAGGGATTTTTTATGTCAGCAGAACAAACAGCGCACGCCAGCAAACCTGCCGCCAAACTTTGGACGCGCGACCTGGTGCTCATCATCCTGGTAAATCTCTGCGTTTTCACCAACCACATCATGAGCCTCTCCACCTTCCCGTTCTATATCCAAAGCCTGGGTGGCAGCGAGGCGGTCGCAGGCATCTGCGCGGCAGCCTTTGCCTTTGTAGCCGTAATCATCAGGCCGTTTGTAGGCCGGTGGCTCGATAACGGTGTTCGTAAAGTGGCGCTCGTGGTAGGCCTGCTCCTCTTGGGCGCCGCGCCGCTGGGTTATGTGTTCGTGCCGGTCCTTTCGATGAGTATCGCCTTCCGCATGCTTCACGGCATCGGACTGTCCTTCTCCAATTCGACCACGGCGACTGTTGTCTCCGATGTGATTTGCCGCCCCCGTTTTGCAGAGGGCATGGGCTATTTTGGCATGGCGACCGCCCTGGCTTCGGCGATCGCACCGGCGCTGGGCCTTAGCCTCATGGAAGGCTTTGGATTTGGCACGTTGTATGCTGTTGCCGCTGGCATTGCGGGCCTTGGGCTTGTTCTTTTTGCCTTTGTGCGCACGCGCAAGGTGAATGTCCCCAAGAAAAAACTCGACTTGCGCACGATCATCAACCGCGATTCCCTGCCCGCCACGGCAACCATGCTCGTCTTTATGCTGACCTTTGGCGCCCTGGAGAACTTCGTCGCTATTTTTGCAGCCGAGAATTCGCTGCCCTCGGGATCGATCTACTTCATCGTGATGTCGGTGATGCTCCTCGTGGTGCGCATCACGCTGGGCAAGCTGGTCGACCAGCGCGGAGAGGCCATCTTCGTCTATACCTGCAACGCTGCGATGCTCGCAGCCTTTTTGCTTTTGGCCCTCGTCCCCAACACGGTAACGTACATCCTCTCCGCAGCGCTTGCCGGCTACGCCTTTGGCGGCCTTGAGCCTTCGCTGCAGTCGATGGCGGTTCACACCTCAACCGACGAAACGCGCGGCTCGGCCAATTCGACATTTTTATGCGGTTACGACATCGGCTACGGCCTGGGCGGCGGCCTCGCAGGCTCACTGATTACCGCCATGGGCTATTCGAGCATGTGGATGATCGTCTCACTGGCCTGTGTGGCAAGCGTGCTCATCTACGTGGCGTGGGCGCGTCATTCCGACACATCGTTTAGCAAGAATCTCGCCAGGCGCTAGCCGGACATCAACACAATCGATGCGATGAACGCCGTCGCATGGCAAGCTTCAATGCCTGTCATGCGACGGCTTTTAGTAGATAAAGACAGTACGAGAATTGCGCCAGTCTTCGTGTCGCTCACGACTGTGCCGGCAGGCGCGCGAGCGCTCGAATCCGCAGCGAGTCCGCCGCCGTAGCTGGCTGTCTTGTTGCCGGTAATGGTGCTCCCCTTGATGTTCATGGCGGTGTAGTACCCATACGACATGACACCACCGCCACGGAAGCAACATTGTCGCTGATCTCGGTGCCGCAAATCTCGACGGGGCCTTGAGCATCACCGCGCACACGCCGCCACCCAGAGCGGAGTGGCGGTTTTTCGCGCATTCCCCAACGGCTGGCGGTTTTTGAAACGTTTTAGGGGCCAAATCGAATAGATAGTGCACGTTTCTCCGCCACTCATTTCAAAACGAGCGATTTACCGCCACTCGTTTGGACCCGACTTGGACTCGAGCCCCCCTACGGGGCTTAACTCGGCAGCAAAATGCACGTTTTGCCGCCAGTCATCTCAAGGTGCACGTTTCTCCGCCACTCGTTCCGCCACTCATTTCAAATCCGCCCGCGCATCCGGCCCCGCCTTTACCGAACCATTACGTCTCATCCCCCAGTATCGCCCTTCCGTAGCCTATAATCATAGTGCACAAGTGGAATATCATCATAAGGGACGGGCACGATGCTAAAACACGGGATACTCGGCCTTCTCAATTACGGTGACATGACCGGCTACGAGATTCGAGAGATCTTCAACAAATCCCTGAACTTCTTCTGGCAAGCGCAGAGCAGCCAGATTTATCGCGAGCTGCGCACCCTGGAGAAAAACGGCTGGATAACGATCACCACCGTCGAGCAAAGCGAGAAACCCAACAAGAATGTCTGCTCCATTACGGAAGACGGCCGCACCGAGCTTCTAAGCTGGCTCTCCACGCAAAACCCCATCGGCGATACCCGCGTGCCCCTGCTAATGCAGGTGTTCTTCCTGGGCAACCGAAGCAAAGAGGAAAACATCGCCTACTTCGAAGGCATCGCAAGCGCATGCCGCCAGCAGCTGGCCTCCTTTTCCGACATCGACCAAAGCATCGACTACTTTGAGAGCGAGCTTGGCCTGCAAAATCACAGCCCGTACTGGAAAATGACCGCCGACTTTGGCAGAAGAAGCCTGCAAATGCACATCGACTGGGCCGAGCACTGCGCCGCTAAACTGAGGAGCGAACGATGAACATCCTGGCCATCAACGGCAGCCCCAAAGGCGAACGAAGCAACACTTGGCGCCTGACCAGCGCTTTTCTGCAAGGAATCGCCACCCGGGAAGAGAGTGCCTGCGGACAGACGCCAGCAATCGAAACCATACATGTCGCCAAACTCGACATCAAACCTTGTCTGGGCTGCTTTTCCTGCTGGAGCAAGACGCCGGGAACATGTTGCCTGCACGACGACATGCAAGCAATCATTGAGAAAATCCTGTGGGCCGATGTCATTATCTGGAGCTTCCCCTTGTACTACTTCGGGCTGCCCGGTCCGCTGAAGAACCTCATCGACCGCCAGCTCCCCATGTCGCTTCCCTTTATGAGCGTCGAGGCGCAAAACGGCGGGCATCCGTCCCGCTACGACATGAGCGGCAAGCGGACAGTCGTGATTTCGACCTGCGGATTCTATACCGCAAAGGGCAATTACAGCGGTGTGACCGATCTTTTCGATCGGCTTTGCGGCAAAGGCGGCTACACCGCGCTCTTCTGCGGGCAAGGCGAACTCTTCCGCGTGAAGGAGCTGGCAGAGCGCACGGACGAATACCTTTCACACGTCGAAAAAGCAGGCGAGGAGTTCGTAGACGGGGGCATCACTGGGGAGACCCGTGCCAAGCTCGATCAAGATCTGTTCCCGCGCGACGCCTTCGAAGCGATGGCGGACGCAAGCTGGGGTGTTGACGAATCCGGCGAAAAGGAAGATCCAAGCCTGGTATTCACCCGTCAGATGGCGGCCCTCTACCGCAGGGAAGCATGGCCCGGGCGCGACATCGTACTCGACATGCGCTACACCGATATCGACAAGACCTATCGCATCGTCCTTGGAAAGAATGGCAGTCACGTCGAGGAAGAACCTACCGGGGGCTTCACCACAAATTGCACCACTCAAATCAACACGCCTCTGAGCGTTTGGCGCTCAATTGCCGCCGGCGAAATTGCCGGTGACGAGGCACTCATGAAACATATATACTCGGTTGAAGGCAACTTCGACCTGATGATGCACTGGGACGAATACTTTGGGGCTGCAAGTGCCGGCGCGGACGGCGGTAACGCAAGCGCGAGCGCTAACGAAACAAGTGCCGCCAAGAGCGCAGACGAGCCAAAAACTAACATGTTGCTGCTCTTGATTCCCTGGATCGTCTTTTGGGTTGCAGCTTCCATCGACAGCTTTTGGGGCAGCCTTCTCAGCATGGCGATATGCGTTCTTCTGCCAGTGCTGATGTACCGAACCGAGGCCACCCGATACGACCAGATTTCGAGCCTGGGAGTCGGCACATGCTCCATCGCGCTGCTGGCAGGGGCCTCCCCCGTCCTTGTGATTCCGGCATCGTATTTCCTGTTCGGGCTCATCTGGACCGTCTCCTGCTTCACAAACGTGCCGCTAACCGCTCATTACTCCAAAAACAGCTACAACGGAGATGCAACGCTGCGAAACCCGATCTTCATGCGGACGAATCGCATCCTCACCGCCGCATGGGGGATCCTCTACCTGATCACGCCCCTATGGACGCACTTCATCATGCAAACGGATGCCGCTAGCTTTGTTGGCGCGATCAACTCGGTCCTCCCCGCGTTTATGGGCGTCTTTACCGCCTGGTTTCAAAAGTGGTACCCGCGGCACATCGCCCGAGGGTAGAGGCGCGCTCTAAACAAGGGCGTGAATCAAGACCCGAAACGTCCCCGCCGTATACGTGTACGAAGCCACCCATCATCCAAGCGTGAGCGCGTCTCCCGGAGCGATGTCGGAAGCCTCGGGACTCAGCACCAGCACGCCGTGCCACCCTTCGGTTAAGCCGCCCTTCTCGGGGATAAGATCCGAACTGTCGATTGTGCTGACGGTCGGCAGCGGCTTGCCAATAATTGCGTTGGGAAACATCCACCAGCGCAAGAACCCTGTGGTGGCACGGTTAATAAGCACCTTTGCCGAATAGCGCATGCTGCCATGATGGACCGTCACAATGTCACCTGCCGCGAATGCGCCCAGGCGCACGTTGCCCGCGATTGCGATGGTGCCCTTAAGGCGCTTGATGTTGGGAAGCCCCGCGCAAAACGGCTTGAGTTTGGGCATCGGAGCGACCTCAAGCACCTCGAATACGTTCTTGGCACCGCCGAATCTCTTCGAGACCTCTTGCTTGTACGCATCGATACTCGCGAGCTCGTCCTTAATCTGGTCCGATCTGAGCTTGGCCAAAGGATCGCTGCGAAGCGCACTGGTATAAGAGAAGGCAGTGCTGTTCACCGGATCAAGCGGGTCGGCATAGAGGAAGTCGTTCCTGAGCATGGTGAGGATGGGCCTGCCGGCATCAGGCGCCTTTTTTAACGTAACGGGCTCGTCGTCGGTATAGTGCATCGGGTACTTGGGCCGCAGCCTGTAGGCGCACTCGGGGCAAAGCCAGCCGTCCTGCAGCATGGCGCCGCACGTGTCGGTGATGGGATTGAACGCCGTATTTTTGATGACGCTGCCGCAACCTGGACAGATGATTTCCTTAGGGGCCTTTTCGTTTCCAACTGCCATGGGGACTCCTCTCGATACGGGGCGCTGGTAGTGGCGCGGTGCGCTATGGAGCAAGACGAGCCTGCCACAGGCAACGGCACAGCCCCCTACCTTGCATTCAGCGTAACGTGCATTCCGTGCAGGCGGAATTACCCCATGTCCCAAATTGGAGTCGGAAAGACATTGGCTACCTCATAAAAATCGTCTTCCATTTCTCGCCTTCGAACGAAGTGAAGAACTCTTGTGATACGCCATCCAAGTAATTCGTGGAGACGCAGCAAGTGCAGCAAACAGCAGCCCAAGCTTTCTGATTTTTCGTTCCATAGGCTCGTCTTTATTAGCTAGGCACAGATGTTATCTCGACGCCTACGCAGCCCACTGAAACGCCCGGAGGGGTCGAGTCAAATTGAAAGGACTGACCCCGGAGAAGTTCCGAGGCCAGTCCCTTGCAAGCTTAGTTTTTATTGAGCCGTCTAAGTTTGGACCGCAGTTCACACCCGCGCGGTACCGGCTTCTTACGGCAAGCGAAATGAAAGCGCCTGGTTTTACCAGATGCGTTTTCTTTTGCGCGCGCAGATTGCGGCTGCCAATGCAAGTACGCCCGTTCCGGTCAGGGCAGTGCCAAGCGCTGTTGCCGTATGATCACCCATCGGAGGAATGGCGCTATCGGCGTTCGCGTTGCCGCCGTTAGTTTGAGAGCCGTTAGTTTGAGAGCCGTTAGTTTGAGAGCCGTCCGCGCCAGGGGTGTTGTTGCCCGGGGCGTCCGTGCCGGGTTTGCCGGTATCGGAATTGCCCGGATTGTTCTTGAGCACCTTCTTGAACTGGGCTCTGTAGACAGCATCTTCTGTCGCGTCGGTGATTTCCTTGTGCCATGAATCGAACACGTAGTCGTACTTGTCGTCAGACGGTTTCATAGGAGTGGGTGCCGTGATTTGGGCTGCTTTCGTGCCGATCTCATACCAGTCTTCGCTATAGATAGTGGTGCCGTCTTCATTCGCGAAGGTGATTTTCACCAAAGACGGTTTTGCGGCGGCAATCAGATAAACCTTGCCATCGGAGCCGATGCTGGCGTAATTGGCGCACTCGATGCGCTGCTCTTTTGTCTGCGTTGCGTAGCGGGCATTTTCGTTATCAAGATACCAGCCGTCAATCTTTTTATTGGTCACGTCATCGGGTTTGCCCAGGTAAAGCTCGTTCATGCCTTTTGCTGCCGACAATTTTGCACGGGAGCCGTCCAGGTAGACGTCGGAAGCCGCCTTGTCTGCGCTGTTGTTGCACAGTTTGGTGTTGGTGATGGTAGTGCCTGCACCTTCGCCGGAATTCGATTCTGCGGCAAAACCTCCTCCGTAATTTGCCGCCTTGTTACCCGTGATGGTACATCCGTCAATGGTCAAGCTGGTGAAGTTACCATACGATGCAACGCCGCCACCTATTGCAGCGTTGTTCTTTGTTATCGTACAGTCGCGAATTTCTGCTGCTGCAGGTGATTTCATCATCACTGCAAGCACACCGGCACCATAGCCTTCGTCCTGATTCGCTGTGTTATTGGTTATGGTGGTGTTCTCAAGGAATAAGCCCGGTTTTTCGGCAGCGCCTACGTTTGGGGTGTCAGCGCACAGGCCGTATGCTGCGGCGTAGAAATACGCGGAAGAAAGAACGCCTGCGCCATCGTTTGCTTCGTTTCCGCTGATGGTACCGCCAAGGATTTGCGCGGAGCTTTGAAGGTTGCCCCATCCACCCTTGTTGATTTCTTCGATTGATGCAACAACGGCAACTCCGCCTCCCATTTCGTTGGCTTTGTTGTTCGAAATGGTTCCGCCCGTCATGACAAACGAAGATCCGCCGGAAACGTATACGCCGCCGCCAAAGTAGTTATTGCCTTTACGGTCGGCAATGGTAACGCCGGGGTACATATTGCACGCACCTTGGATATACAACAGACCAGGTACGTCGTTGCTCTGCTCGTTTCCACCGCTAATTATTAGCGTGTCACCGCCATCTGCCGCGCCCAAGTTCAATTGGGCTCCCGGCTGTACGGAAATCGAGCTGTCCTGACCAAGCGTCATGATGTGTCCGTTGCCAACAATGCTCACAGGCTGCGAAGAGGAGAACGAGACTCCCCCAGTTTGAATATCGTCGGTGAGCTCAATGATGTACTCGCCGCTGGTGGCATCGTTTACGATGGCTGCCGCATCATCGAATTCGCTGCTGCTGCCCACTTTAATAGTGGCTGGCGTTGTCGCGAAGGCCGATATCGGCATCGCCAATGCGTAGAGTGCCAATGCTACGACAAAGGCCAGCACCCTGCGTTTTTTGCTCACGGTATCTCGCTTTCAAAGTCTTTAGAATCTGAGCCGGGGCGTGCATGTGCTTGCTCAGATTCGGTAAAAGGATACGATTGCGCAATATCGTAATATAGGGCATATAAGGCTTTCTAAGGCAAATCCAAGCAAAAGACGCAATAGCAAATCAATACACGTTAAAATGCCGTGAATAGGCACACAAAAGCAAGGGGAGGGGCGAATAAATAAGACAATTGTTGGAAACTGAGAAAACAGAAAGGAAGATGCGGAAGAAATGAAAATAAGCAATAAAAGCAAATTCATTTCGGTCCTGATGGGCGTCGCACTGTGCCCCATGATGTTGCCAACCGCAGCATTCGCGGCTGGCAACGGTACGGCATCGGGGGTTTCGTCATCCCCGACTGAGTTGATTCAGTCTTCTGAGTCGGAAGGCGCTGATACGGGCGCAAGCTCAGGCGATATGCTTGCCGCGCAGTCTGAATCGACGGGTGAAGCGGCCAATGCGACGACCGGCAAAGCAGCTAATGAAGTAGCAGCCCCTGCAGCCGAAACTG
>OLOO01002060.1_pt1 | contig 11825 bp, 10 predicted proteins | sample 1672621 | NCBI WGS metagenome assembly OLOO01 (sample SAMEA3136706, study PRJEB25190) | human gut metagenome | biome: human gut; feature: human-associated habitat; material: faeces | place: Austria | collected 2013 | reverse complement strand
CCGGCAACCACCATTCGCGCGGCGAGAAGGGCCGAGGAGCTCTATGGCGGAGACCTCTGCCGTCCGACCGTGGACGCCTCGGGCCTCATCTCCGCAAGGAGGATCGAGCTGCGCTCGCTCTACGTGGACGCCCTGGTCGCGGGTGCCGACGCCGCCCTGCAGACGGGGCGAGACGGGCTTGCGGTCTCCTTCGGGCGCGAGGCGGTCTGCGCGGACGACATGCGCGAGGACGCCTTCATGGCCTATATGAGGGCGTTGAAGGCGTCCGGCCGCGGGGCCGAGGCGAGCGCCGAGTACGAGAAGTACGCGCGGCGCGTGGTCCGCGTCCGCAAGCTGCCGCCGTCGCGAGAGCTCCGAGACCTCGCCAACAGGAGCATGGGCTTCTCGGCCAAGGAGCGCTACGAGCGCCGCAAGCTGCTCGTGGAGGATGCCCGGGAGGTCGAGGTGCTGCCGCTGCTGCCGCTGGATGCCGAGGACGAAGAGCGCCTCCTCATGGAGGGCTGACACGTGTCGCGGGTGCGCTTTTGGTGACAGCTTTCATGGCGAGAGACAGGTGACTGGAGGGCGGGTAAAGTTAAGAGCTGATTGCAACCGGTGGCCGGCTGGCCGCCTCGAATTCCAGAGGGAATCAAATGGCGAATTTTCTCTCCAAGATCCTCTCCTTTGGGTCCGATAAGGAGCTCAAGGAGTACAGGCGCATCACCGACGAGGTAAACGCACTCGAGTCGCGCTTCCACGCCATGAGTGACGAGGAACTCTGTGGTCAGACCGCCGTCTTCCGCGAGCGCTACCAGAACGGCGAGACCCTGGATGACCTTCTTCCCGAGGCCTTTGCCGCCGTGAGGGAGGCGTCCCTGCGCACCGTTGGCATGCGTCACTTTGACGTGCAGGTCATCGGTGCCATTGCCCTGCACCGCGGCACCATCGCAGAGATGAAGACCGGCGAGGGCAAGACGCTCGTCTCCACGCTGGCCGGCTACCTCAACGCCATCCCCGGCGAGGGCGTCCACATCGTCACCGTCAACGACTACCTGGCCAAGCGAGACAGTGAGTGGATGGGCCGCATCTACCGCTTCATGGGCATGAAGGTGGGTCTGCTGCAGAACGGCATGAAGCTCAGCCTGAAGAAGCCCGCCTACGAGGCCGACGTCACCTACGGCACCAACTCCGAGTTTGGCTTTGACTACCTGCGCGACAACATGGTCACCAGGCCTGACATGCGCGTCCAGCGCGGCCACCACTACGCCATCGTGGACGAGGCCGACTCCATTCTCATCGACGAGGCCCGCACCCCGCTCATCATCTCCGGCGCCGGCACCAAGTCCGCCAGCACCTACAAGGACTTTGCCCGCGCCGTCCGCGGCCTCACGCCCGACGTGGACTTTGAGATGGACGAGGCCAAGCACACTATCGCCGCCACCGACGACGGCCTGAAGAAGATCGAGCGCGCCCTGGGCATCGATGACATCTACGCCGACGCCTCCGGTCAGCTGGTCAACCACCTGCAGCAGGCGCTCAAGGCCCAGTACATGTTCCACAGGGACCAGCAGTACGTGGTCGCCGACGGCGAGGTCAAGATCGTCGACGAGTTCACCGGCCGCATCATGGAGGGCAGGCGCTACTCCGAGGGTCTGCACCAGGCCATCGAGGCCAAGGAAGGCGTCATTGTCCGCGAGGAGAACCAGACGCTGGCCACCATCACCCTGCAGAACTACTTCCTCATGTACGACAAGCTCTCCGGCATGACGGGCACCGCCATGACCGAGGACTCCGAGTTCCGTGAGGTCTACCACATCCCCGTTCAGGTCATTCCGCCCAACAAGCCCGTCATCCGCGTTGACCACGACGACCTGGTCTACCGCTCCATCGAGGCCAAGTTCAACGCCGTGGCCGAGGACGTCGCCGTCCGCCACGCCAACGGCCAGCCCTGCCTGGTGGGCACCGTCTCCATCGAGAACTCCGAGCGGCTTTCCCGCATCCTGGACAAGCGCGGCATCAAGCACAACGTGCTCAACGCTAAGTTCCATGAGCGCGAGGCGCAGATCGTGGCCCAGGCCGGCCGCGAGGGCGCCGTCACCATAGCCACCAACATGGCCGGCCGTGGCACAGACATCCTGCTGGGCGGCAACCCTGACCTCATTGCCGAGGATATCCTGCGCCAGCGCGACATCGACCCCGCCGAGGCAACTCCCGAGCAGCGCGCCGATGCCCTGGCCGAGGCCAAAAAGACCTGCTCGGCCGAGCGCGAGCACGTCGTTGCCGCCGGTGGCCTGTGCGTCATCGGCACCGAGCGCCACGAGAGCCGCCGCATCGACAACCAGCTGCGCGGCCGCTCCGGCCGTCAGGGAGACCCCGGCGAGACCCAGTTCTACCTCTCGCTCGAGGATGACCTCATGCGCCTGTTTGGCGGAGACCGCATGGACAAGATCTCCGACATGATGGTCAAGACCGGCATGCCGGACGACCAGCCCATCCAGGCCAAGATGGTCACCAAGGCCGTGGAGAGCGCTCAGCGCAAGGTCGAGGAAGTCAACTTTGCCATGCGCAAGAACGTCCTTGACTACGACAACGTCATGAACACGCAGCGCCAGGTCATCTACGAGGAGCGCAACAAGATCCTGGACGGCAAGGACCTCATGGCCCACATCGACGAGGTCACCTACGACACCGTCCAGCGCAAGGTCGAGGAGTTCTGCCCCGAGAGCGCCTCCTCGGAGGAGTGGGACGTCCGCGGCCTCATGAGGTGGCTCTCCGAGCTCACTGGCTCCAAGGAGCTGCCCGAGGTCTCCGATGACGCCGACCAGGGCGAGGTCATGGAGACGGTGGACAAGTTTGTGGACGCCTGCTTTGCCGCAAAGGCGCAGCGCATTGGCGAGAAGCCCATGCACATGCTCTCCTCCCAGGTTATGCTTCGCGTCATCGACACGCGCTGGATGTCCTACCTGCAGGAGATGGACTACCTCAAGACGGGCATCGGCTTGCGTGGCTTTGGCCAGAGGGACCCGCTGGTGGAGTACAAGAGCGAGGCCTATGCGGCCTTCTCTGAGCTGGTCAACACCATGTACGAGGACTTCCTGCGTACCATCCTGCGCATCGAGGTCGTCGATCGCCCCGCGCCGGCCGCTGTTCCGTCTGACGCCGAGCCTGCCGAGCTGCGCGGGGCCCAGTACTCCGGCCCCTCCGAAGTCGACGGAGACCAGGGCTCCCGTCGCATGCCCGCCGCCCCCAAGGCCCCCGGCATGCCTCCCGCGCCCCAGGGCAAGAATCCTGGCGCAGAGAAGCCCAGGACCTACCGCAAGTCCGACGACCCGGACCCCTACGCCAACGTGGGCCGCAACGAGCCTTGCCCCTGTGGCAGCGGCAAGAAGTTCAAGAACTGTCACGGCAGGAACCGATAGATGGCTGACGTGACCAAGGAGACCCTCGACGCCCTGGCCGCAAGGCTCACCGAGGTCGAGGGATACCTGCACATAGACGAGCGCCGTGGAGACGTGGCCAACCTCGAGGCCGCCAGCGCGGCCCCGGGGTTCTGGGATGACGCGGCGCACGCCCGTGACGTCATGGCCCGTCTTGCCTCCGCAAAGGACGACGTGGCCGGCATAGAGGCCGCCCACGCCAAGCTGGACGACGCCCTTGCCGCCTACGAGCTGGGCTGCGAGACCGAGGACGAGGACCTTCTTGCCGAGTCTGCCGAGCTGGTGGCCTCCCTAGAGAAGGACCTCTCGGAGCTCGAGCTCTCAAGCTGGTTCACCGACGAGCTCGACCACGGCGACGCCATCGTAACGGTGACGCCGGGCCAGGGCGGCCTTGAGGCGCAGGACTGGTGCGAGATGCTCTTTCGCATGTACCAGCGCTACTGCGACCGCCGCGGCTGGTCCGTCACCGTCAACGACGCCGAGCCCGGCGAGGTCATTGGCCTCGACCGCGCCATGTTCACGGTGAGCGGCAAGAACGCCTATGGCATGCTTCGCGCCGAGCAGGGCGTGCACCGCCTAGTGCGCATCTCTCCCACGGACGCCAAGAAGCGCCGCCAGACCACGTTTGCCGGCGTGGAGGTCCTGCCCGTCCTGCCGGACGACGTCGAGGTCGAGATTGACCCCAACGACCTGCGCATAGACGTCTTCCACGCCCACGGCCACGGCGGCCAGGGTGTCAACACCACCGACTCCGCCGTCCGCATCACCCACCTGCCCACGGGCATCGTGGTCACCTGCCAGAACGAGCGCAGCCAGATCCAGAACAAGGCCTTTGCCATGGGCGTCCTCAAGAGCCGCCTGTACGAGATGGAGCTCGCCCGTCGTGCGGAGGAGATCGACGAGCTGCGCGGCCCCAAGACCGACATCGGCTTTGGCAACCAGATCCGCAGCTACGTGCTCTATCCGTACCAGATGGTCAAGGACCTGCGCACGGGCGTGGAGACGGGCAACGTGGACTCCGTCCTCTCCGACGGAGACCTGGACAAGTTCATCGTCGGCTACCACCGCTGGTCAACGGGTGGCGGGGGGCAGCAGTGAGTCCCGCGCGCTGGCGCGTCTACGTGAGGGACGCGCTCCTAATCGTCCTGGGCTCGGCGGTCTTTGCCGTGGGCGTCGACTGCTTCGAAGTGCCCAACGGCCTGGCTGCGGGCGGCGTGACCGGCCTGGCCACGGTGTTCTACGCCCTGGCCGACGCCGCTGGCTTCTACCTGCCCGTCGGCATGCAGACCATCGTGATGAACGTCTTCTTGCTGCTGCTGGTCATACGGTCGGGCAACCGCGGCTACATCGTCCGCACCATCGCCGGCATCATTGCATGTGGCCTGTTCACGGACGCTCTGGTGCCGGTGCTGCCGGTCCTGGGCAACGGTGACCTGCTGCTCTGCTCCCTCTGGGGCGGCGTCATCACGGGCATCGGCCTGGGCCTGGTCTTCAGGACCGGCGGCAATACCGGCGGCACGGATATTGTGGCGCAGCTCATTGCAAAGCGCCTGGGCATGCCGCTCGGCACGGCCGTCATGTTCGTGGACGGCGCCATCATCGCGCTCTCCGCGCCGGTCTTCTCCATTGAGAACGCGCTGTACGCGGCCATTGCCATGTACATCTGCGGCAAGGTGATTGACGCCGTGGTGGACGGCCCCCGTGCCGAGCGAGCCGCCTACATCATCTCCGAGCGCCATGCGGAGATTGCCAACGCCATCATGTACGACCTCAACCGCGGTTGCACCGAGCTGCAGGCCCGCGGCGTCTGGAGTGGCAACGACCGCCCCGTGCTCTTCTGCGTGCTGGGGCGCTCCCAGACCCCGCGCCTGAAGCAGATCGTCTCAGAGGCGGACCCTGAGGCCATCGTCATCATCTCCGAGGTCCACGAGGCCTTTGGCGAGGGCTTCGGCAGCATCGAGGGCTAGCCGCAGCCGCCCCTTGCATGCGATTGTGGTCCGTGACGGTGCCGGCTGCGCCCAAAATCGCATGCAAGGGGCGGGCCAAGCGGCGAGAAGTCCGCTAGCGCATGGCGGTGATGGGGTCGTAGTCAATGGGGGAGAGAACCGGCTCCACGCGCACGATCTCCTTGATGCCGTAGGCCTTGAGGAGTTGCACCTGGTCGTCTGAGATGCCCGTGTCGGTGATGAGCAGGTCGATCTCGTCGATGGAGCCAAACTGGAAGCTCGAGGTCAGGCCGATCTTTGACGAGTCGGCCAGAATGACGTGCTGCTTTGAGTGCTCCAGCATGACGCTGTTGATGGCGGGCTCCGGCGAGGTGGCGCTCGTGAGGCCAAAGTTTGCCGAGAGGCCCGTGCACCCCAGGAAGCTCTTTGCCGCGGTCACGCGCTTGATGGTCTCCATGGCAATCTCTCCGGTCATGGAGGCGCGCGGCGGTCTGATCTCTCCACCGGTCAGAAGAACGGACACGTTCTGGCGCTCCTCCAGCATGAGCGCCTTGCCGTTGTTGGTGATGACGGTGACGTCCTGGGCGGTGATGAACTCCAGCAGGCCCAGCGCCGTGGAGCTGGTGTTGATGAAGATGCAGTCGCCGTCCTCCACGTGACGGGCGGCCTCCCGTGCGATGGCCTTGTTGGCGCGGATCTGGCGGGAGCCCGACGGGCGGCCGAAGGGGTTCAGCAGCGTGGCCGTGCCGTACTGCCGGGTGAGCACCTGCTGGCTCTCCAGATAGTCAAGGTCGCGGCGGATGGTGAGGGCAGAGACGTCAAAGTGCGCCGCCAGCTCGGCAACGCTAACTTGTCCGCGCACCTCCAGAATCGCCGTGATCTCGTCTCTCCTGCTTGCCACAAGGGCCTTGCTGCGCTTCATCTATCCGGTCCTCCGGGGTTGATTTAAATGATTATTGTGTCCTGTAGAACGCTCAAACAACCATATATATTAGATAAATCAAACATGCACGACAAGTGTCAAAGCCTTACTTGTCTTTAATTAGCGAACGTTCTTATAAAACGCGCATAAAACTCATTAACAATGCGTCTACCTGCTGTTATCTAGAGAATAACCGTTCGAATATCACAGGTGTGGAATCGATTTCTCCCGTCATAAAAAAATTAGCGAAGCAGTTTTGCGAGGAGAAAAAGAGCGCAAAATATGAAAAAATCGTTGACAAGAAGGCCCAAAAGCACGAAATTAATGAACGTTAATAAGGCCTGTCCACAGGCCAGCCCGCAAGGGCGCGGAGGGGCAGGACGAGAACGACTAGGAAAGTCGAGGTGAGTGCATTGTTGAGCGATCTTCTGGACGAGAGCCTTGTCGCGCTTAACGTGGAGGCCTCTGACTGGGAGGACGCCATCAGGAAGTCCGCCCAGCTGCTGGTCGACGCCGGCAAGGTCACGCCGGCCTACGTTGACGACATCGTCAAGGGTGTCAACGAGCTCGGTCCCTACATCGTCATCACCGAGCACGTCGCGCTGCCGCACGCCCGCCCGGAGTCCGGCGCCCTGGAGTCTGCCGTGGGCATCGTGACCCTGAAGGAGCCGGTCGAGTTTGGCTCTGCCGACAATGATCCGGTGAAGTTCCTGTTCCCGCTCTCCGCCAAGGATTCCGACAGCCACCTGAGCGCCCTGCAGTCCTTGGTCGAGCTCCTGAGCGACCCTGACTTCTTCGCTCAGCTCGAGAGCGCCGCTACGCCTAAGGATGTCGTGGACCTCGTCCACGCTAAGGAAGGGAAGTAAAGAAAATGGCCAAGACCTATCACGCTCTCGTTTGCTGCCGCGCCGGCATGGGCTCTTCCATGATGCTCAAGATCAAGATCGATCAGGTCATCAAGGAGAACAACCTCCCCGTCGAGACCGAGCACGGCAACCTCGACTCCCTCATCGGCTTCACCGGCGACCTGGTCATCACCATGTCCGACCTCACCGATGAGCTCAACGCCGACGAGCGCGTTCCTTCCGCCATCGGCATCACCAACATCGTCGACAAGGCCGAGATGAAGCAGAAGCTCGAGGCCTGGCTCGCCGAGCACGCCGAGTAAATAACTCCGCCGCTAATCCCTTTTCTTCAATTTAGCAACTAGCTCACCACCCGCCAAATCGGGTGGGTGGTGAGCATTGCGCTCATTTTGAGATTCCTATCTGAGTAGGTCCTGCCAACATCAAGTCTCGCTGAAAGGAGAACAGCAATGGTTAACGCTATTCTCATGCAGCTCAGGGACACGGCCGTCATCATGGGCGTCATCGCCCTCGTCGGCCTCCTGCTGCAGAAGAAGTCCGCTGTTGACGTCTTCTCGGGCACCGTGAAGACCATCATCGGCTTCCTCATCTTCAACATCGGTTCTGACGCCATGAGCGCTCAGATCACCATCTTCTCTGACATGTTCAGCCGCGCCTTCCAGGTGTCCGGCGTCGTGACGCAGGTCGAGGTCGCTACCGCCCTCGCCCTGAACACCTACGGCACCGAGGTCGCCCTGGTCATGGTCCTCGGCTTCATCATGAACCTGGTGTTCGCCAAGATCACCCCGTTCAAGGCCGTCTTCCTGACCGGTCAGCACTTCCTGTACTTTGCCTGCGTCCTGGCCCTGGTCTTCATCGCCCTCGGCGCTCCGATGTTCGTCACCGTCATCCTCGGCGGCGTCGTCCTCGGCTTCTGCGGTGCTGCCCTGCCTTCTCTGTGCCAGCCCTTCGTTAACAAGCTGACCGGCACCGACAACATCGCTATCGGCCACTTCAACTGCATCGGCTACGCCTTCTCCGGTTACGTGGGCAAGCTCTTCGCCAAGAAGAACGAGTCCGAGACCGAGAAGGAGGAGAAGCAGCTCCCCGAGTTCTTCAAGCTCTTCAAGGACTTCGTCTTCTCCGTGGCCCTGTTCATGGTCGTGCTGTTCTACATCGTGACCCTCGCCTGCTTCTTCACCGGCCACTTTGGTGACCAGCTCGCCAACGGCAAGGCCTTCACCTCCTACTTCGGCAACGACATCTGGTGGATCTGGCCGTTCCTCGCTGGCCTCAAGTTCGCTGCCGGCATGTCCGTCCTGGTCTACGGCGTCCGTCAGTTCATCGCCGAGATCACCGCTGCCTTCGTCGGCATCTCCGAGAAGCTCATCCCGGATGCCAAGCCGGCCGTGGACTGCCCCGCCATCTTCCCGTTTGCTCCTAACGCCGTCATCATCGGCTTCATCGGCTCCTTCCTCGGTGGCCTTGTCGCCATGGCTCTGATGGTTGCCTTCCACAGCGAGACCATCATGATCCCCGCTGCCGGCATCTGCTTCTTCTCCGGCGGCACCTGCGGCGTCTGCGGCTACGCCTACGGTGGTTGGCGTGGCGCCCTGCTGGGCTCCTTCCTCGTCGGCATCGTTCTTTGCGCTGGTCCGCTGGTCCTGTACCCGGCCTTCGCCAACCTGGGAATCGCTGGCGCTTCCTTCCCGAACGTCGACTACAACATCGTCGGCTCCATCATCTACGGCATCGGCAGCATCTTCGCCTAAGCCTGGTCTCGGGAATGCACTACCTACTCAGCTCTGAGGTCTAATGCCGAGGGCGCCCGTGGTAGCCCCACGGGCGCCCTCGCTTGTATCGCATCAAACGTTTAGCAAGTACGGCAATCGCCGCCTACCATCCAAGAGGGGAGAAGAACATGGGTCTTGAGGACATCACGCACAAGCAGCTCGGCGGTCTCTTCGTCCAGGTTCTTGACCAGGCACCCGTGGTCCTCATGGCCCAGGCCGCCGGCTTTGACTTCCTCTTCTTCGATGGCGAGCATGGCGACATTGACCAGAGTCGCCTGAGCAGCGTCATGCTGCTGGGCAACTCGCTCGGGATCCCCTCCATCGTCCGCGCCCCGCAGCTCGCGAGGGCCGACGTCTCCAGGATGCTTGACCTGGGCGCTTCCGGCGTCATGGTCCCCATGGTCGAGACCGCTGCACAGGCAAGGCAGCTGGTCCAGTGGGCCAAGTACCCTCCCGTCGGCACGCGCAGCTACTCCGGCGGCGCCCACACGGGCTATGGCCCCAGCGGCCACCATGCCCAGAACATGTCCCGCGCCAATGTCTCCACGCTTGCCATCGCCCAGATCGAGACCGTCGAGGGCGTCCGCAACGTCCGTGACATCCTCGCCGTCCCCGGTCTTGACGCTGCCATTGTCGGCCCCTGTGACCTGGCCATCTCCATGGGTCGCCCCGACGAGGTGGGTTGCCCCGAGGAGCTCGCGCTTATCGACGAGGTCCAGGCCGCCTGCGCCGCCGCTGGCAAGGGCTTTGGCATCATTGGCGGGAACGCTCTTCTCGCCAGGTATGCGGGGAACATTAACCTCATGGTCTCCGCGATAGACACGCACATCCTCAGAGACGCGCTTGCCGGCGCGGCCTCCGAGTACCAGAAGATCCGCGCGCAGGCCAAGTAGCAGCCCTGCGACAGAAGGTGAGACATGTCCAAGAACTCTAAGAAGAGGTCGGCCACCGAGGCCGCCAAGGCCGGAACCAAGGCTGACGAGCAGAAGATGAGCGCAGCCGACACCGCCAAGGCCGTCTCCGAGAACGTCCTTGAGGACATGCTCGGCATCGGCGTGGAGAAGCCCGCCGACCCCGAGCTCCCCGACGAGGAGATGGAGCTTGAGGTTGAGGAGGACCGCAAGCGCCTGCTGCTGCAGGGCCTGGGCATGTTGGCCATCTCAATCGCGCTTCTCTTTGTGGCGCTGGGCGCCTGGGCCGCCGCCAACATCACCGGCAACGTGGTCCTTCTTCTCGTGCTGATCTTTGACCTCACGGCCGTCTGGTTTGTGTGCAAGGGCATGGGCAAGCGCTTCAACCGCTACGCCTCCCGCGTGCACGTGATTGACTTCGGCCGCCGCAACATCCTTCTGTACCTCAAGTCCGACCCCAAGAAGGCCCAGGTCGTGGTCTACAAGGACATCAAGAACTACAAGCTCATCCGCCAGGGCGGCTCGCTGCGCCTGCTGCTTGCCGGCAACTGGGTCACCCACCCTTCCGGCTACCAACTCGTTGACATCAACCGTCCCTTCATGAAGGACTCCCTGGACGGCCTTGCCGCCCAGATCAAGGACGTCATGAGGGAGCACCGCGTGAACGAGCGCAGTTAGTCGCCCGCACGCCACCAATCGCTTATCGGTGGGCCCTCCGCGCGTGGGCCCAGAAATGAAGGAGGAATAGCATGGCAACAGATAAGGAGCAGGTTCAGGAGTTCCTGAGCATTGCCAAGGAGTCCGTGGACGAGTACGTCGCGGGCATTGACTTTGCGGCCCTCTCCGCCGCGAAGCAGCTCATCCTTGCCGCCGAGGCCAAGGGTAACCGCCTGCACGTCACGGGCATCGGCAAGCCGGGCCACGTCTCGGGTTACGCCGCGTCGCTCTTCAGCTCCACGGGCACCCCGACCTATGAGCTTCACGGCACCGAGTGCGTTCACGGCTCCGCCGGCCAGACCAGGCCGGGCGACGTCGTGATCGCCATCTCCAACTCCGGCGAGACCAACGAGCTCAAGGCCACCGTCACCTGCCTTAAGGGCGTGGGCGTCCACATCATCGCGCTTACCGGCAACCCCAACAGCTGGCTTGCCAATGAGGCCGAGGTCGCGCTCATCGCCGGCGTCAAGCAGGAGGGCGACTCCATGAACAAGCCGCCCCGCGCTTCCATCCTGGCCGAGATCATTGAGCTCCAGTGCCTCTCGATCCTCCTTCAGAACGAGTTCGGCCTTGACCCGAAGCAGTACGTCAAGTGGCACCCGGGCGGTGCGCTCGGCGCTTCTTGCCGTGAGGACAAGTAACCAACGTTGTAAATAAACCCCAGTTCAAACAGGAGTTAGCATGTCCAAGTTCCAGGGCGTCATCGTCCCCATCGTCACCCCGTTCAACCGTGACGACGCGCAGACCATCAACTACGAGGCCGGCGAGAAGCTCGTCGAGAAGATCATCGCTGCCGGCGCCGACGGCATCTTCACCTTTGGCTCCAACGGCGAGTTCTTCGTGTGCACCCCCGAGGAGAAGATCGAGTTCTCGAAGTTCGTCATCGAGAAGGTGGCCGGTCGCGTGCCCGTGTACGTGGGCACCGGCGCCTGCTCCACCCGCGAGGCCATCGAGATGTCCAAGCAGGCCGAGGCCATTGGCGCCGACGCCCTCTCCGTCATCAACCCGTACTTCATGGGCATCAGCGACGACCAGCTCAAGAACTACTTCACCATGGTCGCCGAGAGCGTGAACATCCCCGTTATGCTCTACAACATCCCCAAGTGCACCGGCAAGAACATCGCCCCCGAGGTCGTGGCAGAGCTCGCCAAGGTGGACAACGTCAAGGGCGTCAAGGACAGCTCCGGCAACCTCGAGAACCTCCAGGGCTACATCGACGCTGCCAAGGGCAACGACGTCGACGTCCTCGTCGGCTCCGACGGCAAGATCTCCGCT
>OLOO01002053.1_pt1 | contig 11862 bp, 10 predicted proteins | sample 1672621 | NCBI WGS metagenome assembly OLOO01 (sample SAMEA3136706, study PRJEB25190) | human gut metagenome | biome: human gut; feature: human-associated habitat; material: faeces | place: Austria | collected 2013 | reverse complement strand
TTCAGAAGAAGCCTCCGTGTCTGATAAGGATACGGAGGCTTTGTTCGTTTTATATCTTTACATATACTTGGATGCCGGCATGGATTGTTCTTGTGTTTTAGGCCATGAGTTTTCTGCTGATTTGTAGTGATATCAGGGTGAAATGAACATAAAAAAATGAATATTTTACTCTAAATACTACATAATGAGGATAATTATTCGTATCTTTGTCGCCCGAATAAACAAAAGAAGCTTTGGGAAAGTTTGATAAATACAAAATAGACCTGAAAGGTATGCAAGCAGATTCATGCAAATATGAGTTTGTGCTAGACAACCTTTTCTTTGCCAATATTGATGGACCGGAAGTGCAGAAGGGTAAAGTCAATGTGGTGTTAGTTGTAAAGAAAACATCTCGTGCTTTCGAATTGAACTTCCAGACAGACGGAATGGTGTGGGTGCCATGTGACCGTTGTTTGGACGATATGGAACAGCTTGTCAGCTCGACAGATAAGCTGCTGGTTAAGTTCGGTCATGAATATGCCGAAGAAGGTGACAATCTCATTGTAATTCCCGAAGAGGAAGGTGAGATTAATGTAGCATGGTTTATGTACGAGTTTGTAGCTTTGGCCATCCCCATGAAGCATGTGCATGCTCCGGGTAAGTGTAACAAGGCAATGACCAGCAAATTGAGTAAGCATATGCGCACTACTCCGGATGATGATATGGCTGAGGACACATTTGCTCCGGAAGAAGAGGTGGAGCTGATGAATGAAGAAGAAACGCAGGTAGACCCGCGTTGGGACGAATTAAAGAAAATATTAGATAACAATTAAAGATTAAAGAAAATGGCACATCCTAAGAGAAGACAGTCAAAAACAAGAACTGCGAAGAGAAGAACTCATGATAAAGCAGTAGCTCCTACACTGGCTATTTGCCCGAATTGTGGTGAGTGGCATGTATATCACACTGTATGTGGTGCATGTGGTTACTATAGAGGTAAGCTTGCAGTTGAAAAGGAAGCTGCCGTATAATTACGGTCAGTTTGACTAAAACTTATACTTGAATATCGGGCGTCTAAAAAGATTTGTAATTTAATAAGCAAACCTTTTTAGACTACCGTTGTTTCAGTAGTTCTATAAGTAAACAAGATTTTAATGGAAAAAATAAATGCAGTAATTACAGGAGTCGGCGGTTATGTACCTGATTACGTCTTGACAAACGACGAAATCTCAAGAATGGTGGATACCAATGACGAATGGATTATGACTCGTATCGGAGTAAAGGAAAGACGTATCCTGAATGAAGAAGGGTTAGGTAGTTCCTATATGGCGCGTAAAGCTGCCAAACAGCTGATGCAACGTACTGGCGCGGATCCGGATGATATAGATCTGGTGATTGTAGCTACTTCCACTCCGGATTATCATTTCCCTTCTACAGCTTCTATTTTATGTGATAAGCTAAGGCTGAAAAATGCATATGCTTTTGACTTGCAGGCAGCCTGCAGCGGATTTCTCTATCTGATGGAGACGGCGGCCAATTTCATCCGTTCTGGAAGATATAAGAAGGTTATCATTGTGGGAGCCGACAAGATGTCGTCAATGGTTGATTATACAGACCGTGCTACTTGTCCTATCTTTGGAGACGGCGCTGCAGCTTTCATGCTCGAGCCGACAACAGAGGATGTAGGTATTATGGATGCTATTCTGAGAACCGACGGCAAAGGTTTGCCTTTCCTGCATATGAAAGCGGGTGGTTCGGTTTGTCCTCCCTCTTATTTTACCGTAGACAACCACATGCATTACATTTATCAGGAAGGACGTACTGTGTTTAAGTATGCCGTATCCAATATGTCGGATGTTAGCGCGGCCATTGCCGAGAAAAACGGTCTGACAAAGGATAGCATTGACTGGGTGATTCCGCACCAGGCCAATCTTCGTATCATCGATGCTGTGGCACATCGTCTGGAAGTTCCTCGTGAGAAAGTACTGATTAATATCGAACGTTACGGCAATACCAGTGCTGCTACGTTGCCTCTTTGCATCTGGGACTTTGAAGATAAGCTGAAGAAAGGCGACAACCTTATTTTCACTGCATTCGGCGCAGGATTTACCTGGGGAGCCGTGTATGTGAAGTGGGGATACGACGGAAAGAAGCAGTAACATACTATTGCTAAATATAATATGATAAAAACGCATCCTATTTCGATTCGATGCGTTTTTTTGTCTCAATTCAAATACTGAAGTCATGCACAAAGCAGGTTTTGTAAATATCGTGGGAAATCCGAATGTGGGCAAATCCACATTGATGAACGTTTTGGTAGGTGAGCGCATTTCTATCGCCACTTTCAAGGCGCAGACCACCCGTCATCGGATTATGGGCATCTATAATACGGATGACATGCAAATTGTGTTTTCGGACACTCCGGGTGTATTGAAGCCAAACTATAAGTTACAGGAGTCCATGCTTAATTTCTCCACTTCGGCATTGGCGGATGCAGATGTGTTGCTGTATGTGACAGATGTGGTTGAGACTCCCGACAAGCATAATGATTTTGTGGAGAAAGTAGGACACTTGGACGTTCCGGTATTGCTGCTTATCAATAAGATTGATTTAAGCAACCAGGAAAAGCTGGTGGAACTGGTGGAAGCATGGAAGGAATTGCTGCCGAAGGCGGAAATTATTCCTATCTCTGCTACTTCGAAATTTAATGTGGATTATGTCATGAAGCGGGTGAAGGAGCTGTTGCCCGACTCACCTCCTTATTTCGACAAGGACCAGTGGACGGACAAGCCGGCGCGTTTCTTCGTGACCGAAATAATCCGTGAGAAAATTCTGTTGTACTACGATAAGGAAATCCCTTATTCGGTGGAGGTGATGGTAGAACAGTTTAAGGAGGAGGCAAAGAAGATTCATATCAGTGCCGTAATCTATGTGGAGCGTGATTCGCAAAAAGGTATTATCATAGGCAAGCAGGGGAAGGCTTTGAAGAAAGTGGCTACTGAAGCGCGCCGTGATTTGGAGAGGTTTTTCGGGAAAACGATATTCCTGGAGACGTTTGTGAAAGTTGATAAGGATTGGCGGAGTTCGGACAAGGAACTGCGTAATTTTGGTTATCAGCTGGATTAAGAGTTATTCATACGACTGTGACAGTCGCAAAAAACAAAGAGTGTGAACTATGGGAAATTTAGTTGCAATCGTAGGACGTCCCAATGTGGGAAAGTCTACATTATTTAACCGTCTGACCAAGACACGTCAGGCAATTGTGAATGAGGAAGCGGGAACCACCCGTGACCGCCAATATGGAAAGACCGAATGGTTGGGACGTGAGTTCTCCGTGGTAGATACCGGCGGTTGGGTAGTGAACTCTGATGATATTTTCGAAGAAGAGATTCGTAAGCAGGTATTGATGGCGGTGGACGAAGCCGACGTGATACTGTTTGTGGTGGATGTGATGAACGGGGTTACGGACCTCGACGAGCAGGTAGCTGCCATCTTGCGTCGTGCCAAGAAGCCTGTGTTGCTAGTTGCCAATAAGACTGATAATCATGAACTGCAATACAATGCTCCTGAGTTCTATAGCTTGGGTTTGGGTGACCCTTATTGTATTTCTGCTGTAACGGGTAGCGGTACGGGCGATATGATGGACCTTATCGTCAGCAAGTTCAAGAAGGAATCTGATGAAATTCTGGACGAGGATATTCCCCGCTTTGCAGTAGTGGGACGCCCTAATGCCGGAAAGTCTTCCATAGTCAATGCCTTTATTGGAGAAGACCGCAACATCGTGACGGAGATTGCCGGTACCACGCGCGATTCTATCTATACCCGCTACAATAAATTCGGTTTTGATTTCTACCTGGTAGATACGGCGGGGATCCGTAAGAAGAACAAGGGGAATGAGGATTTGGAGTACTACTCCGTAATCCGTTCCATTCGTTCCATTGAGAATGCAGATGTATGTATTTTGATGGTAGACGCTACGCGTGGCATCGAAAGCCAGGATTTGAATATCTTCTCCTTGATACAGAAGAATGCCAAGGGGCTGGTGGTTGTGGTGAACAAGTGGGACTTGGTGAAGGACAAGACTGTGAAGGTGATGAAGACTTTCGAAGATGCTATCCGCAACCGTTTCGCTCCGTTTGTGGATTTTCCTATCATCTTTGCTTCGGCACTGACCAAACAGCGTATTCTGAAGGTATTGGAAGAGGCGCGTGATGTGTACGAAAATCGTATGACGCGTATTCCGACAGCTCGTTTGAACGAGGAAATGCTGCCGCTTATCGAGGCGTATCCACCCCCTTCAATTAAGGGTAAGTATATCAAGATAAAGTATATTACGCAGTTGCCCAATACCCAGGTGCCGTCATTTGTTTATTTTGCAAATCTTCCACAATATGTGAAAGAGCCTTACAGACGATTCCTGGAAAATAAGATGCGTGAGAAATGGAAGTTGACCGGAACTCCGATAAATATCTATATCCGGCAGAAGTAAAATATATCGTGATGATATAGTCGATTCTATTAACTGGTTTTATGAAGAGAAAGCGTCCGGAACATAGCTTCCGGACGCTTTCTTATGTAATAGGTTAGAAAATGAGGTGTGGTTTTATCCTTCAAGGTTCTGTATCTCCACTTCTTTGACTTTCCGGAATAGGTCAGATGCAAATATGAAACTGTTCAACCGCTCGTTGGTGGAAGTGAAGATATCGTCTTTATTGCCTTCCCATTCTTTGTGTCCTTCGTAAATATAGATGATTTTTTCTCCGATACCCATTACAGAGTTCATGTCATGAGTGTTGATGAGAGTAGTCATATTGTATTCTCGGGTTATATCTTGTATCAGTTCGTCGATGACAAGCGAGGTCTTGGGGTCAAGTCCTGAATTCGGCTCGTCACAGAACAAGTATTGCGGGTTTAGGGCAATGGCACGGGCAATGGCTACGCGTTTCTGCATACCGCCGCTGATTTCTCCGGGAAATTTGTCTTTGGCTTCAATCAGGTTTACACGCTCCAGGCAGAACATGGCACGACGAGTCCGGTCGCGCAGGGTATCGTTGCTGAACATGTTCAGTGGAAACATCACGTTGTCCAGTACCGTCATGGAATCGAACAGCGCGGCACTTTGGAAAATCATTCCCATTTCCCGGCGGAGCGCTTTCTTTTCCTTCTTTCCCATGGCGAGGAAGTTGCGGTGGTCATACAACAATTCTCCTTTGTCCGGTGTCAGCAGACCCACGATACATTTCATGAGTACGGTTTTTCCCGAACCGCTCTGCCCTATGATCAGGTTGGTCTTTCCATTCTCGAAAGTGGCATTGATATCTTTCAGTACCTCTTTTTCTTCAAATGATTTGCAAAGTCCTTTCAGTTCAATCATCCCATTAAAAGTTGAGTTAATATTAGGTCGGCGAATAAGATAAGTACGCTGCTGCATACTACGGAGTCGGTGGACGCCTTGCCCACTTCGATGGAACCGCCTTCGACGGTGTAACCGAAGAATGCCGATACGCTGGCAATGATAAAGGCAAAGAACAGTGACTTGATGATGCCGCACCAAATAAACCATTCGACAAACATGTACTGCAAGCCGTATTCCAAATCTACCGCCGACATGATGCCGCCGAACCAGCAAGTACAGAAGGCACCTATGATGCCGGCGAATATACTGAACGTCACCATCAGTGGAATGGTTGTCACCATAGCGGCAATTTTCGGTAGGATAAGATAGTTGGCAGAATTGACACCCATAATTTCAAGGGCGTCTATCTGCTGGGTGACCCGCATGGTGCCCAGCTCCGAGGCGATGTTTGACCCGACCTTTCCTGCCAGAATCAGACACATGATGGAGGAGGAGAATTCCAGCAGCATGATTTCACGGGTTACATATCCCACTGTCCATCGGGGCATGAAGGGACTCTCGATGTTCAACTTTATCTGTATGGTGATTACAGCTCCGATGAAGAACGATATCAGCAATACGATGCCGATAGAGTTCACGCCGAGCTGTTCCAACTCGTTGACATATTGGCGGAAAAACATACGCATACGTTCGGGACGGGCAAATACGCGTCCCATCAGTATGATATATCGTCCCACTGTCTTAAGTGCTTTAAACATAACATATAAGTATTTGAATGCAAATGTACACTATTTCGGCTTATTTTTGCTACATTTGCGGCGAAAACCTTTAGAGTATGGAAGAAGAAAAAGGCATAAAGGACAATGTAGAGGAAGTTAAGGAAAATCTGCAGGCCGGACCAAGCTTGACTGCTGGGGCAGAGCCACGGGAGGAAGGTAGCATGGTGCTGCGTACGGAGGATTTGGTGAAAAAGTACGGAAAGCGTACGGTAGTGAGCCATGTGTCCATTGATGTGAAGCAAGGGGAGATTGTCGGTTTGCTGGGGCCGAATGGCGCCGGTAAGACAACTTCGTTTTATATGACCGTAGGGCTGATTACTCCCAATGAGGGACGTATCTTCTTGAATGATTTGGATATAACGAAATATCCGGTATACAAGCGTGCGCAGACGGGTATCGGTTATCTGGCTCAGGAGGCTTCTGTGTTCCGTCAAATGAGTGTGGAGGACAATATTGCATCTGTACTGGAAATGACCGACAAGCCTTTGGAGTATCAGAAAGACAAGCTGGAGAGCCTGATTGCAGAGTTCCGCTTGCAGAAGGTAAGGAAGAACAAGGGTAACCAGTTGTCAGGTGGCGAGCGGCGCCGTACAGAAATTGCCCGTTGTCTGGCCATTGACCCCAAATTTATTATGTTGGACGAGCCTTTTGCCGGTGTAGACCCGATTGCAGTGGAGGATATTCAGCAGATTGTGTGGAAGTTGAAAGATAGGAATATCGGCATTTTGATTACTGACCACAATGTGCAGGAGACGCTGAGCATTACCGATCGTGCTTATCTGTTGTTTGAAGGAAAGATTCTGTTCCAGGGTACGCCCGAAGAGCTGGCCGAGAATAAGATTGTACGTGAAAAGTATCTGAGTAATAGCTTCGTACTTCGTCGCAAGGATTTTATGAAGTAATCCCGGATACTGTCGATTGATAGAAATAAAAAAAGACCACTCATTCAGTGGCCTTTTTTTATTTCTCCTTAAATCTCTATGATTAATATTTTGGAGGTCTTGCTTCTTTCACTACCATTTGGCGGCCGAAGAATTCAGCACCGTCTAGTTCGGCAATAGCTTTAGCTGCAGCAGCGTCATCTTCCATTTCTACAAAAGCGATGCCTCTGAAACGTCCGGTGGTGCGGTCATTGATAAATTTTACAGAAGATACTGTGCCGTAATCTTCCATTGCCTTCTGCAGGTCACTCTCCTTAACGCGGTAGTTAAGGTTTCCAACATAAATGTTCATAATGAAATTGATAAAATAAATATAATGAATAAAACTCTCTTGGAAGGAAGGCTGAATAATAAATGGATTACAACGACAGAGAGTTTACAAAAGCGTTCTTGAAAACGGAAGTAAAAACCATGTAATGGAAATCGAAAAACTAATGCGCCATCATTCCGCGACAAAGAAACGCATAAAATTCGGATAAACAATGTTTTTCCTTAATTATTTTTGTAGATTGTCGTGCCTTCGGGCAACTCCCATTTCTCTTCATAGAAACTGGACGGTTCGGTTTATCATCGTCTTTTCCCTGAGTATCTTTCCCATAAACGTCCTCCGTTGTCAGTCCGATGGTTGGGCTCTTCTACCGCTCTATCCAAGAATTAAACTGAAATAAATCGGCAATGTTCTTTTGATAATTGAAAGAATAACGCTAATTTTGCACGCCCATTTGAGATATGGAACAAAGTATAAATCAAATAAATAATTGTCAGAATGAACGTTTCATTACAAAACATTGACAAAGTAAGCGCACTGCTTACTGTAAAGCTTGAGAAAGCAGATTATCAGGAAAAAGTAGACAAATCATTGAAGAGCTTCCGTCAGAAGGCACAGATTCCCGGTTTCCGTAAGGGAATGGTTCCTATGAGCTTAGTTAAGAAAATGTATGGTAAGTCTGCATTGGCTGAAGAGGTGAACAAGCTGCTTTCAGAAACAGTATATAAGTATATCCAGGACAATAAGGTAAATATATTGGGCGAGCCTTTGCCCAACGAAGACAAGCAGCAGGAAATTGATTTCGATACTATGGAAGAGTTCGAATTCTTGTTTGATATTGCTTTGGCTCCGGAATTTAAAGCTGAAGTCAGTGCAAAAGATAAGGTAGATTACTATACTATTGAAGTTACAGACGAAATGGTGGATAACCAGGTCAAGGCTTACACTCAACGTAACGGCAAGTATGACAAGGTAGACGTTTACGAGGACAATGACATGCTGAAAGGTTTGCTTGCTGAACTGGATGAAGAAGGTAATACCAAAGAGGGTGGTATTCAGGTGGAAGGTGCTGTAATGATGCCTTCGTACATGAAAAATGATGAACAGAAAGCTATCTTTGCCGGTGCAAAAGTGAACGATGTGCTTGTATTCAATCCGAATACTGCTTGGGACGGAAATGCTGCCGAATTGTCTTCTTTATTGAAGATTGACAAGGAAGCTGCTCCCGAAGTAAAATCCAATTTCAGCTTTCAGGTAGAAGAAATCACACGTTTCGTTCCGGGTGACTTGACTCAGGAAATTTTCGACCAGGTATTTGGCGAAGGCAATGTGAAAACGGAAGAGGAATTCCGTGCCAAAGTGAAGGAAGTTATTGCCAACCAGTTCGTGGCAGACAGTGACTATAAGTTCTTGATTGACGCACGTAAGATGCTGACAGAGAAAGTAGGCAAGCTGGAATTCCCGGATGCATTACTGAAGCGCATTATGCGTCTGAACAATCCTGACAAGGAAGAAAGCTTTGTAGAGGACAACTATGACAAGAGCATCGAAGAGCTGACTTGGCACCTGATTAAAGAACAGCTGGTGAAAGCCAATGATATCAAGGTTGAGCAGGAAGACATCACAAACATGGCTAAGGAAGCTACCCGCGCACAGTTTGCACAATATGGTATGATGAGTGTGCCTGAAGAAATCCTGGAAAACTACTCAAAGGAAATGCTTAAGAAGAAAGAGAGCATAGAAGGCTTGGTTAATCGTGTGGTTGAATCTAAATTGGCTACAGCATTGAAGTCTCAGGTGGAACTGGAGCATAAGAACGTTTCTGCTGAAGAGTTCAATAAGATGTTTGCATAAGAGTAATGTGAGCCTACGGCTAAAATTTATAAAGAAACACAGAGTTTGACAAACTATAACTCTGTGTTTTTTTGTGTCTCTGTGTTCTTTTTTGTTTCTTTGTATCCTTATAAATTAAAAAATAGAAAGAAATGGATGATTTTAGAAAATACGCTACCAAGCATCTTGGTATGAACAGTTTGGTGCTGGACGATGTGATTAAATCACAAGCCGGCTATTTGAATCCCTATATCCTCGAGGAACGCCAGCTCAATGTAACGCAGTTGGACGTGTTTTCCCGTCTGATGATGGACCGCATCATTTTCCTCGGTACGCAGGTTGATGACTATACAGCCAATACTTTGCAGGCTCAGTTGCTTTATCTGGATTCGGTGGATCCGGGTAAGGATATTTCCATCTATATCAATTCGCCGGGCGGTTCGGTATATGCCGGTCTGGGTATTTATGATACCATGCAGTTCATCAGTAGTGATGTGGCTACCATCTGTACTGGAATGGCGGCAAGCATGGCAGCCGTATTGCTGGTTGCCGGTGCCGAAGGCAAACGCTCCGCATTGACCCACTCCCGCGTGATGATACACCAGCCGATGGGAGGTGCCCAGGGGCAGGCCTCGGATATTGAAATCACGGCACGTGAAATCCAGAAGTTGAAGAAAGAACTTTATACCATTATCGCCGACCACTCCCACACTCCCTTTGACAAGGTATGGGCAGATTCTGACCGTGACTACTGGATGACAGCCCAGGAAGCCAAAGAATATGGTATGGTAGATGAGGTTTTGATTAAAAAATAAATATGGCAGATTCAAGAAAGAATAAAAATAGATGCAGTTTTTGCGGTCGCACCGAAGATGAAGTCGGATTTCTCATAACGGGGATGAATGGCTATATCTGCGACAGTTGCGCCACCCAGGCTTATGAGATTACTCAGGAGGCTTTGGGGGCTGGCAAGAAGGCAAGTGCCACGAAGCTGAATCTGAAAGAACTTCCTAAACCCGTAGAAATAAAGAAGTTCCTCGATCAATATGTCATTGGTCAGGACGATGCCAAGCGTTTCTTGTCTGTGTCGGTGTACAACCATTACAAACGCCTGCTCCAGAAGGACGGCGGTGATGATGTGGAGATTGAAAAATCGAACATCATCATGGTAGGCAGTACCGGTACGGGAAAGACGTTATTGGCGCGTACTATCGCAAAGTTGCTGCATGTTCCTTTTACTATTGTAGATGCAACAGTTCTGACAGAGGCAGGTTATGTGGGTGAGGATATTGAAAGCATTTTGACACGTCTGCTCCAGGTGGCGGATTATAACGTGCCCGAGGCAGAGCAAGGTATCGTGTTTATTGATGAGATAGACAAAATAGCGCGCAAGGGTGATAATCCTTCCATAACCCGTGATGTGAGTGGTGAAGGCGTGCAGCAGGGATTGCTGAAACTGCTGGAAGGTTCTGTGGTGAATGTGCCTCCCCAGGGTGGGCGCAAGCATCCCGACCAGAAAATGATTCCGGTCAATACCAAGAATATTCTGTTCATTTGCGGTGGGGCTTTCGATGGCATTGAAAAGAAGATTGCCCAGCGGCTGAATACGCATGTTGTCGGGTATAGTGCTGTACGCAATACGGCAGCCATCGATAAGAGCAACATGATGCAGTACATTGCTCCGCAGGATTTAAAGTCGTTCGGACTGATTCCCGAGATTATCGGCCGTCTTCCGGTGCTGACTTATCTGAATCCGTTGGACCGTGCGGCATTGCGCTCCATTCTTACGGAACCGAAGAATTCCATCATCAAGCAATACATCAAACTGTTTGAGATGGACAATGTGAAGCTGACGTTTGAAGATGCTGTATTTGAATATATCGTGGATAAAGCGGTAGAATATAAGTTGGGAGCCCGCGGCTTGCGTTCCATTGTGGAGACAATTATGATGGATGCCATGTTCGAAATTCCGTCAGAACAGAAGGACAATTTTGTTGTGACGTTGGACTACGCCAAGCGCCAGCTTGAAAAGGCAAATATAGCACGACTGCAAAGTGCTTAAGAATCAGATGGTAATACGGGGTAAAACCGACTATTTTACTTTTTATTGAAAAATATTCGATGGATTATGCTTGAAATTTAAGAAGTTGTTTATAACTTTGTTAGGGTTCTTTGTGAAAACAAGGCGGAGTACCACTATTAAAAGTTAACTCAATAAACAACAACCTAATGAATCATGGCAGGGAAGAAGATTAATTTGATAGACCAGCTGAAGAAATACTTCGGGTTCGATACATTTAAAGGAAATCAGGAAGCAATCATAGAGAATCTGTTGGCGGGTAATGATACATTCGTGTTGATGCCTACCGGTGGTGGAAAATCTTTGTGCTACCAACTGCCGTCCTTGTTGATGGAGGGCACGGGTATCGTGATTTCTCCTCTGATTGCCTTGATGAAGAATCAGGTCGATGCGATGCGTAACTTCAGCGAAGAGGATGGGATAGCCCACTTCATCAATTCTTCCCTAAACAAGAGCGCGATAGACCAGGTCCGGTCCGACATACTCAGTGGTAAGACAAAGCTGTTGTATGTAGCTCCGGAATCACTGACGAAGGAAGAGAATGTGGAGTTTCTGAAAACGGTGAAGATTTCGTTCTATGCCGTGGACGAAGCCCATTGTATTTCTGAATGGGGTCATGACTTCCG
>OLOO01002050.1_pt1 | contig 11877 bp, 9 predicted proteins | sample 1672621 | NCBI WGS metagenome assembly OLOO01 (sample SAMEA3136706, study PRJEB25190) | human gut metagenome | biome: human gut; feature: human-associated habitat; material: faeces | place: Austria | collected 2013 | reverse complement strand
TTTTTTAAATTTATAAATTTAAAGTTTTCAATTATGAACAAAAAGTTTCTAAGTGTGATCCTGTTCAGCGCCTTAATGGTGGGCACTGCAGGAACGTTCACGTCTTGTAAGGACTATGATGACGACATCGAAAGCTTGGACAACCGCGTATCAGCAGTAGAAAAGCTGGTAAGTGACCTTCAAGCTAAGATTGACGCTGGATCGGTCATTACCGGCGTTGACAAAACAGAAGATGGCATTGTCATCAAATTAAGCAATGGCGAATCTTATCCTATCAAGAACGGAACAAACGGCACAAACGCTCCCGTTTGGAGTATTGTAAAAGACGCTAACGGTGACTATTGGTGGGCTAAAGACAATGTACAAACAGAGTTCCCTGCACGCGGTGAAAAAGGTGAACCGGGCAACGGTAGCGCTGGTCAAGACGCTAAAACCATCTATTACTACCCAGGTACTGAAGAAACTGGCAAGTTGCATGGCCAAGCAGAAGCTGGCTACTGGGTGAAAGTAACAGAAGAGAAGGGTAAAGATCCTTTATATGAAGTACAAACTACGAAATGGTTACCGGAAGGGACTCTTTCAGCAGTTTGGAATACAAAAGATGAAACTCTGACCCTTGGTAACATGAAGGATGAGAACGGCAAATTGGTTGAAAAGACTATTTCTCTGACTACTAAGTTGAAAGCATTGGTATTCATTCCTGATTTGTATGAAGACGGAGTAGAAGCTACTAAATACAAATATGCCAACGGTGATTTCATCGAAGCTGAAAAGAACGCAATAGAAAGTAAAGATGACCACAATGTAGCTTATGTAATCAAGAAAGGTACAAGTGCTACCAATTGGATTACTTTGAAAGATGCCACTAAGAAAACTTATTGGATGCCTTCAACCAGCGCAATGTACTATCACTTGAACCCGCTAAATGCCAAGCTGAAAGATATTGAGTGGAAATTCTTGGCAGCTACTCCGGAATATGTAGCTACAAAAGCTACTCCTGCTGTGGTAACCCCTATCTTCCAAAACGCAGGTAAGACCATTGACGGCGAAAAAATGTATGCTACATACAAACTCTCTGTAGAGGATTTGAAGAAGGGCAATTTGAGCACTCCCGGTGAAAACAACTATATTTCTATCGCAGCTCTGGAAGCAACATTGGTTAATGGCGAAAAAGAAGGTGAAGAAAAGTCTACAGTTACTTCTGACTATGCAGCCATCATGCCGATGATTCAAGGTTTTAAAGCCATTGCGTATACCGATGACAGCAAAATCGTAACAAAAAACACTTGTAAACCTGAACTGTATAAGACAGCTAAGGAAGCTATCGAAAACGTATATACTGTTCCTGCACAATACAATGGTGGTTCTATTGAATTGGCAGATTTACTGTGTATCCATCATGTAGAAAACTTTGGAGAGAAAATTACTGCAACCACTCACAAAAGCATGAGTCTTGCTGAAGCTGCCCAGCTATATAATCTGACTCTCAAGTTTGAAGCTGTTCACTATATCAGCGGTGACAATGATACAGAGGAAAATGCTTACTCTCAATTGGAAGAAGACGGTACTTTCACTCCTTGCTATGTAAACGACAAAGAAGAAAGTGTGGTTATTCCTGAAGGAAGCACAGAAAAGATTGGCAGAAGTGCTATCGGTCGTCGTCCGGCAGTATTGGTTAAACTGGTTGATGCAACAAATAATGTAGTATTAGCAGGTTACATCAAGTTGGAAATCACTGAAAAAGCCGCTACTCCTGATGCAATTGTTATTGACAAGAGCACTCCGCAGTTGCCGTACTTGTGTGGTGAACAAACTGTATCCATCACTTGGAAAGACATGTCCGGTAAGATTCTTGAAGAACTGGGTATGACCAAGGAAGAATTCACAAAGGGTTATACATTTGTAAAAGACGAAACTTATGTAGCAGACGGTAAGGGTGGCTTCATTCAAGTAACAGCTGCTAATAAATTTGCAGCAGACAATACTTACGGTGTAGTTACTGAAACTCCTGACGGTAACACTAGTACAAATGCTATCCTGAACTGGACTAGCAATAAGACTCAAAGAGACCAACTCATCAAGGATTACAAAGATCGCGCCTTGACACTTTATGGCAAGTACAAACCTGTAGCAGGTGGAACAACTTACGCTATTTACGTAGGTATCAAGATTTCCATAGCAGAATTGCCGACTACTGCAAGTTATGGTAACAAACGTGATGCGTTCTGGTATCCTGCTGAAACAGCTTTGGCTGACAGAGATACTGTACGTACCAATGTTCCTGCTCCGGATGCAGCAAACAATGTAGCAAATTATGTGAAGAATCTTGATGACTACTTCTATCACTACGTAACAGAAGCTGGAAAAGAAGTTGAAAAATCAGGCATCGAATTCATTGTATCAGAAGCTTCCAAGCCGGTTTATGGTGAAATCTGGAACAACAAAGACAAAGGTATGGAAATCAAGTACAGCTACTTGTTCTCTGCTAAGAACGATGGTCTGACTATAGGTGGAAAGAAGTTGTTTGTAAGTACAGTTGAAGCTGACAAGAGCAAGAGCAGCACTAAGTTATACTGGGGTGAAAAGAGAGCAACCGCTTCTCTCATCGCAACTCTTGATAAGACAGCCAAGACAATTACTTATGCAAACAACGATGAAGCAAAAGTATTCTTGAACCTTTTCGGTCATAACGAAAACAAGCCTAACCAACAGTTTGCCATCATCGAGGTATCCGCTGTTTATGGTGACTGCGAAATTGAACTGGCTCCCGCTTACAACTTCAACGCTCGCTTCTTGCGTCCGCTGGATATTGAAAGCAACGACAAAGCCAAGTTCTTGGATGCAGAGGCTAACGGTTCTTCCGTATTACTTGGTAACTTGTTCAAGGCCAACGACTGGCGCGACAAACCGGTTATCGTATACAATGATAAAGACAAAGTATATGAAGCTGCTAAAGAAAACAACGTTAACTTGTACGAATACTACGGTATCAGCGCAATAACTTTGGATATTGACAATGCAACTTGTGACGTTAATGTTATCGGTGAACAGAAGCCTATCAACAAGGACGTTATCAAGCTGACAATCCTTGATAAAGTAGGTGGTACTGCAATTTCTAACCCGATTGACATCAAAACTACCAACATCAGCAAGTTGAACTCTGTAGTATTGAACTACAAGAACAATATGGGTAACACTAAAGACTTCACCATCATGGTTCCTGTAAAGGTCACATACACATGGGGTACAGTAAGTGCTAAAGTTGCCATTGCTGTTGATGGTACTATTGCCAACAGATAATTTTGTAAAGAACTCATCGCATCCTAAAATGCGGTAATATAATAAAGGTGCGTCATAATAAGGTGACGCACCTTTTTATTTAACAATGCACGATTAATAAATATATCAACAATGAACAATAAACAAATCCTTTTTATGCTTCTTCTCTCAGCAAGCTTTCTACTCGGAGCATGTTCAACAAAAGGACACGAAGAGAAGATGAAGACACAGAAAGAGGCAGAAGATGAGTTTGTAGCCACTTTGACTGCTGCAGACTCAAGCGCTGTTCTTACATTATGTACACAGTGTATGGATCTTCTAAAAGCTAAAGAGACTGACAAGGCTCTTGATATGCTTTACTCCATTGATGACGCTGGTATAGCCAAACCCTTAACGATACAACAACGGGAAGCACTGACCAAACGTTTCCAGCGTTTCCCGGTAATTCGTTATCGATTGGATTACCTCAGCTTCTCTACACAAGGAAATAATGACGTGAAGTACAAAATAGAATTTACGCCACGTTCAGATTCTGACACTCCAGGTAGTAGTATGGGGTTCATGTTCAACCCCATAAAAGCAAATGGGGAATGGGTACTCGCCATCAAAGACGGTAGACAGCCTAGTCGCGAAGCTGCTACCCCACTCCATGATGATGCACCTGCCCCAGTAGATGTAATTGTAGAAAAGTAATCAAAAACACAAGAAAGGCCCTCCTTTTTGTAGGAGAGCCTTTCTTTATATTCCACAAATCGTTTTACTACATTTAGAAGAGATACGCCGCAGACACCTGCCAAGTCTTATTCTTGGCACCGATGGCATCACCCGCATTCTTCCACGTAAATGAGTCGCCCATCGGGAGCTGATAGGTCACGCCAACCTGGAGATGCTTCAGCAGCTTCACACCGGCACCCAGATTAAGTGCCACTTGAGCCTTCTTGCGGTCTACGTAATCCTTCTTCTTGAAGTCGAAGAAGAAATCGGGACCGGCTGCCACATAAATACCCAACAAACTACCCAAGCCAATGGTATATTTCAGATTTACGGGTACTTCCAGTCCTGTTTGCTTCACCTCGTCCTTGCCGCGCTGAGAGAACAGCAAAGCACCATCAACACCCAAGCCTAGAATGGTGAACTCAGCCATCGGACCAATAAAGAAACCGGTAGAATTATCCTTGTTTCCCTTATATCCGCCATCCCAATCTATTTTCGTCATATTCACACCACCCTTAACACCCCACTTCAATAGTTGGGCCTGGGCAGGCATAACCATAAACATACAGCATACAGCTATCACGAAAGCACTAAAAATCTTTTTCATAATCAATTGTGTTTAATATTACGGGACAAATATATGCAAATTCTTCCTAAAGAAACAACGTATGTTAGCATTTGTTCATTTACGAGAACAATGAATCACAAAACGCATTACCTTTGCAACCTGAATCAAAGAAAGATACCACACAGATAAAATAAAAAGCTATGATAAAAATCAGAAAGACGCAACCCACAGACATTGCAATCCTTATGGACATCTTTGAACAAGCGAAGCACATCATGCGGAAAGACGGAAATATGCTGCAGTGGAGAGGCAACTACCCTTCCAGGGAAATCGTCATAGCAGACATCGAACAAGGAAACAGCTATGTGTGCACCGACGATACCGAAGAAATTATCGGAACCTTCGCCTTTATCCGTGGAAACGACCCCACATATACGCATATCTATGAAGGAAAATGGGTGGAAGATACGCTTCCTTACGGCGTCATTCACCGGCTGGCAAGTACAGAACACAGCAAAGGAGTGGCCAATGCCTGCCTGCAATGGTGCTACGAACAAATACCCAACCTACGTGCAGATACCCACCGGGACAATCATATCCTGCAATACATACTGAAGAAGCACGGATTCAAATATTGCGGCATCATCCTTCTGGCCAATGGAGACGAACGGCTGGCATTCCAAAAAGTAGAAGGATAGACAAGGAAACCACGAATCTTTCATTTAAAGGAGTTATCAGCCGACAAGTCGGCTTAGGAGTTAAAGCCAATACTCGTGCGTATGTATTCACAGAAGTATCGGCTTTAACTTCTTCAACTCCTGACGGAGCGGAGCGAAGTGATAACTCCTCCAATTCCTTTAAATGAAAGAACCGGGCAAGAAAACTCAAATAATCATAACCCTTCAAACATTATCTGCCATATAATTGTATATATAGCAGGTTTCCACAATGTTGTGGAAAACAAAAACAAGATAACATATGAAGGATTATAAACGTATGACAGTCGGCGAAATCGTAGCCGACAACTTCAACAATGCCGGGATATTTGATAAATATGGCATTGATTTCTGCTGCCATGGTTCCGCACTGCTTCCCGAAGCCAGTAAAACTGCCGGAGCCGATATGGAGAAGGTGATAGAAGAAATAGAGCATCTGGCTCCGACAACCTCCGAAAATATTGATTTCAAGAGTTGGCCTCTGGACTTATTGGTGGACTATATTCTCAAAATCCACCACCGTAATATCCGTACACAAGGTCCCGAGATTGAAGAACTGCTGGATAAAATATGTCGCGTACACGGTGAAAAACATCCGTCACTCTACAATGTGCAGGCTCTCTTTCATGATTCCCTCTCCGACCTCAATGCCCATCTCGACAAAGAGGAACTGGTACTGTTTCCCTACATCTATGAGATGGTAAAGGCTAAGCTGGAAAATACTCCCCTGCCCGAATTCCACTGTGGAAGCATCGAAGCTCCCATATCCGTCATGATGGCAGAACATGACATTGAAGGAGAACGCTATCGCCACATAGAGCATCTGACCAACGGCTATACAGCTCCAGAAGATGCCTGCAACAGTTACCGCCTCGTACTCCAACAGCTTAAAGCATTTGAAGAGGCCTTGCACCAGCACATCCATCTGGAAAATAATATCGTTTTCCCACGCTCCATCAAAATGGAAGCAAAATTAAGAGAACAGCCATGACACAAATCAGAATCAAACGGGTATATGAAGAACCCAATGCAACAGACGGCTACCGTGTATTGGTGGACCGGCTGTGGCCTCGCGGCATAAAAAAGGAACATCTGAAATACGATGTCTGGGAAAAGGATATTACCCCTTCACCTGAATTAAGAAAATGGTTTCACGAAGACCAAGCGGAACACTGGGAGGGGTTTGCAGCCATGTATCGCAAGGAACTGGAAAATTCGGAAGCCGCCCTTAGGTTCATTGACACCATAAAACACCACCATACCATAACCTTACTATATGCTTCCAAAGCACCGATATACAACCATGCACGCATCCTGCAACGGTTTCTGCAGGAGCACTTAGACTAATTACTCACAATCTTTACAGTAAAAGCAAAGATGAACTGTAACTCTGGAAAGGCTGTTCAACGAATTGGTGCTACAAGGACACAAACTTCTTTTTCAAGTCGTCCACTCCCATTCCCGTAAAATAATCCTCTATAAAGTCCCAGCGCTGTTCATCCGTCAGCTTATCTGTTCCGAAGAAGAAAGAGAACAAGTCAATCTGCTCCTGGAATATCTGCCCGTTGGTATCCAGAATCAGATTGCGGTAATCATCGCCAAGCGCAAGTTCCTGCAGAGTTTCGGGGTCATTGAAACGGACAAATACGCAAGGCGTACCGCCACCCTCCACACTGAACGAAAGGCAGTCAAGCATAGAAAGCAGATTAAGCAGCATATTCAAGTCCGAGAAAGGAGTGCAATAAAACACCAGGCGGTCTCCCTTACTGCCCACTATGCGTTGGCTAAACAGTTTTTGATAGCGCGACAAAAGCAAATCAAAGCCTTTGGTCACCGTAAAAGAGAGTTCATTGGAATCCTTCTTTTTCACACTGCTGATATAGCTTACACTGCGGCCTTCCTCCGTGCGACTCTCCAGCAGGGAACCGATAAAGCGTTTGGCAGAGCGCACGTCCATGCCATGCTCGGCAAAGACAGCCCGCAATTCTTCTTCATCAAAACGTCCTTTCGACTTTATCAATGACGTTTTCAGCATCGTTGTCAGGCTCTTGAACAAGGCATCCATCCGCTCACGGATGACAGTGGCATCTTCCTTCAACAACACCTCATGCTTGCCTACAGACACGGCACGGGCTCCCTCCCACAACGTTCCATTATTCAGTTTCTGTTTGAATTCCTTGTAGCCAAGCTCAGGGAAACGCTCTTCCCAAAGCGCTTCCAGACGTGCGACGTAAACCCCGTCCTCCCCTTCTACCTTTGTCAGATAGCTATGGAATTCACGGGCAAAGACATCACCCGTCTTGTCCTGGACATATCCTTCGGTCAACAGATTCTTGGGGCTGATTTCAAGCAGATGCCTTCCATAACGCTGCATCAAATCGTCTTCCAGCCAAAGCAAGGCGGTCTTGATGAGCTGTCCCAACTCCGCTTCATACTCCAGCTTGTTCTTTGTACGCGGCAGTTTCACCACAAACTCGAAATCGGACAAAGATACCATGATTTCCGGTTTTTCCCCTTTCATGCGGTACACTTCCATGAGTTTTCTCAGAATAAGCACCAGCTGTTCCTGGGCAATGTTCCCTGTCTGATGCAGACGCTTCATATAATAGAAATCCCGTTCATGGTAGTCGGTAGCGGCAATACCCTGTATCTCCGTATCACGCGCGGCACGCCCTATCTCCTGAATATAGTCGACAAACGTACTGGATGGCGCCACATGGTATACACGGTCTATATCACTGATGTCCACTCCCATACCAAAGGCTTTCGTAGCCACAATCAGTTTCTTGGTTCCTTCCTTGAACTCTTGTACAATGGCAGCTTTCTGTTCCTTGTCCTTCTTGCCATAATAGGAGGCAACCAGACGCCAGTCCGCCGGCTTCACCCACGTCTTCAAGCGCATGTCGATGCCACCCGCAAAAGGATAATAGAGCAATGTCTTGTGCCCGTCCAGGAAGTCCTCCACCCGCGCAGCCACCACGCGCTGCTTTGCCTTGTCGTATGTCTCCCCGTCCTCCATCTCCATCTGACGGATGTCAAAGCCAATATTCCGGCGCTTCACTGTACCTACATAAAGCACGCAAGGCTCCATCTGCAAGGAACGAATAGTCTCGAATATCATGTCATTACCTCCTTTCGGGTTCCAGACAGCCGTAGCAGTCAATGCAAACAACGGGAAATTATAGCCGAGAGTCTGTTTCAAAGCAGTCAGGTAGCGCCCCAAGAACCAATAGTCCACGCGGAACTCCTTGCCCCACGTAGTGACCGTATGCGCCTCATCGACCACCACCAGACCGATGCGGCGCTCGCCTACAAAATGCTTAATGTCGTAAGAGAGAAGCAATTCCGGCGAGAGATAGAACAAATCAATCTCCCCCTCACGCACCTGCCGGTAAACCTCCATCTTCTGTTCCGGCGATAAATCGGACGAGGCGTATGCCACACGCATATACCCCAGCTCTTGCAGACTTTCCACCTGGTCTACAATCAACGCCTTCAAAGGGGAAACCACAATGGTAAGCAGATTATACTCCTTCCCCAGATAGATGGCAGGAAGCTGGAACAACAAAGATTTTCCGGAGCCGGTAGGGGCAGTCAGCAAGATATTGTCTACCTGCGTTTCACCTTTCCAAGCCTTTTCAGCCTCCAGTATAACGTTCTCTATCAGCTGTCCCTGCGAAATGCAGAGTTTCTCTTTTCCCTTGGACAAGTCATCGTAAATCTCAAGATTACGAAACTGTTCGTAGCCGTAAGTCTCCTTTAAAATCGTGTTTATGGTTTCGCGGCAGTTTTCAGGCAGATGCCTTTCCTTCAAATCCGGTAACCGGCGTGTTGTTGCTTCTTGTACATTCATTATTATTGTAGTGTGGGGATATTAAAAAGAAAAGAAGTAATTCTTCAACCATAGTTATCGGTTTTGGAATTACTTCTCCCTATGTTTCAAAATATTACCAGACATACCGGTAAGTTTTTTCTTTTAAAGCGTATCAATATTCCTCCTCGTTAAAGAAAAAGTCCTCTTTGCTGGGATAATCGGGCCAAATATCTTCTATGCTTTCATAAATCTCGCCTTCATCTTCCATTTCCTGCAGATTCTCAATCACTTCAAGCGGAGCACCCGAACGCATGGCATAATCTATCAATTCATCCTTAGTTGCCGGCCAAGGAGCATCTTCCAATTTAGATGCTAATTCCAATGTCCAATACATAGTCTCTAGTATTAAAATTGTGAATATTAAGTCCTATTTCTATTTTTCGGCAAAAGTATAACAATTTATTTCACTTGCAACTATTATTCCAAAATATTTCACCTTTTTTGTCGTCTTGATTCATTTTACGGGAAAGAACGAACAAATAATCAGACAAGCGGTTCACGTAAGCCAGTAATTCCGAAGCGATTTCCACTTGTTCGGCCAGAGCAAGAATCCGACGCTCTGCACGACGGCAAACCGTACGGCAAACGTGGCAGACTGCCGCACCGCGACTTCCGCCGGGAAGAATAAAGGCTGAAAGAGGAGGCAAAAGAGTATCCAAACGGTCTATCTCCCGCTCCACCATTTCCACCTGCTCCGAGCTGATGATACTGGCTTCTTTCAGCTCCATTTTCTCCCGGTCTGTGGCCAGATGAGAGCCTACGGCAAAAAGTCTGTCTTGCACTTGCTGCAGAAAATCTTTATCCTTTCCGTCAAGCAGGTACGTGATGAGAAGACCCAGATTGGAATTTAGCTCATCCACCGTACCGTATGCCTCAAGGCGGATATGCGTTTTAGGTACACGGGTTCCACCTACAAGAGAGGTGGTTCCTTTATCTCCGGTTTTGGTGTATATCTTCATAAGGAATTAATGTTTAGGGGTTAGAGATTAATGTTTAGCAGCCAGTAAGTGGAGCTAAGCACTAATCACTAACCGCTAATCACTATTGAAACGCCTAAAGATAATCAAAAGTTGACAATATAGTCTTGTTTTATCTTTGTTTTATCGAAGAATATGATACCAAGGTCATAAAGGTCGAACGTAATACCCGCCCGCCCGTCCTGCTTCATACGTTTCCAGAGGGCAGACATCTGCGGAGTGTAACGGATACCCTCAATCACAAAAACAGACTTTCCCCTGGTACGGGTGGAACAGATGCGGAAGACCTCCTCTACAAAATCGGGATGACGATAATCGTGCAAATAAAGGAAATCAACGGGAACGCCACTCTCCAGAAAGAGCTCGGAAAGGTCGGAAGCCGAAGTATAATCTGCCCCCTCCTTCCCCGCTTTCAGATAGAGGGCAGAAGCGGCAAGCGTACCGGCATCTACAATAGTCTCCGGCTGGGTATAGTTTACCAGACGGAACAGAAGGCGTTTTACTTTCTTCGATTCGTACTTCCAACGTTTATCTTTCTCCAGCTCCAGTTGCTTCTGGGCCTTGGCCAGCTCTTCATATTTATAATAAGCCGTACTTTCGTAAATTACATGCGTAATCAGGTTAAAGGCAAAAGGAGAATGTACACCGTAGCCGCAACGGTGCCGGAAACGGTACAGCCAGATAAAAGGCCGTTTTAGAGTAAGCAAAATACGATTCATTATTTTAATGCGCTAATGTACCTTCGAAAGTCACCCCTTCACCCGAAGAATAATTCTCCGTAACAGTCAGGAGTACCTTGTTATCCTCAAAGCAGAGCGTAAGCCCAAGAGCGCTTATCCAGTTGACATAATGTACTTTCAGTTGCAAAGCATCAGGTGACGCCCACGCATAACTGCCTGCCACCTGGAAAGGGCCTTCTATACCCTTAAAACGCCCCTTTGCAGCAACCGAATACGGAGGATAGCCATCAATTGCCGCTTTCGACCATTGCTTATAGCCAAACGGAAGACTGTATGTCTTTCCGTCTTTCTCCACCACAGTCATCACTACTTCTTGCTGCTTGAATTGCAGTTCGATGGATTGCCATCCGTATTTGTTCTCTCCGAGCAGGATGCGCTTGCCTGCGTATTTCTGTGAAAGGGAGGAAGCAGCCTTTCCTTGCACTAACGGCAGTTGATAAGAACGCTGTTTCTTCTGCAGGCGCTTGTAGTCCTTACCGGGCGCTAATACCTGGTCACCGACCTCTGGCAACAAGCGGTTCCAGACCAGACGACGCTGCCGACGACCGTCTATCAATGTACATTCGGTAATGACCACTACCATATCCTTATCCGGAACAATCAGAATGTATTGTCCCAAAGCCCCGTCAGCACGTACAGCACCCGGATATTCGCAAAGCCACATCTGATAGCCATAATCTCCTATCTGTCTGGTCATCATCTGCTCCACCCAGGAAGCCGGAAGCAACTGCTTGCCTTCCCAAACACCCCGGTTCAGCAGCAACAATCCGAATTTTGCCAACGACTCGCTCTGGATATGCAGTCCCCAGCCACCGGTATTGATGCCTTCGGGGCTTATCTCCCACGCAACGTCCGTGATATGCATCGGGATGAAAAGCTTCTGCTTCAGATAATCCAGCAAGGTCATGCCCGTCACCTTCTGCACAATGGCAGAAAGCATATAGGTACTAATCGAATCATATTCAAACTTCTTGCCCGGAGTTTTCACCGGTTTGGCAAGGAAGGTACG
>OLOO01002049.1_pt1 | contig 11880 bp, 10 predicted proteins | sample 1672621 | NCBI WGS metagenome assembly OLOO01 (sample SAMEA3136706, study PRJEB25190) | human gut metagenome | biome: human gut; feature: human-associated habitat; material: faeces | place: Austria | collected 2013 | reverse complement strand
TTTCAAGACGCGATATAACAGAGGCATACGACGCAGGTGCAACAGCCGTTGCGGCAGCACTCGCAGGCGAAACGGGTAAAATGGTTATATTTAAACGTATATCAAATGAGCCGTATAAAGTGTTTACCGAAACTCACGATATAGGCGATATTGCAAACGTTGAAAAAACTGTGCCTAAGGAATGGATTACCGAAAACGGCACCTATGTTTCGCAAGAATTTATAGACTACGCACGTCCGCTTATTATCGGCGAGCTTACACCGTTTATGGTAGACGGTCTGCCACGTCATTTGACAATAGATTAATAAAAAAAGCTTATTCAGCATGATACGCCCCTCAAAGGAGCATATCACGTCAAGAATAAGCTTTTTATTTTATTCAACCACTAAATCTGCGATTTCCGCCAAAGCCGACATATCATTGTTCCACATAAACGTCTTAATCGTGTCACCTGCTTCAATATCGCACGAAACAGTAATATCCACATCTGTATCGTCATTTGCAGCAATATCTGTCTTAACAGTATTGCAACCCTTTAATGTTCCGTCTGGCGAATAGACAGCAGAATACAGCAAACAAGATGTCAATTTCTCATCGGTATTATTTCTCGCAACAGAATTGATAACATATTTATTATCAATTCCATTATAATTCAAAATTTCAACTTCATATGTACCTGTTGGAATAATGCTGTTATAATGGATTGCAGCATCTGTAAGATAATAATTACTATGGTTAATATCAATACTGTTCCATTGCTCCTTATTGCCGACATAATATACATCTTTTAATTTATCGCAACCACTAAACGCACTATAGCCTATACTCGTTACACTATTTGGGATTGTTATGCTCGTCAAACTGCTACAATCATTAAACGTATAAATTCCTATGCTCATTACTCTGTTCGGGATTGTTATGCTCGTCAAACTGCTACAATCATTAAACGCACTTTCTCCTATGCTCGTTACTCTATTCGGGATTGTTATGCTCGTCAAACTGCTACACTTCGAAAATGCACTTTCTCCTATGCTCGTTACATTCTTCGGGATTGTTATACTCGTCAAACTGCTACAACCATCAAACACACCATCTCCTATGCTCGTCACTCTATTCGGGATGGTTATACTTGTCACACTGCCACAGCACAAAAACGCCCAATCTCCTATGCTCGTTACTCTGCTTGGGATTGTTATGCTCGTCAGGCTCCTACAGTTACTAAACGCACTACCACCTATGCTTGTTACTCTATTCGGGATGGTTATGCTCGTCAAACTGCTACACTTCGAAAATGCACTTTTTCCTATGCTTGTTACACCGTTTGGGATTGTTATACTCGTCAGACTACTACAACCAGAAAACATATCATCTCCTATACTCGTTACACCGCTCGGAATTGTTATGCTCATCAGACTACCACAATCTTTAAATACGCTATTTCCTATACTCGTCACACTGCTTGGAATTGTTATACTCGTCAGACTACTACAACCAGAAAACATATTATCTCCTATGCTCGTTACTCTATTCGGGATTGTTATGCTCGTCAAACTGCTACACTTCGAAAATGCACTTTTTCCTATGCTCGTTACATTCTTCGGGATTGTTATACTCGTCAGACTACTACAACCAGAAAACATATCATCTCCTATGCTCGTTACTCTGCTCGGAATTGTTATGCTCATCAGACTACCACAACCTTTAAATACGCTATTTCCTATACTCGTTACACTGCTTGGGATTGTTACACTCGTCAGACTGCTACAACCATTAAACGTATTATTTTCTATGCTTGTTACACAATTTGGGATTGTTATACTCGTCAGACTGCTACACCTCCAAAACGCACTTTCTCCTATGCTCGTTACACTGCTTGGAATTGTTATACTCGTCAGACTACCACAACTAGAAAACGCACTTTCTCCTATGCTCGTTACACTGCTTGGAATTGTTATACTCGTCAAACCGCTCCAACCATAAAATGTACCATCTCCTATGCTTGTTACACTATTCGGAATTATTATGCTTGTCAGACTACTGCAACCACAAAATGCAGAATCGCCTATGCTCGTTACACTATCCGGTATTGTTATGCTCGTCAGACTACTGCACCAGCAAAACGCATCACTACCTATGCTTGTTACTCCATTCTCTATAACTACATTTTTTATACTGCCACGATTTGAGTACCATGGTCCATAGTCATTATAATAATAATCTTCCATATCCCCCGTACCGCTGATTGTCAGAGTACCATTATCATCAAGCGTCCATGTTACATTATCGCCACAAGTACCGCTTGTTTGAGCAAAAACAACAACAGGAAACAATGCACAAATCATAGACAAAGCCAAAATTAAACTAATCATTCTCTTTTTCATAATTTTATCCTCCTGTAAATTAAAATTTTATATACGGAAATAGGCAAGCCAAAAAAAGCTTGCCTATTAAAATTTACATATTTTCCATTGACTTAATATTTTCAAGGACTTTTTCAAGCATTTCTTTATACTTTTCGCCCTTAGCTTTTTCTTCGTCAACGACCTTTTGAGGTGCTTTTGAAACGAAACCGGCATTATTAAGTTTGCCTTCTACACGTTTAATTTCGCCCTCAAGCTTTTTCTTTTCCGCATTAAGTCTTTCAAGTTCCTTTGTCTTATCAACAAGTTCATCAAGCGGCAAAAATACTTCCGCTGACGGAACAACCACGTTTACGGCGTTATCGCTGATACCGCTCTTATCCGTCTGAACAACAGCCTCGCTTGCAGACGCAAGTTTTTCAAAGAATGCTGTACCTTGCTCAAACACATCAGTTTTATCAGTTACGATAATAACCTTTGCTTTCTTTGACGGCGGAACATTCATTTCAGCTCTTCTGTTTCTGATAGCACTGATTGACTGCATAATAAGTTCCATACTCTCAACATCCTTAGGGAAGTTAAGTTTTTCGTCATATTCAGGCCACTCACTTATCATAATGCTTTCGCCCTCATGAGGTAGATGCTGCCAAATTTCTTCAGTAATAAACGGCATAAACGGGTGAAGTAACTTCATTGTATTTGAAAGTACATATGTCAATACATACTGCGCCGTCTTACCTGTCGGATTTTCCTTATCGAACAATCTCGGCTTTACAAGCTCGATATACCAGTCACAGAAGTTCTCCCAAATGAAATCGTACAAGTTTGAAAGTGCGATACCAAGTTCAAACTTATCAAGATTTTCAGTAACCGACTTAACAACGTCATTATACTTTGAAAGTATCCATTTATCCTCAAGCTGTAAATCGTTCAAATCAGGTAATTTATTTTCAGTTACATCAAGGTTCATAAGAGTAAATCTTGACGCATTCCAAATCTTATTTGCAAAGTTACGGCTTGCCTCAACACGTTCAATATAGAAACGCATATCGTTACCCGGTGCATTACCTGTTGCAAGAGTGAAACGCAATGCGTCCGCACCGTATTGGTCAACAATTTCAAGCGGATCGATACCGTTACCAAGCGACTTACTCATTTTTCTGCCCTGGCTGTCACGAACAAGACCGTGAATAAACACATGCTTAAACGGTACTTCACCTGTGTGTTCAAGTGCCGAGAACATCATTCTCATTACCCAGAACGGAATTATATCGTAACCCGTTACAAGCACGCTTGTCGGATAGAAGTAATCAAGTTCTTCTGTCTTATCAGGCCAGCCAAGTGTTGAGAACGGCCACAATGCCGATGAGAACCAAGTATCAAGAGTATCAGGGTCTTGACGCATTTCCTTGCCGCACTTAGGGCAAACCGCACTGTCCTCTTTTGTAACAACAATTTCGCCGCAGTCGTCACAATAGAAAGCAGGTATTCTGTGTCCCCACCAAAGCTGACGCGAAATACACCAATCACGAATATTTTCAAGCCAGTGGAAATACACCTTTTCAAAATGTTCGGGAACGAACTGTGTATCGCCGTTCTTAACTGCGTCAATAGCAGGCTGTGCAAGAGGCTTCATTTTTACAAACCACTGCTTTGAAACGATAGGCTCAACAGTTGTACCGCAACGGTAACACTGACCTACGTTATGGCTGTGATCCTCAACCTTTACAAGAAGTCCTTCGTCCTCAAGGTCCTTAACCATTGCCTTACGGCACTCATATCTGTCCATACCCTCATACTTGCCGGCATATGAATTCATCGTTGCGTCATCATTCATAACCTTAATTTGTGCAAGGTTGTGACGTTGACCGACTTCAAAGTCGTTAGGGTCGTGTGCAGGAGTGATTTTAACGCAACCTGTACCAAATTCTTTATCAACATATTCGTCCGCAATAACAGGAATTTCACGTCCGACAAGCGGAAGAACAAGCATTTTTCCTACTAAATCCTTATATCTTTCGTCCTCAGGATTAACTGCAACGGCTGTATCGCCAAACAATGTTTCAGGACGTGTTGTTGCGATTATAACGTAATCGTCACTATCCTTTATAGGATACTTGATGTGCCAGAAGTGACCTGCCTGCTCGGCGTGTTCAACTTCCGCATCAGAAAGAGCCGTTATACAATGCGGACACCAGTTTATAATTCTTGAACCTTGATAAATAAGTCCCTTATTATATAGATTTACGAATACTTCTTTAACCGCCTTACTGCAGCCCTCGTCCATAGTAAAACGTTCTCTGTCCCAGTCACATGAAGAACCGATTTTCTTCAACTGATTTATAATTCTTCCGCCGTACTGCTTTTTCCAATCCCATACTCTTTCAAGGAACTTTTCACGTCCCAAATCGTAACGGGTAAGACCTTCGTTTACGCGAAGATTTTCTTCAACCTTAATTTGTGTTGCTATACCGGCGTGGTCTGTACCAGGAATCCATAATGCACTGTAACCTTGCATTCTCTTGTATCTGATAAGAATATCCTGAAGTGTTTCGTCAAGTGCGTGTCCCATATGAAGTTGACCTGTTACATTTGGAGGTGGGATAACGATTGTAAAAGGTTTCTTGTTTTTATCCACTTCTGCGTGGAAATATCCCTTTTCTACCCACTCATTATACAGCTTATCCTCAAATTCAGCCGGATTATAATTTTTTGCTATATTCTTTGCATCTTCCATTTATACTAACTCCTTTTAATTTTATCTTCCCAATATAAATACCGCCATAAAGGCAATTACCGCTAAAGCAAGTGCAATGTATTTGACTCGCAGGACCAACCCTTGGGTCGGCTCTTTTTTGAAAACTTTTTCAAGTATCAGTTCAGCTTTGAAAGTAAGAACTATCGCTATAAGACCGATAATAAAAGCCGTTATTTTAATAATCAAAAATACTCACACCCTTTCAATTTATACTCAGAAGAAAAAATACTCCATTTAATTATTATCGCATTTTAATGTATTTTTGTCAAGGTCAAACTTGTATAATATAAGAAAATATGTAGCATAATTAATTAGTAAGCATAAAAGCGGACATATCCGAATAAATATAACTTGATGATAAAGAGTATTTAATTACAGCAGAGGAGGTTTTCTACACATGGATAACAACTTATCAAACAATCAGGCAATAATCATAGGAACTATTGAGGACGAATTTGTATTCAACCACGAAATTTACGCCGAAAAATTCTATACATTTACCGTTAAAGTACCTCGTTTAAGCGGCGCATCGGATAATGTCAGAGTTATGGTATCTGAAAGACTTATAATGGACGGCGAATACTGTATCGGCGATATGATTGAGGTAACAGGTCAATTCCGTTCCTATAACAGTTACGAAAACGGTGACAATCGTCTTGTTCTTACGGTGTTTGCAAAAGACATCTGCCACTTTGACGAAGAAGAAAGCAAAAACCCAAACACACTTTTCCTAAACGGATTTATCTGTAAAGAACCCGTTTACCGCACAACTCCGTTCGGTCGTGAAATTACGGATATTCTGCTTGCGGTAAACAGAAGTTACAACAAATCCGACTACATACCGATTATTGCATGGGGGCGCAACGCTCGCTTTGCAAAAAATCTTCACGTCGGCGATAATGTAAAAATATGGGGACGTATTCAGTCACGAACATATCAAAAACGTATCAGCGAAGAAGAAACAATCACAAAAACCGCATACGAGGTATCTATCAATCGTATGGAGCTTGTTGAAAAAGAAGAAAAAGAGGAATAAAAACAAAGAGCAGACTTTTTTGTCTGCTCTTTGTTTTTATAGTATTCTCACTTTATAATCTCTAAGCAAATAATTCATCTGCACAATATATCCTATAAACTGCGGTCCTGCCATAAGCTGACCGAAAAACGGCTTACCGTAATCCGACGAACCGCCGTCCAAAAGTGACGTTAATTTTGTTTTATCGCAAAGTGCCAAAATAGGTGCGTTCGGATCGGATATAATACCGTCAAGCAACGTCTTAACCGCCTCCTCATAATGCGGATTATGCGTTTTCGGATACGGACTTTTACGTCTTAGCCGTACATCTTCAGGCAAGATTCCCTTTGCCGCTTCACGCAATACATTTTTAGAAACATTGTCACGATTTTTCATTTCCCAAGGTATATTCCAAACGTATTCGACAAGTCTGTGGTCGCAGAACGGCACACGCACTTCCAGTCCGCTTGCCATACTCATTCTGTCTTTTCTGTCAAGCAAATTCGTCATAAACCAATTTATATTCAGATATGAAATTTCACGTCTGCGTTTTTCCTCATCATTATCGCCGTCAAAAATCGGCACTTCCGCAATACTTTCTTCATATCGCATACGCGAATAATTGTCTATATCCAAAGTTTCACGAACACTGTCAAGCAAAATATTATTTCTTATCGACAAATCATAGCACCATGGGAAACCGTGTGTTTCAAACGCTTTCTTCTCCCTAAACCATGGATAACCGCCGAATATTTCGTCCGAACATTCGCCGGAAAGCACAACTGTATGATTTTTCTTCACCTCACGACAGAAATACAGCAGTGACGCGTCTACGTCTGCCATACCCGGCAAATCTTTCGCCAAAAGTGCCTCCTCCAAAAGCTCCGTAAGCACGTTATTCGGGCAAACAAGATATGTATGGTTTGTATTAAATGCCTCCACCATTCTCGGCACCCATTTCGTATCACTGTCCGGCTGAAAATGCGACGCTTTGAAATACTTATTATTATCCTCGTAGTCAAACGAATACGTTGAAAGTCTTTCGCCTTTTTTCTTCATTTCCATAGCACCGATTGCAGTTATAATACTCGAATCAAGTCCGCCCGACAGAAATGTTGCAATAGGCACATCTGAAATAAGCTGTCTTTTCACCGAATCATACACAAGCGAACGCACCTTTTCTATCGTTTCCTCATAACTGTCTTTATGCTCACCGCTCACAAGCGACCAATATTTCTTTATTGTCATTCCGTGACGGTTGATTATCATATATCTTGCCGGTCGAAGTTCTTTTACATCTTTGAACACACCGACACCCTGTGTTCTTGCGGGACTTAGCGCAAACAGTTCACAAAGTCCCGTTTTATCAAGCACTGCCGATACGTCCGGATATTCAAATAGTGATTTCAGTTCGGACGCAAACACCGTCACATCATTTTTCTGTGTATAGAAAAACGGTTTTACGCCGAATCTGTCACGACAAGCAAAAATTCTTTGTCGCATAGAATCCCAGATAACAAACGCATATATGCCGTTCAGCATTTCGGCACATTTTTCGCCGTAATGTATGTAGGCATACAATAGCACCTCCGTATCCGATGCAGTGGTAAATTCGTATCCGTGAGATTTCAAATCGTTTCTTATGTCGTTCGTGTTATAAAGTTCACCGTTATATGTAATCACAAATTCGTGCCCCTCGACTGTACGTTTCATCGGCTGAAGTCCGTTTTCAACGTCTATAACCGCCAAACGGCTATGAGCAAACACTGCGTGTTCGCCAACCCATTCTCCCCAAGAGTCCGGACCTCTGTGACGCAGTTTTTCTGCCATACGGTGAGCAACAGCAAGATTTTCTCGTTCGTTCTTGACAAGGTTTGTCTTAAAATTTATAAATCCGCATATTCCGCACATATCCTCTGCCTCCCATTCGATATTATGCTATATCATATGCAAATTGCAAAATTTTGTGCAAGAAAAAACAGATAGACATTTTCGTCTATCTGCTCATTTCTTCTTCGTCCCACGGCAATACATCGCCGTCCTCACGCAAATAATCAATTATTTTCCAAACGCCCTCACCCGTTTTTGAATCAACTCTGAAAATCGTTTCGCAACCGGCAAGTCTTAACCAGCTTTCCGCTCTGTCGGGATCGGCACCGTCACTGTTTATCTGTGTAACTATTCCGATAACAGGTCTGTTACAAAGCGGTGTTACGCATGGCGGATACAATGAATACGGCTCTCTCGAACTCATCAAAAGTCCCACAACGTCCGCCTCAAACGTATACATTGCAATCGCATTTCCCAAGTTTTTGGTTTGTATGTACTCACCAGGCGTATCGATTATAACATCAAATCTGTTGACATACTGCGTCTTATGGTAATGTATTTTTTCGCCTTTAAGTGCCTGTGTAAGCGTGGTTTTACCGCACTCACTTCTACCGATAAGTATTATCTTCTTCATGTTTTTGTTATCTCGCAAACAGTAAATTTAAGAGTTCTTTCGGCATAGTCCATAATTGCACGAAGTGACGTTTCAACGTCCGCAACCATACCGGTAATTATAAGCGTACCGCTGAAACGGTCAACAAAGCTTAAATCAACATTTGATGTTTTTGTAGCCAAGTCTGCCGCTATAATAGCCGTTTCCGCAGGACTCATTGTAAGTATTCCGATTGCACTTCTTCCGAAGTCAATTTCGGGATTAAGTCCAAGTTTCGTATATAAAATAGGGTCAGGACTTGCAATAACGTGTGCAAGGGTAATTTGTTTACCCGGTACAAGTTCCTGTATAATTCTCAATTTATCGTCTGTCGATAAAATATCTTTCAATTCCACTGCCGTATCTTCCTTTCCGACAAATTCTTATTTTATTATATCACACTTTCTTTGAAAATTCCAGTCCTTTTAGAAAAACGTCCAAAATCCCAAAAATCCGAGTATGAAACTGTTTAAAATAAGCTGTAATACGAACAAAATCGGTATACCGACCGAAAATTTCTTTTTCAGCGTCTTGTGACGGAACACATTCATACCGATAATACCGCCTGTCGCACCGCCGAAAAAGCATACTTTCATCAATTTACTTTCTTTTATTCTTCTCTGTTTTCTCTTTGCATTTGATTTATCCGCACCGAACAGTGCGAATGCCCATATATTCATCAAAAGCAAGTATATTGCAATACCGAAAAACAAATATTTATTAGCAGTATCATTGCTAAAAAGCTTTATCGCATTCGGCCATGGCAGACTTTGAAACCAATCTGCCAACATTCCGAACAGCTTTTGCAGCCCCTCAAGCAATGCACGAAAACCTATATAAATATACTGTCCGGCGGTTTGCAGTGCCTCATGTATATCCAATTAAACCCTCTCCCAAATTACATAGTTATTAATGTATTTTACAACAATTCTTTCATTTTTGCAACACCGTTTTTAATAACAATTATAAAGTCTTACCATTGTTGCAATAGCCTGTTCAACGGTGTAGTTGCCTTTCGGAGCAAATTCAGTATCCGAAACTCCTTCCATAATCTTCATTGAATTCATAATCGAAACAGACTCTCTCGCCCAATCAGAAATTAATTTTACATCATCAAATGTCGTACCATTCGGCTCGACAATCGTCTTGTTTCCCAAAAATCCAGCCGTTCTGTAAAGAATAGCCGCCGCCTGTTCACGGGTAATATTATCATCGGGTGCAAAAGTTCCGTCGTCCATACCGTAAATTATCCCTGCACCCGACAAAAATTTAATTTTTTCATCATCACAATCGGAATATGAAACTTCGCTGATTTTATCTTCAAGCTGTCTTTCTGCGATAACCTGCTTTATTGCGTCCTGTTGACCTTTTCTTGAGTCGGCAATCGGATTAAATTCCGTTGCGGTAAGACGATAAATCAAATCACAAAATTCTTTTCTTGTTATACTTCTTGTATATTCATTTGTAAAATCTATCGGCAGTAAATTACAAGCCGCTGCCTTTTGCATTTCTTCTTTCGCCCAATCGCTCGCACCGTCTGATGAAAACATATTGTCTTCAGGCACAACCGCCACATCATCAGATGTAACATCACGCAAGTTATATCCTTCATATAAATATTTGGTTTGCAATATTGAATTTTCCGTATATAACGCATTTCTTGCATTTCCTATATACGGAAAATACCACAAATAATTTTCCTTAACCTCTCCGTGAGATTTGCTCGGTTCACCGTATCTTCCTACTAATATACCCGAATTTGCATTCACAACATAAGATTTTGTTTTATCCTTGTTCCATAGCTTAATATAATAATAGCCGTTATTCGACTGCGGTAAAATCACAGGCTCATAGCCCTGAAAATTCCAATACACATTAAGCCACTGTTCTAAATCTTCCTGTTCAATATCCGCACATTTTCCGTTATCTCCCACTATAACCGCGCTTTGAATATCGGATATATCATTCACTCCCAAAACGCTCTGAAAAGAAAACATTTCGGCAAATGCCGTTGTTGACATCATTGTCGCAAATATGATACCTATAATACAAAGCAATTTTTTCATAACTCTTCCCCCTTAACTGTTTGTCATTTTCATTATAATTTCACGAACTCCGTCACTGTCGTTTTTATAGGCTTTTTCGTACAGCTTATCAAGCATTTCCGCAAAATTTTCTATACTGCTGCCGTTTACACGCAATATTTTTTTATAGCGTGTTTTTTGCGGTTGTTCAAAGTCAAAAAACAGTTTTTCGTGAAGTTTATCCCCTTTTCTCAGACCTGTAAACTCAATTTTTACATCTTTGTACGGCATTTTTCCACCGTCTTTTATAACTTTTTCCGCAACGTCAAGTATTCTCACCGCTCCGCCCATATCAAATACAAAAATTTCGCCGCCATTCGCAATCGTCATTGACATAAGAACAAGCTCAACCGCCTGCGGTATAGTCATAAAAAATCGCGTAACGTCCTTATCCGTCACCGTCACAACTCCGTTTTCGATTTGTTTTTTAAACAACGGAATAACAGAACCGTTGGAATTTAAAACATTTCCGAAACGCACCGCTGAAAACTTAGTGTGTTTTGATTTCAGCGACTTTTCATACACATACATTTCACAACAACGCTTACTTGCACCCATCACGCTTATCGGCTCAACCGCTTTATCAGTCGAAATGAGTACAAAATTGTCCGCGTTATATTTTTCGGCTAAATCGGCAACCGTTTCTGTACCCTTTACATTGTTTTTAACAGCCTCCTCGGGATTAAGCTCCATAAAAGGAACGTGCTTATGTGCCGCCGCGTGAAATACAATATCGGGACGATATTTATTCATAATGCAGTCCATTTTCTCATAATCGCGAACAGACGCAATTTCAACCGTCACCTTGTCGCCGACTTCACATTTTACACTGTACGCACCGTTTTCGTATATATCGACAATTACGATTTTTTCCGCATTGAGTTTTGACAGTGAACGCACTATTTCACTGCCGATTGAACCTCCGCCGCCAGTAACCATACAGACTTTGTCCTCTATATATGGCTGAACATCTTTTAAATCCATAACAGTACCTTTCTTTTCAAAAAAGACTGTCCTACGACAGTCTTTTTAACAATAAACAAGCCACGGCTTGCCTACTTAATTTTAGTCCTCTTTAAACGGGAATATATCACCCAAAAGTTCTTTGGCTTTTGATTTTACACCATCGCCCTTTAGCTTGATTTCTCTTGTAGCGTCCATATCGACTTTTTCAGACTTTT
>OLOO01002044.1_pt1 | contig 11907 bp, 8 predicted proteins | sample 1672621 | NCBI WGS metagenome assembly OLOO01 (sample SAMEA3136706, study PRJEB25190) | human gut metagenome | biome: human gut; feature: human-associated habitat; material: faeces | place: Austria | collected 2013 | reverse complement strand
TTTTCCCTTTGAGTCATTATTTTTTTACTTGTTGCACTTATATTGTAAATTCAAGATAAAAATTTTCCTTTCTGTTATGTATTCTTTTGTAAGCTTACTATTTGTATCAAATATTATTAGTATATGAGTATAAAACACTAATATGCAATTAATATAACATAAAAGATAGCATAGAGCTATAGGTGAGTAAGTTCACTAAACTGATGTTATTAAAAGTATTAATGCACAAAATAATTTACAAATATACCAATTATTTAGTACATTTTCATTTTACAAAAAAAAATCCTTTTTGTCAATATATTTTTATTGAATTGTAATTTAAACGGGAAAATTGGTATAATTTAATTCTAATCAGTAAATATATTATAAAAAAAGTGGCAGAAAAACTGCCACTTTTTTTATAATGATGTTTAGTTATCTGCAAGCATTCTGTTTACTGCCGAAATAAGTGCATAGATTGACGCGGTGTTAATATTTGCGTCAACGCCTGCACCCCAATAAGTTTTGTGGTGGTTGTGGTCATTGATTTCAATATATGTTGCCGCTCTTGAATTTGATGAACGTGTCAGGGCGTGTTCTGTGTAGTTGCAGATTTCAAACTGCTGACCCAAGAATTGTCTTAGACCGTTGCAAAGTGCGTCCAAAGGACCGTTACCTTTACCCTCGATAGAGGTAACTTTTCCGTCCTTTTCGATAGTAGCCGAAAGAATTGTACAGTCATCTTCCTCCGTTGAACGATAGAAACGGGTTTTAATAGGCTCTGCCACATTCACATATGTATCCTTGAATGCTTGATGTATTTCGTGATTTGTAAGTACGGTTTTCTTTTCGTCAGACATATCTGTGATAAGTGAAGAAAATTCCGCAAGCATTGGCTTTGGTAGGGTGTAGCCGTACTTGTTTTCCATAATATAGCTTACACCGCCTTTACCCGACTGGCTGTTGATAAGAATAGGCTCATATTTTCTGCCGATGTCGGTAGGGTCGATTGTAAGGTATGGGTTAGCCCATTTATTTGACGGACTTGAACCGAATTTATCCATACTCTTTTTGATTGCGTCCTGGTGAGAACCTGAGAATGCAACGTATGCCATTTCACCTGCGTATGGGTGTCTTGGGTTGATCGGCAAACGATTATACTTTTCGTATACTTCGATGATTTCATCAATATTTTCAAGATGAAGTTCAGGGTCGATACCTTGACAGAACATATTAAGTGCAACAGTGATAACGTCCGTGTTACCTGTTCTTTCGCCGTTACCGAATATTGTACCCTCAACTCTGTCCGCACCTGCAAGCAATGCAAGTTCGCTTGACGCAACGCCTGTACCTCTGTCGTTATGTGCGTGAACGCTGATAACAAGATGTTCACGATTGTTAAGGTGCTTGCACATATATTCGATTTGGTCGGCATATACGTTTGCTGTCGCAACTTCGATAGTTGACGGAAGATTTACGATAACTTTGTTTGTTTCAGACGGCTTGAATACATCAAGTACGGCATTTGTAACTTCTGCCGCGTAGTCCGGCTCTGTACAAGTGAAACTTTCAGGTGAATATTCAAAACGAATATTTCCGTCAAGCTGACCGTCAACAAGGCTCATTACAAGCTTTGCACCGTCAACGGCAAGTTGTTTGATTTCTTCCTTGCTCTTTCTGAAAACAACTTCACGTTGAAGTGTTGAAGTTGAGTTGTAAAGGTGGATAATTGCGTTTTTAGCACCCTTTAGAGCCTCAACGGTTTTCTTTATAATATGTTCTCTTGCCTGTGTAAGCACTTGAATTGTGACATCATCAGGAATAAGATTTTCGTCAATAAGACGGCGAACAAATTCAAATTCTGTATGCGACGCTGCCGGAAAACCTACTTCGATTTCTTTAAAACCGAGCTTTACAAGGAATTTGAAAAATTCGATTTTTTCTTCTGTCGTCATAGGTGAGTAAAGTGCCTGATTACCGTCACGAAGGTCAACACTGCACCAAATCGGAGCATGAGTTATTTCATTGTTCGGCCACTGACGATCCTCAAGCGGAATCGGATGGTACATTTTTTGATATTTTTTATAATTCATAATGAACACTGCCTTTCCGGCGAATACGCCTAAAATAATATATGAAATTTCTAACTAAAAAAGCTGAGCCACAATGTGACCCAGCATAATTTCAATACAGTTCAGTACAGAAAAACAAAACTGAAGACCACATTGTCGATTCAGCTTAGGAGTAGGAGGTTATTCAAATTTGCCTTTGAAAATTTATCCATAATTCCGTACCTCTTTCTATACTATATGGCTATTCTACAATAAAATCAAGGCTTTGTCAATATTTTTTTGAAAATTAATATATAGAATTTATAGGGTGAAATTGCGGATTATATAGTGATTTTTTATACATTAAAGGAATAGACGGAGCATATATTGGACGTAGGGGGATTGATTTATGGATATACTGTCTTTATTGTTCCTTGCTGCTGCACTTGCGATGGATGCATTTTCGGCGGCGGTTACGGACGGAATGATTGTGAAAAAAATACGATTTTATGACGCGATTAAAGTGGGATTGTTTTTCGGTGTGTTTCAGTTTCTGATGCCTTGTATCGGAAATTTGGTGTCGGGGTTTGCGACTGATATTGTGGAACGTTTTGACCATTGGATTGCGTTTGTGCTTTTGGGATTTTTGGGACTGCATATGATATGGGAGTCACGCACCGAACAGGAAATACCGAAAAATCCTTTAAAAAATTCATCGCTTTTGCTTGCGGCAATCGCAACAAGTATTGATGCACTTGCGGCGGGGGTTACGCTTGCGGCGGTTGATACACCGATTTTATTTTCGTCCGCGGTTATCGGAATTACAGCATTTTTGTTTTCGTTCGGCGGTGTTTTTATCGGTAAGAAGTTCGGAGGTTTTCTCGGCTCAAAGGCAGAATGTATCGGCGGAATTATTCTTATATTAATAGGCGTAAAAACACTTGTCGAGCATTTATATTGACTAAATTTGCAAAGTGGGATATAATGATATTCAGAGCTGTCGAAATTTTGTCGGCAGGCTTAATGATATGTACTTAATATGTATGAAGGGATATTATAATATGGATTTAACTTCACCACGCACGATAAGAAATATTCAGGAACAATTCGGATTTACGTTTAAAAAAGGTCTTGGACAGAATTTCTTGACTGCACGAAACATACTTGAAGAAATAGTGGACGCCGCAGAGATTGAAAGCGGTGTTATAGAGGTCGGACCGGGATTCGGCGTGCTTACGAGCGAGCTTGCGCAAAACAGCGATAAGGTCGTTACGATAGAAATAGACGAACGTTTGATTGATGTGCTTGACTACACACTTGCGGAATATGACAATGTAAAAATCATAAACGAAGATATTTTAAAACTTGATTTAACAAAAGTTATTGACGATGAATTTAACGGCGAAAAGGTCAGTATAGCGGCAAATTTGCCGTATTACATCACTACACCGATTATCACTAAATTGCTTGAGGAAAAATTACCGATTAAAAATATAGTGGTTATGGTGCAGAAAGAGGTCGCCGAGCGTATGTCGGCAAAGCCGTCAACAAAGGATTACGGTGCGATAACGGTGCTTTGTCAGTATTATACGGAGCCGTCAATCGTGGCAAATGTTCCTGCGTCACTGTTCGTTCCGCCGCCAAAGGTGGACAGTGCGGTGTTAAAATTAAAGGTACTTGATAAACCGTCGGTGGAAGTAAAGGACGAGGGTGTATTTTTCAGAGTGGTGAAAGCGGCATTTTCACAGCGAAGAAAAACTCTTTTAAATTGCCTTTCGGCAAATTTTCCTATTCCGAAAGATGAAATATCAACACTTCTTGAAAGTATAGGAGTTGCACCGTCAAGACGCGGTGAAACACTTTCACTTGAAGAATTTGCAAATATCGCCGATACATTATTACAAAAGATAAAATAGGAGGATTTTCAATGGAAATCTTTTCATTTGGTGAACGACTTATGATTTACCGTAAAAGAGCGGGACTTTCCAAAAAAGAACTTGCGAAAAGAGTAGGGATAAGTGTTTCGACACTTACCAAGTATGAAAATGACGAATCACAACCGAATGTTGATATGCTTACCGATTTGGCTATTGCACTTGACATATCTGTTATGAAACTGCTTTCAGGTTTCGGTGATCCGATTCGTGAAAAATACAGACAGGGACTTTTAAATATTTCGCTTGAAAAAATGAATGCTCTGCAAGAAAGGCATTTGCTATAAAAAAATAGGATTGCGATTAATGCAATCCTATTTTTATGTTATGTTTTTTTATTTCTTCTTGTTGCCTGCTTTTGCTCGAAGGCTTGTGCTTAGAATTTTCTTTCTCATTCTAAGGTGGTTTGGAGTTACTTCCAACAATTCATCATCGGCGATAAAGTCAAGGCACTGTTCAAGGCTCATTTCTCTCGGAGGAACAAGTCTTAATGCGTCATCAGAACCTGATGAACGGGTATTTGTTGCGTGCTTTTTCTTACATACGTTAACAACAACGTCCTCAAGTCTTGCGTTTTCACCGACAATCATACCTTCGTAAACCTTAACGCCCGCACCTACGAACAAAGTACCTCTTTCCTGTGCGTTGTAAAGACCGTAAGTAATAGTTGTACCGTCCTCCCAAGCGATAAGAGTACCGCGGGTTCTGCCGTTAAAGTCACCCTTGTAAGGCTCGTACTTTTCAAGAATACTGTTTATGATACCAGTACCCTTTGTTGCGGTAAGAAGTTCACTTCTGTAACCGATAAGACCTCTTGACGGAATTAAAAATTCAAGTCTTGTGTATCCCTGTGCAGTCGGTGCCATATTTGTCATTTCACCTTTACGGTTTATAACACCGTCCATTACAGTACCTGTGTATTCATCCGGAACGTCAACTGTAAGTCTTTCGATAGGCTCACATTTAACGCCGTCAATTTCTTTATAAATAACAACAGGATTTGAAACTTGGAATTCATAACCCTCACGGCGCATATTTTCGATAAGTACTGAAAGGTGAAGTTCACCACGTCCCGAAACGATAAAGCTTTCTGTCGAATCTGTTTCGTCAACTCTAAGACTTACGTTTGAATCAAGTTCTCTGAACAATCTGTCACGAAGATGGCGGGAAGTAACGAATTTACCGTCTTGACCTGCAAACGGACTGTCATTAACGCTGAAAGTCATTGAAAGTACAGGGTCATCGATTTTTACGAACGGAAGTGCTTCAGGATTGTCAACGTCACAAACCGTTTCACCGATATTAATATCAGCGATACCCGAAATTGCGACAACGTCACCGGCACCGACTTCGTCTGTAGGAACTTTTTTAAGTCCTTCAAAAGTAAATAGCTTTGTAGCTTTTCCTCTTGTTACTTTACCGTCATGACGGCAGATTGAAAGCGGCATATTAACCTTTATACTGCCTCTTTCGATTTTACCTACTGCGATACGGCCTGTATAATCATCATAGTCAATGTTTGAAACAAGCATTTGGAACGGTGCGTCGTCCTCGCATTTAGGGCAAGGAATTGAATTTACGATAAGTTCAAACAATTCTGTAAGGTCATTGTTCGGCTGTTCCGGATTGTATTCTGCGGTTGCCCAGCCATCACGTCCGGATGCGTATATAACAGGAGTGTCAAGCTGTTCTTCTGTTGCACCTAAATCAATAAACAGGTCAAGCACTTCATCAACAACTTCGTAAGGTCTTGCGTTCGGTCTGTCAACCTTGTTTACAACGATAACGGGCTTTAGGTCAAGTGCCAATGCCTTTGACAATACGAAACGTGTCTGCGGCATACAGCCTTCAAATGCGTCAACAAGCAAAAGTACGCCGTCAACCATTTCCAGACCGCGTTCAACTTCACCGCCGAAATCGGCGTGTCCCGGTGTATCGATAATATTTATTTTAACACCCTTGTAGTAAAGAGAAGTATTCTTTGCAAGGATTGTGATACCTCTTTCTCTTTCAAGGTCGTTTGAGTCCATAACTCTTTCGTCCACTTGTTCGTTTTCACGGAATGTACCGCTCTGTGCAAGCATTGCGTCAACAAGAGTTGTCTTACCGTGGTCAACGTGGGCGATAATTGCGATATTTCTTATATTTTCACGTTTTATCATAATTAATCTCCTAATCTCCTCATTTTATTACTCTAACCTCTTTATTATATACCCGTTTTGCAATTATTACAATATTTTTGCCGAAAAAACAGAATAATGTACAAAACCGACCTTGCATAAACACTGTTTAAATGTTATAATAACAAGTGATTTAATAAATGAGGAGTAAAGATAATGGATTTTAAAGAACATATAATCGAAAAAATTGTTGATATAACAGGACTTGAAAGAGAAGTTGTGGAAAAATCCGTCGAAGTTCCGCCTGATGAAAAAATGGGTGACATTGCATTTCCGTGCTTTCCGCTTGCAAAGGTTATGAGAAAAGCACCGCCTATTATTGCACAGGAGCTTGCCGAGAAAATGTCGGGTGACGATATGATTGAAAAAGCACAGGCTGCCGGCGGTTATTTAAACTTCTTTTTAAACCGTGAAAAGTTTATTTCCGAAACAGTTTCTTCTGCACTTGACGCAGGTGAGGATTGGGGCAAGTCGGATATGGGTAAGGGCAAGACTGTACTTGTCGAATATTCGTCACCGAATATCGCAAAACCGTTCCATATCGGTCATCTTTTCTCAACGGCTGTCGGAAATTCACTTTCAAAGATTTACAAGCACCTTGGATATGACGTTCAGTCGCTTAATCACCTTGGCGACTGGGGTACGCAGTTCGGTAAGCTTATATGTGCTTACAAGAGATGGGGAGTTAAAGAGGTTATCGAAAAAGACCCTATAAACGAGCTTTTAAAGATATATGTAAAATTCCACGAAGAAGCTGAAAAGCACCCTGAACTTGACGATGAAGCAAGAGGATATTTCAAAAAACTTGAGGACGGTGACGAGGAAACAACGGCTCTGTGGACATATTTCAGAGATATAAGTCTTGTTGAGTTCAAGCGAGTATATGATATGCTTGGCGTTAAGTTTGATTCATATAACGGCGAAGCATTCTATTCGGATAAAATGGACGAAGTTGTCGATATACTTCGTGACAAAGGATTGCTTACCGAAAGTGACGGCGCACAGGTTGTTGACTTGTCAGAACTTAATATACCGCCTTGTATCGTGCTTAAATCGGACGGTGCGACAATTTACGCAACACGTGATATTGCGGCGGCTCTATATCGTCACAGAACGTATGATTTCTATAAAAATATATACGTTGTCGGTATTCCGCAGTCACTTCACTTTAAGCAGATATTTGCCGTAATGAAAAAAGCCGGCTGGGATTGGGCAGATGATTGTGTTCACGTTGGTTTCGGTCTTGTAAAACTTCCGGGTAAGAATATGTCAACACGTCACGGTGACGTTGTATTCCTTGAGGACGTTTTAAACGAATCAATCGAAAAGACTAAGGAAATTATCGAGAAAAACGGCTCAAATGTTGAGGATATCGAGGACGCGTCAAAGAAAATCGGTATCGGCGCAATACTTTATACATTCCTTAAAAATTCGCGTGAAAAGGATATTATATTCAGTTGGGATACTATGCTTGACTTTGAGGGCGAGTCTGCTCCGTATTGTCAGTACGGTTATGCGCGCGGCAGAAGTATTTTGAGAAAAGCAGAGGGTATTGATTACTCAAACGCAGACTTTTCAAAAGCGGCATCTGATGAGGCATATTCGCTTGTAAAGCAAATTAACGGATTCGGTGACGCGGTAAAAGATTCGGCAGACAAGAACGAGCCGTTCTATATAAACAGATACGTTACAAATCTTACAAAGTCATTCAACAAATTCTATAACACCAATCCTATTATGAAAGACGATGTTGACGAAGAAACAAAGAAAGCACGTCTTGCAATAGTTGACGCAACAACAAAGGTTATAAAGACAGCATTGGGCTTGCTTGGAATGGAAACTGTTGAAAGTATGTAATTTATAAAAGGGTGTTGTATGTGCAATGATATATTCGCAAAATATAAATAAAGTGTGTGCCGTCTGTCAGATGGCACATAAAAAAAGCGAAGATGAAATGTATTGTGATATAAAAAAACAAGCGGTGTCCGTTACCGATACCGCTTGTGATAAATTCAAATACGATATTTTAAAACGTCATGTAAGACGTATGCGTAAATTGAAAACGAATTTTAATCCTGAGGATTTTTCACTGTAACAGTGCTTGACATGACATTTGTTAAGTGTTATAATTCAAATAGAGAGTAGGAGCAGTAAAACGATTGTTTCTACTCATGTAGTTTGGTTTTAGTAGAAGAAATCTACATTCAACCGCCCTATGCCAGTAGGGCGGTTATTTCTTTATTACCCATACAATAAGCAAAATCAACAATAATTGTACCGTTGTTTCACTCATAGCTGAATCCTTTCCGAAACAACCGCCTACCGCTCAAACTCAATATCCGAGCCGTTAGGCTGTTTATAATATATCATATTTTTCGGTTATGTGCAAGCAAACCGCTTTTTTTAAAATTCTTTTCCGTTTAAAATTTCAACGTAATCTTTATAATTTTCCTCCAAAAGTTTTGGGGTATCAAGTCCGTAAGGACATTTTGATTTACATTGATTACAGTGCAGACAATTTTCTATCTTTTTCATTTTAGCCTGAACAGCCGGAGTAAGCTGAAGTTCGGACGGTGAACGTCTTAGAAGAAGTGACATTCTTGCACAGTTATTTATTTCTATACCGACAGGACAAGGCATACAATATCCGCAACCGCGACAAAATTCGCCTGCAAGCATTTTTCTGTCATTATCAATAAGTTCCTTAATTTCACCTGTCACAGACGGTGGGTTTGTGTTGTAACTCAAAAATTCGTTAAGCTCACTCATACGCTGAACACCCCAAATAGGAAGTACGTTATCATATTGTGCCATAAACGCATAAGCGGCGGCGGAATTTGTTATAAGACCGCCCGAAAGTCCTTTCATTGCTATAAAACCGAGATTATTCTTTTTACAGTTTTCAACTATCGCAATATCTTTGTCCGTTGCAAGATAGCAGAACGGAAACTGAATTGTGTCGTAAAGTCCGGAGTCGATAGCCTCTTGTGCGACTGCAAGACGGTGATTTGTAAGACCGATAAAACGAATTTTTCCTTGTGCTTTTGCCTCAAGCATTGCCTCATAAAGTCCTGTACCGTCATTCGGTTTCGGACAGAATGACGGATTGTGGAATTGGTAAATATCTATGTAATCCGTTTTCATATTGTTAAGACTTGTATTTAGGTCTTTCCAAAAATCATCGGCATTTTGTGCGGCGGTTTTTGTGGCAATGTATATTTTGTCACGAACGTCCGACAGTGCATAACCGATTTTTTCTTCACTGTCTGTGTAAAAACGTGCGGTGTCAAAAAAATTAATTCCGTTGTTATACGCATGAAGAAGTATTTCTTTTGCGGAATCAAAGCTTATACGTTGTATCGGCAATGCACCGAATCCGTTCTTACAGACTTTAATTTCTGTCCTTCCTAAAGTTACATAATCCATATGTTTTCGCCTCTTTAAATCAAGTTTTCTTAAATTATATCATATAGATTTACCACATTCAACATAAAAAGCAATCTTTGCAATATAAAAGACAATTATTGAATAACAAAAAAGTGTGTGATGTGGTAAAATAGAAATAACATTATAATGGAGGAATTTTGTTTATGAAAGAGGGTAAAGCTTTCTGTTTTCATCACGGCTGGCATTTCCTGCTTGCGGATGAGTTTCCTATGCAAAAAGCACTTGAAAAGCATAAGGATAAAAACGGACGCTGTTTTTATGAACTTGATTATATAGAAGAAAATTGGGAGAGAGTAACGCTTCCGCATACGTTTAACGATACCGATTTGTTTCGTGACAGAATAAAGGACGCCGGCAGCGGTCAAAAACGTACCGCGACATTTTACAGAAATTATTTGACCGTTCCGAAAGAATATTGCGGTCAAAAGGTACTTATCGAATTTGAGGGAATACGTCAGACGTGCTATTTGTACGTAAACGGTAAAATGGTCGGATATGTCGAAAACGGTGTTGCACCGTTTGGGTTTGATTTGACACCGTTTATCGATTACGATAAACCGAATTTAATCGCTGTTGCTACTGACAACACCGCCACGCGTGAAACGGATTTTTGTATTGCAGAAACACCGAACAAGCCTGACGTTATACCCGGTTCGTACTTGTTTCCACAGGACAAAGAGGTCGATAAAGCGTGTGAGGGTGTGGGATATTTTTGGAATTGCAATGACTTCAATCCGTCTGTCGGCGGTATAACAAGACCTGTAAAAATTCATTTTAAACCAAAGGTGCATTTGACTTTGCCGCTTTACAGCAATCTTATGACAAAGGGTGCATATATTTACGGCAGTGATTTTGATATACAAAACGGTACGTCGAAAATAAATGTTGAGTCGGAAATCAGAAACGAAAGCGGAAAAGCTGTCAAGGCATATATTGAAGTAATCATAAAAAATATTGACGGCGAAGAAGTAACGCATTTTAAATCGGACGAATGTGTTGTAAATTCAACAAGTGCTAAAATACCGCCGTTGTCAATAACGCCGACAGACGCATATATTGCGGAGATTTTGCCTGACGGGAGAAAGCACTATACAGCGGTTAATGATGAAAGCAAACTCGGCGAAACGGTTACAAAGTCGCTTAACGTAACGGAAGTAAGCGCCGTTTCGGATACAACAAAGCTGAATTTTTGGAGCATAGCCAATCCGTTTTTGTACAGAGCGGAAGTAAGACTTTTTGCAGACGGTGAATTGTGCGACAGTGAAATTATTGAAACAGGATTCAGAAAGGTCGGTTACGACAAGGATAGGGGCGTGCTTTTGAATGATGTTCCTGTTTGGCTTAGGGGTTACGCACAAAGGGCAACGAATGAATGGGCGACAATCGGCATTGCACCCGAATGGCTGAAAGACGTTGACGCAATGCTTATAAAAGAAAGTAATGCAAACCATATTCGCTTTATGCACGTTGCAGGCTCAAAAGCAGATGTTCGTTCGTTTGACCGTCACGGCATTGTGTGTACACAACCTGCAGGTGACAAAGAACGTGAGAATTTCGGCAGACAGTGGAAACAAAGAGTTGAACTTATGCGTGATGTGATAATTGCGTTTAGAAACAGTCCGTCAATCCTGTTTTGGGAGGCGGGCAACAATTCGATAAATAAAGAGCATATGGCTGAAATGCGTGCGATTAAAGAAAAACTTGACCCAAGCGGCGGAAGATTTATGGGTTGCCGTACATTGAATACAGAGGACGTTATAGAAGAATCCGAATTTGTCGGAACTATGCTTAACCGCCATGCCGCAAGATTTACCGCCGAGCATGGACCGATTATGGAAACTGAATATTTGCGTGAAGAAGCACCGAGAAGAATATGGGACGATTTTTCACCGCCTGATTTTGATTATAAGACAAAGTGGGGCGGAAAGGGCGGCCGTAAGCAGGTCGGTATTGATTTTTACGATATGACTTCGGAGGACTTGGCGCTTGCTTCGGCTAAAGGCTATGGCGAATTTTTCAATGACAGAATAGGCGGTGCGTCAAAAAAGGATTATTACAGCGGTTGTGCGGCTTTGTGCTGGACAGATTCGGCACAACACGGCAGACAGGCGTACAGTGAAAACGCAAGAATGAGTGGCAGAGTTGACGCAGTGCGTAATAAAAAGCAGAGCTTCGACGTGTTCCGCGTTATGCAGTCACCGAAAAGTGCGGTTAAAATTTTCGGTCACCGGAATTATCCTAAAGCTGACGGTGACAATTATAAATACAATGTGAAAAAGTTCAACGGCACATATTGGGAAGAAACAGGCGAAACGG
>OLOO01002029.1_pt1 | contig 11972 bp, 9 predicted proteins | sample 1672621 | NCBI WGS metagenome assembly OLOO01 (sample SAMEA3136706, study PRJEB25190) | human gut metagenome | biome: human gut; feature: human-associated habitat; material: faeces | place: Austria | collected 2013 | reverse complement strand
CTGGAACTGCAGAACCGATTTGCAGATTTTGTCCAACAAGTTGACAAATCAAAATCGGTTATTCAAAAAAGCCTGGATGAACTTGAAATTTTGAAAAGATCTTTGATGCAGAAGTATTTTGGGTGAAATATGTACTGACATTTGATATGCTTAACTCAAAAACAGGAGTTATATCAGATGAAAGAACAGATTATTGCGGATATAGAACAGAAGATGTCAGGAGGTCTTGACAATGCACAGATGAAATTGTTACATCAAACACTGGAATATTGTTTTTGGCAGGTGAAAATAGAACCACTAAATCAGTTAGAGCGTGAAAAAGAGGATAATTCTAATGATGAATTATTAGAACTGTTTACAACGGCAAAAAGGGTAGAAGGATGTTCCGAGAAAACTTTGAAATATTATGGTATTACTATCAAAAATATGTTGAATACAGTGAATAAATCTGTGCATCATATTACAACGGATGATTTGAGAACATATTTGGTTGAATATCAGAAACTTAGGAATTGCAGTAAAGCCAATATTGATAATATTCGACGGAATTTGTCAAGTTTCTTTTCTTGGTTAGAGGATGAAAATTATATTATCAAAAGTCCTATTCGAAGAATCCACAAAATTAAGACAACAAAGACCGTGAAAGAGACTTATACAGATGAGTCTTTGGAATTGATGAGAGATTCTTGTAATAGCTTGAGAGATTTGGCAATTATAGATTTACTGGCTTCTACAGGAATGCGAGTAGGTGAACTGGTTGGGCTGAATCAAAATGATATTGATTTTGACAACAGAGAATGTATTGTTTTTGGAAAGGGGAGTAAAGAACGCCCGGTTTATTTTGATGCGAGAACGAAAATTCATCTGAAAAACTATCTTAATAGCAGACAGGACGATAATCCTGCACTATTTGTAACTTTAAACAGTCCATATAAGAGACTTCAAATTAGCGGTGTTGAAATACGTTTGAGAAATCTTGGAAGAAAGTTAGGAATTAATAAAGTTCATCCACATAAGTTTAGAAGAACATTGGCAACAAGGGCTATTGATAAAGGCATGCCGATTGAACAGGTACAGCAGCTTTTGGGGCATACGAAAATTGATACGACCATGCAGTATGCGATGGTAAGTCAAAGTAATGTGAAGATGTCACATAGAAAGTATATTTCGTAGTAATAGGGGAGTGATAAGATGGTTCTATTCCATGGAAGTAATGTGATTGTGACGAATCCGAAAGTATTGATTAATGGATTCTATAAAGACTTTGGTTATGGTTTTTATTGTACAAATTTAGAGAAGCAGGCCAGAAGATGGGCTTTAACAAAGAGAAAAAGTCATGTTGTCAATAAATATTCTTATAAACCTAATGCCAGTATGAATATATGTCAATTTTCAGAAATGACCGAGGAATGGCTAAATTTTGTTGTAGATTGTCGACGGGGAATAGAACATAATTATGATATTGTTGAAGGACCGATGGCGGATGATACTATCTGGGATTATATTGAAGATTTTGTGAATGGCACAATCTCAAGGACAGCTTTTTGGGAGTTGGTAAAATTCAAGTATCCGACACATCAGATTGTCTTTTGTACGGAAAAGGCGCTTACAACATTGCGCTATGAAGGGAGTTATAATCTATGAGAAATATCTTCTTTGAGGATGAAGTGATTACAGAAAATGATTTATACTTCATCTGTTATATGATAGAAAGAGTGGCTCGTAAACTTCATCAGCATAATAAGTACGTGGTGAATAGTGTTGAACCAGCAGAGTGGCGTCGATTAATCAGTTTGGCTAATGTTTTACATTGCGAAAATCCATTGAAAGTTGAACAGGAATGGATTGATGAGTATGAACTGAAAGCAGGAAAGTTTGATATTACGAATGTTGACAAAGAGTTGGTTGAAGAAATACCAAGAGAAACACAGATGGGTAAAGTTTATACACGATTGATATTGAGCACTTTAGGTGAGAATGAAGATTATATTGATGGTATGATTCGTGTATACAATGATGAAATATGCGAAACCATTGATAATTATAATGCTAGTGCATATTATGAGCCGTCCTATGTAATTACAAGAGCCTATAATGAAGGTGGCTTTTAGAACTGTTTGGTTTCAAATCCCGATATTCCGAGGATTGGGAGGAAGCAGCATGAAAAAATTAACATTAGGAGATGTATGTAAAAAGGAAAGTTCCAATATTGCACAAAAAGATATAATGGAATGTGAGGGAGAATATCCTATTTATGGAGCTGGTGGATTTATAAAAAATGTTAATTTCTATCAACAAGAATTACCATATATTGCTGTTGTGAAAGATGGGGCTGGAATAGGACGCACTATGCTATTGCCAGCATATTCATCAGTGATTGGGACGATGCAATATATTTTGCCAATTGATTATGAGTCAATAGATTTACAGTATCTTTATTATGCTATTGTGCATATGGATTTGGGAAAATATTTTAGTGGTGCGACCATTCCACATATATACTTTAAGGATTATAAAAAGGAAAAATTGTTCCTGCCAGAAATATGTGAGCAGCAGAGGATTTCGCTTTTACTGAAGCAAGTAGATTTGATGATAGAAAAACAAAATAATCAAGTTGAACTTGTGGATAAACTTGTACAGTCCCGATTTGTCGAACTCTTTGTAGGAAAAAATTATGATATAGTTAAGGCTGGGTCAATAATAAAAGAGATGCGCAATGGTGTATCGCCTTCAACAAGCGGAGGGCATTTCGAGAAAGTATTAACATTATCAGCAATAACCCAAGGAAAATTTGATGATAAGGCATGGAAGGAGGGCTTTTTTACGGATTGTCCATCGACTGAAAAACGAATAACAGAAGATGATTTTTATATATGTCGCGGAAATGGAAACAAATCATTGGTAGGGATGGGAGTATATGCATTGGGAAACAGACCAGATTTGGTTTTTCCTGATACGGTTATTGCAGCACATATAGATACGGAACGAATGGTTCTTCCGTATTTGTGGATAATGTGGCAACAACCGGAAGTTAGAAAGCAACTTGAATCTGGTGCTAGAACAACGAATGGTACTTACAAAATTAATCAAAAAGTTATCAGCAAAATAAAGATTATCTGTCCACCGATAAATGAACAAGAGGTATTTGCCGACTTCATCAAACAAGTCGACAAATCAAAATCGGTTATTCAAAAAAGCCTGGATGAACTTGAAATTTTGAAAAGATCTTTGATGCAGAAGTATTTTGGGTGAAATATGTACTGACATTTGATATGCTTAACTCAAAAACAGGAGTTATATCAGATGAAAGAACAGATTATTGCGGATATAGAACAGAAGATGTCAGGAGGTCTTGACAATGCACAGATGAAATTGTTACATCAAACACTGGAATATTGTTTTTGGCAGGTGAAAATAGAACCACTAAATCAGTTAGAGCGTGAAAAAGAGGATAATTCTAATGATGAATTATTAGAACTGTTTACAACGGCAAAAAGGGTAGAAGGATGTTCCGAGAAAACTTTGAAATATTATGGTATTACTATCAAAAATATGTTGAATACAGTGAATAAATCTGTGCATCATATTACAACGGATGATTTGAGAACATATTTGGTTGAATATCAGAAACTTAGGAATTGCAGTAAAGCCAATATTGATAATATTCGACGGAATTTGTCAAGTTTCTTTTCTTGGTTAGAGGATGAAAATTATATTATCAAAAGTCCTATTCGAAGAATCCACAAAATTAAGACAACAAAGACCGTGAAAGAGACTTATACAGATGAGTCTTTGGAATTGATGAGAGATTCTTGTAATAGCTTGAGAGATTTGGCAATTATAGATTTACTGGCTTCTACAGGAATGCGAGTAGGTGAACTGGTTGGGCTGAATCAAAATGATATTGATTTTGACAACAGAGAATGTATTGTTTTTGGAAAGGGGAGTAAAGAACGCCCGGTTTATTTTGATGCGAGAACGAAAATTCATCTGAAAAACTATCTTAATAGCAGACAGGACGATAATCCTGCACTATTTGTAACTTTAAACAGTCCATATAAGAGACTTCAAATTAGCGGTGTTGAAATACGTTTGAGAAATCTTGGAAGAAAGTTAGGAATTAATAAAGTTCATCCACATAAGTTTAGAAGAACATTGGCAACAAGGGCTATTGATAAAGGCATGCCGATTGAACAGGTACAGCAGCTTTTGGGGCATACGAAAATTGATACGACCATGCAGTATGCGATGGTAAGTCAAAGTAATGTGAAGATGTCACATAGAAAGTATATTTCGTAGTAATAGGGGAGTGATAAGATGGTTCTATTCCATGGAAGTAATGTGATTGTGACGAATCCGAAAGTATTGATTAATGGATTCTATAAAGACTTTGGTTATGGTTTTTATTGTACAAATTTAGAGAAGCAGGCCAGAAGATGGGCTTTAACAAAGAGAAAAAGTCATGTTGTCAATAAATATTCTTATAAACCTAATGCCAGTATGAATATATGTCAATTTTCAGAAATGACCGAGGAATGGCTAAATTTTGTTGTAGATTGTCGACGGGGAATAGAACATAATTATGATATTGTTGAAGGACCGATGGCGGATGATACTATCTGGGATTATATTGAAGATTTTGTGAATGGCACAATCTCAAGGACAGCTTTTTGGGAGTTGGTAAAATTCAAGTATCCGACACATCAGATTGTCTTTTGTACGGAAAAGGCGCTTACAACATTGCGCTATGAAGGGAGTTATAATCTATGAGAAATATCTTCTTTGAGGATGAAGTGATTACAGAAAATGATTTATACTTCATCTGTTATATGATAGAAAGAGTGGCTCGTAAACTTCATCAGCATAATAAGTACGTGGTGAATAGTGTTGAACCAGCAGAGTGGCGTCGATTAATCAGTTTGGCTAATGTTTTACATTGCGAAAATCCATTGAAAGTTGAACAGGAATGGATTGATGAGTATGAACTGAAAGCAGGAAAGTTTGATATTACGAATGTTGACAAAGAGTTGGTTGAAGAAATACCAAGAGAAACACAGATGGGTAAAGTTTATACACGATTGATATTGAGCACTTTAGGTGAGAATGAAGATTATATTGATGGTATGATTCGTGTATACAATGATGAAATATGCGAAACCATTGATAATTATAATGCTAGTGCATATTATGAGCCGTCCTATGTAATTACAAGAGCCTATAATGAAGGTGGCTTTTAGAACTGTTTGGTTTCAAATCCCGATATTCCGAGGATTGGGAGGAAGCAGCATGAAAAAATTAACATTAGGAGATGTATGTAAAAAGGAAAGTTCCAATATTGCACAAAAAGATATAATGGAATGTGAGGGAGAATATCCTATTTATGGAGCTGGTGGATTTATAAAAAATGTTAATTTCTATCAACAAGAATTACCATATATTGCTGTTGTGAAAGATGGGGCTGGAATAGGACGCACTATGCTATTGCCAGCATATTCATCAGTGATTGGGACGATGCAATATATTTTGCCAATTGATTATGAGTCAATAGATTTACAGTATCTTTATTATGCTATTGTGCATATGGATTTGGGAAAATATTTTAGTGGTGCGACCATTCCACATATATACTTTAAGGATTATAAAAAGGAAAAATTGTTCCTGCCAGAAATATGTGAGCAGCAGAGGATTTCGCTTTTACTGAAGCAAGTAGATTTGATGATAGAAAAACAAAATAATCAAGTTGAACTTGTGGATAAACTTGTACAGTCCCGATTTGTAGAGATGTTTGGAAATCCTGTTTTGAATGAAAAAGGCTGGAGAACAAAGCCTTTATTAGACATGGGAAACTGTAAAAATGGAATGAATTTTCATTATGATGATTGCGGAGTAGAGATAAATTGTTTAGGTGTAGGCGACTTTAAAGATTTATCTGTAATAGATGATACTAAGCAACTTCCAACAGTATCGTTAAATGAGATGCCATCTGAAGAATATTTGCTGAAAGATAATGACATTGTATTTGTTCGTTCAAATGGCAATAAAGAATTAGTTGGAAGAAGCATAGCAGTATACCCAGGTAATGTTGCAACTACCTTTAGTGGATTTTGTATCAGATATAGAAAATATGATGATGAAGTTATAATTCCATATTTGTTGAGAGTATTAAAGACAGATTCGATAAGGAGAAAGATGGCTGGACGAGGTGCAAATATTCAAAATCTAAATCAACAGATTTTAGGTACTTTAATAGTACCTATTCCACCACTGGAACTGCAGAACCGATTTGCAGATTTTGTCCAACAAGTTGACAAATCAAAATTGTCCGACCTCTTACCTTGGAAAAATTACAGCCATTATTTGATAGCGTAGCACATATGAAAATCCCCGGAAAGGAAGGATAAAATGCCCGACTTTATATTACAGTTTTTCAATTCTCCATATTGGGCACCCATCAGCAATGTTTTTACAGCTATTGGTGTTATTAGCGTTATTCTTACCATTGTCCGTTTTGTACATAACCGTCGGCGTAAAGAATGGAAAAGCAATGTTTCTATTCGGGATTATCCTGCGGATTACGATGTTGAAATGGAATGTCGGAATGCGATTTGTTCAAAAATATGGACCGAGGAGCTGACGGTGGGTATATCAACGATTGTGTTCAGGCCGGTGGACTGTGTGATACCGAAATTGGAGGTGTATGGCGTTAACAGTTGTGGAAAGACGGATGGGGTTATAGACACTTTTAGGGATTTGACACCGGAGGATGCGGTTTGTTTTCGGCTTGAGAGGGCAGAGTGCATACCTCGTTATAAAATACGATGGTATTCTGAATATGGGGAGTATGCGGAACATGAATTTAGTGATAATCTCAGAAATGGCATCAATACAGTGGATGGCATTGAGTATCATATAAATTTTGTGTCGGTGCTACGAAGAGCTTTGGATTTGCGGTAATCATGTGAGGGGTGATGGAATGACTAATTTTGACTTTTTGAAAAAAGAAAAGAAGTTCAATAGTTTTGCGGATGTGGCTGTTTCTGCTGAGAAAATTTTGCCGATTGATTATGCGGCGTCGGTTTTAAATTGCAGACGGGCCATGGAGTTTGCTGTTAAATGGATGTATTCTGTTGATGGTTCGCTTGTTGTTCCCTGGGATGATAAACTGGTGAGTCTCATGAGTACAGATGAGTTTAGAGATATTGTGGATGCAGATTTGCTTCAACGGATGCATTTTATCCGGAAGATGGGCAACAATGCGGCTCATGCAGGAAAGAAGATTTCAAGGGAACAGGCAGTGCTTTGTCTGGAAAATCTGTACATATTTATGGATTTTGTTGCTTACTGTTATGCGGACGAGTACGAGTACGAGGAAGGTGCTTTCAATGCAGCGTTATTGGAAGAAAAGCCTGCGGTGACGGTTCTTCCTAAAGAAACAGAACTGAAGCTGGACAAACTCATGAAGGAAAATGCCGAACTGCGTGAAAAATTGACTTCAAGACGTGAAGAGCAGCAGCAGACATATGTTCCAAAACCTCTGGATATTTCTGAATACAAAACCCGCAAAATTTATATTGATACGATGTTGGAAGATGCAGGTTGGATTGAAGGCCGGAACTGGCTGAATGAATATAAAATTCCAGGAATGCCGAATAAATCAGAAGAAGGATATGCAGATTATGTGCTGCTGGGGGATGATGGTAGGATTTTGGCTATTATTGAAGCAAAGCGTACATGCGCGGATGTTTCTAAGGGCAGGCAGCAGGCGAAATTATATGCAGACTTAATTGAGAAAAATCAGGGACAGCGACCGGTTGTATTTTTAACCAATGGTTTCGAAACACGTATTGTGGACAATCAGTATCCGGAGCGCAAAGTGGCAATGTTTTATTCCAAACGTGATTTGGAAAAGCTGTTTAATTTGCAGAAAATGCGGTCCAGTCTGCAGTATATTACAGTAGATAAAGAGATTGCAGGCCGTTACTATCAGGAAGCTGCAGTCAAGGCTGTTTGTGACAGCTTTGGAGTGAAAAACAGACGAAAAGCATTGCTTGTTATGGCTACCGGTTCAGGTAAGACCCGTACGGTTATTGCATTGGTGAAGGTTTTGCTGGAGCAGGGATGGGTGAAAAATGTTCTTTTCCTGGCTGATCGTAATTCTCTGGTGACTCAGGCAAAAAGAAGTTTTGTTAATTTATTTCCAGATTTATCTGTGACGAATCTATGTGAAGAAAAAGATAATTTTGGGGCACATTGTGTCTTTTCCACTTATCAGACTATGATGAATTGCATCGACTCAGTTCATGATGGAGAGGGAAAATTATTTACTTGCGGACATTTTGACCTGGTTATCTGCGATGAGGCACATCGTTCCATTTACAATAAATATCGGGATATTTTCAATTATTTTGATGCTCCATTGGTTGGATTGACAGCGACACCAAAAGATGAAATTGACAAAAACACATATGAAGTTTTTGAACTGGAAAATGGTGTTCCGACTTATGGATATGAATTATCTCAGGCAGTAAAGGACGGTTATCTGGTAGATTTTATGTCTGTGGAGACACGGTTGAAATTTATCGAACAGGGTATTGTGTATGACGAGCTTTCTGCTGAAGATAAGGAAGCTTATGAAAATACTTTTGAGGATGAAAATGGAGAACTGCCGGAACGTATCGCTTCGTCTGCATTGAATGAATGGATTTTTAACAAGGATACGATTCGTGAAGTGTTAAACGTTTTAATGCGTGAAGGCCTTAAAATTGATTATGGCAACAAAATAGGCAAGACAATTATTTTCGCCAAGAACCATAAGCACGCGGAGAAAATTCTTGAAGTATTTGGCAAAGAGTATCCGCATTTGAATGGCTATGCAAAGGTGATTGACAATCACATTAACTATGCCCAGAGTGCAATTGACGAATTTTCTGATGCGAAAAAACTGCCGCAGATTGCTATTTCAGTTGATATGCTAGATACAGGTATAGATGTTCCAGAAGTGTTGAATCTTGTGTTCTTTAAAAAAGTAATGAGTAAAGCGAAATTCTGGCAGATGATAGGCCGGGGTACGCGCTTGTGTCCGGGATTGATGGACGGCGAGGACAAGCAGAAGTTTTATATTTTTGATTTTTGCGGGAATTTTGAATTTTTCCGTATGAATAAAGGCAAACCGACAGCCAATATGATGGCGCTGCAGGGGGCATTGTTTAGTCTGCAATTTGAAATTTCTTACAAATTACAGGCAATGGAGTATCAGACGGAGAGGCTGATTGCGTATCGAAAAAACCTTGTTGAGCAGATGGCAGGTAAGGTAAAAGAATTGAATCGGGAAAACTTTGCGGTTCGTCAGCATTTGAAATATGTAGATCAATATGCGGTAGAAGACAATTATCAGGCTTTGACTTATGAAGACACACTCCTGGTACGTCAGGAACTGGCTCCGTTAATTGAACCGGAAAGGGATGATGCGAAGGCTTTGCGTTTTGATGCCTTAATGTATGGTATCGAATTGGCCTATCTGGCAGGAAAGAAATATAGCCGCGGTTCCAATGAATTGTTTAAGAAGGCTTCAGCAATTGCAAATGTGTCCAATATTCCGGAAATTATGATGCAGGCGGACTTGCTTGACAAGATTCTTCATACGGATTATGTGGAAAGAGCAGATATTGATGAGTTTGAGCATATTCGAAAAAATCTCAGGAACCTTATAAAATATATTCCAACCGGCCGACAGACATATAATACAAATTTTGATGATGAAATTTTGTCTATGGAGTGGAAAGAATCAGAGTTGGAAAATGATGATTTGAAGAACTACAAAGCAAAGGCAGAATATTATGTCCGTCAGCATCAGGACAATACGGCGATTGCAAAATTAAGAGAGAATATACCGCTCACATCGGCGGATATTAAGGAACTTGAAGAAATTCTCTGGAGCGAAGTTGGAACCAAGCAGGACTACGAAGCAGAATATGGTGAAAAACCGTTGGGCGAGTTTGTCAGGGAGATTGTTGGACTTGATATGGCTGCAGCGAAAGCGGCATTTTCAGAATACCTGGATGAAACAAACCTGGATAGCAGGCAGATTTATTTTGTCAATCAGATTGTGGAATATATCGTTCAAAACGGCATGATGAAGGATTTTTCAGTTCTTCAGGAATTGCCTTTTACGGAACAGGGCAGTATTGTGGATGTTTTTACTGATTTATCCGTATGGATGGGTATTAGAAAGGTGATAGAACAGGTCAACGCCAATGCATTGGCGGCGTAAAAAGTTACAATAATTATAATGAACCTATCTGGTGAAAAGTGAGGAATTATTATGAAACAGGAAACAATAGACAGAATTAGAAAGTTTACAGAAGACAGGGAGTGGGAGCAGTTCCATTCTCCGGGCAATTTGGCAAAATCCATAGTCATTGAAGCGGCAGAATTATTAGAGTGTTTTCAGTGGAATGATAAGGAGTATGATTTGCAGCATGTAAAAGAGGAATTGGCAGATGTGATGGTGTATTCCCAGAATCTGTTGGATGCTCTTGGATTGGACGCGGATGAAATTATCAATATGAAGATGACAATGAATGAGGCAAAATATCCGGTGGAGAAAGCCAAAGGCAGCGCAAAGAAATATAATGAGCTTTAAGAAGGAAGCGGGCTGAAATAGTGTGTTATGGCGGCCACAGTGCCTTATCGGGATGGAGATAATCCGAAAGAGAAAACCGCTTTATATTATTCGAAAATGGTGGGGAGAAAACAATGCAGGCTTATACATATGTATCAAAAGGGAAATTTGAATTAAGAGAAAAATCGAAACCGGTAATCATGCATGAAAGGGATGCTATCGTAAAGGTAACGCTTGCGAGTATCTGTTCCAGTGATTTGCATATCAAGCATGGAAGTGTTCCACGTGCAGTTTTGGGAATCACTGTTGGTCACGAGATGGTTGGAATTGTTGAAGAAGTTGGAGGTGCTGTTACTCATGTTAAACCGGGAGACAGAGTAACAGTAAATGTGGAGACATTTTGTGGTGAATGTTATTTCTGTAAAAAAGGTTACGTCAATAACTGTACTGACAAAAATGGCGGTTGGGCTCTTGGCTGTCGCATCGATGGCGGTCAGGCTGAGTATGTGCGTGTGCCGTTCGCAGATCAAGGTTTAAACAAGATTCCAGATGAAGTTACAGAGAGACAGGCATTATTCGTTGGAGATGTTCTGGCTACCGGCTACTGGGCAACTCGTATTTCTGAAATTACAGAAGATGACACAGTACTGATCATTGGTGCAGGTCCTACAGGAATCTGTACATTGCTTTGCGTTATGCTGAAGAATCCAAAGCACATTATCATGTGTGAGAAAGACGAAGAACGTATTCAATTTATTAATAAGCATTATCCAGATGTACTTACTGTTTCCCCGGAAGAATGCGAGAAATTTGTTAAGAAAACAAGTGATCATGGTGGAGCAGATGTTGTTCTCGAAGTTGCCGGAGCAGAATCAACGTTTCGTCTTGCATGGGAGTGCGCAAGACCAAATGCAATTGTAACAATCGTTGCACTTTATGATAAAGCACAGAGTTTACCGCTTCCGGATATGTATGGCAAAAATCTTATTTTTAAAATCGGTGGAGTGGACGGATGCGACTGCGATGAGACATTGAAACTGATTGCTGACGGAAAGATTAATACAGAACCACTTATTACGCATACCTATCCTCTAAGTAAGATTGAAGCGGCTTATGATCTCTTCGAGAATAAGAGAGATGGTGTTATAAAAGTAGCTGTTGAGTGTTGGCATTAATTGTTATCGCAGCACTTCTGACATTTCTTTTACCAAAGGGATTTTACGAAACATAGGATATTTTATTGCACTTGATAATAGGGAGTGATTTATGATGAAATTAATTCAGAATATTGATGTTTATGCCCCACAGCATCTGGGGAAAAAAGATGTACTTACAATCAATGATAAGATTG
>OLOO01002012.1_pt1 | contig 12044 bp, 10 predicted proteins | sample 1672621 | NCBI WGS metagenome assembly OLOO01 (sample SAMEA3136706, study PRJEB25190) | human gut metagenome | biome: human gut; feature: human-associated habitat; material: faeces | place: Austria | collected 2013 | reverse complement strand
GCCGCCGACCTCAGACCAGTTGGTGATCTCGCCGGTGAACATCTGCTTGAGCTGGTCAACGGTCAGGTCCTCGACCTTGCTGTCCTTGTTGACGATGATGGCGATGCCGTCCAGAGCTACGATCGTGCCGGTGACGCCGGTCTCGTCAGCCTTCAGGGCGCGGGAAGAAAGACCGATGTCCAGAGTCTTATCGGTAGCGCCGGTGATGCCTGCGCCGGAACCGGTGGGGTCATAGCTGATGGTGACATCATTGTTGAAACCCCAGGACCAGCAGGCGGCGATGACGTTCTTCATAGAGGTGGAACCGCCGGTGGCGACATTGCCGGACAGCGCAGCCGTAGAAGAAGCGGAAGCTGCGGTGCTGGATGCGGCGGCAGAAGAGGCAGCAGTGGAAGAAGCTGCACCGCCGCAGGCGGTCAGGGCAGCAGCAGCGGCAGCAGCGCCGCAGATGGACAGGAACGAACGACGAGTGATCTTTTTCATCATAATATCTCCTTCAACTGGGCCGGCCCTTTTGTTCTGGCCGGGCTGTTTTCCTTTTCCTCATTGTATCTCTCTTGGGACGCCTTTATTGTAGCGCACCGCCCATCCAGCTGCGACCATGGCGGCGCAAAATGCAGGTAAAGCTTTGTGCAGTGTTTTTGCGCTGCTGTCATCCTCTGGTAAAGTCGGTGTGGAAAACAGGACACTCGATTTTACATTTCCGGTCAAACTGTCAAAAATCCGCACGTTCGTTTGTGCATCCCGCCCGCTGAAGGGTGCAAAAAAGGCTGCTTCACAGAACGTAAAGCAGCCTTTCAGACCCTATGATCGAATCAGAATTTCTCTTCCGTGCCGTCCGGGCGGTAGAGCTGGACATATCTGCGCCACTTGTCCGCGCCCATCACCCGGCTGTAGCAGTCGGCCAGCTCTTTGTTGGCCGTCTCCGCATCCAGCGTCTCACCCTTAGCGGGCAGGACCAGCACCCGGAACCATGCATCGAAAAGATGCTCCGTCCAGCCGGTGTCAACGGCCCCGCAGCGGGCATAAAAGCCCAGACGCCGGACGGCCATAGCCTCGTCGTCAGCCTTCTCGGGACACTCGGCCTCGATGAGGATGGCCTTTGCGCCCTCCTCGTGGGCGGGCAGAGCGGCCAGCAGACGTGCGCCAATGCCGGTGCTGCGGTAGGCAGGCAGGACGGAGAAATAGTCCAGCTGGCTCACTTCACAGCCCATAGGCCGCACCATCAGCAGGTAGGACACCAGCGTCTCCCCCTCGAACACGCCCCAGGTGTGGGCCATGCCGACGGCTTCGCTGTTCAGTATCATGCTCAGGGGTTTCAGCTCGCTGGGCGGGAAGTCGCGGCGCATCTCGTCCAGATACACCCGCGTCAACTCGTCGGCGGTGAGTTTCTTCCACGTAAAGGTCTGGGGCTTCATATCAAAATTCCTTTCCGATAAAAATACCGCCGGGCCGGGCGCAGCGGCCCGTTCCCGGCGGTGTTCGAGAAGCTGTTTGCGTGAGAAAACGGCTTCTTAGTTACAGCTGCTTGCGCAGGGCATCGTACACAGCCTGCACATCGCCCTTGATGACCACCTGGCAGGCGTTCTTGGCCGGGCGGATGACGCCCTCTGCGCCTGCGGCCTTGGCAGCGGCCTCGTCCACGGAGGCGTAGCTGTGTACCTCAAAGCGGAGGCGGGTGGCGCAGTAGTCCACCTTGACGATATTATTCTTGCCGCCGAGGGCTTTCAGGATGCCGGAGGCCAGTGCCTCGCTCTCGGCAGAACTCATGCTGGGCGTCTCGGCCCCGCCGTTCTTATGGTTGTGATAATACTTGCGTCCAAAGTAGAAGCAGGCCATGGCTACCATGGCGAGAACGATCTTGAACGGCAGCGTGATCGGAAGGAATGTGACGATGAGCGCGATGACGATAGCAGCGATCCAGCTGTAAATATCCATTCCCAAAAACATACGATAATTCCTCCTTTGGGGAACGATGCGGCGGGCGCTTCCGGCAGGAAGCCGCCCGGGCCCAGTCCGGGTACAACACCATATTAACATACTGCCGGGAAAAAAGAAAGCCTTTTCGGGTATCTTTCGGCCCGAGAGCTTGCATCCCGGGCCGGAATCGGGTACTATAAAGACAGTATATCCCCAATACACGGAAGGAGCATCCTTATGGAATGGACTGATATTCGCCTGACCGTATCCAAAGCCGACGCCGAGGCCGCTGAGGCCGTGGCCACCATGATCGCGGAGGGCGGCATTTATATCGAAGACTACAGCGACATCGAGGAACAGGTGGAGCAGATCGCCCACGTGGACCTCATCGAGCAGGAGCTGCTGGACAAGCCCCGGGACACCGTCATCATCCACATGTACCTCGAGCCGGGCGCTTCGCCGGTGGAGACGCTGGCCCTCATCGCGGCCCGGATGGAGGCCGCAGGCATCCCCTACACCTCCGAGACCGAGGGCGTGGAGCAGGAGGACTGGCAGAACGGCTGGCGCAAGTATTACCACCCGATGGACGTGGGCCAGCGCCTCGCCATCGTGCCGTCCTGGCAGGACTACGACACCGACCGCGTCAAGCTCATCCTCGACCCGGGCCTTGCTTTCGGCACCGGCGGCCATGAGACCACCAACCTCTGCCTCGAGGTGCTGGACGAGCGGGTCAAGGGCGGCGAGCGGGTGCTGGACATCGGCACCGGCAGCGGCATCCTCGCCATCGCAGCCCTCAAGCTGGGCGCAGCCCTGGCTGAGGGCGTGGACATCGACCCCGTGGCCGTCCGCACCGCCGGCGAGAACGCCGCCCTCAACGGCGTGGCCGACAAGCTGACCGTCCTCGTGGGCGATCTGTCCGACAAGGCCAGCGGCAAGTACGACATCATCACAGCCAACATCGTGGCCAACGCCATCATGTCGCTGGCCCCCGCCGTCCCCGGCCTGATGGCCGACGACGCCGTCTTCATCGCCAGTGGCATTATCGACAGCCGGAAGGATGAGGTCATCGCCGCGCTGGAAGCCGCCGGCCTCGCTGTGCTGGAAGTGAAGGAGAAGCGCGGCTGGGAGTGCATCGTCTGCAAGAAGGCATAAGGCCAACCTCTCAGTCAGTGCTTCGCACTGCCATTGCCGGGTTGCGGCTCCCAGCATTCGCTTTGTGCTTGAAAAGCACTTGCGCCTTGCTGGCCGCGGCCCCAACAACGACTCCCTGCTTCCGCCACTGGCGGCGGTCGTCGTTATTGCCCCTGTGAGGGGAGCCTAAGATGTAAAGGATCAAAAAATATGCCGCACCGTTATTTTACCACTGAAATTTCCGACGGCACCGCCGTGCTGCGGGGGGCCGACGCCCACCATCTCTCCCGCGTGATGCGGGGCAAACTGGGGGACACCGTCATCCTCTGCGACGGCAGCGCCGTCGAGTATACTGCCACCATTACCGGTTTCGGCGACGAGACGGTGGAGTTCAGCGTGGAGCCGGGCTACCCCAGCGCCGCAGAGCCCACCGTGGACGTCACCCTGCTGGTGGGCTACCCCAAGCAGGACAAGCTGGAGCAGGTCATCCGCCATGGCGTCGAGCTGGGCTGTGACCACTTCATCCCGTTTTTCAGCCGCTATTGCGTGGCCGCGCCCAAGAAGGAAGAGCAGAAAAACGAGCGCTACAACCGCATCGCCTTTGAAGCCGCCAAGCAGTGCGGCCGGGGCATCCTGCCGGATGTGGCCCTTCCGCTGCCCAACTTCGGGGCCGTCTGCCGCAGCCTCGACCAGTATGACCTCGTGCTCTTCTGCTACGAGTGCGGCGGTGCACCCCTGCGCCAGCTTCTGGCTGAGGCCACGCCCGCCGATGGCGAAAAGTTGAAGATCGCCATCATCACCGGCGCAGAGGGCGGCTTCGCCGCCGAGGAAGCTGAGATGGCCGCAAAAGCCGGCGCAAAGACCGTCGGCCTCGGCCCCCGCATCCTCCGCTGTGAGACGGCCCCGCTGGCCGTCGTCTCTGCCGTCATGACCCTGACGGGGAATCTTGAATAAGTTCTGACATCAGAAACGGCGTCCCGCCGAGGTGGGACGCCGTTTCTCATTTATTCTGCATCTGCATCCCGCAGGGCCTTTTTGATGGTCAGCAGATTCTGCGGGCTCATGGAGAAGCTGCGCAGTCCGAGGCGGAGATACTGGGTCGCGTTGACGGCATTGCCGACGGCGAGGCCGCAGATGGTGACGGGGATGTCCGCTTTCCTGGCGGCGTCCACCACCATGGCGATGAGCTTTTTCATGGCCGGGCTGGCGGGACGGTAGTAGTGCTCGGCAATGGCCAGTTCCCGGCTCACCGCGTGGGTGTACTGGGTCAGATCGTTGGTTCCGATGACGAAGAACCGGCAGCCGTGAGCCGTGAAGTCCTCTGCCGTCAGGCAGGCGGCGGGGACGCTGAGCATGACGCCGAAGGGGACGTCAGGCTCGAACTCCACGCCCCGCTCGGTGAGCTTGCGGCGGCAGTGGTCTACCACCTGCATGGCGGAATCCCAGTCCTCGATGTCTGTCACCATGGGGAACATGACCCGCAGCGGGCCTTTTGTGGCGGCACGCATGAGGGCGCAGATCTGAACTGCCATCTGGGGCAGATTGCGCAGGCTGCTGCGGATGCCCCGCAGGCCCAGCTTGGAGGACTGGACGCCCTGATAGGCGTCGGCCATGGTGCGGTCAGCACCGAAGTCGAAGGTGCGCACCGTCACCGTCCTGCCCCTGGCGGCGGCGAGGCAGGAGGTGTAGAACAGATACTGCTCCTGCTCGTCCATGGCGTGGCCGGGCATCATCATGTAGCTGCTGCGCAGCAGGCCCACGCCGGACGCGCCAGACTCCATCGCGGTCCCCACGTCCTCGGGGCCGAAGCAGTTGGCCAGAAGCTCGAATTCTTCGCCGTCCCGGGTGCGGTTGGGCAGCTCAAGCTGGGCGTTCAGCTCCTCGTTCTGGCGCTGCATCTCGCAGATGCAGGTGATGGCTCTCTGCCGGGCGGCGGCATCCGGGTCAAGGATGCACTCACCCTCGGTGGCGTTCAGGATGACCTCGCGGCCGTCGCAGTCTTTCAGAAAATCTTCGCCCACCTGGGTGATGCCCGGGATGTTCAGCGAGCGGGCGATGATGGCCGCATGGCTCTGGCCGCTGCCCTCGGCGGTGATGAGGCCGAGGATGCGGCCCGCCGGGACGCTGAACAGATCGGTGGGCATGAGCAGGTCAGACGCAAGGATGACCGGGTGGTCGAGGGCCAGCCAGCTGCGGAGCCGGTGGCAGAGGATGTTGGTGATGCGCTGGGTCACGTCGAGGATGTCCACGCTCCGCAGCTGCATGTAGGCGTTGTCCTTCATGGCGGCCAGCTGGGCGGCGTAGCGGCGGCCCACACGGTCCATCGCCTCGGCGGCACCGACGCCGGCTTTTATCTGGAAAGCCACCTCATTCATGAAGCCCTCGTCTTCCAGCATCATGCTCTGGAACAGGAAGATGGCCTGCTCCGAGGGCGCGGCGCGGCCAGCCATCTCGTCCAGCTCCTGCTGAGCGACCTTGATGGCGTCTTCCAGCGCCTGCTTTTCCTGTTCGGGGCGGAAAGGCCCATCGCCGAACACCAGCGGCGGGCGGTCCAGCCGGCTGACCTGACCCAGCACGAGGCCGGGCGATGCGGTAAAGCCCTTATATACCTTCATGTTTCCATCTCCTCCGGCGGCACTCTGCCGGTCAGCGCCCGGCAGACCAGTGCCTGCAAAAAGGTGTTGGGCAGCAGAGCGGCCCGTGCGGCCTGCGCCGGGCCTGCTTCACCCTCGAACAGCGGCTCGAAGCTCCTGAGGCGCTCGAAGTCGCATTTTGCAAGGAAAGCTTCTCCCAAAGTACGGGTGGTGTAGTAGGGGGCGGGGTCTACGCCCACGTCCTCAGCCACGGCTTCCAGCGGGGCAAGCTCTGCATCTGAGAGTTTTGCCAGCAGGAGAGCAGCGTCTGCCGTCAGGGTGGAGGGGTGCTTTTCCCGCACGTCCTTCTGGACGGCCTCGAAGGCCGCATGGAATGCGGCGGCATCCGCGCTGCTCTCAGCCCCGCTGTCCACAGCGTAGGCGCAGCCCCGCAGCCGCCCGAAGGCCCGCAATGTATCGTGGTAGCCCAGCTCGATGTTCCGCCGGGCGGTGGCGGGCTCGAAGTGGAGGATGTCGCCCAGCTCCCAGTAGCTTCGGATGAGGGTGGTGGGCAGGCCGGTGCGGTTGGGGCGGGTGATGCCCACACCCTCCAGGTCTACACAGACCAGCTCTTCTGCGCCCATCTTCTGGGCCAGCGCGGTGGGCATATTGTCCCGGTAGCCGCCGTCGAGGTAAGACACCCCATCGATGGTGTGGGCCCGCAGGGCGGGGAAGCAGGCTGCAGAGGCCAGCAGGTAGTCTTTCACCTTGCCCTCGGGGATGTCTTCCAGCGGAAGCTCCCGGGCCTTGAGGGTCTTCTGCTCCACGGTCACAAGACCCAGCCGGATGGGGCTTTTGCGGAGTTTATCTTCGTCCAGCACCCGCTCGACGATCTCTTCCAGCGGAGTGACGTCCATGCCGCCCTGAGTCACAGCGTCTTTGAGGAATGCGTGCAGCTCGGAAAGCGGCGCATCCTCGGCGGGCAGCTCCATCACATCCTGGCTGCGGATGGTCAGCCACATGTCCCGGGCCGTCTCGTAGAGGTCGAGGGCGAACATGGCGCCGTTCAGGCTGCCGACGCTGGTACCCGTAATGATCTGGGGCCGCCAGCCCAGCTCGGTCAGCGCCCGCCAGACGCCCACCTGATAGCTGCCGCGGGCGCCCCCGCCCGCCAGCACCAGCGCCTTTACGGGGGTGTTGTTCTGCGCCATGTTTTCTGCCTCCTTTGATGTGTTCCGGTTTTGCCTAGATTATAGCATATTTCCCGGGAGATTTCTCTCTGTTTTTGTAACAAAAAATGTGCTATAATAAATTCACCTTGCCAGAACGATTCAGGAGGACGACAGATGCACCGCAAGCAATGGATTTTCGACATGGACGGCACCCTCACCGACAGCATGACCGTGGTGTGGCAGGGCGCACCGCTGGAGCTGCTGCGCCGCTATGGCCGCACCGCAAGACCCGGCATCCACGATGTTCTTCTGAGCATGGGGATGGTGGAGGGCGCGGAGTATCTCATCCGCACCTACGATCTGCCCCTGACCCTCCGGGACTACGAGCCTGCCATGCGGCAGGTCATCCGGGACCTGTACAAAAAAGTTGAGCTGAAACCCGGCGTCCGGGAGATGCTGGCCCGGCTGAAAGCCGAGGGCGTGCGGATGTGCATCTGCTCCAACACCTGGGCAGAGCAGTGCGAAGAAGTGCTCACCCGGCTGGGCGTCGCAGACTATTTCGAGTTCTTCTACACCGCACAGGGCGCGAAGAGCAAAGCTCACCCCGAGGTGTTCCACGAAGTCCTCGAGCGGCTGGGCGGCAGCGAACCCGCCGACGCCGTTGTCTGCGAGGACGCTGTCTACGCCACCCGTACGGCCAAGCAGTGCGGCTTTTACCTCATCGACATCGAGGATGAGACCAGCGCTGCCGATAAGCCCGAATTGCAGCGCCTTTCCGACCAGTACATAACGGATTGGACGCAGCTGGACTGGACAAAATTATAAAGCAATGGGGAGGCTCTTCCGGGCCTCCCCATTGCTTTATCGGAACTGCTTTTCCAGATAATCTTTCAGCGCCGTGCGGGCCGCAGGCTCCCGCCCGCGGGGGACAGGGACCCGTGCGCCGCTCTGCATCCAGAACTCACCCGCCGCCAGCTGGGACACCGCCGCCAGATTGACCACATAAGAGCGGTGGAGCTGGACGAAGCGCTCATCCGTTAAAAGCGGCTGGGCCACCTGCGCGAACGGCACCCGGACAGACAGGGACGGCACATCCTCGCCGCTGGCGAGATGGAAATGCACCACATGGTGGGTACACTCGAGGTATTCGATGTCCGCGAAGGGCAGCACCCGCAGACCCGACGCCGTGGCTACCGGGATGGCCGGGCCGTACTCCGGCTCGGCGGCCCGGGCCAGCAGAGCGTCCAGCTGTTCCGGCGGGACAGGCAGCAATAAATACTGCATGGCGTCCACCCGGTAGGCGCTGTAGGCGTGGGCGGGCGTATGGGCCAGAAAAGCCAGCGGGCTGCGCCGCCCCCGGCTGCGGAGTGCAGCCGCTGCCAGCAGTGACGCGGCGGCTGCCGTGGACGGCAGCTCGATGAGATACAGCTCGTACCGCTCCCCGGCGTCGTCCCGGGCCAGCAGGGCCTCCGGGCTGTCCAGCTGCTCGATGATGCAGGCGTCGTCCCGCCGGGCATAATAGTCGAGACACTGCCGCTCCACCCGGCTGCGGAGGACGCTGTCCGGGCTGCACACCGCGATATGAAATATCATTCCGAAGCCCCCTTTCGGGCCTGCCGCCGGCGCTTGCTTTTTCGGCCCGGCGGGAGTATCATTGCTCTGAGAAGCCGTTTTCATAAGCATTGCGCACCCTCTGAACGGCCTTTCTGCTCGCATACTGCGTTGTTTTCCCTTGCAATCCACCAAGGATTGCTGCGGAAAATCGCCTTGTCTGCGAGCAAAAATTCTCGTCATTCGGCGCACCCCGCTCACGAAAACAGCTTCTGAAAAACAGAAGGAGAAACTGCTATGGAAATGCCTCTCGTCAGCATCATCGTCCCTGTGTACAATGCCCAGAGCCACCTGAGCCGCTGCCTCGAAAGCATCTGCGGGCAGGAGTACAAGAACCTCGAGCTCATCGTCATCAACGACGGCTCCCAAGATAAGAGCCTGCCCGTCTGCGAGGAGTTCCGCAAAAAGGACAGCCGCATCCTGCTGGTGGACAAGGCAAACTCCGGCGTGTCCGACACCCGGAACCTCGGCCTGAAGCTTGCCGGCGGTAAGTACGTCCAGTTCGTGGACAGCGATGACTACATCGCCCCGGACTACACCGCCCGGCTGGTAGAGGCAGCAGAGAAGACCGGTGCCGACCTCGTCATCTCGCCCTACACCATGGTCATCCCCGCCGGGGCGTCGAAGCCGGAACAGGTTCTGGAAAAAATCCAGGACGACCTCGGCGTCATGCATGTTGCACGCCCGCCGGAGAACCGGGAATACGGTTTCCTGCCCGAGGGCGTCTACGACAAGGACACCTTCGCCCGCCGCCTGATGGACAAGCCTGCCTCTTACTTTTACAGCGTGCTCTGGAACAAGCTCTACCGCCGCGACATCCTCACCCGGCACGACATCCGCTTTACCAGCGAGATGCGCTGGGCCGAAGACCTCGTGTTCAACATGCAGTATATCCAGTACGCCGAAGTCTTTGCGTCCATCCCGCAGCCCGGCTACTACTACGTCCAGAACCCTCAGAGCATCTGCCACACCCAGATAAAGCCTGCCACTCTGGTGCAGAACAAGATCCAGGTGTTCCACTACTACAAGGACCTCTACACCCGGCTTGGGATGTATGAGCAGGTGCGGCCCCAGCTCTACAAATTCCTCATCGACATTGCCGAGAGCACTTACCCCTCCGGCCCCTTCAAGAAGGTCATCGATGAGGCGAAAGCCTACTGGAAAGAGCACAAGGCAGAGATCTCATCCTAAAGAAAAGCGGGAGGCCCCTGCGGGGCCTCCCGCTTTTGTTGAAATTCAACCTCTCACCGCTCCATCCCGCTGACACGGGCATGTCGCGGAGCTCCCCTAATAGGGGAGCCTTTTAGAGGAATTTTACGCTCCGATGGCGGCACACTTCTTAGCCAGCCAGTCGCGCTCGTCCTCGGTCAGGCAGGGAGCCAGCTTCTCGAAGACCTCGCGGTGGTAGGCGTTCAGCCAATCCAGCTCGTCGCGGCTCAAAACGCCCGGGACGATGGGGGAGGTGGCGATCGGCACGAACGTGATGGGGCAGAATGCCAGGAACTCGCCGTACTGGTTGGATGCTTTGTGGTAGCACTCCAGCTCATTCTCGATGCGGATGCCGACGACGCCGCCCTCATAGACGCCCGGCTCGTCGGTGACGATCATGCCCGGCTTGAAGACGGTGGTGTTGCGGCCGTTCAGGGCGTGGGGGCCTTCGTGGACGTTGCCCACGTGGCTGACGCTGTGGCCGGTGCCGCAGCGGTAGTTGATGAGGTGGCGCCACAGCGGCTCACGGGCGATGGTGTCCAGCATATGGCCGTCGCAGTAGTCCAGCCAGACAGCCCGGGCGATGTCGATGTGGCACTGTAAAGTCCAGGTGTAGAACAGGCGCTCGTCCTCGGTCAGCTCACCCAGCGGGTAGGTGCGGGTGATGTCGGTGGTGCCGTCCATATAGGTCGCGCCGCTGTCCACCAGCAAGAAGCCCTTCTTCTCGAGCTTTGCGTGGTCTTCCTCGGTGGCGTGGTAGTGCATCATGGCGGCGTTGGGGCCGTAAGCTGCAATGGTGCCGAAGCTCTCAGTCAGGAACTTGTCCTGTGCGCTGCGGTACTTGTGGAGGATCTCGTCGATGGTCAGCTCGGTCAGCTCTTCGCCGGCGGCCAGACGGTTCTCCAGCTCGATCTGGAAGCGCACCATAGCCACGCCGTCGCGGATGTGAGCTTCGCGGGTGTGAGCCAGCTCGACTTCGTTCTTGACGCCCTTCATGGGCAGCAGGGGGTCGGCCTCGTCCTTGACGGTCAAAGCCGGGTTGGCCTGCAGGGTCTGGTAAACAGCGTAGTTGACAGAAGCGGGGTCGGCCAGAACGGTCTGCTCTTCGGCCTGGGCGGCGAGGACGGTAAGCACATCGTCGTACTCAGCCAGCTCCACGCCGTTCTCCTTCAGCTCCGCAGCAGCCTCAGCGCTGACGCGGGCGGTGTCGATGAAGAGTGTCGCCTTATCGGGGGTCACATAGCAGTAAGCCATTGCGTAAGGGGTGCATTGAATGTCCATCGCACGCAGATTGAGCAGCCATGCCAGATTGTCCAGCTTGCCCACCAGCTGTGCGGTGCATCCCAGCTCAGAGAGCTTCGCACGCAGCTGGCCCAGCTTCTCGGCAGGGGAGAAGCCTGCGTACTCTTTCGGCAGGAGCCAGGCCGGGGTAGCGGGCAGGGCGGGACGGCCCTCCGTCCACAGCTCGTCCTCGAGGTTCAGCAGCTTGATGGTGCCTTTCTTGGCGTCCAGTTCTTTCTGCAGGCTGCGCACCAGACCGCAGGAGGCAGTCAGGCCGCAGAGGCCCAGCTTGCCGCCCTCGGGCAGGACTTTGCCGCAGTACTGCTCGGCGGTCGGCACGCCCGGCTCGCCCATCCGCATCAGCTGGATCTCCGTGCCAGCGATCTCCTTCTCGGCCTGCACGAAGTAACGGCCATCGGCCCAGACAGCGCTCTCGGTCATGGTGACGACGAAGTTGGAGTTCTCGCCGTGGAAGCCGGAGAAGTAGGTCAGGGCAGTGTAGTGGTCGGGCATATACTCGCTGGCGTGCGGGTCTCCCACCGGGATGAGGTAGACGTCCACGCCGTTTGCCTTCATGGCCTCGCGTAGGGCGGCCAGACGCTCGGGAACGGTATTCATGCTCATGTCAAAAAGCCTTCTTTCTTTATTCTGCCGGAAAAACGTCCGGCGGCGATGGTTTGCTGGACCTTATTGTATCATTCCGGGGCGCAGAATGCAATTCTGCAGGTATCATTTTGGTCCTGCCGCCCGAAAATGCAAGCAAATTGCAAAAAATGTTACAAATTTCTCATCAAAAAGGCCGGTTTGCCATTGACAGCCTTGTTATAATAGGAGTGTAGGAATTTTACGGGTCAGCACTCAGCGGCCCGGACTGCTTGTAAGGCCCGACGGGCCTGCTGGGCAGCGCCTTTGCGGCGTCTGCATAAAAGAAAGAGGCATTTCAGACTATGACCAAAATCGATATTTTCTCCGGCTTCCTTGGCGCCGGTAAGACCACCCTTATCAAGAAGCTCATCAAAGAGTCCTTTGCAGGCCAGAAGGTCGTGCTCATCGAGAACGAGTTCGGCGAGATCGGCATCGACGGCGGCTTTTTGAAGGAGTCCGGCATCCAGATCAATGAGCTGAACGCCGGCTGCATCTGCTGCTC
>OLOO01001988.1_pt1 | contig 12163 bp, 9 predicted proteins | sample 1672621 | NCBI WGS metagenome assembly OLOO01 (sample SAMEA3136706, study PRJEB25190) | human gut metagenome | biome: human gut; feature: human-associated habitat; material: faeces | place: Austria | collected 2013 | reverse complement strand
CGGTGAGTCAGCTCGAGGCCCGCTATGGCGAGGCTCAGGCAAACTCGATCATCGGTAACTGCGACCGTCACCTTGTGCTGGGATTCCAAGATGAGCGAACGGCTCGCTACTTTGCCCTGCGTGCCAATAAGACGCCCTCGACACTGCTTGAGACTCCGTCAGGAAGATGGTGGCTGTTCGAGCGCGGCCAGCGCGGTGTGTGCGAGCCCGAACTTGAACAGCACCCGGGCTATGCCGAGTTTGCTGGTGAGGAAGAAGCGCCTGAGTTTGTACCGGACGTATGCGAGGAGGACCTTTGGTCCGAGATGCTTTTTGAAGTCGAGCCGTTTGGAAACGGTTCGGGTGTGGCTGCCTAAGGGAAGGAGAGACGGTGGACAAAACGATGAACAAGATGAACGAACGTCTGAGCTTGAGCGAACGCATTGCGCGTGCCAGCGCTATCCGTGACCAAGCGGCGACGGTGCAGCCGGAGCGCGAGCTTATTGACGCCGAGCGCAGAAGCGCGTTTGGTCCCTGTTATATCTACCGCGCGCATGCCGACGAGCTCTTGCAGATCGTGGGACAGATCTCTGACGCGTTGCCGAGCCGTGCCTCCTTTTTGGCGCGCACGGACCCGACGGAGGCTGCGCGTCCCGAGAATCATTCGGTCGCTGCGTATGCCGAAGTGGAAAACCCCGCCGTCGCCTTTGTGTGGGAGCTGCGCCACAACCCCGAGGGTGCCCTTGCGACCTTGCCGGACCGCAGCTACAGCAAGGTGCTCGATGCCACGGATGTACTCAAGGAGCTGTGGGAGGATAAACCCGCAGTCAACGAGCTGGAGCTCGCGAAGGCCCTGATCACACAGATTGTGCTGCTCGACGACAACCTGTGCGAGCAGGTGCTTACCCGCGCAAACATCATGGCGAGGGAGTGCTCAACCGCCGTGGCCCCGTACCTGCGGCCCCAAAGTTGATGATTTTCCGCTGGGCTATTTGCGCGTGCCAACGCTAGAATCGAATGGATTGTTTCGAGACTAGGGGAGAAGCACGTGGCCCAGGACTTTTTCGACCTGCTGTACAACGGCTATACCGGCGAGTACCAGCTAATGAGCTCGCTGTATCGCAACGGTTTGGATGCACTGCGCCCGCCTGCAGACATGGGCGTCGACGTGGTGTCGCTCAACCTTAAACAAAGGCTCGAGCAGCCCGATGTGCCTGCCGAGATGTTCTATTTCCAGGTGAAGACCGCCGTTACCAACGTGAGCGAGAATGCAGATCGCCCCGGCGCGTTTGCCGTGGTGGAGTTCAAGCTCAAGGCGACCGAGGTCAATCTGCTGAGCTGCTCGGGCGACCGCGCCTTGTTCTGCTATGTGTACAACAGCGAGGCCGGTGCGCTTACAGATGCGTTTGAGACACCGTTTATCTGCTTTTGGCTCGACGGCTGCCTGCTGGCAAAGCTTGAGCGCCAGGGTGCCTTTTATTGCAAGGAGGGCGAGTCCAAGCTGACGCTGACGTGCCAGCTGCGCAAACCCGCGCATGAGTTTGGCCACTGGTATGCGCTTGTGGTGGACAAGGACGGCAACAAGCTCGAGGACGGTTACCTGGGCGTTGTGGGCGGCGAGGGAAACCCGGCGAATGATGGTGCCGATCACTATAGCGTGGGCGGCTATCTAAAGTACGCGCGGCGGGACTAGGCGTTTGATGTTCCGGACGTGATGGGTTTTATGCGCTAGCACGTGGGGTTGCATATCGTTTGTGGCAAATCTTGCAAAGTAGGATTGCAAGAAATCAAGAATCTTGCAAAGTAACTTTGCAAGATTGGGAGCGCTTTAGAGTGTTTCTCACTTTCCGGGGCGTATGCCCGTTGTTGTTTTTCGACTGTGAGACCGTCGTCACCCTGGCGATGAACGTCGGGCTTTCCGACATTCCGGCCGTGACAGCCGCTGAGGCCGCCGAGATGCTGGGCGTGAGCACCGCGCGCGTGGCGCGGCTCTGCCGCGACGGGAGCCTGAACAGCTGGAGGGTTGGCAGCGCCCGCACGGTTTCGCGCGACTCCATCAAGTGTCGCCTCGTCGCTAAACCTGGAGCGGGAAGGCCGCGTAGGGCCTTTGCCGAAGCGGAAAAATGAGGCTTACGAGTCGATGCAGACCTTACGAAAAGAACGAAGCGGTGTAGGATGGGAATCGAAAGTACCGGGGGCACTTCTAACGGCGACGCAAGTGGAAATCCCCCGGTCGTATCTTTTCCACGCTTCAAATCGAATAAAGAGATTCTGGCGACACTTGCGGGGGGAGGGGTTTCTCGATGCAGACACCCCCCGAGGCTCTGTACGTACTCGATTATGTGAGCTACCAGCACCTGCTTTCATACATTAAGGTCCTCGACTCCTTGCCGGCATGAGGGCAAAGAACCATGAAGGGTCGTCCCTTCGTCTGAAACGGGACACTTATAGTTAGCTGTCGATGTCTTCCTTTGCGATGGTAGATTTTTCGGCACTTGGGAAATCAGTTGACGCGTTCGCGACTTAATACTGCGAGGAAAGATGCTTTTAGCTATGTTGGACGCAGCCGGCATCGGCGTCGACTCCGACAGTGCAAGCATCTTCGGGATGGGACGCGGATTTCGTCTAGAGCCCCAGTTCAGCAATCAGCTTCTTCATTACGATAGCCCACTTGAGCTGCTCCGATATGAATTCCGACCAGGCGCCCTCGTTGCCCTTGATTTTGCAACCGTCCTTGTAGAAGCGAAGCCCTGATGCCTTCTTGGCCTCAAAAGGCGTGGCTGCAAGGCCGAGTCGTTCTTCAAACAACTTGATGTTGTAGATAGCCTTGTGGCCGATTTCCTTGTCGTCGGGTACGTAAAACTCAATGCCAATCCGACCGCGCTGCGTATCTATAAGCAGCGCGATGTGATAGGCGGGCGTACCGCAGCGCAATGTGCTCCAATGATTCTTTGAGGGTTTCTGCGGGTTGAACATTTTCAAAAATTCGGGCGTTGCCTGGGCCATCTCGCGATACTTGGTCCAGTACGACAATTTGACGCGCTCGGTCTCGGAGAGACCCTCGCTGAGCTTGATGGCTTTCGTCCACTCGTTCGGCTGCTCGACTACGCTGAAACGCGGTGCCGGCAGGGAGTCTCCGATGGACCACAGCTCTACCTCCACTAGGAAGAACCCGAAATCACTATCGGTGTGCTGGTTAAGCCACTCGATAGCTTGGCGGTGCTCGTCGCGGGCATGGGCTACCACCCATATGACGACCTCAGCGCCCTTGCCAGCGGCGTAAGTAATAACTTTGCCTAGGTGGTCGTGGTTGGTGTCGTCGAGCTGGTTCTCGATGATTACCTTGCGCCCAGTTCCGGCCTCCTGCGCATATATGTCAACGTTGAACGAACCTACGGACGACTCGGTTTCTATAAGCTCGAGTTCAATGCCTATAGCAGAGCTCAGTATGGCAAGATTGGGCTCTTCGGAGAGCCACTTGGTGAAGTCGAGTGCCTCGTGCGGCCACACGTCGCGCAGATCGACTTTCTTCAGCTTGTCGAGATTGTATTTCATTGCATTCCTATCAAATCATTGGCTCGCAAAGAGCCTCGTCCGCATCAATCGAAAGCTGAGCTATACGTTATGGATGAGCCAGTGCTTCCGCCAGTTCTCCATCCGCGTGCTCTTCTCTAATGGATCCATTCTGCCAATCGCTTTAAGAACATCCTGCGATTCAACATCCCCATTTTTGTGCTTCAAGGAGTCTTTTGCTATGTCGTAGGCAAGCTGAACTGACGTCGTCGCGGCAAAGGGTTTTCCTTTCCGCGCTAGATTGAGCGCTTCGGCGGCTCCGCTTATCGCGTTGTTGAACAACTCGATGGCGTCCATCTGCTCGGACGTGTTTTCGACCAGATAGTCAACACCGTCGCTTCCGACGCCAAACTCAACCTCTCCTTGTCTATCCTGCCTTCCGAAAGGCGTTTCTTTTCCAAGGCCTAAATATGGTGTCTGGATTATGCCTTGTCGAGCGGCGCTCGTTTCGAACATGCCGTTGCAGCATCTGATAATCGCGGCGTCTCTCACCTCATCGCCGTAAAGCGGGCAAAACGCAAGCACGATCCAATCAACGTGAGCCGATGCCTTCTTGAGAAGCTCATAGGCTTCGCAACTTATTGGGAACCGACCTGGAGATACCTTGGTCTCCTTAAAGCCATCGTTGAGGAACCATTGGCGCAAATCCGTATGGATCTCGATCAGGAATCCAAGGCGGATATCGGCATTGGCGTCAATCTGCACTATATTCTCGCGATACGCATCGAGCTTGAACGCATGCCCGCGACCGTCTTTGCCGAACAGTCCCGCGTCGAGCGAAGTCCTGATGTCGTCAACGCAGGCGTTCGATTGCTCCCGTATCGCCCGGCTGATCAAATCGCCGAACCCTCGGTAAGCCTCTTCTGCCAGAGCGCCCCTGCGAGCTGCATCCTCGTGTTGCTTTCGAAACCGCTCCGCATCCGAAGAGAACCTTGCGGACTTAGATTCAACCTTCTTGCCCCTCCCGATATGGTGGTCAACGCGGAAGTGCTCTAAACCGATTATTCTTCTCCCGCCTTCGGCCGTGATGAGAATATCGGGCCTATCGAATGGGCGGGCGTCGCCCGACAGTCGGGCGACGTTCCTTCTCGCTTCTCCGCCTTTTTCCCTCGCGACCTTCAGCGTCTGCTGATAAATCGAAAGCTCTGCCTTTTCCTGGTTCTCCTTATGGTTCATAAGCGTTGCCTAGCTCATCCTGCCCATCACTTCGAGCAGGTCCTCGTACGTCGCTACGTTGTGGTAGCGCACGTCGCTGGTGCTCATCTCGTTGAAGAGCTTCTTCGCGCAGGCGATCTTGGCGTTCTCCACACCGGAGAGCTCCAGCGTGTCCATGGTGCCCTTGGTCTCGGCGACGAAGAACACATGGCGCACGCTGCCTTCCTTGAAGGCAATCGCCCAGTCGGGGGCGTAGTTGCCTACCGGCGTGGGAATCTGGAATGAGCGCGGTAGCTTCGCGTAGACCGCCACCTCGGCGGCGGCGTCCATGTCCTCGGCGAACCTGCGCTCGCCGTCGGAGTCGGGGAACACGAAGCGCTGGATGTTCTTCTTGGCCTCGTACGCCTTGCTCGCGTTGTCGGGCATGCGCTCGGTGAAGATCGCCTCGTCGTAGGCGTCGTCTATCTCGTGGTAGCTGATGTGCTCCACAATCATCGTCGCCTTCTCCGACACGATGAGCGCAGCGGCCTTCTTGATGAACTCCTCGGGGTTCACGCGGTAGAGCCCGAACACGTTGGCGTCGATGCCGGCGAGGATTGTCGCGGCGCTTCTGCGCGTGATGGCGGCGGCTTGCGCCACCTCGCCCACGAGGTCGTACGTCACGCCCACGGACGCCATGCCCGCGTCCACATCGCGGGTCTCGGTTTGCGTGCGGCCGAACGACGAGCCGCCCTGCACCTCGTCGCGCGTGGCCTGTGACTTTTGTCCGCCGACCGTCAGGGTGTACTGCAGTCTGCTCACGCGCAGGTCGCAGTTGATACGCTCTATCGACTTGCGCCTCAGCTCGTCGTCCGAGAAGCTCACCGTGTAGGCATGCTTGCGGTTGATGCGCGCCCACAGCTCCTTGAACTCGCGCTTTGCGAAGTTGTCGGTCAACGTGTTCTCGGAGATTTTCTCTTGGGCGCGCCCGATCATGCCGTCGAGCGGGTGCGCGTCGTAGACGCTTCTCACCAGCGCCTCGACCGCCTTGGCGTGTGCGGTGTCGGCGATTTCCTCGGGCAGCTTCACGACGAAGTACTCCACGAAGGTGCCATCCTCGACAGCCTTGCGGAACTCGGCAGTCGGCTTATCGTCGTCGTCGATGAAGTCGCACTTGTAAAGAGCCTTGTAAATGTGCTTCGACTCCTCCTCGGTAAAGGAAACCGTCTCGCCGTCGAGCACGACGTCGCACCCGCTGAACAGGTTCATCTCCACCTTCTTCGGGCGCTCGCGCAGGCTCTTGCTTATGTCGGTCTGCAAATCCCTCACGAACGTCTCGTAGCTCTCCGACGCGATCACGGTGAGCAAGTTCACGCGGTGCACCTCGTCGGGTCCCAGCAGAGCGGCGTCCTGGCGGTTGCCGTCCTGGTCGACAGCCAGGCGCATGCCGCGGCCGACCTCCTGGCGCTTGCTCGTCTCAGAGCCCGATTCCTTGAGCGTGCATATCTGGAAGATGTTCGGGTTGTCCCAGCCCTCGCGCAGCGCCGAGTGGCTGAAGATAAAGCGCACCGGCTCATCGAACGAAAGTAGGCCCTCCTTATCGCGCAGGATCAGGTCGTAGGCGCGCTTCGCGTCGTCGTCGTTGATGCCGATGCCGTCCTCGCGCTCGGACTTCTTCTCGGCCTTCGACTCGACGGCGTTGCCCTTCTTGTCCACCGAGAAGTAGCCAGAGTGCACCGAGCGCGCCTCGAATCGCCCGAGGTACTGCGCGTAGGAGGGGTCGAGGATGTCGTCCTGCGTCGGGTGCTTCAACCTGTCGGAGACGATGGCCTCGTACTCCTCCTCGAAGATCTTGCCGTAGCCCACGGTCTCGCCGTTGCCGGAGAGGTCACGGTACTTCGCCACCTGGTCGATGAAGAAAAGGCTCAGGCACTTGATGCCGCGGCGGAAAAGCGCCTCCTCCTTCTGCAGGTGGCTCAGGATCGTCTCGCGTATCTGTATGCGCTGCATGTCGTCGGCGGCGGAGTCGCCGTAGACCTCGCCGATGTAGATGCGCCCGTCGTCCCCGATGGAGCCGTCCAGGAAGCGCACGTAGCCCGCGCGTCCGTCCTGGGGCGGGACCACGCCGTCGTTGCCGCTCGCGATGGTGTAGCCGCGGTACGCTTCGAGCTTCGTTGAGCCGCTGGCGTCATAGATGCTGTCGCCCTCGCCGAAGCGCGCGGTCTTCTTGCGCACCTTGCCGCCAGACCCCATGCACTTGAACTCGATAACGGCCTCCGGTGCGCGGTTCTTGGACACCACGATGTCACGCAGGTACAGGTAGCCGTCGGTTCCGCGCATGTTCTTGAGGGCGAAGCCCTTCACCTCGATGCGCTTGACGAGTTTCTGGTTGTAGGCGTCCAGGGCGTCCAGGGCATACACCAGGTCGTGCTTCTCCTTGTGCGTTGCCGAGTAGCTCAGCACGAACAGCGGGTTGAAGCGGGCGATGCCCTTCTGGGTCGCGCCTCCCTTCTTTCCCATCTTCTGGGGCTCGTCGCAGATGACGATGGGGCGGTTCGCAGCGATGACGTCGATGGGCCTTCGGCTGCTGAACTCGTCGCGCTCGTCGAAGATGATGCGCGCCGCCTTGTTCTTGGCACCCTCCTTCATCGACGCGTTGAACGCCTGCATGTTGATGACCATGCAGTTGACGTCGCTCGATTGGGAGTACGAATCCAGCTCGGTCAGGTTGTCCGAGTCGTATATGAAGAACCTGATTCTCTTGTGGTATTGAGAGAAGAAGTGCTCCTGCGTGTTCTCCAGGCTCTTGGCCACGCCCTCGCGGATGGCGACCGATGGCACCACCACGATGAACTTGCACCAGCCGTACAGGCGGTTGAGCTCGAGCATCGTCTTGGTGTAGACGTAGGTCTTGCCAGTGCCCGTCTCCATCTCGACGTCCAGCTGGCAGGCTCCCATGCCGCAGAAAAGCTCCTCCGACTCGGGGATCTGGTTGCGTCGCTGCACCGCTCGCACGTTGGCAAGAATGCCTGAGGCCGAAAGCGCGACGGGCGCATTGGCATAGCCCTCGGTGCTCTCGTCGCCGAAGTCGATTTCGCCCTGCGTGCGTTTGGGTTTGCGGCCCAGATCGCGCAGGTAGACTGAGGCGCCCTGGTTAGGCTGCCCCTCGAAGACCGAGGTCACTGCGTCTGCGGCGTCGGTTTGATACTGTTGTACTTTGAACTTGAACTTCATGCCGACGCCTTAAATCACTTGGGGAACGGTGCCGGGGCTGTAAGTGCGGAACAGCTCCTCGTAGTTGGCATGCGTGGCGTCGTCAGCCATGGACGAGTCGCGGATGACGGCGTACCAGGGCTTTTCCTTCGCCATTTCCTCGATAGTGTCGGAGCCGACGTTCGCATCGAAGCATGCCGCCAGCTTGTCGCCGTCCACGAAGAAGACCTTCTTGCCGGCGAGCTTGCGCTCCTCGATCTTCACGGAGTACGGGATGCCGAGTTTGGGCAGCACCTCGAAGAGCAAATCAAGGTTGGAGCGCCCCTCCTTCACGTTATCGGCGAAATCGAAGAGACTCTCCTGGGCGGTCTCGCCAGGCGTGAGGTAGAAGTCCTTGAAGTTCGAGGAATCGATGCGCAGCACGCGGAAGCCCAAATCGGGATAGGGTTTGGGCTCGGCACCGAGCTCGAGCTGCTCGTTTTCCTTATCGATGTCGGCAGCGATTTTGGCTCCCGCGCGGCGGATGCGTTCTTCACCGATTTCGCAAATGGTGTTGAATCCCATCTGTTTAGCAACGGTTCCGTCTTCGCAGGGCTCATCAAGCTGAACCATTATGAATTTGCGTTTTGCTCCATCCTCGGCGGAAAGCCTTATAGCCGCCTCTGCTGTTCCTGCTGCGCCAGAGAAGACATCAAGAATGATTTCATCGTCTTCTGACGCATACAAGCCTACTATCCATTCAAGTAACTTAACTGGTTTCGGTGTTTCAAAAGGCTTTTTCCCGTGGAACAGGTTTTTCAAATCGGAAGTCCCATCGGCGTTGGTTCCGAAGCCATCGAGCCAAGTATTCCAGCCAAATTCATGCGATGATGAGCGTATTTTCTCAAAAGGAACCCATCTTTCGGTTTGCCCATCAACAGTGATTCCCGAGTCATAGGGACATAAATCCCAATGCGCCGCTTCAGGATTGCTCAAAAGGGCTTTCATTCCCTCGTTATCTTTTCCCCATCTCCAACGACCTTCGGTACCATCATTTTTGTATGGAAACACGACGTCTCCGTTAGGCGCTTTTATACCAAACCACATATTTGGCCTGTCGGCTCTATCCGATGTGGCACCCCACTTTCGCAGCTCGCGGCCCTTTCTGTAGGGGCCATAACTGTCTTCAAGATTCAACTCCCCGTCCGAAATAGTATGAAGTCGAAGACTAGGCGCATTCTTGCTGTAGAACATGATGTATTCATGGCCTGTCCTCAGTGCCGTTTTGTCTTTTCCGCCGCTCGGTTCTGACCTCCACGGCGCGCACGCCAATCGATTCGACGATCCAAAGACTTCATCCATCAGCTTTCCCAAATTAATGAGCTCGGCGTCATTGATGGACACTGCGATTAATCCATCGGCGGCCATAAGGTCTCGTAAGAGGAGGAGCCTCTGGTAAAGCATAGAGCACCAACAGGAATGAAATCTGCCATTTGATTCTTTGTTTTCGACAAGCCTATTCCCCAAATTGTCAATTTCTCCGTCGCTCTCTGCATAGCTCTGAGCGCTTTGACGATAGCTGTCGGGGTATACAAATTTATCCGACCCCGTGTTATAAGGCGGGTCGATATAGATGAGCTTCACCTTGCCGGCGTAGGTTTCCTTCAGGATCTTGAGCGCATCAAGGTTGTCGCCCTCGATGTAGAGGTTCTCAGTCGTGTCCCAATCCTTGGACTTGCCTGGCTCGGGGATCATCGTCTTGTAGATGGGGCGGCGCGCCTCGGCCTTAGCCTCGCGCTTGCCTGGCCAAGTGAACTGGTAGCGCTCGCGTTGCCCTTCGGCAACGTCGCCCAAAAGGTCGCGCAGGGCGTCAAAGTCGACGACGCGCTCAAGCTCTCCTTCGGCGTTTTTCGTCTCCGTCATTACTTGAGGGAATAGCTCGGCGATCTTTTCTATGTTCTCCGTGGCGCCATCGGCGGTTCCCAATTCGATCTTTTCCATCTAAACGCACCTCTTTCTAAAAGGGATAGTCATCGTAGGCCCATTCAGGTTCCGGGGCGGGCATCTCCAAGAGGACGGAATCGGCTTCACCTGGCATGGAATCCAGCCTCTTGGCAAGCTTGCAAATCCAATCGGGGACGCTTGCTTTACCTCCCTCGATCTCGTTCTTGTATTTGACGAACAGGCGAAGCCCCTTCGTTTTGGCACCAACGGGACCGATGCCGAGGTTGTCTTCCAGCAGAGTACTGAACCCCAAATACGAATCGTGAAGCTCGCCGTCGGGGTAATCGTCGTTGCAACCAAAGAGGGACAGAATCGCTTTGTTGGCACCAACCGTATGCTTCTCGTCTTCGGTGCCCTTGTTTTGCGAATCCCCATCGAATATCACAAAGCAGGGGATTCCAAATTCGCTGTAGAGGCGATAGAAGCGGTCGAGCTCATTCTTGCCGCCGCAACGCACTATCGAGATGCCTTTGCCATCGTAGTCGTATCCGATCTTGTCGAACGAGTAAGGCAAGATCAGCGACTCGCTCTCACCCTCAACGAGCACGACCTTCGAAGCGAAGAGGCCCTCTGCAGCTTTCTGCGAGTCGCCCGTGTTCTCGAACGCGTTACGATACTCGAGCATGAGACGTTCTTCGTCGGTCTGTATCCCGAGACGCATTTGCAGGTCATCCATAAAACGTTGTGGTCTCGCCGTTCTGACGTACGTCCCCCGCTCCGCGCTTTTCCGAACCAGAAATAGCTGGTCAAAATGCCCAAGGTCGACGAACTCGGTCGAGTGGGTGGTAAGGAATATCTGCGTGCCCGAGTCCGCGAGCTCTTCGATAACCCGATAAAACTTGCGCCTTGCCTGGGGGTGAAGGTAAAGCTCGGGCTCGTCGATGAACAGGGGCGTATGGTTCTTAAGCTTCAGCCTAGAGTAGGCGCGAAGTATGGCGATGGTGAGGCTCGCCTGAACGCCCATTCCCATGTCCGACGCACGCATCTGAACGCCGGTCTCGCGTTCTGTCACGAAGATCTGGAGCGTCTTGTAGAGATTCCACGGGTCGTAGGCATTCAGGTCGACAGTCAAATCGTTCGGCGAGCAATTGAGCTGATGGGCCGTCTCCTCTTGCATGATCCTGCTGAGTTCGCCCATGAGATTGGTTCCGTCCTCATCTTCGATAGAGAAGAGGATTTGATCGCGAATCTCTTCCATTCGCCGCTTGAAAGCGGCCGCCTTGCTGACTTCCTCCCCATCGGGAGTAGGAATGGTTTCCTCATTGAGGCGCTCATTGAATTCCTTGAGCATCCTCCCCAATAAGCTCCACTGGCTAGACGCTGGGTTGTCGAGAATGCGCCTATCTGGGCCAATTGAGGCTGAGACATAGCGGCTGCGCGTCTCGTCGGTAATATATCCGCCGTTATAGTTCAGCCCATGCTTTTCATTCCCACGATAGTCGTGCCATGTCGAATCGAATGACAGACAATTGCCGTCGTCAAAACGTAGCTCTATACCCAGAGGCAGCTCTTCGTCGCCCTTATAGAAATCCCAACGCTCAAGGCGATTGGCGGTCGGAAAGGACGGACCGAGTAGGAACTCCATCGAGGCCAGGATGTTGCTCTTGCCAACGTTGTTGGCGCCGATGAACACGTTGATTCGCGGAGACAACTCGAGCTCAAGATGCTTGACGCTTCGGTAGTTGTTTACCGTCAGTTTGCTGATCTTCACTCTGCAGCTCACCTGCCATTCTCGATGTCGACAATCTGCCTCTTGAGTTCCTTCGCCTGTTCGAAAAGCGCGTTCTTCCGAGCAAATTGCCTTTCCTTGCGGCCACGGGCTTCCACCTTGGCAAGCTCCGCGTGAAGAGCCTCGAGCCTCGCGTCGGCCTCGAATCGCTCCTCGACGGTCTCGGATTCGTTGCCGGAATCGCCGTAGGCAATCTGCGAGGCCAGAGAGTCCCAGACCTCGTCCATGTCCGTCGCGTTCACGTCAAGCCTGAGGGCAGAGGTGTCTTGCCATGCGCCGACCACAAGGGACTTGAGCATGACCGCCATGCACGCCTCGGTGCCATAGGTGCACACAAACAGGAGCTTGTGCGGGTTCGCATTGGCCACGCAGGCGAGCACGTCCTCGGTCGCCACGTCGCAGAACAGCGCGATCTTCTCGCGCACCTTGTCGGTAATCTCGTGGTCGGAGCGGCACACGATGAAGTCGGGCTGCACGCCGATGGAGCGCAGCTCCTTGACGGAATGCTGCGTGGGCTTGGTCTTCACCTCGTGGGCTGCGGCGATGTAAGGA
>OLOO01001978.1_pt1 | contig 12189 bp, 6 predicted proteins | sample 1672621 | NCBI WGS metagenome assembly OLOO01 (sample SAMEA3136706, study PRJEB25190) | human gut metagenome | biome: human gut; feature: human-associated habitat; material: faeces | place: Austria | collected 2013 | reverse complement strand
GCTTGGCGAGGCCAACGGACATCTTGTCCTGCTCGGCCTTGGTCTTGGGCTCGACGGCGACGTCGATGACGGGGTCGGCGAACTGGATGGACTCGAGAATGATCGGGTTCTTCTCGTCGCAGAGGGTGTCACCGGTGGTGGTGTTCTTCATGCCGACGCAGGCGACGATGTCACCAGCGGAGCACTCCTCACGGTCAACGCGCTCGTTGGCGTTCATCTCGAGGATGCGGCCCAGACGCTCGCGGTTGTCCTTGACGGAGTTGTAAACGTAGGAACCAGCCTCGGCCTGACCAGAGTAGACGCGGATGTAGGTGAGCTTGCCCACGTACGGGTCGGTCATGATCTTGAAGGCCAGAGCGGAGAAGGGCTCCTTGATGTCGGCGTGACGGACAGCCTCCTCGCCCCTGGGCGTGGTGCCGTCGATCTCCTTGACGTCAAGCGGGCTCGGCAGGTAGTCAACGACGGCGTCGAGAAGCTCCTGGATACCCTTGTTCTTGTAGGCGGAGCCGACGAAGACGGGGTTGATGCCGCCGTCGATGACGCCAGCGCGGATGGCAGCCTTGAGCTTGTCCACGGGGACCTCGGCGTCCTCCAGGACGGCCTCCATGATCTCGTCGTCGTAGTTGGCGGCGGCGTCGAGCAGCTCCTCGCGCTTCTCGGCGGCGAGGTCAGCGAACTCCTCGGGGATGCTCTCCATGGGCTCCGGGTAGATCATGCCCTTGGAGTCCTCCTTGAAGTCCCAGGCGGTCATGGTGACCAGGTCGACGAGGCCCCAGAAGTTGGCCTCGGCGCCCATCGGGATCTGCGCGGCGACAGCCGGAGCGTGCAGGCGCTCCTTCATGGTGTCGATGGCGTGGAAGAAGTCGGAGCCGATGCGGTCGAACTTGTTGATGAAGGCAATGCGAGGCACGTTGTACTTGGTGGCCTGACGCCAAACGGTCTCGGACTGCGGCTGGACGCCGGCAACGGCGTCGAAGACGGCGACGGCACCGTCGAGGACGCGCAGGCAGCGCTCGACCTCGGCCGTGAAGTCAACGTGGCCCGGGGTGTCGATGATCTGGATGACGTGGTCCTTCCAGAAGCACGTGGTAGCAGCGGAGGTAATGGTTACGCCGCGCTCCTGCTCCTGAACCATCCAGTCCATGGTGGCAGCACCATCGTGGACCTCACCGATCTTGTGAGTCTTGCCGGTGTAGTAAAGGATGCGCTCGGTAGTGGTCGTCTTACCGGCGTCGATGTGAGCCATGATGCCGATGTTGCGAAGGTCTTCGAGCTTGTACTTAGCCTTAGCCATGTGTAGCTTCTCCTCGGGTCAGCGAACTAGAAGCGGTAGTGAGAGAACGCGCGGTTGGCCTCAGCCATCTTGAAGAGGTCCTCACGCTTCTTGACGGAGGCACCCACGCCGTTGGAGGCGTCGATGATCTCGTTGGCAAGGCGCTCGGCCATGGTCTTCTCCTTGCGGGCGCGGGAGAAGTTGACCATCCAGCGGATGGCGAGAGTGGTGGCACGACGGGAGTTGACCTCCATGGGCACCTGGTAGGTGGCGCCACCGACGCGCTTGGGCTTGACCTCGAGGGTCGGACGGATGTTGTCCATGGCCTTCTTGAAGACGGCCAGGGGATCGTCGTCGGACTTCTCCTTGACGAGGTCGAAGGCACCGTAGACGATGCGCTCGGCGGTGGCCTTCTTGCCGTCCAGCAGGACCTTGTTGATCAGCTGGGTAACAAGACGGTTGTTGTACACGGCGTCAGGCTGAACCTCACGACGGGTCTTTGCAGATGCACGACGCGGCATTTGTTTCTCCTAAGATCTAAAAAGCGAGTGTGGCGGTTGGCTTGACTACTTGGCGCGCTTGGTGCCGTAGCGAGAACGGGCCTTCTGGCGGTTCTGGACGGCGGCGCAGTCGTAGGCGCCACGGACGATCTTGTAGCGGACACCCGGGAGGTCACGGACGCGGCCGCCACGGATCAGGACGATGGAGTGCTCCTGGAGGTTGTGGCCCTCGCCGGGGATGTAAGCGGTGACCTCGATGCCGTTGACGAGACGGACACGGGCGACCTTACGAAGAGCCGAGTTCGGCTTCTTGGGCGTGGTGGTGAAGACGCGGGTGCAGACGCCGCGCTTCTGGGGGTTGTGCTGCAGGGCTGCGTTCTTGGACTTGGACTTGACGCTCGTGCGTCCCTTGCGAACCAGCTGGTTGATAGTAGGCAAAGCTCTCTCCTTCTATACCTATCGACGTGCTTCTTTGTTGTGTATTCAAGGGCTGCGCAGCACCGCTGCCCCGGATTGACGCGACGATGAACATTACGCCGCGCTCTTCCTGATGTCAAAACGCCACGGAGCCGGGCGTATCCATTCTCCACGCCGCATACACAGATGGGCGCCCCCGCATCAGGCGAGAGGGGCTACTTGGCCTCAATCTCCTCGAGCTCGACCTCGTTGCCGCGCAAAAGGACGGTGTCGGCGCTGCCGCAGTGGGGGCAGACCTTTCCGTGGGCAACGGTGCCGTAGGTCTTTCCGCAGGCATTGCAGACCGTGACCGCATCTATGCGGCGAACGTCCAGGACTGAGCCCCGGAGAAGGTCGCTCTTCTGGACGGCCCACTTCCAACAGTCCTGCAGGTAGTCCGGCAGGACGCCGGAGACCTCGCCCAGGGCAAGGCCCACGCGGGCCACGGAGATGAGGGAGTTCTTCTCCCCCACCTCCTCGACCATCTTGATGACGTGGAAGACTATGCCAAGCTCGTGCATTGGCTACTGGGCCTTCTTCTTGCCCTTGAGCAGGAGCTTGATGCCGCGCTTGGCCGCGTGGGGCAGGATGGCCTTCATCTTATCCTCGGAGCGGACCATGGTGGAGCAGGCGGGGTTGTCTCGCCTTAGGTGGATGGCGTCGAACTCGCAGCGCGTGGTGCACAGGCCGCAGCCAATGCAGCGGTTGGCGTCCACGATGGAGGCGCCGCAGCCCAGGCAGCGCGCCGTCTCCTTCTTGACCTGCTCCTCCGTGAAGGTATGGCGCACGTCGGTCCAGTCGTGCAAGACGGACGTCACGTGGTCGCAGGCGGGCACCTGGCGGCCGCAGTGGTCGTAGCCGTTGGGGTCGACCAGGATGTCGGACTTGTCCAGCTCCACGTAGTGCAGCTGGTTTCTGCCGATGGTGAGCGAGGAGCCCTTCTGCGCGTAGCGGTGCAGGGACTCGGCTGCCTCGTGGCCGGCGGCGATGGCGTCGATCACAAAGCGCGGGCCCGTGTAGGCGTCGCCGCCCACAAAGACGTCGGGCTGCGCCGTCTGGTAGGTCTTGGCGTCCGCCACGGCGGCGTTGCCGCGGCCCAGCTCCACCGCGGAGCCGGCGAGGAGGTCTCCCCACTCTATGGACTGGCCGATGGAGAGCACCACGTTGGTGCAGGGCACGAAGACGGTGTCGCTCTCGTCGTAGGTGGGGGCAAAGCGGTGGTCGTAGTCAAAGACGCTGGTGCAGCGCTTGAAGGTGACGCCGCTCACGTGGCCGGAGTCGTCCACCTGGATGGAGGCGGGGCCCCAGCCGCAGTTGACGTGGACACCGTCCTCCTCGGCCTCAGAGACCTCCTCGGGCAGGGCCGGCATCTCGTCGCGGGCCTCCAGGCAGAACATGGAGACGTCGTCGGAGCCGCAGCGCACCGAGACACGCGCGGCGTCGATGGCGACGTTGCCGCCACCGATGACAACCGTGGCGCCCTTGACCTCGTGGCTGGGGTCGTCAAGCGCGCAGCGCAGGAAGTCCACGGCCGTGGAGACGCCCTCGGCGTCCTCGCCGTCAACGCCCGCGCGACGGCCGCCCTGGGCGCCAATGGCCAGGTAGAAGGCGCAGAAGCCCTGCTTACGCAGCTCGTCCAGGGTGACGTCCTTGCCCACCTCGACGCCGCAGCGAATCTCGACGCCCATCTCGCGCAGGACGTCAATCTCGGCGGCCACGACCTGCTTGGAGAGCTTGTAGGACGGGATGCCGTAGGTCATCATGCCGCCCGGCAGCGGGTTCTTCTCGAAGACGACGGGGTCATAGCCCTTGTCGGCCAGATAGTAGGCGCAGGACAGGCCAGCCGGGCCGGCGCCGACGATGGCGATCTTCTCCTTGCGGCGGCCGCGCATGGAGGCGATGGTGGGCTCGGGCACGTAGCGGGTCTCGGCGTCCAGGTCCTTCTCGGCGATGAACTTCTTGACCTCGTCGATGGCCACGGCCTCGTCGATGGTGCCGCGGGTGCAGGCGGCCTCGCAGCGGCGGTTGCAGACGCGGCCGCAGACCGCCGGGAACGGATTCTTGCGCTTGATGATGCCAAGGGCCTCCTTGTAGCGGCCCTGTGCGGCCATGCGCAGGTAGCCTTGGACGGGCACGTGGGCCGGGCAGGCCACCTTGCAGGGGGCGGTGCCGGTCTCGTGGCACTCGATGCGGTTGTCGTTCTTGTAGTTCCAGTTCCAGTCGTCCTCGCCCCAGTGGTTGTCGTCGGGCAGGGGCTGGACGGGGTAGCTCACCTTGCCGTCCTTCTTGCAGAGCTTCTGGCCGAGCTTGGGGGCGCCCGCTGGGCAGACCTCCACGCAGGCGCCGCAGGCCACACACTTGGCCTCGTCGACGTGGGCCACGTAGGCCGAGCGGCTCATGTTGGGCGTGTTGAAGAGCTGCGAGGTCCTGAGGGCGTGGCAGACGTTGACCTGGCAGTTGCAGATGGCAAAGATCTTGTCCTCGCCGTCGATGTTGGTGATCTGGTGCACAAAGCCGTTCTTCTCAGCGCGCAGGAGCGTCTCTATGACCTGGTCATAGGTGATGAAGTGGCCCTTGCCGGTCTCCACCAGGTAGTCGGCCATGTCGCCGATGCCAATGCACCAGTCCTGCGGGTCGTCCGGGCTGCCCACGTTGCGGGTGCGCTCGCCCAGGCGGCAGGAGCAGGAGCCGGCCGCGTAGTGGTCGTACTTCTTGAGCCAGTGCGAGATGTGCTCGATGTCCACGGACTGGTTCTCGTGCTCGATGGCCTTCTCGACGGGGATGACGTGCATGCCGATGCCGGCGCCTCCGGGCGGGACCATCTTGGTGACCTTGGTGAGCGGCAGGTAGGCCATGCGCTCGAAGAAGGTGCCGATCTCGGGGTGCTCCTCGAGCTGCTTCTGGTTCATGAGCGTGAACTCCGCGGAGCCCGGAACGAACATGGGCAGCACGTACTGCTTGTCGTGCTGCGGGTTCTCCCAGTTGTACTCGATGATGCCCTTGACGGAGAGCGCGTCGAGAAGCTCCTGCACGTGCTCGGCGGACATGCCACTGGCGCAGACCACCTGCGCAAGCGTCATGGGCACGCGCACCTTCATGCAGCTGGTGAGCTGGGCCTCCTCCTCGGTCATGACGGAGGCGAGTCCCCAGTAGTCGGGGTCGGTAACCTTGGTCTTGTTGCCAATGCGGTCAGAGATCTTCTGCGCCTCGGAGAGCACGGTGGGCTTGAGCTGCTCGAACGCGGCCGGACCGGGCTGGTCCGGGTCGGTGGGCACCCACTGCGTGAAGGTGTCGTTCTCCGAGAAGTACTCGTCGGCGATGATGCGGTGGGGCTCGCCGGCCGGGTTGGTGGTCGGGATGACGTTTCTGGCTGCGATCTCCTCGTCGGTGAGCGTGCCCCTCATGGGGTTCTCCTCCATGTTTGCGGACATGTCCTCTCCTTTTTCGAAGGACCGGCGCGACCCCTCAGACGCGCCGGCGGCTCTCAAGCTGCTGATGGGGAGCTACGCGGTCTTCCAGGCACTCACCTGGTCGCGGAGCCACTGGTACCACTCGTCCATGCCCTCGCCCGTCTTGGCGCAGATGGGGATGACACGAGCGTTGGGGTTGCGCATGGCCACGTTGGCGCGGCACTTGTCGAGGTCAAAGTCAAAGTAGGGCGCGACGTCCATCTTGTTGACCAGGACGACGTCGACCACCTGGAACATGAGCGGGTACTTGAGCGGCTTGTCGTCTCCCTCGGGGACGGAGAGGATGCAGGCGTTCTTGCAGGCGCCCGTGTCAAACTCCGCCGGGCACACCAGGTTGCCCACGTTCTCCAGGAAGACGAGGTCCGCGTCGTCGGCGGCAAGGCCCTCAAGGCCCTGCGCGCACATGCCAGCGTCAAGGTGGCACATGCCGCCCGTGTGGAGCTGGATGGTCTTGGCGCCCAGCTTGGCGATGGTGGCGGCGTCCACGTCAGAGTCGATGTCGGCCTCCATGACGGCCAGGGCGAGCTCGTCTCCCAGGGCCTCGATGGTGCGGCTGAGCGTGGTGGTCTTGCCGGAGCCCGGGGAGCTCATGAGGTTGAGCAGGAACTGCCCGCGCTCCTTGAGGCTGGCGCGCAGGGCGTCGGCCTCCCGGTCGTTGTCGGCAAAGACCGACTCCTTGATCTCGAGGATCTTGTACTCGTCCATGTGGCTACCGCCTGACGTCGATTTTTGACTGGATTAGAAGTATATAGGCGCACGTCCTTCTCGCATACGCAAACGCGCGTTGCTTTGGCGAGAAGGGCGCAGGTGGCGGGATGGGCGGTACCCAGGCAACCCGATCGGCACAAAAAAGGCGGCCCCGGATGGAGCCGCCCCTTGCGGTGCTATGCGTCTGGCGAGAAGCGCCTACTCCTCGTCGGAGGACTCGGACTTCACGACCTGGGAGAGCAGGTCGTCCAGGGAGCCAAGGTCTTCGTTGATGACGTCGCCGCCGGCGTTGGCGGAGGCGTCGTCGCTTGCGCCGCCAATAAGCTCGTCATCCTCAAAGTGGTGCTTTGCGGGAGCGGCGGTGCCGAGCATGATGTCGGCGTCGGCGTCAGGCGAGAAGACCATGTTCAGGAGCTGAGACAGGTCCTCGCTGTCAGCCTCGTCGTCCTCGGGCTCGAGGATGTAGAGCAGGCCGCGGGCCTCGAGACCGTCGCGCAGCTCCTCGATGGCCTTGGCGCCAATGCCATCGATGCGCAGCAGGTCGTCCTCGGTCTTGCCGATAAGGTCGCCCACGGTCTCAATGCCGACCTCGCTGAACTTGTTGGTCCAGCGCTGCGACACGCCCAGGTCGTCGAAGAGGTAGAGCTTGGCCTCCTCGCTGGAGAGCGTGCGGCCGTTCTTGGAGTAGACCCCGCCGAAGCCGAAGTCATCGCCCACCCAGTCAAGCTGCTTGGGGAGCTGCTCCTCGATGCCCTTGAGCTCGTCGGGCGCCCACTCCGGCAGGCTCTTGGCGAGCGGGCTCGTCGGGCCGTCAATCTTAGTGCCGTGGTAGGTGAGCTCGACGTCGTGGTAGGCGGACAGGCCGGTGCCGGCCGGAATCTGCTTGCCCACGATGACGTTGGACTTGAGGTCCAGCAGGTGGTCAACGTCGCCCTCGATGGCGGCCTCGGTGAGGACGCCGGCGGTGCGGATGAAGGACGCGCTGGAGAGCCAGGAGTCGATGGAGCTTGCGACCTTGAGGGTACCAAGGATGACCGGCTCGGCCTCGGGCGGGGTTCCGCCGGCGAGGGCCACGTTGCGGACGGTCTCCGCAAAGACGTAGCGGTCGACGTACTGGCCCAGCAGGTACTGGGAGTCGCCGGGGTTGGTGACCTGGACACGACGAAGCATCTGACGTGCGATGACCTCGATGTGCTTGTCGTTCAGGTCAACGCCCTGGGACGTGTAGACGTCCTTGACGGACTCAACGAAGGTGTGCATCGTCGACTCGATATCCGTGAGCTTACGCAGCTTGCGGAAGTTGACGAAGCCACGGGTGATCTGGTCGCCGGCGCGGACCTCCACGCCGTCCTCGATGCCCGGCATGAAGCGGGCGGAGGCGGGAACACGCCACTCCTCGATGGTGCGGGTGTTGTCCTCGACGTCCAGGATGCGGATGAGGTACTCGGTCTGCTCCGGGGTGATGCGCAGGAGACCGGACACGGGGGCCAGGTCAGCCTCGCGACCCAGGATCTTCTCGTTGACGTTGCCGACGACGTCGAACATGCGGGCGACCGTCGGGAGGCCCTGCGTGATGTCGTCAGCGCCAGCGACGCCGCCGGAGTGAATCGTACGCATGGTGAGCTGGGTGCCCGGCTCGCCGATGGACTGGGCGGCAATGATGCCGACGGCCGTGCCGATGTTGACCGGACGACGCGTGGAGAGGTCCCAGCCGTAGCACTTCTGGCAGACGCCGTACTTGGACTTGCAGGTCAGAAGCGCGCGGAGCTCGACCCTCTTGAGGCCGTGCTCGACGAGCATCTCGAGGTCAGCCTTGGACTCGATGTAGGAGTCCTTGGCGATGAGGACCTCGCCGGTCTGCGGGTCGACGATGTCGTTCAGGGCGCAGCGGCCAACGAGGTCGACGTCGACATCGGTCTCGCCCGGCTTGATCAGCGGGTAGGTCACGCCCTCGTCAGTGCCGCAGTCCTCCTCGCGGACGATGACGTCCTGGGCCACGTCGACCAGACGACGAGTCAGGTAGCCGGAGTCGGAGGTGTGGGACGCGGTGTCGACGAGGCCCTTACGGGCGCCGTAGGTGGAGATGAAGTACTCCAGCGGCAGTAGGCCCTCGCGGAAGTTTGCCTTAATGGGCAGGTCGATGGTCTCGCCGGACATGTCGGCCATGAGGCCTCGCATACCAGCGAGCTGACGCAGCTGGGTCTTGGAGCCACGGGCGCCGGAGTCGGCCATCATGTAGATGGGGTTGTCCTCAGCGAAGCCTTCCAGCATCTTGGAGCCCATGAGGTCGGTGCACTCGGTCCAGGCGTTGACGACCTCGACGTGGCGCTCTCGCTCGGACAGGAAGCCGTCCTCGTAGTACTCATTGATCTGGTCGACGCGGTCCTGGGCCTCCTCGAGGAGCTCGGGCTTGTCATCGGGGATGACAGCGTCCCACACGGAGACGGTCAGGCCGGCGACGGTGGCGTAGTGGAAGCCGGTGGCCTTGATGGCGTCCAGGATGGGCTCCACGTCAGCCAGCGGGTAGCGGTCGCAGCAGTCGTTGACCAGGGCGCCGATGTCGCTCTTCACCATCTTGTAGTTGATGAAGGGGTAGTCGGCGGGCAGGCACTGACGGTTGAAGATGATGCGGCCGATGGTGGTCTCGAAGCGAACGGCGTGCTCGGTGACGTCGTAATCCTCGGTGGTGCCGCGCTTGACGAGCACGCGGAACAGGCGACGGCCGTTCTCCACCACGTTGGCGTCCTGCGGCTTGACGCGCACGATGACGCGCTCCTGCAGGTCGAGCCCCTTGTCCATCTCGGCGGCGAGAAGCGCGTCCTCGAAGTCGGCGTAGATGGCCGGCTTCTCGGGAACCTCGGACTTCTCGGTGGTGAGGAAGTAGGTGCCGAAGACCATGTCCTGGGAGGGGACGGTCAGCACCTTGCCGGAGGCCGGGGAGCGCAGGTTGTTGCTGGACAGCATGAGGACGCGGGCCTCGGTCTGGGCCTGCGTGGACAGCGGCACGTGCACGGACATCTGGTCGCCGTCAAAGTCGGCGTTGAAGGGGGCGCACACCAGCGGGTGCAGGTGGATGGCCTTGCCCTCGACCAGGACCGGCTCGAAGGCCTGGATGGAGAGGCGGTGCAGCGTAGGTGCGCGGTTGAGGAGGACCAGGCGATCCTGGATGACCTCGTCAAGGACGTCCCACACGGCCGGCAGGGAGCGGTCGATGGCGCGCTTGGCACCCTTGATGTTCTCCACCTTGCCAAGCTCGACGAGGCGGCGCATCACGAAGGGCTTGAAGAGCTCCAGGGCCATCTGCGAAGGCAGGCCGCACTGGTGCAGCTTGAGCTTGGGGTCGACGACGATGACCGAACGGCCGGAGTAGTCGACGCGCTTGCCGAGCAGGTTCTGGCGGAAGCGGCCCTGCTTGCCCTTGAGGGCCTCGGCGAGCGACTTGAGCGGGCGACCGCCACGGCCAGAGACCGGGCGACCACGACGGCCGTTGTCGAACAGGGCGTCCACGGACTCCTGGAGCATGCGCTTCTCGTTGTTGACGATGATCGCCGGGGCATCAAGGTCAAGCAGGCGCTTGAGTCGGTTGTTGCGGTTGATGACACGACGGTACAGGTCGTTGAGGTCGGACGCGGCAAAGCGGCCGCCGTCGAGCTGGACCATCGGGCGAAGGTCAGGCGGGATGACCGGTACGACGTCCAAAATCATGTTGGCGGGGTCGTTGCCGCCCTTCAGGAAGGCGTCGACGATCTCGAGGCGCTTGATGGCCTTCTCGCGCTTCTGCTTCTGGGCGTCGTCGGAGGCGATGATCTCGCGCAGCTTCTTGGCGTCGGCCTCGAGGTCAATGCCGCGGAGAAGCTCGCGGACGGCCTCGGCGCCCATGCCACCCTTGAAGTACAGGCCGTAGTAGCGCTTGAGCTCGGAGAACAGGCCCTCGTCAGAGATGAGCTCGCGCTCCTCGAGCTGCATGAACTTCTCGTAGGCGTCACGGCGGAGAGCCTTCTCCTCCTCGTACTCCTCCTCGATGTCGGAGATGGCGGCACGGAGCTCCTCCGGGGACATGACGTCCTCGTCGCCGAACTCGTCGTCGGAGGGCTGGGCCTTCTCCTTCTCGCGCTCGATCTCGTTGTCGCGCTCGGCGTCCAGAGCCTCGAGGTCGGCGGCGAGCTCCTCACGAAGCTCATCGGCGTCCTCCTCGCGGCCCTCGGCGTCAACCTCGTAGATGACGTAGGAGGCGAAGTACAGGACCTTCTCGAGATCCTTGGACTTCATGTCGAGCAGACGGGCCAGCGGGAAGGTGGCCGGGCTCTTGAAGTACCAGATGTGGCTCACGGGAGCGGCGAGCTCGATGTGGCCCATGCGCTCGCGGCGCACCTTGGCGGTGGTCACCTCGACGCCGCAGCGCTCGCAGACGATGCCGCGGAAGCGGATGCCCTTGTACTTGCCGCAGGCGCACTCCCAGTCCTTGACCGGTCCGAAGATCTTCTCGCAGAACAGACCGTCCTTCTCGGGCTTAAGGGTGCGGTAGTTGATGGTCTCCGGCTTCTTCACCTCGCCATAGGACCAGCTGCGGATGTCGTCGGCCGAGGCCAGCGAAATCTTGATTGCGTCGAAGTCAGTGGTATCGAAGTCTGCCACAGTCGCTACTCCTTATCGCTGTTCGCGTCGCCAACGAGGACCTCGGAGGCCTCATCGCTGGCGGGGATGGTTCCGCCGATGAGCTCGTTGCCGTCGCCCATGCTGGCGAAGACGTCGACGGGGCTCTCGGTGGAGACGGCCTTCTCGTCACGGGAGCGCTGCTCGCGCTTCTTGTAGGAGATCGGCTCGATGTCCAGGGCGAGAGAGCGGATCTCCTTGACCAGGACCTTGAAGGACTCGGGGATGCCGGCGGCGGGCACGTTCTCGCCCTTGACGATGGACTCGTAGGTCTTGACGCGGCCGTTGGTGTCGTCGGACTTGACGGTGAGGATCTCCTGCAGGACGTTGGCGGCACCGTACGCGTACAGTGCCCAGACCTCCATCTCGCCGAAGCGCTGGCCGCCGAACTGGGCCTTGCCGCCCAGGGGCTGCTGCGTGACGAGGGAGTAAGGGCCGGTCGAGCGGGCGTGGATCTTGTCGTCGACCATGTGGCCGAGCTTCAGGATGTAGGAGGTGCCCACGGTGATCTGGCTCTTGAAGGGCTCGCCGGTGCGGCCGTCGTACAGGGTGGTCTTGCCACGCTCGTTGAGCTGCGGGACAAAGTCGGCGCGCATGTGCTCGCCGTACATCTGCATGGCCTTGTTCATCAGGTTGATGTTGGTGCGGCGCTGGATCTCGGCGACCTCAACGTCGGTGGCGCCGTCAAAGACGGGCGTGGCGACGTTGATGGGGCCGGGGACGTAGCGCTTGGAGTCGGTGGACTCGTCGTCCCAGCCGTGGGCGGCAGCCCAACCGAGGTGGCACTCGAGCAGCTGGCCGACGTTCATACGAGAAGGAACGCCCAGCGGGTCCAGAAGGACGTCGACGGGGGTGCCGTCAGCCATGTAGGGCATGTCCTCGACGGGCAGGACGTTGCAGACGACACCCTTGTTGCCGTGGCGGCCGGCGATCTTGTCGCCCTGCTGGATCTTGCGGCGCTGAGCGACAAAGACACGGACGAGCTCGTTGACTCCGGGCGGGAGGTCGTCGCCAGCCTCGCGGTTGAAGCGGACGACGTCGACGACGCGGCCGTAGGAGCCGTGCGGCATCTTGAGGGAGGTGTCGCGGACGTCGTGGGCCTTGGCACCGAAGATGGCGCGCAGCAGGC
>OLOO01001973.1_pt1 | contig 12209 bp, 10 predicted proteins | sample 1672621 | NCBI WGS metagenome assembly OLOO01 (sample SAMEA3136706, study PRJEB25190) | human gut metagenome | biome: human gut; feature: human-associated habitat; material: faeces | place: Austria | collected 2013 | reverse complement strand
GCGTGGACAGCCGGTAGTCCTCGCGGGGGATAAGCCTGCCGGTTTCATCAAGGACAGGCTTCATGGTAAACTCGTCATGCTCAAACAGCAGGTATTGTTCGGCGGCTCCGTAGTCGGCGTTTTTAGAGTTGATATGCTTGAGTGTTGCCAACTGCGTCACCTACTTTCTTGAGGACTTCATACTTGAGGGCGGCAAGGTCGGCTATGGCGGCGCGTACCTCGCCGGACAGCGCGTTATAGGGTACGCCGTACTCGTTCAGATACCGGGCAATCTGGTTGAGGTTGCCGCCAATCTTGCCATACTCGGCGGCCAGCTTTCCAACAGCGGAGAGCAGTTCATCATTGACCGCCGACACATGGATTACGGGGCGTATGGCGGTGCGCCGTATCGCCTGCCGGAGAAATTCGGACTGGCTGATACCATAGGGCGCAAGCCGCGCTGTGAAGTCGGCGTATTCTTCTTCGGACAGCCGGGTTTTCACAACGCGGCTGCGGTGGGGTGTGTTGTATCGCTTCGGCATAGGCTGTAAACCTCCTTTCACTTATCACAAAAAATAGGCTGGTCTGTTAGGTATTTCCGGGGCAGTTCTCGCAAAAAAATGGCCTGCCGGACGGAAATATTTTTGCGGCGCAAGCCGCCATAGCAGGGTTTGGGGAAGGCACTCCCCAACAAGTTTCCCGCGAGGGGCAAAACCGCAGAATTGCGGATTTTGGCACCGTGGTAGAAACTTGCTCTAAGAAACTGCCGGACTGCCGTTCACTTGCTACTGCCACTTTTTCGGGAAATCTATAACCAGCTTTTTTATAAAAGGCTGCGGGCGGCGTTCTCCCCTTACTCCCTACAACACCGCAAAAAGCAAAAATGACGGACTTTCCGGCAAGAACTTTTCCTGCGGCGTGGTCTTTCCCGACAATAAGGCGTTTTGGAAACTGTGTTTTGCTCGCCGTCTGAAAAAAACGGCAATCTTTTTTGGCTTCACTGTCTAATACGGAACATTTGGAAATTTGCCAAAAATAGGCGCAAAAAAAGCAGCAAATCTTTTTCGGATTTACTGCTTCATGTGCCGCTGCGGGGCGGCGGGATATTCAGTTTTTATGTTATCGGTCAAGCCGAAACTTGAACAGGCTTTCAATCAGCTTTGTTCTGATGTAGTCCTCCATATCAGAGTTATAATAGCCGTTCATCTTGGAGAAGTAGCGGATATATCCGGCGTATCGGTCAAGGACAGCTTGTATCGCTATGGGGTCGCCCTCATGTGCCTTTATGATAGTGTCATAGGGGAGAAGTCGGTTACTCATGGGACAACACCTCCATTTCCTCTTTCAGCCGCTTCAAGGCAAGCTGAATATGCCGCCCGATTGTGCTGCGTGTCCAGCCGCTTTGTTCTCCGATTTCTTTCTGCGTCAAGTGCTGGAAGTAATACAAAAAGATTTCCTCCTGCGTCTGTTCCGGAAGTCCGGCAAGAGCCGCCGCAAGGGAGCAGCTATCTAAAAGTATCGTCTGACCTCGGACAGAAAACGGATATGTTTCGCCATAGTCTGGCACTTGAAAATACTCGTCCGTGGTGCTTAGTGGGACAAACTTTTCCTCGGTCAAATATTCAAGGGAGATTTCCCGTTTCCACCTCGCTGCCAGCATACGGGCAGCGTCAAAGGACGCATGACGAATAACAATCCGGCAGTAGGTATCATGGGTATAGCGGATATGTTCTTGATAGGCTTCGTATTCAGTCATGGAAAATCCCCCTTTCTTCGATTATGGGAAAGGGCGGCAGCACTTTTTGCTGTCGCCCCTTGATTACCCACCAGCAAGGACAGTCGGGGCTGTCAACGGTGGGCGTAGCCCATTTACTTGCCGTTGACTGGCTCGGCTGGATTTGCTATTTATATTATCATTCTTGTGTTTTTGCTTCTTGTCTGTTGTGCATGATTTGTATTTGATATACAAGAACGGGAATCAGAGAAATCAAAGCAAGCACACCAAAAACAATCGAATGATTTATAACTGCAAATATTGCAAACATAAGCAGTATCAACAACCATGGATTACGCAGATTTCTGTAATAGTTTTCCTTGTCCTCATAGGAAGTATGAAGTTCAAACGGCTTTCCATCATTCTCTTTTTCTACAATCAACAATTCACGGTTGAAGGTTGTAGTGTTGGTCGCAATGCGTCCGCCTTTTTCAGCCCATGGACGCCAACGCACCTTACCGACAGAATAGTTAAGATTGATATTTTTGAAAAATACCTTATAGCCCATATCTTCCAAAAAGAGGGAATAGTCTTTTGCATTCTCTTTCGATTTTTCTCCGATAAATTCTACACAGTATTTTACTTCATTAGGTTTACATTCTTCAAACTCATATAACATTTTCCCCGCTCGAATAAGACGATAGCCCTTCTCCGACATTTTATTCAGCCAATTCGCCTGTGCATTCAACAGACCACCAAAAAAATGATAACATTTTTTTCTCATACTGTACCTCCAATAATTCCACTTGCAACCTCTACAAGTTCATTAAGCCTTACAAGTTCTTTTTTCGCAACTTCTTTTCCCAGTGAGGTAATGATGTATTCTTTTTTTCTACCTTCACAATCTCCGCAAGGCTTAATCCATTTCTTTTCCTGCAAAGAGTTTAGCGCACCATACAAAGTGCCTGCTCCCAATGAAAGCCGCCCACCTGTTTTTTCTTCGATAAATTGCATGACAGCATATCCATGTTTTGGAGCATAGAGAGAAAGTAAAATGTAAAATGTCACTTCTGTAAGCGCACCACCTTTCATATTATCACGCATTGTTTATCCTCCTTGTTACGGTTACTGTAATAAATATATCACTAACCGTAATAGAAGTCAACAGCGTTCAAAGAAATTTGGAAATATGAAAATGAAGCAGCAACATCTTGGTGTTACTGCTCCATTCTTATACGGTATAGCGGTAGCCTTGGCTGCCTTTGTCTTGGTTTAGCTTCTTTACCGCACATAAGCATTTGCGCCGGGATTATCGTTGCCGTATCCCTCCAAGAGATTGACAACACCCCAAACCGCGAGGCCTGCGCCTAACGCGATTACAAGAGTTTTTAAAACATTGACCGCTTCTGTGAAAAATTGCATAAATAAAATCCTCCTAAATTTTAATCTGTCTTTTTTTCTTCGTCCGGCACATCTACATTGTAAAGGTCGAATTGTTCATTTTCCTTTACAACCGCCGGTCTGCGGTTCAAAAATCGTTCAATGTCAAACTCGTTTTTCTTGTCTGCGTCTGATAAATACTTATAGCGCGGGTGCGCCGTTATATCGTACTTTTCAGACAAAAACGGACGGACGCCCCTTAATTGCAAAATGCACTTGCCGCCGTCCATTACCGATAATTCGTCCTGCGTCATCAGCTCCTTTCCTAATTTTTGATAATTAAGTCCGTAAGATTTTTGATTACTTCGCGTTTCGGAAGTATTGTACATATCAATCGTTTCTTTGCCGAGCGTTTCGGAAATCTCTTTAAGAGTAGTTTTCTCTTTACCTCCGAGAAATAGGGTAGTATCGCAATTACCTATAATCGTGTCGGCGTTATCCTTGTAAATAGCTTTTAGCTGACTTTGCGCCTGCAAGATTATTGACGCCGATATTTCTCGGCTTCTTATTGTGGCAATCAGCTTTTCAAATTTTGGTATTTGTCCGATATTCGCCATTTCATCAAGCAGAAATCTAACGTGTACGGGAAGTCTGCCGCCGTAAACGTCGTCCGCCTTATCACAAAGCAGATTGAATAACTGCGTGTACATCATAGCGACTATGAAATTAAAAGTATCGTCCGTATCGGAAATGATAACGAACAACGCCGTTTTCCTGTCGCCGATTTTGTCGAGCTCCAATTCGTCATATTCCATTAAGTCCCTGAGTTCCTTAATGTCAAACGGCGCTAATCTCGCGCCGCACGAAATCAAAATACTTTTAGCAGTCTTGCCGGCTGCCATTTTGTATTTCTTATACTGCTTTACTGCGAAATGCTCCGGTTCCTTTTCTTCCAGACGGTCAAAGAGTAAATCAACGGGGCTTTTATAATTCTCGTCGTCCTCTTTTGCTTCCGACGCGTTTATCATATCCAAAAGAGTTATGATGTTCTTTTCCTCGTCGGGCGCTTCGTACCAAATATAGCCTATGAGGGCGCAATAATACAGGCGTTCAGCCTTAACCCAGAAATCCTCACTTGACTTTTCGCCCTCGCCTTTGGTATTCGCAATAAGGGTATTAACGAGCTTCAAAATATCCTTTTCGCTGCGTATGTACTCAAACGGATTATATTTCATACTCTTTTTGAAATTTATCGTATTAAATGTTTTTATGATATATCCGCCTTTTTGTAACAGCTTCCCGCACTCAATTAAAACCGTACCTTTCGGATCGGTTACAACATAGCTGCTGTGCATTTGCATTAAATTCGGTTTTATGAAAAACCTTGTCTTACCGCTGCCGCTGCCGCCGATTACAAGAACATTCTTATTTCTTGCGTACTTCGGCAGCTTCGGGCGGCTGTCCATTGTAAGCCGTTCCGTATTCGTGAGAAGAACATTATTATAGAAATTCTGTCCGTCAATATACGGGGCTATGTCTGACGCCGTACCCCAGCGCGCCGAACCGTATTCAATGCCGTTTCGGTATTTCTTAGCATTTTTACCCCTGACATAAACTGCGCACTTAATCAGAAGCGCGGCTATTACTCCGATTGATATATCGATTATGTGGAACGAAAAAAGCGGAGCTTTGTAAAACTCCGCAATTCCCTGAACCAACGCTATTATTTTATTACCCTCTGTTATCCTGTATATATAGCATATCTTATCAGCAATCCAAAAGAACAGAAGATACGGGATATTTAAAAGAATAAACCTTTTGTCTATCCTCATATATCGCGCTCCTGTTCTTTGCGGCGGGCGCGGTCTTTCGGATTGATAGTCTTTGCAAGCTCGCGCATTTGAGATAACATTTTACGGATTGACGGTTTTTCCCGTAACAGCTTTTGCGAATACTCCTGAAACGCCATATTTATGACATCAATATCCTTACCCTTGAAGAATACGAGGTACTTCGGCGGTTTCGTGGAATTATCCTTTTTCAAAGCATAGTCAAGTCCGTACTTTTTCGCCACCGGCTCAAAAGATTTTATATTTTTATTCGTTATCTCAATATTTGAAAGCGCCGCGCCTGACTCTACAAGCTGCTTAATCGTCTGTTTACCCTGATAGCCCTTGTTTTTATTTTTCTGCTGCTGTCTTAGGTATTCACGAATTGCCGCCTGCAATACGCGCCCCGTCATTTTGGAAGCGCTTATAACTAACGCAACTGTTTTTTTATTTATTTCTTCCTGTATAGACATCACTCCTTGCAACAAAAAAGCGGCTGTTTATTTTCAAACAACCGCTTATTGCTTAATATTCTCTGTATCTGATTTATGGATTATTTCTTCCGCCTTATCCAAACCGTTTATAATCCACTCGTCAAATTCAGTCTGTACCGTATTTGTCGGTTCTATGCGTTCCTCCACCGTTTACACCCCTTATGTATAATCCAATTATAATACCAATGCTTTTTTAGGACAGAAATTTGAACATTTACCGCACCCTATACACTTGTCATAATCTATTATCGGTGCTTCAAAATCTTTCTGACTTAACGCTCCAACAGGACAAACATTGACAGCGGGGCATTTATGATTTTGGGGACAGTTTTCTATAATTATTTTTAATTTTTTATCCATAATATTCTTTCCTTTCGATATAAAATATTATAAAGATTATATCATATCCGGTCAACAAACACAATACACAAATCAGACAATTATTTTACCCAAGTTTCGCCGCTCTTTCCGTCAACGGTATTATGCGTATTGCTTGCTTCAAGGATTTCATAAAACGCCCAATATGACTTGTCTTTGAGGTCTGTAAATTTATTTACGGCTGACATATTCTTATTGATGTATTCCGTATCGGCGGCGCGTCCTGTTACGCGGTTTACAATCGTTACAACCTCCGCGCGTGTGATGTTGCTGTCCGGCTTAAATGTGCTGTCGCTGTATCCGTTTATCCAGCCCATACCAACAGCGCTGTAAATATAACCTGACGCCCAATGTGATTTTGGTACATCATTAAAAATATTCTTCTTTGCCGCCACTGTCTTAGCGTCCAGCGCATAGAACCTCATACACATTGTTACAAATTCGGCTCTTGTAATATGTTCGTCCGGCTTAAATGTCTTATCGTCATAGCCGGATATTACCTTGTACTTTTCAAGATAGGCGATATAGTTATTAAACCAATCCTTGCTTGATACGTCCTTAAATGATGATTTACGGCTTGAAATATTTTCGCCCTTACGCTCTGCAATATTACGGGCGAATATGGCAGCTGCTTCTGCTCTTGTCATATTATTTTCAGGCTTAAAGGCTCCGTCCTCATATCCGACTACATAAGAATTATGCGTGTTTGTCGGCATAATAAGCTGACCGTTTGCGTCGGTTGCGCCGCTGACGGAATTATTCTTGTCTTTGAGCGTAACATCAATACCCGCCGTTGTCTTGCCCTTGTTATCCGTTACGGTAATTGTATAATAATTATCGTCAAGAGTTTTGCCGCTCGGAAGCGTCAAAGTGATTTTATCGTCCTTGACGGTCTTATTGACATTGACGGTCTTTCCGTCCTTATCGACAACCTTTACAGTGTATGACGGCTTGACATATCCGCTACTGCCGCCGCTTCCTCCTGAAGAAGAACCGCCGCCACCGCCTGTTGAAGTCTTGACGGGTACAGTGATTTTACCGTTTGCGTCGGTTGATTTTGTCGCTGTCTTATTATCCTTATCGGTAACAGTTACGGAAATATCCTTGACCGCTGTATTATCCTTGCCGCTGACGGTTACAGTGGTTTGATTATCTGTATTGAGCTTGTTTCCGTCGGGAAGAATAACGCTGATTTTACCGTCCTTAACCTCAACGGCGGCATTTTCGATTTTTGCCTTTGTGTCCTCGACAATGACATTGTATGTCTTTTCTCCCTCAACAACCTGTGCATAGCCGTTTTTGTCTGTACGGTCTGTACTTGTCGGGGGAACAATCGCAATGCCCTCACTGTTTGTAAGGTCTTTTGCTTCCGTTCCGTCCTTTGCAATTACGGTAACAGGTACGCCGTTTACAGCTTTTCCGTCCTTGTCTGTAATTCCGATAATAATTCTGTTATCGGGAGTGATACCCTTTTCATCAGGGAGCTTAACCGTAACGCTGCCGTTGTCTTTATCAACACTGACGATTGCGCCGTTTACAGCGCCGTCATTGTCATTTACAGATACCTTATACGAATAATCGGGAGTAACAACCTCGCTTCCATTATCGGGATTTACGGTAGGCTTCGGCTTTTCCGTTTCGCTCGGCTGCTCTGTCGCGTCCGGCTTTTCTGTTTCTGACGGTTTATCCGTTGCGCTCGGTTCGTCTGTTGCGTCCGGCTTCTCTGACGGTTCGGGAGTTTCAAGTCCGGGTTTTGTTGTCAGAGTAGGCTCCGGCGTCGGTTTATTCTCGATTATATTTTCATTCAGCGGAGGAACAGTGATTTTTCCGTCCTTGTCTGTTATCTCGGTTCTGTCGCCGCCTGCATTGTCATAGACATTTACGCTTACGCCCTCAACCGCTTTTCCGTCATTCGTCTTTACAATTACAGATGTACGGTTATGGTAATCAATCTTTTTACCGTCGGGGAGGCATACCATAACGCCGTTATCGTCAACGGTTACAAGCGCCATATATACCGGTTCCGTTTCATCTTCGACAAGTACGATATATCCGTTTACATTCGCCGTACCGTTTTTGTCCGTGTACGCCTGATTTTTATTCGGTAATGTAGCCTGACCGTTTGCGTTTGTAACGCCCTTTTCTATATAGTCGCTGTCGCCTATGACAATCACGTTTACATTTTCCTTTGCTTCGCCGTTCTGGTCTTTGACCGTAACAGTAACGCGGTTGTCGCTGTTCATAGCCGTACCGTCGGGAAGTTTTACGACAATATCGTGGTTATCGCCTATGTGAATTTCACAATCGGGAATGACGGTATCGTTTTTGTCTGTAACGGTAACAACATAAGTATATTTTGTTTCGCCGTTATCGCCGCCGATAGTGCCGTTTTCATTACCCGTTGAGCTCTGATTATTCGGAACAATAAGCTGACCGCCTGCGTCCGTCTGACCTGTTGCGGCGTTGCCGCTCTTGTCTGAAATATTGATATTCAAGCCCTCTGCCGCTGCCTTTGTATCTGTACGAACAACCGTAATTGTCGTTCTGTCCTCATAGTCAAGCAATCTGCCCTCCGGCAGCTTAATTGTGATGTTATCGTCCTTGTCAATGCTGATTTCTGAATTGAAAACAGGCTTGCTGTCCTTATCGGTAATCAGAATACTATAATCACCGACTTTTGAATATCCGTCCTCGTCCGAATTGTCCTTATCGGTAAGCTGGGGGATTTCCTCAATTTTTAAAACTGTACCGCAATCCGTACATTCAATATGCCTGCTGCCCTCATTCTCAATCGTAGCGGGAACGTCAATAATCCAATCTGACATCTTGTGTCCTTTTGCCGATACCTCGTCGGCTCTATATGTTTCGCCGCAGTTTTTACAGGTGTATGTTGTATAGCCCAATTCTGTACAGGTAGGCGCGGTTACTGTTGTTTCGTAATCGTGAGCGGTCTTTGCCTGCTCGTTTCCGATATATGAAATTCCGCAGTCCTTACAAGTAAAGGTTGTATATCCTATACCCGTACAAGTGGAAGTTGTGATTTTTTCCTCATAGTTATGGCCTTTCGCGTCCGTGTAATCCGCGACATACGATTTTCCGCAATCCTCGCAAGTAAAAGTTGTATATCCCATTTCCGTACAAGTCGGCGCGGTTACAGTGGGAATATATTTATGCTCTGTCGGCTCCTGCTCGTCGCCGATATATTCCTTGCCGCAATCGGGGCAAGTGTAAATTGTATAGCCCTGTGATGTGCAAGTAGGCTTAATCGTCTGCTTATTGTAATTATGAGGAAGAACCTCCGTATAATCAGATTTATAGCTGTCGCCGCAATCCTCGCAAGTATATGTTGTATATCCCATTTCCGTACAAGTCGGGGAAGTTACAACAGCATTATATTTATGCTCTGTTTTATCCGTATAATCTGAAATGTAGCTGTCGCCGCAATCCTCGCAAGTATATGTTGTATATCCCATTTCCGTACAGGTCGGGGGAGTTACAACTGAATTATACTTGTGTTCGGTCTTATCCGTATAATTACCGATATATGAATGGTCGCAATTCTCACAATTATATGTGGTAAATCCCATAGCTGTACAAGTCGGCTCCGTTACTGTTTCGGAATAGGTGTGTCCTGTCGGCAGTTCAAGAATAGCGCCGCAGCTTTCGCACTTTTGCGGTTCGGTACAGGTAGCAGCCTTTCCGGGTGTATGTCCTGTCGCTGAAATTGCCTGTATCATCTTTTCATCACAATGTTTACAGTGGTATTCCATAACGCCCTCGCTCTCGCAGGTCGAATTAGTTACAGTGTGTCCCTCGTCCCATTTATGACCGCGCGGCTCGGTGTAATCGCCGACATAGGTATCATCACAATTTCTGCACTTGTATGTGGTAAAGCCTTTTGTTTTACAAGTGGGCGCGGTTACTGTCGGTCTGTAATCGTGTTTTGCAAGTGGCGTTAAATCCGTAATGTACTTATATCCGCAGTCGATACAAATATGTTCTGTATATCCGTTCTTTGTACAAGTGGAGGCAACAATATTTGTTTCATAACGGTGTCCCGTCATTGAGGTACTTTCTGTATAATAGCTGCCGCACTTTGTACAGGAATGTAATTCTAAACCGCCTTGCTGACAACTCGGCTCACGAATTACAACAGTATTGTAATCGTGCCCGCTTGCGGGAGTATAATTCGTTTTCTGCAAGGCTCCGCACTCGGCACACTGGAAACGGTCAAAACCTAACTCTGTACAAGTGGGGCGCACTGTTTCCAAAAATCTGAAATCGTGAGTATGAATACTGTTTGTATTTGAGGGCGGATTATCGCTTAAAAGCCATACATAGCTTACGCCGTTTTCCGTCATACTCTCGCCGCCGTAGGTATATTCTATCTCATAATATACGGGATAATAGCCCTCGTCGGTATAATTCGGCGCGCTTGTCTTGTTACACTTTTTCGCTTCCGTTCCGTAACGAATACTTGTATTTACGCCATTCTCCGATAAGTCATTGACGGTTACGGTATGAGGTTTTCCGTCAACCTTGCCATAATAGCTTTGTACAACAGACTTTGCCGCCGCGTATTCGTTTTTCTTATATCCGCAGTCCTCACAATCCGCTGTAATGTGAAAACGCTGATTTCCCAATTCGCCGTTTACATTTTCGGTGAAGTTGTGGTTTTCCTGTTTGTCCTGCACCCGCTCTTTCGTGCCTTTGCAGAATTGACAATACTTGCCCTTTTTTGCTTTTACCGTATGCGTCCTGCTGTTGTACGGTATGTATTCCGTACTGTCAAAATCCAAGAAAAAGTTGCTGTCGCAGGGGTTAAGGGAATATACATCTTTACCGCACGAATACGCGTTAATTCCGTCAACGGAATTTACCGTACCGCAATTCTGACAAACTGATTTTGTCCAATGATACCCCGTATAGAACGCGTCAACGCCGGGTGTTCCGTCGTCAAGATTGCCTTTGCCTTTTCCGTCAATAAGCGTACCGTCCGAATAGTAGACGCCGCGATTATATGCGGTTTCGCCAGTTCGTGTGTATTCGGGTACGCGGTAGGAAATGTTGCTTGTCGGCATATCGCAGACGGGGCAGAACATTGTACCCGTAGTTACTGTTGCATTGATGTCAAACTCGCTTGTGCGCCCGTTTGCTTCAATCCATACGTCCGCCGGATCGACATATTCGTTACTCTGCGCCGCATAAGTGGTGATTGAGGGAATAACGCTCAAAGTCATTCCCGCCGCCATTACAGCGGCTAAAATTCTTTTTATTTTGTTTCTCATTTCTAAAAATCCTCCTTGTCAAGATTTAAAATTTTGTATTAAAAAACACGCTCGCATAGGCGGGGCGCGTGATTTTGGGTTGTATGTAATTTTAATTACCTCCGTACATATCGTGATTTACTTTCAAGGTGTAATAGCTGTCAATAGTGGAGGGGGCATTGAATAACGCCGCAAGTAAATATTTTCTTGTATCGTGTACGTCTGTTGTGTTATTCTTCATACAGTCTATGACATATTCGATATGCTCGCTGTTTAGTTTCAGAAGTTTGGATTTTACCGTTTCCGCATTTCGTTCCTCGCTTGCAACGGTTAAGTATTCTCTTGTTGTACATACCGTTTCAGTGATAATATCAACAATTTCATTCAGAATACCGATATTGCCGTTTAGCTTTTGACATAAAATATCATACTCAATATTTTGTTTTATAAGCTGTCTGTATGCTAAAATCTTATCCATTCCTATCCGTTCAGGCTGTTGTGGTTTTACAGGTTCGCCGTTTTCCTCCGGCTCCGTAGAATTGATTGGATAAGTATTTAATAAATCAGTATTTGATATTTCAGTATTTGATTTATTAGTATTTAATTGCGTGGACTTGCCCTGTTCAGGTTCAGCCTGTACAGGATTATCCAATGTTGGATTTTCCAATGTAGGCTCGGTCTGTTTTGGTTCGGGCGATATAGGCAATTCGTGTATGATATATTCATTTTCGCCAAGCTGCCCTTTTTCGTTTCTGACGCGGGAACGCTCAATATATCCAAACGCTTCAAGCTCATTGATTGCCGAGCGTATGGCGTCAATGCCCTCTTTATTTAAAGTTGCTAAGCCTTTAAGGGAATAATCCCAATCTTCAGGCAAGCTAAGCATAAACGATAAAAGCCCTTTTGACCGCAGGGACAAATCTTTATTTTTTAAATGATGATTAGACATCACTGTAAAATCTTTTGTTTTCTGAACTCTGAATACTGTTGCCATAGCTGATATGCTCCTTTCCTAAATATCGACATCAAAAAAAGACATTGAGTGTTCCCAATGCCTTATATATAAAATATTCTGTTTTACTTCGGCAAAATAAAAATTTTGTCGTTCTTTTGTTTTTGTAGGTTTGTCAATGATGTGTTACACATTTTCTAAAAAATTTCACCGTCA
>OLOO01001970.1_pt1 | contig 12214 bp, 13 predicted proteins | sample 1672621 | NCBI WGS metagenome assembly OLOO01 (sample SAMEA3136706, study PRJEB25190) | human gut metagenome | biome: human gut; feature: human-associated habitat; material: faeces | place: Austria | collected 2013 | reverse complement strand
GCGGCTACATCGTCACAAACAGCGCGGGCAGCTGTAAGATGCAGCTGCAAATGCGTCTGACCTACTACATGCCCAAATGAAAGGAGTTTTGATATGACTGTATCTGAAGCCATTACCAAGTCCGGCATCACGCCCAGCGCGTCGTATACCGGCATTGAGACGGCGAACGATTTTGTGCTGGCGTTCCAGATCGAGAGCACCCAGACCAAGGAAAGCCAGTGGATCGTCTGCGCCGACCATGTGAAGGAGCATTCCGGCTCCCTGAACGCCACCACCGAGGATGCTCAGTACATCCGTACCGGCAACGTCACCGAAAAGACCGGCACCCAGCGCTCCCTTACCGTCAACGGCGACCGCTGCGTGGGCGATGATTTTCAGGATTTTGTGCTGAGCCACAAGATTGTGTACGGTACCGGCAGCGATATCATCGTGCCGTACATCTATTTCAGCCTGCGCACCGGCAAGGGCGAAAAGGGCCGCGCTGCCATCATCGTCACCAGCGACGTGGGCGGTGCAGCCGGTTCCAAGGCCACCTTTGCCTGCGACGTGAAGGCCATCGGCACGCCGGACGAGTTTGACTACAACCCCGCCACCCAGTCCGCTGAGCCTTCCAAGGCCGTCAAGGGCTGATTTTTTCAAACACAGTCCCCGCTCCACACCGGAACGGGGATTTTTTATGCCGTGAACAAAGCTTATTCCTCCGGGGCAGAACCGGGGCACGGCTCAACTGAAAGGAGCCAGAACATGGTTATTTGTGGACAGGAATTTGAATTTTCCCTGATGAACGCCAACGACCTTGACCGCTTTGAGGATGCCAACGAGCGGATGCAGCGCCGGAGCGCCGAGGAGTCGGAGCAGTTCCGGCGCGGCGGTATCCGTCTGGGCGATCATGCACGTGCACAGGCACGCATTGCCATGGACTGCATCGACGAGATCCTCGGTGCAGGCTCGTCCGCCCATCTGGGGCTGGATGAAAACAACATGGCCCCCATCTATGACGTGATCGAGGAATTGGGCAATGCCTTTGCCGCCGAGAAACAGCGCTATACCGCCAGAGCCGCCCAGCCTATGAACCGGGAGCAGCGCCGGGCACAGGCCAAAAAGAACAGGCACAAGCCGCCCGTGAGCTATCCCGCACCGCCTGCCGCCCGGATGGTGGAGCGGGTGGATGCGCAGGTATCCGCAAAGCAGAAAACCGAGCAGCTGATCGATGCCCGGCAGGCTGTGAATGCCCTGCGGGACGACCCCGATGCCATGCAGCAGCTGGCAGAGTACGCTCTGCAGCTGGCATCCGAGCGCCATGTCTGACCTGCTGCTGGACGAGTTGCCCACCCGGTGGCACGGACACGAGATCGTCCCGGATTTCCGGCCCATGGTCTGGCTGGTCAACACCTATGTGCGCGGCCAGACAGGAGATGATCCCATCGGTTTTGCGGTCAGCGCCCTCTGGCGCTTTTACAAAGACCCACACCGTTTTCTGAACGACCCTCAGAAGATCATCGACGCCTACGGGTACATGATCGAGTTTTATAAGGCGGGCGAAAAAGCAGCCGAGAGCGCCGCAGCTGAAAGCAGTACCGCACCCTCCTCCGGTCTTGCCTTCGACTACCAGTGTGATGCCGGTTACATCGTGGCGGCGTTCCAGCAGGCCTACGGCATCGACCTGACCCGCGAAAAGGTGCACTGGTTCCGGTTCCGGGCGCTGTTCGCCGCCCTGCCGGAGGATACCCTCATAGCCAAGATCATGAGCTGGCGCACCATGGACCTGTCCGAGTACGAGGGCAGTATGCGCGACCGCTACGCCGACCTGCAGGAGCGCTTTGCCCTGCCTGCTGAGCTGAGAGGGGGTGCTGCCCGTGTCGTTTCGGTCGAAGAGCATGACGCTGCGTTCCTTGCGCGGTTCCGGCATTAGCCGCGCCCCGGTACCCTGCCCATACTGCGGGCGGGCGCTGCCGGTGTGGGCAGAAAATGCCGCATCCGCCCATGGCCTGTGGGTAAAATGCAAAAATCCCGCCTGTAAGCGGGAGGTAGAGATCAAGTTATAACAGCCTGTGCCCTTGTGCCCGCGCTCCGAATGAGAGGTGGACACAGTGGCAGATTTCAGCATCACCGGTGAAGTAAGGCTGAACAGCGACCCGGCAGAAAAAAGCACCAGCAAGTGGACGGTGGCCGCCGGGCAGATGATCGCGGACTTTGCAAAACAGGCATCGTCCAAGCTGGCCGAGGTGGTCAAGAGCGGTGTGGATTACAACGCCACCATGGAAAGCTACCTGACCAACTTCAAGGTCATGCTGGGCAGCGAGGAAGCCGCCGCAACGAAGCTTTCCGAAATTCGCAAAATGGCGGCATCCACGCCCTTCTCGCTGGATGACCTGACCAGCGGCACCCAGACCCTTTTGCAGTTCGGCATTGCGGCAGACGACACTACCGGCGTGCTGCAGCGGCTGGGTGATATCTCGCTGGGCAACGCCGAGAAGCTGCAGACCCTGACCCGCGCCTACGGCAAGATGTCCAGCGCCCAGAAGGTCACGCTGGAAAACGTCAACATGATGATCGATGCGGGCTTCAACCCGCTGAACCAGATCTGTGATGCCACCGGCGAGAGCATGTCCGACCTGTACAAGCGCATCTCGGATGGCAAGGTCAGCTTCAGTGAGCTGGAAGCAGCGGTGGAAGCCGCCACCAGTCAGGGCGGGCAGTTCTACAACGGTATGCTGGAAGCCAGCCAGACCTTCAGCGGGCGCATGTCCACCCTGAAGGATAATGTCAGCGCCCTGACCGGTGAGCTGACCAGCGGCCTGTTTGCGGCTCTGGGTGATTTGGTTGTCAAGCTGAACGAGGTGGTGGTCTCCTTCCTCGACAGCGACGAGAAGATGGCCCAGCTCAAGGAGACCATCGGCATTGCGACTGCTGTTGTGGCCGCTGCCGGAACGGCATTCCTGACATACAAGGGCTATGTGGCTGCCGCTACTGCAATCGAAGTGATCCACACAGCCGCGACCACGGCCATGACCGCTGCCCACAAAGCGGCAGAAGCCGGGGCGACCGGTCTTGCAGTCGCGCAGGCAGGTTTGAACGCGGTTCTCAAGGCGAACCCCATCGGTCTTGTAGTGGCGGCGCTGGCGGCTCTGGCGGCAGGCCTCGTGACGGCCTACAAGACCAGCGAGACCTTCCGCAATGCCGTCAACTCCGCATTTGCGTCTGTGAAAAAGATCGCACAGAACGCCATCGGCACGGTGGTGGACTGGATCAATGAGCTGGTCGCCAAAATCAGGGGCGCGGCGGCTGCACTGGCAAACCTGAAAAACGGTGTCGGTGCGGCACAGGACGCCTACAATGCCGCCTACAACGGCTACATGGACAACTATAACAAGCGCAAGAACGCGAAACAGTGGGACAGCTCCCACAAAGACCTCGAATGGGACGATGACAACGGATGGGTCCCGAAGGGCACAAGCAGCTCCGGCAACGGCAGCAGCCGTGCCGGGAGCCAGACAGCCGCGAACCCCTACCCGGCCATCACCAGCGGAGCCAAGAAGGCCAGCAAGGCCACGAAGCAGGCCGCCGCAGAAGTCGTCAAGTCCATCTCGGACACCACGACCGAAATCGACGGCAAGATCACCCGCACCACCGAAAACATCACCGAAACGCTCTCCAACGGCAAGACCCAGCAAAAGCAGGTCATCACCGAGACTTCCCGGCAGATGGTGGATGGTGTGCTGAAGGACATCAAAACCATCACAGAGGTGGCTGCGGACGGCACCAAGACCGTCAAGCAGACCATGGAGACCGTCCGCGAAACGGCCAAGACGGTCACCTCCACCTTCGAGACTCTGGCAGACGGGGTCAAGACCACCACCCAGACCGTCACCGAGACCCTGACCGACGGCACCGAGACCCAGAAACAGGTCATCACCGAGGTCTACGACGACGTGGTGGACGGTGCCCTCGTGACCATCGAGCGGGTCAAGACCATCGCCGCAGACGGCACCGTGCAGGTAGCCGAGACCACCAAGAAATCCGCTGCAGACACCTTTGACGGCCTGTGGAAGGAGCTGCAGACCGAAGCAGATACCGGCGTGCTGGGCACCTTCGATGATCTGTACACCGCCGTCAAGAATCAGGACTGGCTGAGCATCGGCAAGTGGGTGGCAAGCACCATCTACGGCGGTCTGACTGCCGACCAGAAAAAGCAGGTCAATGATTTTGCCCTTGGCATCGTGACTAAGCTCAACAAAGCGCTGGGCGGTGCCCGCGATCAGCTGGTGCAGGGAGCTATCGACCTTGGCGGGCAGATCGTGAACGGCCTGACCGGCGGCTTCTCTGAGGTCTGGCAGCAGGCGCAGGGCCTCGGCTCCACCCTGATAGAGATCTTCGGCGGGCTAAAAACACCGCTGAGCAATGCGGCCCTTGCCATCAGTCAGGGCCTGAGCGGCGGTCTGCTGTCCAGCTTCCCCACCATTTTTGCGGGCGTGGCCACCATGGTAGGCACTATCGGCGCAGCGTTTGAGGGAATGCTGACCGCCATTTCTGCCGCGCTGAGCGCGACTGTTTTCGGCATCCCGATGGGCCTGATCGTGGCAGCGGCAGCGGTCGCGCTGGGCGTTGCCATTGCGGCCATCGTGGGCAGCATGGGCGGCTCCAAAAAGAACGTAAGCCACGGCGGCGGTTCCTCTGGCGGCGGTTCGTCCGGCTCCGGCGGCATGGGCAGCGTGGACATCACCACCGGCACCGGTAGTCTGGAAGATGCCATCAACGCCAACACCAAGGCGCTGGAAAAGACCAACTCTGCCCTTGCCGATATGATCCGGCAGGCGGGGGCGCTGGTGCTTTCCGACAACATGCGTCTGGGCAGCACCGTGGCTGCATCCGGCACAGCACAGGTGGTGTCCGCCGCCCGCAGCTACCACCGCGAGGGCGATACCACCATCAATCAGTACATCCAGAGCAAGGCTCAGACCGCCGCCGACCTTGCCCGCGAGACCCGCTGGGAAGCCGACAAGGCCAAGGCCCGCAAACGATGAAAGGAGGACACTGTGCTATTTAAGGACCATCTCAAAATCGTGACTGATGCCGGTGCCGTCCTGCATCTGGGCTGGGACTACGATGCCCCTTACGTTCTCGACCCGCTGAACGGGGTGGATGTGGACCTGCAGACCGCGCAGGGTGTCAATCAGATTGGCGACACCGTGGAGGGTCAGAGCGTCTCCGGCGTGTCCCGCACCCTCGATGTGGTGTTCTGGGGCGCGTATGCGCTGGACAATGCCCGGGCGTTCAGCAAAAAGCTGCCCTACTTCACCAAGGGCACCCTGTACTTTGGCGACCACTATTTCACCCGGTTCGTGCTGCAGAAAACGCCCTACTTTTCCAGCTACACGCCGCAGCCGCGCTGTTCGCTCATGCTCTACAGCGAAAAGCCCTTCTGGTACGACCTCAATGCCGTCAGCAGCGTGCTGGGCGGGTACGAAAAGGCGTTCCGCTTTCCGGTGTGCTACGACAGCCACATCTACGGCATCAAACGGGACGGCACGGCGGCAGTGCTGCGCAACGAGGGTTCACTGCCGGTGCCCTTCACGGCCACCCTGCGGTGCGACATGCCGGTGACACACCCCAAGGTGGTGGATCTGCAGACCGGGGCCTTCATCGGCTTTGACCTGACCCTGCAGCCGGACGAGACGCTGGAGATCTACCGCAGCACATCCGACCGGCTGGCCTGCACCCTGACCCGGGCAGGCGTGACCGAGAACATCTTTGCAAAGCTGGACGAGGACAGCACCCTCACCGAGCTGCAGCCCGGCGATAACGTGCTGAGTATGCAGGCCGAGAACGGCTCCGGCTACCTGCAGGCATCCGTCAGCTTTTACCCGATGGAGGCGGGCATCCTGCCCGAACCGCTATGAGAATAGACGTTTTGGACGCAGAGACCCTTGCCCGCGTGGGCTGGGTAAAAGTATGGCACTCCCTCTACTGGGACAGCCCCTATTACTCCGAGGGCAGTTTTACCCTTGAAGTGCGGCCCACCGCCGAGAATCTGCAGCTTTTGCAGGCAGGGCGCTGGCTGGTGCGCAGCGACGAGAACCCCCGCATCCCCATGCGCATCTGCTCCCGCACCAACCAGAACGAGGACTCGAACCTTGTGGTGTCCGGCTACCCGGCCACGTGGCTGCTGACCAAGCGGGTGTCTGCGGTGAGCATCAAGAACCAGAACGCCGAAGCCGCCATGCGCAGCCTTGTGAGCGCCGCAAAGCCATGGCCCCGCCTTGCGCTGGGCCCCGAGTACGGCTTTGACACCACCTTTGAAAAGCAGACCTCCGGCGGTACGGTGTTCGACTACTGCAAGACCATCGGGCAGGCCTGTGATCTGGGGTTCCGCATCGTGCTGGACGGCAAGGGCAGCAAGAAAAAGCTGCTCTTCGAGTGTTTCCGGCCCACCTTCGACCCGAACCGCAGATACAGCCCCCAGTGGGGCAATCTGCTGAATGCCGGGTGGAGCTTTGCCGACACCGACTACGCCAACGTAGCCCTCGTGCAGGGCGCTGGCGAAGGTGACGAGCGCGCCACCGTCTGGGTGGGGGATGTAAACGCCACCGGCTCCGACCGGCGGGAAATATACATCGATGCCCGGGACGTGCAGCCGGAGGACGGCGAGACCAGCACCAGCCAGAGCTATCTGGAAAAGCTGGCCGACCGGGGCGGCGAAAAACTGCTGGGCCAGCTGCGCACCGGGTCCATCGAGTTTGACGTGGACGACGACACCCTGCAGGTGGGCGACGTGCTGAGCGCCAGCCTGCCGCAGCTGGGCTACACCGCCATGGTGCGGGTAGCCGACATCATCACCCAGAGCGAGGACAGCGGCACCACCCGCACAATCCGGCTGGGAACGCCCAGCTGGCACAAGACCTGAAAGGAGGACTTTATGGCTGATATCATTACTTACCCCGAAAACGGCATCACCTACGATGCCGACGACGCTTCGGGTTACCTCGCCACCCGCCTGAGTGGTGTATACAGCGCTGAGGAGGATTTCTCCGTCACGGCACAGGGCGGCCTGAGCGTACAGGTGAGCGCCGGCCAGGCATGGGTGCGCCCGGCGCGTTTCAAGGGCCGCAGCATCATCATGGAGCAGCCCACCACCGTGGTGCTCACCGAAGCGGACCCTGTACGCAGCCGCATTGACCGTGTGGTTCTGCGCTACGATGCCGCCGCCAAAAAGACCCGCCTGCAGGTGCTGGAAGGTGTCCCGAATTCTGCCGGGCCTGCTGCCCCGGCCATCACCCGCACCGAGCTGATCTACGACCTCTGCCTTGCCGAGATCAAGCGCCCTGCAGGCTCCACCGCCGTTACCGCCGCCGACATCTACGACACGCGCGCAGATGAGACCGTCTGCGGCGTGATGCGGGATGGTGTGCATGGCATCCCGGCGGCAACGCTCATCCAGATGCTGCGGCAGAAGATCGCAGAGATGGACAGCGGCAGTTTCTACACCAAAGAAGCCGTGGATGACATGCTGGCCGTGATTCAGGCGCAGGTCGCAAAAGCTGGCGCGCCGACCGAACGTCTGGCCTTTGTCACGCAAATCTCTGCAAACGCATGGGGCTGGAACCAAACCATGAGCTGCGAAGCCACCATCCCTAAAGGCATGGATTTCATCCGCATCACTCCGGAGAATTTCGATTCTCCGTATGTGTTCCAGTTTTCTACCAATAAAGATTTAAGCCTTACAGGCGGAAACAGCAAGGCAGTATCCGTGATCTGCGCATCTAATGCTAATTTCAAATACACTGCCAGCGACCGCAAGATCAAAATAACCGCCTACAATACCAGTATCGGCAGCACCTGCATTCAGGGATACAAATACGGCACTGCTGCCACTCCCTGTATCGTCTGGACTGAGGGCGACGGCACATCCGCTAAAGACCATGACATCGATTATATCGAGATCAAGGAGCGGTATAATGCAGACAGCTCCGACGATAAGAACACCGTGGAAGCTGTTGCCCGCGTCGTGAAAGGCAGCACGTATAAGACCGCCGGCGGTGCCACAGTCACTTTTGCCAGCGACGGCACCGCAACGGCCAAAGACTGTTCCGGCACGCTTGTGGGCTACCGGTACATGACGCTGACAGAAGTTTCAGAGCAGTTAGCATCCACTCAATCCGCTCTTGCCGACGCAGACGCTTTGAACCTTGACCAGGACTACCGCCTGACTCTTTTGGAGCTGGGCGTGACCGATGATGAAACCACCGCATAAACAGAAAGGAATGACTACTATGGCACTTTATAGAACCTGCAAACGTATGATCGAGCGCGGCCAGACCGCCGGTATGGAAAAGAAGCTGGATATCTTCTACGCCGCCGCCAAGCTGACCGATGAACAGTACGCAGAACTGACCGAGATGCTGACCGAAAAGACCAGCGCCTGACCGGGCCGTGAAAGGACGTGATCCATATGGCGATCAAACAGTACAGCCTGAAAGCAGACAGCGCAAAGCAGCTCTCCCCCGCGTTCCGTGTGCGGGAGTTCCGCTGCCGCGACGGCACCGACACCATCCTCATTGACGAGGGCCTTGTGGTGCTGCTGCAGTGCATACGGGAGCACTTCGGCAAGCCCGTGACCATCACCAGCGGCTACCGCACCGCCAGCCACAACACCAAGGTGGGCGGCTCTAAATCCAGCCAGCACCTGCTGGGCCGGGCCGCTGACATTCAGGTGCAGGACACCGACCCGCTGGCTGTGGCCGCCTACGTAGAGAGCCTGATGCCCGGCTGGGGCGGCGTGGGCCGCTACCCGGTCAAGGCAGGCCGGGCCAAGGGCTGGGTGCACGTAGACACCCGCCCGAACAAGAGCCGGTGGACACTGTGAGGGGGTGAGCCCAGTGGAAAGCATCATCTCAGCCATCCTTGCCGGTGCGGTGACCCTGATCGGCGTGCTGATCGCTAACAGCCGCAGTCAGGCCGTGACCGACACCAAGCTGGAAGAGCTGACCCGCGAGGTGCGGGAGCACAACAATTTTGCCCGCCGCGTCCCCATTTTGGAAGAGCAGATGAAGGTGGTCAACCACCGCATCGCTGATTTAGAAGCAGACGAACACGAAAGAGAAAGGACCTAACTATGAACGAACACACCTACAACGCACCCACCATCTCCGCCGGCACCATTGCCCGCACCGCCTGCCTGCTGCTGGCCCTGACCAATCAGGTGCTGTCTGCACTGGGCAAGCCCGTGCTGCCCATCGAGAGCCAGACCGTGGAGCAGCTGGTCACCGCTGGCATCACCACCGTTGCCGCGCTGGTCGCGTGGTGGAAGAACAACAGCTTCACCCCCGCAGCCCTTCAGGCAGACCAGACCTACGACAAGCTGAAGGCACAGGGAAAGTAAGCCGCCCTGCCCAAAATAGCCATACATAGCAACAGCCCCGGGGAGCCTGACGGTTCCTCGGGGCTGTTTTTGTTTGGCGTGTTTCGACGCTTTACGACGTATATCGACGTAATTGGTAAATTTTAAGTATTTTTCGGTTAGAGTTGACGCATAGAAAGGATGTGTCAACTATGATCGTTTCCGAATTGTCCACTCAGGTCAATGATTTGCTGCGCCCGATGGGCATTACACGTAATCTGAGCGCCTACAGTATCCTGTGCCAGTGTCTTGAGCTGGTCTGTGAGCAGGAAGACCGCCTGCAGGCCGTTGAGAAAGATATCTATACCCCTATCGCCGACCGCAGAAGATGTGAGCCAAAAGCGATTCAAAGCGCTGTACGCCGGGCAGCTAAAGGTGCATGGCTCACAAACCCGGAGTATGTGCAGCAGCTGGCAGGCTATCCGCTGACCGGTGCGCCCAGCGCGGTACAGTTCATTGAGATGTTGTATAATGCGCTGGTGAGAGCAGTCTGAAAACTTAATAGTGTTACCAAAAGTGTTACCATGATAAGAAAAAACACGCTGGTTCTGTACGAGCCAACGCGCTTTTCTTTGTATGCGGGTAGTGGGGGTCGAACCCACACGCCTTGCGGCACAGGAACCTAAATCCTGCGCGTCTGCCAATTCCACCATACCCGCGTATTCTTCTATTCTGCAGCTGCGGCCAAACCGCCTTAATATAGTATCAGTTCCGGCGGAAAAAGTCAATCACTGCATTGATATTTCCGCCCTTCACAGCGCATACTATCGCCGGACGATCGTATCATTTTCCATGGCGGAAAGGGGCTTTTTGCCGATGCGCAGATCAAAACTACGCCGCGCTGGCAGCATTGCGGCAACTTATCTTCTGGTGGCCGCGCTGGCGGTGCTGGGCTGGCTGTGGCACAGTCTGCCTGCTGAAATTTTGCTGGAACCCGGCCAGACCCTTACCCTGCCCCGTTTTGCCTATGTGCAGCCGCTGCGCACCGCTGGCTCCCGCAACGCGGCCAGCACGCAGGCTGCGGGCAGCTATCAGGCCACTTTGTCCATTGGCGGGTGGCTGCCCGTCAAGACTGTGCGCGCTCTGGTGGAAACACGTCCGGTGGTAACCGTGTGCGGTACGCCTTTCGGCGTTAAGATGTTCTCCGAGGGCGCGCTCATTGTGGGCTTTTCCGACCTGAACACCCCGGACGGCACCGCGAACCCCGCCAAGAAGGCCGGGCTGCGGCTGGGCGACCGGGTGGTGCGCATGGACGACACCCTGACCGAGACGAACGATGCCGTGCACGATGCTCTGGAAACGGCCGCAGGCGCACCGGTGCAGGTGGTCTATATCCGCAATGGTGAGCAATTCCAGACCCGGCTGACCCCCGTGTGGGACAGCACCGCCGGGCAGTGGCGCGCCGGGATGTGGGTGCGGGATTCTTCCGCCGGGGTAGGCACCATGACCTTTGTGGACAATGCCGCCGGGGTGTTTGCCGGGCTTGGCCACCCCATCAGCGACAGCGACACCGGTGAGAGCGTGGCCCTGCGCAGCGGCGAGATCGTCCCCTGCCAGATCGTGGGGTGTACCAGCGGCACCGTGGGCAGCCCCGGTGAGCTGAAGGGCCGCTTTCTGAGCACCCATGCGCTTGGCAGCATCTGCATCAACAGCAAGACCGGGGTCTATGGCAGAACACGGGCTGCATTTTCCGGCCCGGAGCTGGAGATGGCTTTTGCGCAGGAGGTTGTGCCGGGCGATGCCGAGATCTGGACGACCGTGGACGGCGAGGTGCCCAAGGCATACCGCATCCGCATTGAAAAGGTAAACGACGCAGACCCCCACCGCAACATGATCCTGCGCGTGACCGACCGGCAGCTGCTTGCCAAAACCGGCGGCATCGTGCAGGGCATGAGCGGCAGTCCCATCCTGCAGAACGGCAGACTGGTGGGTGCAGTGACCCATGTGCTGGTAAACGACCCCACGCGGGGCTACGGCATTTTTGCTCAGACCATGCTCAAGCAGGCCCGCGCTGTTGAAAAAACAGACGATGCTGCGCAGCCATAAAGCTTATCTGCAAAAAAATTTGCGCATTTCGATTTTCTTTGCCAAAATTTACCAATATAAACCGTTGAAAGTTCTGGAAAATTATGGTAAAATCCATGGTGTTAAGGGAACTGCACACATTGGAGGAAACAACCATGGACAAAGTTAGATTTTTGATGTCGGATACTGGTGCCCCGTTCACTGCCGCCTGCCGCGAAGCGCTGGAGCAGAAGGGCGTGGACGTGACCGTTGTGGAAAAGGACGGCAACAAGGTCCTGCAGAAAATGCTCACCGTGCGCCCGCAGGTGGTCCTGCTGGATGCTTTTATGCCCGGTCTGGATGCCCTTGCGGTAAAGCAGCGCTACAATGCCGCCGGTGAGCGGCACACCTCTTTCTTCGTGACCGGTGCCTTCCAGAGCGAAGAGATGGTACAGGAGCTGCTGGACGAAGGCTTTGCCTACTACTTTGTAAAGCCCTTTGATGAGACCGTGCTTGCCGCACGGGTGCTCAAGGCGGCACTTGGCCCGGAAAAGCACATCCTGCACACCAGCGTGGACAGCGATGAGCTGACCGTTACCGAGATCCTGCATCAGATCGGCGTTCCTGCCCACATCAAGGGCTACCAGTTCCTGCGGGATGCCATCCTGCTCACCATGAACGAGCCGGAGTATATCAACGCTGTGACCAAGCGCCTGTACCCGGAAATCGCCAAGAAAAACGGCACCACCGCCAGCCGTGTGGAGCGCGCCATCCGCCACGCCATCGAGGTGGCATGGGACCGGGGCGATGTGG
>OLOO01001957.1_pt1 | contig 12264 bp, 9 predicted proteins | sample 1672621 | NCBI WGS metagenome assembly OLOO01 (sample SAMEA3136706, study PRJEB25190) | human gut metagenome | biome: human gut; feature: human-associated habitat; material: faeces | place: Austria | collected 2013 | reverse complement strand
CCGAAACTGTATGAGAGCTGGGAAGTGGTCGGAACGCTGAAGCCGGAAGTGGCAGCGGAACTCGGATTTTCTGCCGATGTCAAAGTTGTGGCAGGTGCCGGAGATAATGCAGCAGCTGCGGTCGGAACAGGAACCGTTGGTGACGGACAGTGCAATATTTCTCTTGGAACGTCAGGAACCATTTTTATCTCCAGCAAGAACTTCGGCGTTGATGAGAATAACGCACTGCATTCTTTCTGCCATGCAGATGGAAGCTATCATCTGATGGGCTGTATGTTAAGTGCGGCATCCTGCAACAAATGGTGGGCAGAAGAAATCCTTCAGACCAAGGATTTTGCAGCAGAACAGGCTCCGATCGAGAAGCTTGGTGAAAATCATGTATTCTTCCTTCCGTACCTGATGGGAGAGCGGTCACCGCACAACAATCCGGACGCAAGAGGTGTGTTCTTTGGAATGTCCATGGACACCACAAGAGCTGACATGACACAGGCTGTTCTGGAAGGTGTGGCTTTCGGACTTCGTGATTCTCTGGAAGTAGCAAGAAAACTCGGCATTAAGATCGAACGAACCAAGATCTGTGGTGGCGGTGCGAAGAGTCCGCTTTGGAAAAAGATCATCGCAAATGTGATGAACCTTAAAGTAGATGTCCTTGAAGTTGAGGAAGGCCCGTCCATGGGCGGAGCCATGCTGGCAGCCGTAGGATGCGGAGCATATCTGGATGTTGAGACCATCGGAAAGAAGATGGCTCACGTAGTAGACACCGTTGAGCCGGAAGAAGAACTAGTGGCGAAATATGAAGAATGTTACCAGAGATTTAGAAAGTTATATCCTACATTAACCCCCTTATTTTAATAAAAAAAGATACCTGGAAATTATGATGCATGATTTCCGGGTATCTTTTTTGAGTTGTTTATTATCTCCGATAACGATTAAAACAGGAATAGATTTCCTGGAGTCTTGGCATGGCATAGCCACAGGAAATATAAGAGCCTCCGGACAGGAAGGAGAGTCCGTTCTGCTCAAGCTGTCCGGAAAGAATTTCAATGATGTCTGCGACAGTGCGGCAGTCATCGGCAAGCTTTTCGATGGCATATTTGAGAAGCAGTCCAAGTGCTGCTGTCTGCTCCGGATCAATCAGCTGCTCCACGTAGCGGAGATCTACATCCTGTTTTCCAATCAGGAATCCATCTTTTCCATGTACTTTTATTTTGAGCTGTTCCGGGCGGCCGGCATTTCTTCCGTGTGAGCGGATGCAAGGAGCCTGCTTTTTCATGATGCGATGACTTGCCGGAAAGGCAAAGGCTGATGCTTTGACAGGATTCAGAGGATACTTTCCACATAATGCCCTGACTTTCTCGGAGATATCCACAGGATGATAGGAATCCATCTGGATAATCGTGTCTGCAATGTGGAAAAATGCTCCGGAGCTTCCGGCTACGAGGATTGTGGATATCCCGGCCTTTTTATAGAGATCTTCGGCACGTTCAAGAAATGGGGTAATTGGTTCTTTTTCTCTGGATATCACTTCCTGCATGAAAGTATCACGCACCATGAAATTTGTGGCAGACGTATCTTCGTCCAGCAGGAAAACTCTGCTTCCAGCCTCCATTCCTTCTACGATGCCAGCCGCCTGGGAGGTGCTTCCACTGGCGTCTTCTGTAGAAAAACAACGAGTGTCTTTCTTATTCGGAAGATCATTGATGAACAGAGAAATATCTACATCCTTAATAAAACGTCCGTCTTCGGAGCGAAGTTTCAGCGCGGTATCGTCGGTGATGACATATTCGCGGCCGTCACCGGAAATATGATTATATACACCGAGTTCTAGAGCATTCAGAAGCGTAGATTTGCCATGGTAGCCGCCGCCCACGATTAGGGTAATGCCGCGCGGGATTCCCATGCCGGAGATTTCTCCCTTATGCGGAAGAGTCATGGTGACACGCAGAGATTCCGGGGAAATAAAAGGGACGGAATCTTTCATTGGACGGGAAGAAATCCCGCTTTCTCTCGGAAGAATGGAGCCGTCAGCGACAAAGGCGACAAGATTTCCTGAAGAGAGCTGCTTTCGGATACAGGTCTGATCTTCAGCAAGAAAAATAGCATCTTCCAATTCTTTATGGTTTGTATTTTTGTAGAGAAAGGCCTTCTGTACACAGACCGGAAGAAAATCAAAGAGAATCTTTTCCAGTTCAGTGGCGTTGATCGTTCTTCCGTTTGCCGGAAATCCGATAAAGAAACGGGCGATGATTTCTTTTTCTGTGATCTCACAGGCGGTACGTTTGAGAACTTCCTGTCCGCAGTGACTGATGGAGATCAGGCCACTTTTGCCGGAGCCTTTTGCACGGAAGGTATAGTGGACGATCTGTTTTTCAAACTGTCTGGTGAGATAGTCGGAAAGGGTCATGCTGGTGACGGAATCTTTATAATATTCTTTTGGAAAACCGGCTGTTTTGTGCGGAATCCGGATACTGATGTGAGAGGGAGAGGCAAAAGGGTCTCCCTGTACATGGTCAATGGAGAGAATATAATTATTGAACTGATAGCTGCCTTTCAGAGCTTTGTAGGCAGGGTAGCTTTTTTTGTGGACAGAATGTAAAAGATTCTGCAGATCGGTGGATTGCTGCATAGATGACCTCCATAGATAAGATAATAATTTATAACTGTGAGGGTACTGAACAGTTACAATAATCTTATTGTAATGACACACAGGAATTTTTCAAGAAAAAACTGTAAAAAATAAGGAATAAGTGAGGTACTTGTAACGGTTCACAGATGATATGTTGCTGTAAACAGTTACGGTGATATCTTATTTTTTGATTAAGAATCGCGAGGATTGTAGAAATATACAGAAGTTTGTTCTATAATGGGGAAGATATCTGTATCCTTAGATACAGTAAACAATTAATCGAAAGGTGGTTATATATAATGGAAAGAAAGAACGCATGGCTTTCCTACGGGGAAGCAGATGAAACAGCAATGGAGAAACTCGCGAAGGATTACCGTGCATTCCTGGATGCAGGCAAGACGGAACGTGAATGTGTCACAGAGCTTGTCAGAGAGGCAGAAGCCAATGGTTATGTAAATCTTGAGACAAAGCTGGCAGCAGGAGAGAAGATCCAGCCAGGTGACAAAGTATATGCAGTTGGTATGAAGAAGGTCATGGCTCTGTTCCATGTAGGTCAGGAGCCGCTGGAAAAAGGTATGAACATTCTTGGTGCGCATATTGACTCTCCACGTCTTGATGTGAAGCAGAATCCTTTATATGAAGATACAGATCTGGCATATCTTGATACGCACTACTACGGAGGTGTCAAGAAATACCAGTGGGTAGCAATTCCACTTGCAATCCATGGTGTGATCGTCAAAAAAGACGGAAGCGTAGTTGATGTGGTTATCGGTGAAGATGAAAATGATCCGATCGTATACATCACAGACCTTCTGATCCATCTTGCAGGCAAACAGCTGCAGAAAAAAGCTGCTGAGGTTATCGAGGGAGAAAACCTTGACATTCTGATCGGAAGCAGACCGCTCAATGAGAGTACAGATGAGAAGCAGAAAGAAGCGGTGAAATCCAATGTTCTTCGTATCCTCAAAGAGAAATACGATGTAGAGGAAGAAGATTTCCTTTCAGCAGAACTGGAGATTGTTCCGGCAGGAAAGGCACGTGACTGCGGACTTGACAGAAGCATGGTAGCCGCTTACGGACAGGATGACCGTGTCTGCGCTTATACCTCCTTTGTGGCAATGATGGAAATGGAAGCACCGAAACGCACAAGCTGCTGTCTGCTGACAGATAAGGAAGAGATCGGAAGTGTCGGAGCGACCGGAATGCAGTCCAGATTCTTTGAGAATACAGTGGCAGAACTTCTTGAGGGTATGGGATGCTATTCAGACCTGGTACTCAGAAGAACTCTTCGCAACTGCAGTATGCTTTCCTCTGATGTTAGTGCAGGATATGATCCGGCTTACGGCGAATGCTTTGAGAAAAAGAATTCTGCATATCTCGGAAGAGGTATCGTACTGAATAAATTTACAGGAGCAAGAGGAAAATCCGGTTCCAATGATGCAAATGCAGAATATGTGGCAAAAGTCCGCAAAATCTTTGATGACAATCAGGTTGCATTCCAGACAGCGGAACTTGGCAAGGTTGATGTCGGCGGCGGCGGAACCATCGCATACATCGCAGCTCTTTACGGAATGAACGTGATCGACAGCGGTGTATCTGTGCTCAGCATGCATGCTCCGTGGGAGGTAACAAGCAAAGCAGATATTTATGAAGCAAAGAAAGCATACAAGGCATTTTTGCTTGACGCGTAACTAAACAGAAAACCGGGGGATCGAAAACAGACGGAACAGTACACGACAACAGGCTCAAGGAGAGCCACAACAGAGGAGATTTTATGGATAATGATATTCTGATCAAAGTAGAGGACTTATGCAAAATTTATAATCCCGGAGAAAACGAAGTGCGAGCTCTGGATCATGTGAGCCTGGAGATCAAAAAGGGTGAGTTGGTGGCAATCATCGGTCAGTCTGGTTCAGGTAAATCTACATTTATGAACATGCTTGGCTGTCTGGATGTTCCGACATCCGGCAGATATTATCTGAATGGGACGGATGTGTCCGAAATGACGGACAATGAGCTTTCTGAAGTGAGGAATCGAGAGATAGGTTTTATTTTTCAGGGATTTAATCTGATTCCAAACCTGAATGCGATAGAGAATGTAGAACTTCCGCTGATCTACAGAGGTGTTGATAAGAAAACAAGACATCAGCTTGCGGTCGATTCTCTGAAGCTGGTTGGACTTGAGAAACGTATGGATCATAAACCGAGTGAAATGTCCGGCGGACAGCAGCAGAGGGTGGCGATTGCCAGAGCGATCGCTGCACAGCCGCCGGTGATCCTTGCAGATGAGCCGACCGGAAATCTGGACTCTGCATCCAGCAGAGAGATTCTTGCAATTCTCAAGAAGATGCACAAATCAGGAAGGACTGTGATACTGATCACGCATGATAACGGAATTGCTGCACAGGCACGGCGTGTAGTCCGGATCATGGATGGAAAAATAGAGTCTGATACGATAAATGAGGATTTTGATCAGGAGGTAGAAGCGTGAAGAAGAAAAAATCCAGAAAAAAACTGCTGATCGGTGCAGGTGTGCTGATTGTTGTGGCTGTTGGAGGCGTCTCTGCCTTTGGCAAAATGTCCTCCGGTGAAGAGATGGTTCCTCAGGTTGAGGTTGTAAAGGCTGAGATCGGCGATGTGCAGCAGACTGTGGAAGCAAGCGGAACTGTGGTAAGCGAGGAATCCAAAACTTATTTTTCGCCGGTGAATGCCAGAGTAGATAAAGTTGATTTCAAGGAAGGCGATATAGTCAAAGCCGGCACAGAGCTGGTGGCTTTTGACAGGAAAGACCTTGAGAGAGAAGAGAAAAAGGCGGAACTGAATGTAGAGTCCGGAAAACTGGATATGCAGAACACACTCAATAAATCAGACAAAGCAGTTCAGAAGCAGAAGGATGCACAGGGAAATGCGGCAAGTCTTAAACAGCAGGTAGCGGCACAGGAGGATTATGTGGCAAGTCTTAAGGCTCAGATATCGCAGGTGACAGCAAATGCTCAGGTGCAGGCGGCTGCAGAAGCAGCAGATAAGGCTGCCCGTGAAAAAGCTGCCCAGGAGGCGGCCAGGCAGAAACTCCAGCAGGAGTACAATGCAGATCTCAGTACATATCAGACCAGGACACTTCCGGAATATCAGAATAAGCTGAATGAACTCAACAATGAGATGAATCAGGCTCTTCTGGAATATAATCAGGCTGAAAGTGAATATCAGATGGCTTTTCAGACATGGTCCGCAGATCAGAGCGATGAAAACGCAGAAGCTCTTTCTGTTTCGGAGCAGCTTCGAAGTGAGTCACAGATTGGCTATCAGGAGGCAAAAAGTGCCTATGAGGATTATAAGACACAGAAACCGGCAGCACCGGTATTATCCGATTATACAGGAGAAAGTTCAGCGGTTGTTTCGGATGGGACAGCAGGAGCAGATTTTTCGTCTGATTCCTCGGACAGTACAGCTGTAGCAGTGCCAGCAGATACTTCCGCACTGGAATCTGCCCTGGAAAAGGCAAGCAGTGATCTGGCTGAACTTCAGTCCCGCCTGGCAAGTGAGCAGGCAGCAGCGGAGACAGATCCGGGAGCTGTGACAGAAGAAGAAAAGAAAAAAATGGAACTCACCAACAATCTGTCAGAATTGGATCAGATGTCAGCAGAAGAACTTGTAGAGGCAGCAAAGAAGGGAATCTGTGCAGATTTTAACGGAGTGGTGACTAAGGTATCTGTAGTAGAAGGAGCGACAACAGCACTGGGAACAGAGTTGTTTACTCTTCAGAATACAGATAAAGTGGATGTGACTGTAAATATCTCCAAGTATGACTATGATAAGGTGAAGGAAGGCCAGAGTGCACAGATCACCCTTGCAGGAAAGACATACGAAGGCGAAGTGATAAAGATCAGTCATGCCGCAACGCAGAATGAAAAGGGTGCTTCTCTGATCGCAGCAGATGTCCGTATCAAAAATCCGGACGAAAATATTTTTCTCGGAGTGGATGCAAAAGTAACGATCCAGGCTCAGAACGCCGAGAATGTTGTTGTTCTGCCATCCGAAGTGGTAAATATTGGCAAAAACGGTTCTTTCTGTTATGTCCTCAAGGACGGAGTGATCACCAGAAAAGATATTACTACAGGTGTAAGCTCTGATGACTATGTAGAAGTAACAGAGGGGATTGAGGCCGATGAGCAGGTGATCCGTGATATTGGTTCCCTGCAGGAAGGAATGACTGTGCAGGCAGTGGAGAGTAATGCGGCAGGAACAGAAGAAGGACTTTCAGCAGATACAGAAGATATAGTTACAGAAGAAGGTGTCTGATGAGCGGACTGTATGAATATATAAAAATGGCGGTTCAGAATATCCGGGCAAACAAGGGACGTTCTTTTCTTACCATGCTTGGTATCATTATCGGTATTGCCTCTGTTATCGCGATCGTTTCCATCGGTGAGGGAACCAAGAATCAGATGAACAGTGAGATTGACGGAATCGGCGGCGGACAGATCTATATCAGTATAAGCAATGATGCCATGACAGAAGGAGAGTGGATCACTCCCGACGATGTACAGGAGGTACGCCAGCTGGATGCGGTAGAGGGTATCAGTGTCTCCAACAGTTATGACGGTGAAACTGTAACAGGGAAAGGAACATTTACGATTAGTCTGACCGGTGAAGGACCGGATGCCAAAATGGTCAATAACTCTGAAATGAAATATGGAAATTATTTTGGAGAACAGGAGATAGAGGAAGGCAAAAATGTCTGTGTGATCTCTGATTCCGATGCCAAAAGACTGTTTGGTACAGATGATGTGGTCGGAATGAGCCTTGATGTCACCTGCTATGATTCATCGAAATCGTTTCGCATTATGGGAGTTACCACGCAGAAAGAAAACGGCACCTTTGTCAGCTATACCTATGATGGAATGCCGGTTACGGTGAATATCCCCTACTCAGCTATGGATGATCTTGTGACAGGTGCGGATGAGTTTTATTCGATTACTGCTCAGGCAGATAAGACGCTGGATTCTCAGATGATCGCAGATCAGATCGTCCATATTCTGGAAAAACGCCACCAGTGTGCCGGGGAAGAATATTTTCAGGTTCAGAGCTTTCAGGATGTCATGAAGTCGATGAATGAAATGCTTGGTATGGTGACTGCTTTTATTTCCTTTGTCGCAGGCATTTCGCTGCTTGTCGGTGGTATTGGCGTTATGAATATCATGCTTGTCTCTGTCACAGAGAGAACCAGGGAGATTGGTATCCGTAAATCTCTCGGAGCAAAGACAGCTTCTATTATGATGCAGTTCCTTGCGGAAGCTGCGATCCTGACGGTGATCGGAGGTCTGATCGGAATTCTGCTTGGTATACTGGCTGCTTATGGAATCTGTACGATCATGAGCAGCAGTATGGGAATGGCGATCACACCGGGGATCAGTCCGACAGTGGTTATGGCGGCAACATTGTTTTCCTGCGCGGTAGGCGTCTTTTTTGGCATCTATCCGGCAAAAAAAGCTGCAAAACTCAGTCCGATCGAGGCACTGAGACGAAACTGAAGAAGTTTCAGAGTTCATAAAAACTCCTTATTTCCATCACATAAGTGTCACAATTTCGACCTATATTGTTAGCTGTAAGCAACAGAAAGAAAAATCAAAATGGAAATAGAAGAGAGGACTTGATTTTTATGAAACGTAAATATGCAGCTATGGTATTAGGACTGACACTGGCACTGACTTCAATGAATATGGCATATGCAGCAGATAAGGATACAGATACTGCACAGACAACAGAGGCAGCAACTGAGGATGAAAATGCAGCTGCATCTGCAGATGCAGCAGATGAGACTGCTTCCCAGGAAGTCTATGGTGAAGTTACAGAAGTAGGAGAGGACAGCATTACGATCAATGTTGGTACCTTAAAAGAAGGCCAGGCTCCGGATGGTGAGAAACCGGACGATGCAAAAGATGCCAAAGACGAAAAGGCTGATGACTCCAAAGATGAGAAAACAGATGATTCCAAGGACGAAAAGGCTGATGACTCTAAAGACGAGAAAGCCGATGATTCCAGCGATGCGGAATCAGCAGATGCAGCCTCTGAAGATAAAGGAGAAGTGCCTTCCATGCTGGATCTGACAGGAGAATCTCAGACAATTAAAGTAACAGACACAACTACCTACGAAAAAGAAGCACAGCCTGAGAAACCAGAAGAAGCACCGGCAGCAGATGAGGCGCAGAAAGCCGATGATTCCAAGGACGCTGACAGTACAGATGAGAAATCAGATGATACTGAAAAAACAGATGATGCAGAGGCAGCAGACGAAAATGCCGAAGCAACAGATGACAGCGCAGATAAGGATGACGCAAAAGCACCGGAAATGAAGACAGAAGCCATTGCATTCTCTGATCTGAAGGTTGGTGATACCATCAAGGTTACTCTGGATAAAGATGGAAATGCAGCAGCAGTTGTTGTAATAAGTGCAGATGCACCGGAAGCAAAGGATGAAGCAGCACAGACAGAGGATAAGAAAGATGATGCATCCAAAGACGACAGTGCAGCAGCAGAAACAACAGATGACAGTGCAGATGCTGAATGATCACAAATCAAAATGCAGCGTACAACCATTGACATAGAATCCGTATAAAGATAAAAGACAGAGAAATGACCGGTAGAGATTCCGGTCATTTTTCTGTCTGTAGATAATTCTGTTTTTATTCGCACATATGACAGGCCTCGCAGGCAGAAGGGGCAGCTGCACAGCCGCCAAGTGCAGTCTCTCGCAGCTCCGCAGGGAGTTTTCTGCCTACGGTGTACATGATCGTGATCATTTCATCGAGAGGGATAAGCTGTGTGATGCCTGCAAGAGCCATCTCAGCAGCGACCAGGGCGATGGAAACACCGGAAGCATTGCGGTTCTGGCAGGGATATTCTACCAGTCCGCCAACCGGGTCACATACGAGTCCGAGCATATTCATAAGGACTGTGGAAGCAGCATAGGTACACTGCAGTGGAGTGCCTCCCATCAGTTCTGTGGCAGCGGAGGCAGCCATGGCAGCCGCAACACCTGTTTCTGCCTGGCAGCCACCTACAGCACCGGCAACAGTTGCATTTCGCATGGCAAGATATCCGATTGCTCCGGCATTAAAAAGAACTTTTTCTGTTTCTTCATCAGAAAAATGATAAATTTCCTGAAGGGCAAGGAGAAGGCCGGGAACAATACCGGCAGAACCGGCAGTAGGTGAGGCTACGATCAGTCCCATGGAAGCGTTGGTCTCCAGAGTTGCCATTGCGTAGGTGATTGCTTTTTCGAGCACATCTCCGCAGATTCCTTTCCCGGAGGCAAGATGTTCGGAGAGTTTCTGTGCCTCTCCGCCGATCAGTCCGCCCATAGATTTTACAGGAGATTTTATCGGGGAAAAGGCAGCATCTTTCATAATTTCGAGAACACGCTTCATTTGTGAATCGACGGAGTCAGCAGTTGATTCGCCGACAGTAATTTCCCGCTGACGCATAATCTCGGAAATTGGAAGCTGATGTTCTTCGCAGAGTGCCAGAAGCTCCTGTGCATTTCTAAAATCCATAATAAAAATCTCCCTTCTTACATCTGAACGATCATGACTTCATGAATATTTATATTCTGGCGGATCGTGTCTCCAATGTCTTCCGGAAGCTGTCCGTCGGATTCTACGATCGTATAGGCAATCTCACCCTTGGATTCACGAAAAAGACGCATAAAAGCAATATTTACGTTTCGATCACTGAGGCATTTAGTGATATATGCGATGACGCCCGGTTTGTCCTGATGGATTACGATCACAGCACTGTAGTCTCCGGTGAAATCCACCTGCACAGAGTTGATCCTTACGATACGGACCTTGCCTCCACCCAGAGATTCACCGCGCACCGTCATTTCCTGGCCTTTTTCATTTACCATATGAATATCCACCGTGTTGGGGTGAAGGTCTGTTTCCACTTCATTCGGTGTAAAAGTAAATTCGAGCCCTTTTTTTTCTGCAATTTCAAAGGAGTTTCGGATACGCATATCGTCGGTGGAAAATCCCATGATACCGCCGAGAAGTGCACGGTCGGTACCATGTCCCTTATAAGTTCTGGAAAAAGAACCATACAGTGTGAAGTCAACTTTTTTCAGTGGACCATGGATCATTTTCTGTGCGAGAAAACCGATGCGGGTAGCACCGGCTGTGTGGGAACTGGAAGGACCAATCATATTTGGTCCCATTACATCAAATACGCTGATAAAAGACATGTCGGATCTCCTGTATCTATAATATTTGTGATAGGAATACGTCTCTGATTCCCTGTGATTTTATTGTATCATGAAAATAAAAATAAAAAAATAAAATTTTTTTAAAAAAGGTGTTGACAAAAGAGCATTTATAATATAGAATACATTTTGTTGTGAGCGACAAGTACTCACAAAACAAAAGAGATGTGCGTTTAGCTCAGCTGGATAGAGCGTTTGGCTACGGACCAAAAGGTCGGGGGTTCGAATCCTCTAACGCACGCTAATAAAAAATAAGACACAGCGTTAAGCTGTGTCTTATTTTTTGTTCGAGTCCGGGTCGGACTCGAACGGGTTCGATCTTCGCTCCGCTTCGGTCGTTGCTAAACGCGTGCCACTGGCACGCAGCAACCTCTAACGCACGTTATGGCGAAAAGTCGGAAACTTTGAAAAATCAATGGTTTCCGGCTTTTTTGTGATTCATTGGCATTAGCAAATGTACAGATGCATAAGGAATAAGATATCCATACATATAGACGTGAGATATAAAAAAAGCTATACTGTAGAAAAAGTACCAGAGGTGGCAGCAGGAATGAAGAATAAAATTTTGGTAATCGAGGACGACCGTGCAATTTCAGAATTGTTGTGCATGAATCTGGAAGCGGCAGGATATGAGACTGTGGCAGTTTATGATGGGGAAGAAGCCCAGCGGCTGCTCTTATGGCATGAGGATGCAGATATGGCAGTGGTGGATATTATGCTGCCGGGAAAAAACGGGTTTGCACTGATGGAGGATTTTAAAAAGAAGGAGCTTCCGGTGTTCTATCTGACTGCAAAGGATGATGTGGCTTCCAAGGTGAAGGGATTAAAGTTGGGTGCGGAAGATTATATGGTAAAACCTTTTGAGATGCTGGAACTTCTGGTACGCATTGAGAAGGTGCTGGAGAGGACGGGACGGGCCAAGAAAGTCTTAACGGTCCGGAACATCCTGGTGGACATGCAAAGCCATCAGGTCTACAAAGACGGGCTTCCGGTAAGCCTAAAGCCAATGGAATATGACCTCTTTGTGCTGCTCCTGCAAAATAAGAACATTGCGCTTGGAAGGGAAGAACTGTTAAAACGGGTCTGGGGAGAAAACTACCTGGGGGAAAGCAGGACGGTGGATGTCCATATCGGACAGCTCAGAAAAAAACTGGAACTTTATGATGAGATCAAGACGATCCCGAAGCTTGGATACCGTCTGGAGGAATAAGTATGAAGCTGTGGAAACGGACAGTACTTCTTATGTTGGTAACCTTATTGTGCGCGTTGATCCCGGTGGGTGCATTAAGCATTTATGTCACAGGAAAACGAAGCCTCAATAATGCCGCAGAGACCTACGGAAGACAGCTGGAAAATGGCAAGATACTCCTGGAACAATTTT
>OLOO01001955.1_pt1 | contig 12272 bp, 10 predicted proteins | sample 1672621 | NCBI WGS metagenome assembly OLOO01 (sample SAMEA3136706, study PRJEB25190) | human gut metagenome | biome: human gut; feature: human-associated habitat; material: faeces | place: Austria | collected 2013 | reverse complement strand
ACGAAAACGGATATACCCACCCTCAACAATGGCCTATACCCGTTTTCATCACATGAACTATTCGTTTATCTCTCTCAAAAACTCTATTATCCTACTCTACAGAAATAACATAATAATAAATCGGCTGTCCACCCGCATTCAGTTCCACATCACAATCCGGATAAACCTCCTCCAGAACCGTTGCCAGCTCCTCAGCTTCAGTCTCCTCAGTATCAGCACCATAATAAATACTGATCACCTCAGACTCATCATCCACCATCTGGGCAACTGTCTCCTTGGCAACTTCCATGCGGTCCTTGCCAACAGCCAGGATTCCATGATCACCGATACCCATCATATCACCCTCATGGATCTCCTTATCATCAATCCTTGTATCACGCACAGCATACGTGATCTGTCCGGTCTTCACATGTTCGATTGCCTGAAGCATAGCCTCAGTATTCTCCGCACTGTTCTTCTCGGGTACATAACTGATCATGGCAGTAATTCCCTGCGGAATGGTCTTAGTCGGCACAACCACGATCTCTTTATCCTCAGTAAGATCCCTTGCCTGGTTTGCAGCAAGAACAATATTCTTATTGTTCGGGAAAATATAAATAGTCTTTGCATTTACTTTTGCAATGGCATTGAGCATATCCTCTGTACTCGGGTTCATCGTCTGACCGCCCTCGATCAGGTAATCCACACCCAGTTCCTTAAAAATCTCTGTCATTCCCTTTCCCACAGATACTGAAATAAAGCCTACTTCCTTCGGCGGCTGTGCTGCTTCTTCTTTTTCTTCCTGTTCTGCCTGCTCTTTCGCCATTTTCTCGGCATCCTTTATAAGCTTCTCCTGATGCTCCTCACGCATATTGTCAATCTTCATACGTGAAAGTGCACCAAAGGTAAGGGCTTTCTCAATAGCCTGTCCGGGATGATTGGTATGAACATGAACCTTCACAATCTCGTCATCTGCAACAAGCACAATAGAATCACCAAGGGACATCAGGAATTTCTTAAATTCATGCTCTGTCTCCTCGGACATCGGCTGGTTCAGAAGAATAATAAACTCTGTACAATAACCAAATTTAATATCAGCCTCTGTCTGTGCATCGATCTTAGTCACAGCAGGACCTTTTGCCTTGTCAAACTGTGTATAATCAATCTCTTTGCCAAGGAAACCATCATATGCACCATGGTATACTTCCAGAAGTCCCTGTCCACCGGAATCCACTACTCCTGCTTCTTTCAGAACCGGCAGCATCTCCGGTGTCTTTGCCAGAGTTTCCTCCGCATGAGCGATCACGCTCTGGAAAAATGTATCCAGATCCTCTGCTGTCTCCGCAAGCTCTACAGCCTTGGCAGCAGCCTCTCTTGCAACAGTAAGGATTGTTCCTTCCTTCGGTTTCATGACTGCCTTATATGCAGTCTCCACACCTTTCTCCATGGCTGCTGCGATATCAATGGCATCCAGTTCCTTACTGTTCTTAACACTTCTGGTAAAGCCACGCAGAAGCTGAGAAAGAATAACACCTGAGTTACCTCTTGCACCGCGCAGGGAACCGGAAGAAATCGCCTTGGCCAGTGACTCCATGTCAGGCTCTCCCAGAGAACCTACTTCTGCTGCTGCTGCCATGATCGTCATTGTCATATTGGTTCCTGTATCTCCATCCGGTACCGGAAATACGTTCAGTTCGTTGATCCATTCTTTTTTAGCTTCCAGATTCTTGGCTCCTGCAAGAAACATCCTGGAAAGTATTCTGGCATCTATGGTTTTGTTATTCACCACAAGTTCCTCCTCTATCCTAATCAATTGCGCGTACACCTTCTACATAAATATCGATCTTATCGATCTCCATTCCTGTAAAGGCCTCGACTTTATATTTGACATTGCTGACAAGGTTGTCTGCAATTGTACTTATATTCACGCCATATGCCACAATAACATGGAAATTCAGGCGGATTTTATTGTCCTCTGTAATTCTGACGCTGATGCCATGTTTCAGGCTGTTCTTTCCAAGAAGCTTTACCAGTCCGTCCTTCATACTGACTGCAGCCATGCCTACGATACCAAAACATTCTACAGCAACGCTTCCTGCGTAGGTTGCGATTACATCTGTGTCAATTATGATCTGACCTAATCCGGAATCTATACGTCCATTCATATGGTTACCTCCAATGCTCATTATTGTATGTAAGTGTATTATAACCTCTTTTCACAGAAAAAGAAATATAATTTTTGAGTTTTTTCCTTTTTTTGCTTGCAAAAGCACAATTCATCTGTTACAATGTAATCTGTTGAACACAAGGTTACTGTTCAGACGCTATGCACACAGCACGACAGTAACAATAAAGCGTCAAGGAGGTGCTATCATGGCTAAATGTGCAATCTGTGAGAAAGCTGCTCATTTCGGAAATAATGTAAGTCATTCACATAGAAGATCCAATAAAATGTGGAAATCTAACGTAAAATCCGTTAAAATCAAGACTGCTGAGGGTGGAGCTAGAAAGACATATGTATGTACTTCTTGCTTAAGATCCGGTAAAGTAGAAAGAGCATAATAACACCATTACCCCTGTTGCAACAGGGGTATTTTTTTTGCAAAAAAGACTGTCCCTCTGTTCAGATATTCTTTACCGAATATTCTGCCTGAGCTGACAGTCTTTTTTTATTTCATATGTCAAACGGGATATTCGCAATCTTCTGTAAAGTTAATGACAGAAAAGATGATATCCCAACAACAGGAAAACTCCGGCCGAAACCACCAGAACCACATTTTCTGCGATCAGCATCCCGATTATCATCCCAATCCCTATGAAAAACAGCATAAAGCCGAACAGCTTTTCCAATTCTTCTGCACCTTTTTCATCGGTTTGCTATAGTCTATGCAAAAATTATTTTTCTGATTCGCCGACAGATTCTTCGTCACCTTTTCCGGAGGTAAAACGGTCTACAAAATCCGGAACCATATCAAGGATCTTGGTGAGACCATCCTGATTTTTCACATTGACCAGCTTTGTTGTTCCATTCTGGATCACAAGCACTGCACAGGGAGTCATCTTTCCTGCCATTCCGCCGCCGCCGTTATCCTTCTTCTCTCCGGAAAAAGCACCGGCACCTACACCGAAAGATACATCCATCAGAGGAAGAATGATCGTATCGCCTACATGGATTGCCTCTCCTACCACTGTTTTCGCAGAAATAAAACTGTCCATTCCCTTGAATAATGAATTTACGGTTTCTTTAAAATTGTTTTCATTTGCCATGGTCATGCCCTCCTGGTTTTCCAACGTTTTATAACGTATTTTATATTTTTATTGAAATAAATACTCACTGCTGCCCGCACAGGAACAAATCCGTAGATCCTGCCTTTTGCCCTGATGTTTCCATACAGATAATTCTCACTGTCAAAACGGGGATTGATCTGTATACAGTTTTTGTGAAATGGAATTGTCATCCCAAGTACAGCAAGTGCCGCACCTGTCAGCGCCGGATCTTCAAAAGAAAAAGTAACCTGCCCTTCTATCCTTGTAGGAAAAATATGCTTAAGCAAAAATTTTCCATGTTTCCATACAAGTTTTCTGGCAGCTGTCACTCTGGGATGTTCTATAAACGCCTTCCACCAGGACACATTCTTCTTAATCTTCCCGAATGTCCTGCGGATATTTTGCAGTTTTGTACGAATCGACTGAAATATATTTCGGATCCGGTCATAGATCCTTTTTATAAAAAGCTGCCTCTTCTTTAGACTATTCCGATCTGTATCATCTGCATTCAGTTCCTGCTGTCCGGATATCTGACTGTTTCTGATCCTCTCTGTATCAGCAGATGTACCTGAAGCTGAATTTCTGTCTGTTTTCAGATCCTCAGTCTCCATATTCTCTGATTTCGGGTGATCAACCACTGATTTTTTATGCTCTTCTTCCCTGTTTCCGTCTGTGCCGGATACAGATACCTTTTCTGCGCCGGATTTCTCCGGATTTTTCCCGGATTTCTTTGTTACAGCCCTCTTCTCCTGCCGTTTTTTCAACAACTTGTCTACGGGAATTCCAAACAGATGAAAGGATATCTCCATCTGCTGATCTTTCCATTCCGCTCTCAGCGAAATCCCATGAAACAGCCAGCTTACGATACCCTCTCCCTCTGTCTGTTTCCAGCCACCTTCTGCCTTGACAGCTGATGCCTTATATCTTACAGGACAGAACAGTACAAGAAGAACTGCCAGTAAAAGAAGGCCCAGCAGAATTCCCAGGATGATCAGTATAAATTTAAGGATCAGCCATAAAATATGTAACATATTCTCACCTGTTTTCTATATATTCAGCTGTTGCGAAGGTTCCCGTTTCCCTGTACATTTCATCGATCAGACTTCGCACCATCTCCAGGGCTTCCTCTTTGCCCTTCGCCATTCCTATGATCTTCGGACAGATTCCATAAAAGCTCTTCTGTATCAGCATTGCTGCAGGAATAATATCCATCAGATTCACAGGATTCTCTGACAGAGTAAGGAGATAAATGCCCAGAACCGGTTTTCCGCTGTTCAGTTTCTTTTTTATCTTCTCAGGATCCTTTACAGATTCCCCTGCAAGAAAATTCTCCTGCCATTTCAGCATCTTACACCCTCTCCCGTTTCTATAACACTTCAGTTACAGTATTTCCATTTTCTCCAAAATTTAAACCGGGCTGCGTTGCAAAAAAACACAGCCCTGTTCTCTCGTTAATAATACTTATGCTGTTTTCCCCAAAGTCCATTGCTTCTCATCTCCAGATATTCCTGATAAGCACGCTCTACGATCTGCTTCTCGTTTGAAAACCTCAGCAGATGATAGATCTCATGAAATTTATAATATCCGGAATCTACAAAAAACTCCTCTCTCTGGGGCTTACTATGATAATTATCCGCAGTCATAAGATACCAGTGTACCTCTTTGAAAACCACGTCCTCCGGAACGGTAAAGTTATATTGGCTCTTTCCGATGTATTTCACAATGGTCGCACGCACTCCAGCCTCTTCCATCACTTCCCGCAATGCTGTCTGTTCATGCGTTTCGCCTGGTTCCACTGTTCCTTTCGGCAATACCCAGCCCTCATAACGGTTCCTGTAAGATTTATACAAAGTAAGAATCTTACCCCGATGAATTACCACACCGCCACAGCTCGTTGCTTCTATCATAATGCAATCCCTCCTGTTTTGCGTGGTATTATAAACTGAGTATAGTATATCTCTTTTTTTCCAAACCCGCAAGCTATAAATATCATTTCATAACATATTACCGATTAATTAGTTACTGTTCACTCCGTTCACAGTAACGTAGCCAAAATTCATTCCAGATTGCCTGCAACATGGAATTTATTATTGCTTATCATAATAATACGCATCAAATATCTGCTCTGCGATGGGCACTGCTGCTTCACTTCCGGTACCGCCATTCTCAACAATGATCGCAACTACCAGATCCGGATCATCCACGTTGGAATAACCGATAAACCAGGAATGACTGGAACCATTCTCATCAAATTCCGCTGATCCGGTCTTGCCTGCCACTGTATATCCTCTTCCGTTCAGAGCCGATGCGGTTCCGTTTTCCACAACACCTTTCATAAGCTTTCCAAGGATATTCGCCTCATTTGTTGTCATCAGACGTTTATAGCTCTCTGGCTCTGTTGTCTTCACAGTTTCTCCGTCTGAACTTACAACAGAATCAATGAGATAAGGCTTCATGAGCTCCCCGCCATTGGCGATCGCACTGGTAATCAGCGCCATATGCATAGGTGATACCAACGTATTACCCTGTCCGATGGCAGTCTGCATAACCTCTGCAACAGAAGATTTTCCATTTAATGTAAAAGTACTCTTTTTATAGGAAGAAAGCGGAAGACTCTTATTAAAAAGAAGATCCTCGGCTGTTTTTTTCAGAGAACTGCCTCCGAGCATGGTTCCGATCTCTGCAAATGCACTGTTACAGGAATTGGCAAAAGCACTGTAAAAATCTTCCTGTCCATGAACAGTTCCGCCATAGCACCTGATCGTGTGATCTTCTCTGGTAATACTTCCCTCACAGAGATAGGAAAATCCCTCCAGACTGCCCTTGGTTCTGAAATAGTCCAGGGCAGTTACCACCTTAAATGTAGATCCCGGAGGATAGGCTCCGTTTGTAGCTCTGTTCAACAGACTGCTGTCATTGGAATCATTCACCAGTGTGTCCCAGTTCTGGGAAATAGTATTCGGGTCAAAGTCCGGTCTGCTCATTTCCACCAGAATCTTACCTGTAGAGGGTTCTATGGCAACAACCGCCCCTCTCCTGTCACCAAGTGCATTATAGGCAGTTGACTGAAGATCTGCGTTTAACGTCGTGATCACAGAATCACCCGTATTTTTCTGATTCTTAAACTCATTTTTCATCTGGTTCAGGAAAAATTCATGAGAAGTCAGAAGCTGGAAGTTCGCCTCTGATTCCAGTCCGCTTTTTCCATTAGTGTCATATCCGACTACATGAGCGAACATATTTGCATAGGGATAAGTACGTTCCTCTGTTCCGTCTTCGTAAACATTGGTCTGGGCAAGCACCTGCCCATCTGCAGATATGATCTTACCTCTTACAACCCTGTCTGAAAAAGTATCCTGCCTTGTATTATAGGGACTATTGATAAAATCATCGCTCTTTGCATAATTAAAGTAGATCAGATATCCGATCATACTGACAAAGATCAGCACAAAAAAGCAGGATACCAGTGTATACTCTCTGTTACGGGGCCTTCTCTTTTCAGAAATCTCCCGGGCTTTGCGCTTCTGGCGCTTCTTCAACTCTCTGCGCCGTTCCTTTTCTTCGATATCTCTCAATTTCTTCGTCCTCATCTTCTCTCAAAATATACAATCCCTGAATGATCGCCAGCATCAGTACTGTACACGCGACAGAACTTCCTCCATAGCTGACCAGAGGAAGAGTTACACCTGTCATAGGGATAAATTTCGTTGCTCCGCCAATTGTCAGAAATACCTGAAATGCATATTCCGTACCAAGTCCAAGTGCGATCAGTTTGTAGAATGGTTTCTTAATCTTAAGCGCAATATTTACGATCATCAAAAAGAAACTCATACATACCAGGATCAGGCAGATTGCAAAAATCCCACCCAGTTCCTCACAGATTGCACTGAATATAAAGTCATTCTTGACAACAGGGATCTTCTCAGGCGAACCCTGACACAATCCCATTCCAAACCATCCGCCGGTTCCAATGGCAAACAGTGACTGGACGATCTGGTATCCTTCATTCTGATATACCGCCATGGGATCCTTCCAGGCTGTCACTCTCTGACGCACATGGCCAAACAGATGATATGCGACAACTGCCCCTGCAGATCCGCCTGCAAGACCAAGTGCCAGATATCCCACATTTCTGGATGCCACATAAATCATCACAAGATATGCCGCAAAGAAGATCACTGCACTTCCAAGGTCTCTGGAAAGTACAAGAATCCCCACATGCAGTCCCGCCACTACCGTAGTCTGGATCACTTTTGAAAAATCAGCACCTTTTCTCAGCAATGCCGCCATAAAGAACACAAATGTAATCTTTATCGCCTCTGAAGGCTGGATTCCCATCAGGGAAAGTTTTGCTCCATAGCTTGTCTTTGCAAGCACAAATACCGCCGCCAGCAAAACGATTCCGATTCCCGCATAAACCCATGTCAGGTCCTTGAGAAATTTCATCTTCCTGATCAGGACAGGTACGATCAATGCCACCACATTTACGCCTGCCACAATCACCAGCTGTCTGGTAGCTGTGGAAACATCCAGCCTGCACAGCATAATAAATCCTACGCTGAGAAGCATGCACATATTGTTGAGCAGTAAAATCGATGCTTTCTTATAAAAAATCCTGTACAAAATCTGGATTCCCGCAAAAAATGCCATCATTTCGACATAAAACAACACGACCTGAAACTTACCTGTCTTCAGGTAGATGACCAGAAACGCAGTGAAATCCATAAAAAAGATAAGCATCAGCTGCTGGCGCAGCGATTCGTTTCTCTCCTCCTCACTCTGCTGTTTCACCAGATAGAAACAGTGAAAGGTATAAATCACCATCAGGGTAAGGATCACATACTTGGATAATTCTACAATTACATTAATCATATGCCTTACTCGGCTCCTCTTTTAAAATGTCCCTTTGTATATTCCCGTTTCGGAGGATTCTTCCCATCACGATAAACAGCTCTGAACTCTTCATATATCTTCACCGCATCCTGAGGCTTCTCAATGGTAAATGCAAGTCTCAGGGAAGAGACACCAAGTCTGTCTATCTGTGATTTCTCTTTCAACAGGCCGTAAGGGATACTGTTGTAAATGATATTATAGCAGGGTATACAGAAATCTGTATTCTCAGTTTTCCATGGGTTACATATACATTTCGCCGTAAATTCTTTATCGTAACGGTCTTTTAAAGTTACCCCTTCTTCCTTATGATTACATCCGTAAAGATTTTTATGCACACACTGGGCCGATATCATAAGAGGCAGATATCCGTAGATCAGCATCTCGCTGTCCCGGTTATCTCTGTGGCGGATTTCCCCTTCGTTCAGCTCAAGCGGTACCGTATTTCTGAGGACTTTCTGATCTTTCCAGAAATCAGCAGCTTCATCATTCCATGTATACATACTGTGATCCAGAACACATTTCTCAGCCAGACCTGCCTTTCGCAGAACTGCAAAAGTCTCCAGATTTCTTACCAGAAATCCTGTCATTCCTCTGTCCATCCACTCTCTGATCCTGGTGAGAAGCTCCCGGGGCATCTCACCTCTCATAATATGCGGAAGAGACAGATACATCTCCATTCCTCTGCTTACACAGTCATCCAGGCAGACCTCCATGGCATCAGCGTTCAGATACATTCCATGTATCCCCTCTCTTTTATATAACGCCAGTGCAGTGGATTTTTCTTCACAGGAAATATAAATCGGAAGATTTTTCTGCTTTGGCGAATCTGCTTTTCTTCCGGCATCCTCTGATAAGCGTTTCTTCCCATTATTTTCTTCTCTCTTATATGGTTTGAGCAATTCATTTTCCAGAGATTCCAGTGCCTCTCTTCTCGCCTCATTCAGCATTTTCATCGGGATAAAAATATTCTCATCCATCTGGATTTCCAGATTTTCCCACTCATATTCTGTATTTCCAAGCTTCTCCATCTGTGAACGGATGCGCTCCTCTGTCAGCGGCTGGTTCTGCGCATACTGTACCTCACCCACAGACGCAAATCCATGGATTCCCCTGCATGACACATCCAGTATAGCAGGACTTCCCGGAAAAAGAATGAATGTTCCCTGAATTTTTTCTTTCTTTTTTCTTAATACAGGACTGACATCTCCTGTTTTCTTCTCATTGCTGAATGCCATCATGGACGGACCATTCTGCATCTGATAATAACCGGTACAGGAACCTCCCCTGTTAAACAGATCCAGCAGATATCTCTTATCCTCCTCTGCTACCCTGTAATTCTCAGCTCCCTTCTCAAAAAGAAGATCCAGGTACTTCCGATATACAGAAGTTACCCCTGCTGTATATCCCGGCTGCTTCATCCTGCCCTCTATCTTAAGAGAAGTAACACCAGCCTCCAGAATCTGCGGAAGAATCTCTATCGTAGAAATATCTTTCAGACTCAGAGGACATAGTTCTTGCGCTTTCCTTTTCTCTGACCGTCTGCCATTTTCCCCGCAACAAAGCGCCGTCTGGTAAGGCAGACGGCAAGGCTGTGCACACCTTCCTCTGTTACCGCTTCTTCCACCCAGGATACTGCTCATCAGGCACTGTCCCGAATAACTGTAACATAAAGCTCCATGGACAAAAGATTCAATCTCGATAGGACTTGTCTCATGCATCCTCCGGATTTCCTCAAGGGAAAGCTCTCTGGCAGTTACCACTCTGGAAGCACCCTGTTCTTCCAGAAACTTCATCCCCTCCGGACCTGTCACAGTCATCTGCGTGCTGGCATGAAGATGCATACCCGGAAACATCTCCCTGATCATCTTAAACACACCCATATCCTGAACGATCACCGCATCCAGACCTTCCTTATAATATGGAAGCAGATAATCATACAACTGTTCAGACAGTTCCCTGTTCTTCAACAGCGTATTCACTGTCAGATAAAGTTTCCTGCCATGGATATGAGCAGTATCAATGGCACGCAAAAGCTCTTCCTCTCCGAAATTCTTCGCATAGGCCCGCGCGCCAAAGGCTGCTCCCCCTACATAAACCGCATCTGCACCTGCACCGATCGCTGCCTCAAATCCCTCATAGGAACCGGCAGGTGCCAGAAGTTCAATCTCTTCTCTTCTCAATTCTATACCTCACGTTTTCTATAACAGTCATCTTAAATGCATTATTTATGAGCATTGCTATAATATTCAAATCGAATACATATGAAACAAATCATAAAGGGGAAATCACCGAAGTAATCCCCCCTCTGTTATTTCAGCAGCTCATCAATCTGCTTTTCCAGTTCCTTATTCTTTCCCTCCAGAAGGCTCTTCTGTTCCAGGGCTTCCTGTTCATGCTTCTGCGCTTCCTCAATCTGCATACGAAGCGAGATCAGCTCATGCTTCAGATCATACATCTCCTGATCCTTCTGCTGTAAATCCTGTTCAAAAACCTCCGCCTGTTTCTTTGCCTTAAAATAGTCATCTGTAATATTCAGGCTGATAAGTGTATGCTTGGTCTCCATGGGCTGTCTGCTGTAACCCGGCATAGCACTTAACTCATCCATCTTTTTATTTATATAGGATGCTACTTTCTGAAAATATTCTTCCGATTCATAGCCTCCCAGCGTAATAATCTTACCACCTATGATTACCTTTGCTGTATTTTTGACCGCCATCCGTACGAGCCTCCTGTATCTTCCTTCAATCTGCCCGGAACCCCGGACATTTACTTCATTATACTCGAAAGCAGTCGAAATGTATAGGAATTTTTAAAAAACTTTTACTTTTTTATATTTTTACGCCCTTAACTTCAGTTTTTCTCCGGCATCTGATAGCCCAGATGCTCATACGCAAGCGCCGATGCCATACGTCCTCTCGGCGTACGGTTCAGGAATCCATTCTGCAGCAGATAAGGCTCATACACATCCTCCAGCGTACCGGAATCCTCCCCTATCGCCGCAGCCAAAGTCTCCAGTCCCACAGGACCACCCTGAAAATTCACGATCATAGTCTGAAGAATCCTTCTGTCAATCTTATCCAGACCATACTGATCCACTTCCAGAAGATTCAGCGCAAAACACGCCACATCATAAGTAATCCGTCCATCATACTTCACCTGCGCAAAATCACGAACCCTCTTCAGCAGACGGTTGGCAAGCCTCGGAGTTCCCCTGGATCTCTTGGCAATCTCAGCCGCACCCTTCTCATCAATCTCCACTCCAAGAACCTGAGCAGAACGGATAATGATCGTCTTAAGCTCCTCATGAGTATAAAACTCCAGATGATGCATCACACCAAAACGGTCACGAAGAGGTGCAGACAGAAGTCCTGCCCTGGTAGTCGCCCCCACCAGTGTAAACTTCGGCAGATCCAGACGTATAGACCTGGCAGAAGCTCCCTTCCCGATCATAATATCAATAGCATAATCCTCCATAGCAGGATAAAGGACCTCCTCCACCTGCCTGTTCAGGCGGTGGATCTCATCCACAAACAGAATATCTCCCTCCTGCAGATTATTAAGGATCGCAGCCATCTCCCCCGGCTTCTCAATAGCCGGCCCGGAAGTCACCTTCATATGAACCCCCATCTCATTGGCAATAATCCCCGAAAGAGTAGTCTTACCAAGCCCCGGAGGACCATAAAACAAAACATGATCCAACGCATCATGCCTCTGCTTCGCAGCCTCTATATAAACCTTCAAAGTACTCTTGGTCTTCTCCTGACCAATATAATCATCCAACGTCTGCGGCCGGAGATTCCCCTCCAGAGAAAAATCCTCCTCCGTCACATCCGTAGTTATAATACGTTTCTCCATCTGTTACCCATCCTAACCTATAACAATTCTATAACAATACAGGCAATCCAATCTACCAGAGCGTAAAGTCCTGCTTCAGTTAAAAATTCTTCAGTGCAGCCTTCAAAAGACCTTCCACATCATCCGGCGGCACATCCGTAACCTTACGCACCGCCCGAAGCGCATCCGCACTGCTGTATCCCAGCGCAACCAGAGCCTCAACAGCTTCCTGCCTGCCATCCGAAACCTCACCGGCTCCCACTGCTGCCCTCTCCTGCTCATGAGCCAGCTTCAATTCA